>SXGT01112462.1_pt1 | contig 10909 bp, 12 predicted proteins | sample 3176221 | NCBI WGS metagenome assembly SXGT01 (sample SAMN11356862, study PRJNA531348) | freshwater metagenome | isolation source: freshwater sample F1-120 | place: China: Fuxian Lake, Yuxi | collected 2017-12-25
GGTTGCAATGGTGGTGCCCGGCTCGTCCACTGTGAAACGCGCCGCCGAAGCTGCCGGTCTCGACCGTGTGTTTCGCGACGCCGGCTTCTTCTGGGGCGAATCCGGCTGCTCGATGTGCGCCAGCGGCAACGGCGACCGCGGTGAGCCTGGCGAGCGTTGCGTCTCCACCACCAACCGCAATTTCGAGAACCGCCAAGGCTCGAAGGTGCGCACCCACCTCGTAAGCCCCGTAACTGCGGCCGCGACCGCGATCGCGGGCAAGATCGCCGACGTCCGGCAGTTGGGGGGCGCGTGATGCAGCCGTTCACGAGCCACACCGGCATCGCCGTCCCGCTCGTTCGCGACGACGTCAACACCGACGAGGTCTCGCCGGTGCAGGCCATGCGCGAGATGAAGCCGGACTACAAGAAGCTTCTGTTCATGCGCACGCGCGCCGAGAACCCGGATTTTGTGCTCAACCGGCCGCAGTTTGCCAATCCCGGCATCCTGGTCACCGGCCACAATTTCGGTGCGGGCTCTTCGCGCGAGGCTGCAGTGTGGGGGATGCTGGCGAACAACATCCGTGTGATCGTGGCGAAGAGCTTTGCCGACATCTATCGCGAGAATTGCCTGCAGAACGGCCTGCTTCCGGTGGTGCTGGCGTCCGAGCACGCCGACGCCTTCATCGCGCGGGTGGTGGCGGTGAACGGCGCGGCGCCGTTCACCGTCGATCTGCCAGCGCAACGCATCAGCGGGCCGGGCGGGCCCGATATCGCGTTCGACATTCCGGCCGCCGACCGCATGCGACTGCTCGAAGGCCTCGACGACATCGGGTTGACGCTCAAGCACAAGGACGACGCCGTGGCGTGGGAAGCGCGGATGCGCGGCGCGCAGCCGTGGCTGCAGATGGCGGTGGACAGCCGGCGGTAAATGAGTTCGCCGTCGCGCGGCTTGTATCCCAGCCGGGTTGACTGAGGTACGCTTAAAGCGTATATCCCAATATGCTGTTCGAATGGGATGAGGCCAAGAGCCGGCGCACCCTAAACGAGCGTGGGTTTGGCTTCGATTACGCGGCGCGTATCTTTCTCGGCCCTACCCTGGAACAGCAGGACCGCCGCCAGGACTATGGCGAGGTTCGTATGCAGGCGATCGGCGAGACGGGCGGCGACGTCCTGTTCGTGGTCTATACGGATCGCGGCGAGGTGCGCCACATCATTTCGGCGCGGCTCGCCAGCCGGAAGGAGCGCAAACTATGGCACTCATTCGTCGAACAATGGAAAGTATCCGTCGAATGAAGCCGCGCATCGATCGCGCCAAAATCGATGCGACCAGCGAGGCGGACATCCGCAGGCACATGCGCGATGACGACCAGGAGGATGGCGGCCTCTCAGACTTTGCGCCGGTTATCCCGCCGCAGTCGCTGCGCAAGCGGCTTGGCATGACGCAGGCGCAATTCGCCCGCGCGCTGCGTGTTCCGCTATCGACGCTGCGCAACTGGGAGCAAGGCCGCGTCATGCCCGATCCCGCGGCGCGCTCGCTGCTGGCCATAGTGGCCAAGAATCCCAAAGCTGCGCTGCGGGCCTTGGCGGCGTAGGGGAGAAAGATCATGAGCCCCCGGCAAAAACTCAAAGCCATCATGGCCGGCAGGAAGCTCGTGCTGATGCCCGGCGCCTATGACGGACTGTCGGCGCGGGTCATCGAGGCCGAGGGCTTCGAGGCCGTCGTCGCCGGCGGCTATGCGGCGGTCGGCTCCCTGCTGGCGCAGGCCGATATGGGCCAGTCCAACATGCGCGATTACGCGAGCCATTACGGGCGCATCTGCGACGCGGTGGAAATCCCGGTCTATGTCGACGCCGACACGGGCTTCGGCGGCGTCAACAACGTGCGGCAGATGGTGCGCGCGTTCGAGACGGCAGGCGTCGCGGGCCTGTTCATCAGCGACCAGGTGTTCCCGAACCGCTGCGGCTATCTGCCGGGCAAGCAGATCGTGCCGGTCGAGCAGATGCTGGCGAAGGTGAAAGCCGCGCTCGACGCGCGCCGCGACCCGGACCTTTTCATCGCAGCGCGCACGGACGCCGCGAGCGTCGAAGGCGTCGATGCGGCAATCGCGCGCTGTCAGCTCTTCATGGAGGCGGGTGCCGACATGGCGAAGCCGATGGGCCTCGACACCATCCCGGAAATCAAGCGTGCGCTGCGCGAAATCCCGGGGCCGCACATGGCGACGCTGTCGCAGGCCGCCGGCCCCAAGGCACGCAGCCTGCCGGAGCTGGAGGCAGCCGGCGTTTGCTCCGCGACGTTCCCGTCGTTGCCGCTGTTCGCCGCCGCGAAAGGCGTGCGCGACGCGCTGCGCACGCTGAAGCGCGAGAACTCGCTGACGGCGTGCCAGGATCAGGTGCTGACGCTCGACGAGTACTACGATCTGGTCGGCCTGAAACCGCTGCTCCAGCGCGAGGAGGCCTACGACAAGGCGGCCGCGGTGCTCATCCAGAAGCGTGCGGCGGAGTAAGTCCGTGATAAGTTCATATGCGTATCGGGTGGCAATTGCGCTTTTTCTGGCGTTGAGCGTCACGTCCGGCGTGCGCGCCCAGAGCGCGCAGGATTTTTTCAAGAATCGCGAAATCAAGCTGATGGTCGGCCACGAGGCCGGCAATGACTACGACGTCGGCGCGCGGCTGCTGGCGCGCCATCTGTCGAAGCAGTTGCCCGGCCAGCCGCCGGTCGTGGTCCAGAACATGCCGCAGGCCTCGGGTCTGGCGGTCGCGAACCACATGTATGTTCGCGCGGCGCGCGACGGCAGCGTGATCGGCTCGATCTCGCGCAACCTGCCAAGCCAGGCGGTGATGGGCCTGCCGAACATCGAGGCGGACCCGCGCCGTTACAATTGGCTCGGCGCGACCTCGTTTCCGGCGCGCGTCTGCGTGGCTTCCGATGCCGCACCGGTGAAGTCGGCCGACGATGTCTTTTCGCGGGAGTTGATGATCGGCAGCGCGGGCGTCGGCTCCTCGACCAGCATCGTGCCGACCGTTCTCAACCGCGTGCTCGGCACCAAGTTCAGGATGATCGAAGGCTATCGCGGGGCAGGCGACATCCTGCTCGCGATCGAGCGCGGTGAGGTGCACGGCGTCTGCATGTCGCTCGGCCAGTTCCGCAGCCACGAGCAGAAGTTCCGTGACGGCAAGCTCCGCTACCTGTTCCGGGCGGAGGAGTCGCCGCTGCCGGGCGTGGACGTGCCCTCGATCTACGGCCACGCCAAGAACGAAGAGCAGCGGCAGCTCATGCGCTTCATCTTTTCCAGCACCGAGCTTGGGCGGCCCTACCTGATGCCGCCGGACGTGCCCAAGGACCGCGTGCAGTTCATGCGCGAGGCGGTCGCGGCCGCGGTCAACAGTCCGGAGCTGATTGCGGAAGCCGAGAAGATGAAGCTCGACATGGTGTACCGGCCGCCCGAGCGTCTGGAAAAGCTGGTGACGCAGCTTTACGAGACGCCGCCGGCGCTGATCGAGACGGTCAAGAAGATCAGCCCGAACCTGCGCTGAGCCTCCCACGGGAAAAGCAAAAGGATGCCGTCATGGCCGTGATCGACTGCCATCACCACGTCTGGTGGCTGGACAAGTTTCCGCACCAGTTTCCGCCGTCGTGGGGCACGAGCCTCAACCGCGATTTCACGCCCGACGATCTCAGGCCAGAGCTTCGCGCCTGCGGCATCGATGGCACGGTGCTGGTGCAGTCGCTCGACAAGTGGGAGGAGACGCCGCACTACCTCGATGTGGCGGAGGCGAACGACTTCATCCGTGCGGTGATCGGCTGGGTGCCGCTGGCCGATCCGCCGGCCTGCCTGCGCCGGCTCGACGAACTGAAGTCGCGCAAGAAGTTCGCCGGCATGCGGCATCTCATCGTCTACGAGAAGGACCCGCGCTGGCTGCTCCAGCCTGCCGTCCAGGAATCGCTGAAGGAGTTCGCGCGCCGTGGCCTCGCCTTCGAGGCGATCACCAACACCGAGGAGCAGATGGACACGGTGCTCGACACCGCGCGCCGCATGCCGGAGCTTGCCATCGTGCTCAACCATCTCGGCCGGCCGCCGCTGCCGGAGAAGGGCTGGGAGCCCTGGGCGTCGCAGATGGTGCGCGCGGCGGCGTTCCCCAATATCAGCGTGAAGCTTTCGGTCGGCGGCGATATCGTCTGGCGCTGGCCGTGGTCGACGGATGAAATTCGCCGCTATTCCGACCACGTCATGCAGCATTTCGGTCCCAGCCGCGTCATGGCGGGAAGCAACTGGCCGGTGGTGCTGCTGTCTGGCAGCTTCCAGCAGGTGTGGCGCGGCATCGAGGATGTGCTGAAAGGTCTATCGGCCGCGGACCGCGCCGAGGTGCTGGGTGGCACGGCGGAGCGCGTCTTCAAGTTCAAGTGACGCGGCGTCAGGCCTTGCCTTCGTCCTTCAGCACATCGATCGCGGCGCGGTGCGCCTCGTTGGCGGCCGGGATGCCGCAGTAGAGCGCGACCAGCAGCAGGATTTCGCGGATTTCCTCCGGCGTGCAGCCGTTCTTGAGCGCGCCCTTGATATGCACGCGCAACTCGGCCGGCCGGTTCGCCGCCGCCATCATGGCGATCATGGCGAGGCTCTTGGTCGGCATCGGCAGGCCCGGCCGGCTCCAGACGTCGCCATACGCATAGGCGTTGATGATGTGCTGGAGCGGCTCGCCGAATTCGCCAAGCGACGCCATCCGTTGCTCGACCGATGCCGCGCCGACCATCTCCTTGCGGAGTTTCAGGCCCCTTTCGGCGAGGTCTTTGGTGTCCATCAATGCGCCGCCATCCTGGCGATGCGGCCCGCAACCTTCAGCCGCTGCACCGTGTCGCCCGCGAGATGGCTCCAGATGAAGCTGTCGCGCACGAGCTTTTCTGCGTGGCGCGCCACCGTGCCGCCGGCGCCGCCGTGAATCTCCAGGTTCAGCTCGGTGACCTCCTGGATCACGTCGGTGGACAGGTTCATGGCGAGTCCGGCGTTGGCGGAATGAACCTTGTGGTCGTGCTCCCAGGCCACCCGCATGACCAGCGAGCGCAGCGCCTCGGTCAGCATGTTCATGCGGTTGATCTTGAGCTGCACCATCTGCTGGTCGAACAGCGGCTTGCCGCCCTGGGTCGCGGTTTTGGCGTGCTTCATCGCCTGCTCGCAGGCGTCGTCGCAGACGCCAAGCGCGTTGGCGGCTAGCTCCAGGTCTCCGAACAGGTCGCCGCCGGTGCGGTCGCCCGCCACCGACGACTGCGGCATGCTCGAGCCGTTGACCGGGCCGACCACGTTGATGTGCGGCACGCGGGCGTTCTCGAAGATCATCTCGCCGTTGCGATAGAACCGCCAGCCGCTCTTGTTGAACACCTTGCCGATGCGGAAGCCCGGCGTGTCGTGGGACACGAGAAACATAGTCGTGCCCTGGCGCAGCGGCGCGTTCGGGTCGGTGCGCGCATCGATGAAGAACAGCTTGCCGACCGGCGCGTTGGCGATGAAGCACTTCTCGCCGTTGAGGATCCATTCGTCGCCGTGACGCTCGGCGCGAAGCTTCAGACCGGCCTTGGGCATGTCCTGCGGCGGCAGCCGGTTGTCGGAGCCCGCGGTCGGCTCGGTGATGCCCTTGCCGAGCAGGAAGCGGTGATCGGCCACGAACGGGCGCAGGAAGCGGTCCTTCTGCTCGTCGTTGCAGGCGGCCGAGATCAGGTGGCTCCACTTCCAGTTCTGGCTGAAGGTCTTGGAGATCGCGCTGTCGCCGCGCGCGAGCTCGGCCATCACCAGCGCCTGGGTGACGTAGTCGGTGCCTTCGCCGCCGTATTCCTTCGGCACCGCCATAGTGCGGAAGCCGAGCTTCGATCCCTTCTCGATGATGTCCCAATCGAAGCTGCCGAGCGCGTCCGGCTTGTCGTCGAGCTCGAGCGAGATCGGCTTGATTTCCTCCTGCGCGAACTTGCGCGCCGTCATCTGCCAGTTGCGCTGCTCGTTGCTGAGCGAGAAGTCCATCGGGCACCTCTATTCCGCGGCCAGCATCGAGGGGCCGCGCCGGTAGTTCGCAAGCGTCTCGGCGGTCCGCAGCCGGGCGTCGGTGTTGCCGTCGCCGGTGTGCAGGCAGATGCGCGCGTCGTGGATGTATTTCTGCAGCGGCATGTCGCGCATCACGCCCATGGCGCCGAAGCATTCGGCCGCGTCCTTGGTGGCGCGGTAGATCGCCTCCGAGGTGAACACCGCCGCCATGGTGGAAAGCGGCAGGTCGGGCAGGCTGTGGTCAGCGAACGCCTCCGGATGGTCCGACGCCCAGGCCGCGCGCCAGACGGTCTGGCGCACGATGTCGAGCCGGATCGCAATGTCGGCGAGCTTGGTGCCGATCGCCTGGTGTTCGATGATGCGGCGTCCGCCTTGCACGCGCAGGCCGGCGTATTCGAGCGCGGCTTCATAGGCGGCGCGGCCGATGCCGAGGTTCAGCGCCTGGTAGAGCGGGGCGGCGCGCCCAGTGTCGACCGGGCCACCCAGCCCCAGCAGATTATCGGCCGGCAACCGGCAGTCTTTCATGGTGAGCGTGCCACAGACGCCGTGATACCAGCGCGGCTCGCCTTGCTCGCTCACCGCAAATCCGGCGGTGTCGCGCGGCACCAGGATCAGTGCCGGGCCTTTGTCGGTCATGACCTCGACCGCGAACAGCTTGGCGACCGGCCCGTTGGCGACGCAGTCCTTGCTGCCGTTGAGGACGAAATCGCCGCCGTTGCGCGTGGCGGTGGCCGTCACCTTGCGTTCGGTCGCCTCCGGCCGGTGGTAGTTCCGGCCGAGCGCGCTGTCGGCGCCCGGCTCATGGTCGGCGATGGCGAGATGATAATCGTCGTCTCCGATGAATCCCGGCAGAAACCGGTCGCGCTGTTGCGGCGTCATGGCCGCGAATAGCCGACGGCCGAGCGCCGAGGTCTCGGTCAGCACGGCGGCGACATCGCTGTCGCCCGCCGCCAATTCCTCGGTGACGATGCAGCAGGTCAGTGCGTCCGCGCCGACGCCGCCCATCTCCTCAGGCAGCGCGACGGTGCGAAGCCCGATCTGCGAGGCCTTGCGTACGACCGCCACGGGCAAAGTGCGGTCGCCGGCGTCGAGGCGCTGCGCGTTCAGCGTGACCGGCTTCACCTCGTCATCGACAAAGCCGCGCACGGTGTCGCGGAATTCGAGCTGCTCGGCGGTCAGGTGGAGGTTGTACATGATCGCGTTCTCTCGCCGTTCGTCCCCGCGAAAGCGGGGACCCGGTTCTGGGCAGTGCTCGTTGCTCCTGGGTTCCCGCTTGCGCGGGAACGAACGGAGGCGGCGCTGCTACTCCACCTTGATGCCGAGCGTCTTGATCACCTTCTCCCAGGCGTCGGTTTCCTTCTTGATCTCCGCCGTGAATTCCGGCGTGTCGAGATAGGCCGCCCTGATCTGCTGATCAGCGAAATTTTTCACGATCGCCGGATCCTTCAGCATCGCGTCCACTTCCTTGCTGATCCGCGCGGTGATCTCCTTCGGCGTCTTGGCGGGCGCGAAGATCCCGACCCACGGCGTCACATTGAAGCCCGGCACCGTCTCCGCGATGGCCGGGACGTTCGGCAGCGCCGGGAGGCGGTCCAGGGTGCCAACGCCGAGGCCGGTCAGCTTGCCGGCGTCCACATGCGGTTTCGCGGTCGCGACGTTGTTGTAAGTGAGCTGCACCTCGCCGGCGAGCACTGCGGTCGTGGCCGGCCCGATGCCGCGATACGGGACGTGCACGATATTGATACCGGTCTGAAACGAAAGCATCGCGAGCCCAAGATGGCTGAAGTTGCCGACGCCGCCCGAGGAATAATTGAGCTGACCGGGATTGGCCTTGGCGTAGGCGATCAGCTCCGCCACGGTCTTGATCGGGACCGACGGGTTCGCGACCAGATACGATGGGAAGTGGTTGACGCGCGCGACCGGAACGAAATCGCGCAGCGGCACATATTGCAGATTGGAGTACAGCGACGGATTGACCGTGTTCGGCGAGTCGGAAATTGCGCCGAGCGTGTAACCGTCGGGCTCTGCCCGCGCCACTTCGAGCGAGCCAGCGCCGCCGTTCGCGCCGCTGCGATTCTCGACCACGACCTGCTGACCGAGGCGGATCGACAACTGTTGGGCGACGATGCGGGCGATCACGTCGGTGCCGCCGCCGGGCGGGAACGGACAGATCAGCTTGATCGGCCGGCTCGGCCACGCCTGCGCGTTGGCGAGCGCCGGTGCGAGGCACAGAACGCTGAGTGCGGTAAGCGCCTGGATTGCTATACGTCGCATCGTCATCCTCCCGTTTTGTGTTGGCCGCCGCGTCACAGCGCGGCGGCGATCGCGTCGCCCATCTCCTGCGTGCTGGCCTTGCCGCCGAGGTCACGCGTGAGGCTCTTGCCATCCGCGATCACCTTGGTGACCGCGCTCTGGATCCGTTCGGCCGCGGCGCTGGCCTTCGGCTCCTTATGCTTCCTTCCGAGCCAGCCTATCAGCATCTGCCCCGAGATGATCATGGCATAGGGATTGGCGATATTCCTGCCCGAAATGTCTGGCGCCGAGCCATGCGTCGCTTGCGCCATCGCCTGCTTCTCGCCGATGCACAGCCCGGGCGCGAGGCCCAGGCCGCCGACCAGGCCCGCACCGATGTCCGTGAGGATGTCGCCGAACTGGTTGGTCGTCACCACCACGTCAAAGCGCTGCGGCTCGACCACAAGCTTCATGGCGATCGAGTCAATCATCATCTCCTCGAACTCGACGTCGGGATGTTCCTTGGCGACCTTGCGGCATTCCTCCGCGAACATGCCGCAGGCGAGCCGGTAGACCGGCTCCTTGTGGGCGGCGGTGACCTTCTTGCGCTTTCGGGTGCGCGCCATCTCGAAAGCTTCGCGCGCCACGCGGTTCGAGCCTTTGCGTGTGATCACCCGCGAGGAGATCGTGATGTCGTCGTTCGGCCGGAACTCCGGCAGGCCCGCGATCACAGTCTCGGAATAGAGCATGCCCTCGGTCAGCTCGCGGAAGAACGCGATGTCGACGTTCTTGTGGATCGACGGGATGGTCGGGTGCGACAGCGACGGCCGCAGCGCGGTGAACAGGTCGAACTTCTTTCGCACTGGCGGCATCACCCAGGTCATGTCGCCGCGCGGATAGGCGTTGTGGCCGATCGGCCCCATGATCCAGCCGTCCATGCCGCGCAGGCCCTCTTCGGTGACCTTCGGCAGCGTGTTGCCGTGTTTCTCGTGGCCCGCCTTGCCGAGAAGGAACTCGTGCCACTCGATCGACAAGCCGGTCTTGGCGGCTGCGGCCTTCATCACCTTGACGGCTTCCGGGACGACCTCGAGACCGATGTCGTCTCCGCACATGAACGCGATTTTCAATTTCGCAATTCCTTATTCGTCAACCTTGACGCCGGCGTCGGCGATGTCGCGCCGCCAGGTGTCCATTTCCTGCTTCAGCCAGGCGCGGGCCTCGTCTGCCGACTTCTCGGTCGGGGCGCGCAAGCCGCCCTTCTCGAAGATCGCCTGCATCTCCGGCATCTTCGCCACGGCGGAGAATGCGTCGTGCAGCTTGTCGATGATCTCGCGCGGCACGCCCGAGGGCGCAAACGCCGCGTTCCATTGCGAGGGCCGGAACCCCGGGAAGCCGAGCTCGTCGAGCGTCGGCACATCGGGCCATGCCGCAAGGCGCTGCGGCGCCGCGATCGCCAGCGGACGCACGCGGCCGGCTTTGATCATGCCGACCGGGTTGGTGATGTTGAACCACGACACGTGTGTATCGCCGGAGACGATATCCTTCAGAATGCCCGAGCCGCCGTCCTTGAACGGGATGTGCACGAGCTGCAGGCCGCCGGCGCGCTTCGCCAGGATTTCGGTGTTGACGTGCTGATAGGCGCCGATGCCGCCGGAGGCGTAGCGCACGTCGCCGGGATGCTTCTTCGCGTAGTCGATGAACTCGGCGAAGGTCTTGGGCGGAAAGTTTGTCGTGGTGGCGAGGAAGAACACCGGCGCGTCGGCGGTGCGCGCGATGATCTGCACGTCGCGGTCGTAGTTGATGCTCATACGTTTGGCGAGCAGCACCGGCGTCAGCGCATTGGTCGAGATGTTGCCGATCATGATGGTGTAGCCGTCGGGCGTGGCCCTCGCCATCTGCTCGATGGCGATGATGCCGGACGCGCCGGGCTTGTTCTCGACGATGAAGTTCTGCCCAAGCAGCACGCGCAGCCGCTCGGCATAGTGCCGCGCCACCACGTCGGTGAGCCCGCCGGGCGCGTAGGGGATCAGCACGCGCACGGGACGATTGGGATAGTTCTGCGCGGGCGACTGCGCTTGCGCCGCCGTGACGCCGAGCGCGAGCAGCGCCGACGCCAGAACAAGACCGAGACGTTGCATGCGCTTGCCTCCTGGGCGGCGGATCGGAGCGATGGCATTCGCTCGCTTGCGAACTGGGGCGATTGTATTGAGCGCCCGCGCCCCTGTACAAGCTGGAAGTCCCGGCAGCGACCAAGCGTCCCGCCGAGCCCGTCCGCACGGCAGGAGCGCCGTCCATGAGCCGCGAAACCGCCATCGCCCGCGCCGCGCAGTATTTCGACAGCGGCGGCTTCAAGGCCGATCTGGTGCGCCGGGTCGCGATCCCGACCGAGAGCCAGAACCCGGAGCGCGCTGCGGACATGGCGCGCTACATCGAAACCGAAATGAAGCCCGCCTTCGAGGCACTCGGTATGAAATGCCGGGTGCTGACCCATCCCAAGGCCAAGGGGCCATTCCTGTTCGGCGAGCGCCGCGAAGATGACGGCCTGCCGACCGTGCTGGGCTACGGCCATGGCGACGTGATCCGCGGCTTCGACGCCAACTGGCGGCCGGGGCTGAAGCCCTGGGAGATCGTCGAGCAGGACGGCCGCTACTACGGCCGCGGCACCGCCGA
>SXGT01142149.1_pt1 | contig 10908 bp, 9 predicted proteins | sample 3176221 | NCBI WGS metagenome assembly SXGT01 (sample SAMN11356862, study PRJNA531348) | freshwater metagenome | isolation source: freshwater sample F1-120 | place: China: Fuxian Lake, Yuxi | collected 2017-12-25
CGCAGACGCCGAGGCAGGGCGCCTCCGAACGCTTCACACGCCGCGGCCCGAAGAGCAGGTCCTCCCGCTCAAGCAGTGACGCCAGCGTGCTGTACAACGCGCGGCCTCGCCGGTCCACAGAACAGAAGCCACCCGTACATACCAGCACATGGCGGCTGTAGGCCTCCATCTGCGGCGTTGGCGGGGTATCTGTTGATGTCGGTGGCATCTGTCGGGCAGTAAAGTTAGTCACCCCCGGAGGAACGTTTTCGATGCGCAATTCGCCCGTCCAGCTATTCGTCCCCGCCATTGCCGGCCTGCTGATTGCAGGCTGCGCGCTCTCGGCGCAGGCGCCGACCGGCGCGCCATCAGCGCCTCGGCAGGCCGCGCGCCCCAACCTCGCGGCGCCGCTGACGATGGACACCGCGGTTCGTACCGGGCGCTTCGCCAACGGACTTCGCTACTTCGTGCGCAAGAACGCGCGCCCCGAGAAGCGCGCCGAACTGCGCCTCGTCGTCAACGCCGGCTCGATTCTCGAGGACAATGGCCAGCAGGGGCTCGCACACTTCGTGGAGCACATGGCCTTCAACGGCACGCGCCGCTTTCCCAAAGCCGAGATCGTCAACTACCTGGAACGCATCGGCATGCGCTTCGGTGCCGACGTCAACGCGTACACGTCATTCGACGAGACGGTCTACATCCTGCAGGTTCCCACGGACACGGCGCGCCTGGTGACCACGGCGCTCGACATCCTCGAGGACTGGGCCCACGGGATTTCGTTCGACACCGCCGAAATCAACAAGGAGCGAGGCGTCGTCGTCGAGGAATGGCGTTCCGGTCGAGGCGCGGGCGAACGCGTGCAGAACAAGCAGTTCCCGGTGATGCTCCACAAGTCGAAGTACGCGGAGCGTCTGCCGATCGGCACCAAGGAAAATCTCGAAACCTTTCCCGACAGCCTTGCCCGCAGGTTCTATCGCGACTGGTATCGTCCCGACCTGATGTCTGTCGTCGCCGTTGGTGATTTCGATCCGGCCGAGATGATCAGGCTCATCGAAGCCCGGTTCGCCCGCATCGCGATGCCCGCCCGGCCGCGGGCGCGCATCGAAGCCCTGGTTCCCGATCACGCCGAGACGCTCGTCTCCATTGAATCGGACAAGGAATACCCGGGCAAGGACGTCACGCTTCTCTGGCTCCGCCCGATGACCACGACGAAAACGGTCGGCGACATGCGCCGCGATCTCGTCTATCGCTTCCACGACTCGATGCTCAACCAGCGCTTCAGCGAAATCGTGCGGCGCCCCGATGCTCCGTTTGCCTACGCGGGCGGAGGCCGCGGTGAGTTCGTCCGCACCAAGGGCGCCTACCAGCTCGCCGCTGGGGTGAAGGACAACGGCTTCGCCACTGCCGCCGAAGCACTCCTCGCCGAAACCGAACGTGCACGTCGATTTGGATTCACTGCCACTGAGCTCGACCGCCTGCGTACCAACTATCTGCGCTCGCTGGAACAGGCATTCGCCGAGCGTGACAAGACGGAGTCGGTCGCCTTCGCCGACGCGTACGTCAGTGCGGCATTGATGAACGAGCCCGTGCTCAGCATCGCCCGATCAGTGGAGCTGGGCACGCAGCTCGCGCCGACCATTACGCTGGCCGAAGTGAACGCCGTGGCCCGCGCCACACTGGGCGACTCCAATCGCGTGATCCTGGTTGCCGGCCCCGACCAGCCCGACACCAGGCTGCCGACCGCCGCCGAAATGCTCGGCGTCTTTGCCAAGGCACGCAGCGCGACCGTTGCAGCCTACGTGGATTCCACCAGTGATGCGCCGCTCATTCCCGCGATGCCCGCGCCGGGACGCATCGTCGGTGAGAAGACACTGCCCGAAACCGGAATCATCGAGTGGACGCTCTCCAATGGCGCCCGCATGCTGCTCAAGCCCACCGACTTCAAGGCCGATGAAGTCATCTTTGCCGGCCAGAGCCCCGGCGGCTCCTCACTCGTGTCTGACAAGGACGACCTCGACGCCACCGTAGGCGCCTACGCCGTGATGAACGGCGGGCTCGGTTCGTTCAACCAGACCACCCTCGGCAAGCGACTCACCGGGAAGCGCGCGTCGGTCTCGGCTTCGGTGTCGCTGTGGAGCGAAGTGTTGAGTGGCGGCGCCTCGCGCCGAGATCTGGAAACGATGTTCCAGTTGGCCTACCTGCGATTCACGCAGCCGCGCGTGGACACCAGCGCATTCCGGGCGTTCGTCAACCGTGTGCGCGCGGCGCAGGAAAACGCCGACAACGACCCCGAGTCGGTCTTCAGCGACACCATCACGATGACCATGTCGCAGCACCATCCGCGACAGCGGCTCTTCCGCGCCGCATCATTTGATTCGGTGAACATCGCGCATGCCCTCGCGGTCTATAAGGACCGCTTCGCCGGCGCGGACGATTTCACCTTCTTCCTCGTCGGCAGCTTCAACGTGGACTCCGTGCGGATGTTCACCGAGCGCTACCTCGCGTCACTGCCGAGCGCGGGCCGCAAGGAAAAGGCGCGCGACCTCAACGTGCGGATGCCCGCCGGCGTCGTCGAAAAGACCGTCCGCAAAGGCGTGGAGCCAAAGGCCTCCAACCAGTTCGTCTTTCATGGCACCTGCGCTTACAGCTACGAGAACCGCGTGGTGCTGGACGCCCTCCAGCAACTGCTCGACATCCGGCTTCGCGAAGTGCTCCGCGAGGACAAGGGCGGCACCTACGGGGTGGGCGTGGGCGCGTCATGCAACAATATCCCCTATGAGCGTTACCGCGTGACGATCTCGTTCGGCAGCGCGCCCGAACGCCGCGACGAACTCATGAAGGCCATGTGGTCGGTGATCGACTCCATCAAGGCCGGCGCCTTCTCGGACTCCAACCTCGTCAAGATCCGCGAGATGGCCGTGCGTGCCCACGAGACGGCGCTCAGGGAAAACGGCGCCTGGATTGGCGCCATGCAGGATGCCGATGAAGACGGCCGCGACCAGCGCGATTGGCTCCGTGGCCCGGCGCTCACCGCACAGGTTACTCGTGATCAGCTGCGCGACGCGGCACGGCTTTATCTGCGCCGCGAACAGATGATGATCTTCACGCTGCTGCCGGAGAACACGCCCCGACCGGTTCCCTGAGGCTAAATTCCACCCCGTGCCGACGCCCGACGACTTCTTTGCCATCGACATCCGCGTCGGCACGGTGATCCGCGCTGAGCCATTTCCGGAAGCGCGAAAGCCCTCGCTCAAGATGGAAATCGACTTCGGCGCCGAACTCGGCGTGCGCCGGTCGAGCGCGCAGGTCACCACGCACTACACGCCGGAGAGCCTCGTCGGCCGCCAGGTGGTGGCCGTGGTGAACATCGGCGAGCGCCGCATTGCCGGCTTTGTGAGCCAGTGCCTCGTGCTCGGTGCGATGCCCTCGGCAACCGAAGTCGTGCTCCTCAAGCCTGACCATGCCGTCGACAACGGAACCCGGATCGGATGAAGAACGACAAGCCAGACCCCACGCCCGCACTGACGCCCCACCTCCGCGTGGGCCTCAAGTGGAAGCACGACCTCGTCTTTGATGCGGGACCAGCCGGCATGGCACCACATACGCTGGACGGGGACACGAAAGTCGCGCCAAGCCCGCCGCAGATGCTCCTCGAGGCGCTCGCCGGTTGCGTGGCCATCGACGTGGTGCTGATCCTCCGGAAAATGCAGATGCCGCCGGCGTCGCTTTCCTGCGACGTCACGGCCGAGCGTGCCGAGGGTGTACCGCGGCGCATCACCAAGGCTCACCTGCATTTCACGATTGCCAGAGATGGGATTGTCGAGGAGCGCGCGATGCGCGCCATCGAACTCTCCGTCACCAAGTACTGCACCGTGCGGGATTCGCTCGACCCCGAGATGCCGGTGACCTGGTCGCTGGACCTTACCGCTTCAGCTCGCGGATCACGTGCCGTAGCTCTGGAAGCAGAACCCGGGTAAGCGCGAGCTCCACAGCGGCTTTCGACCCGGGCATCGACACCACCAGCTTGCCGGTCACCCCCCCGGCAACTGCGCGCGAGAGAATCGCCGCCGTGCCGATCTGTTCCTGAAAGGAGATCATCCGGAAGATCTCGCCAAACCCCGGCAGCTCCTTCTCGAAGAGCGGGCGCACCGCTTCCACTGTCAGGTCGAGACTGCCCAGCCCCGTGCCGCCACTGATGAGCACCGCGTCCACGTCGTCGCGGAGCACGATGGCGCGGACATACTCCCGCACCTCGTTCTCGTCGTTCTTGAGCAGGCCGTGCAGCACCGCACGGTGCCCGGCCTCCTCCACCAGCCGCCGCATCAGCGGGCCGGACTCATCGGTCTCCAGCGTACGCGTGTTGGTCACGGTGATCAGGGCGCAACGGACCGCGGCGCGCTGGTCGGCCTCGGCTCGGTGATTCGCAGTGCTTTCGCTCATGCCCCAAACGTGAATGCTCGCGCGGGGCAGTTCAAGCGGAGATATTCCCCTTGTGCCAACTGCCGACCTCGGTCACCTGCGCCAGGAATACGCCCGCGAATCGCTCTCCGAGCGCGACGTGGATGCCGACCCGTTCCACCAGTTCGACAAGTGGTTCGCGCAGGCGAAGAACGCAGGCCTCGTGGAACCCAACGCGATGGCGCTCGCCACGGCCACTCCTGATGGGGCGCCCTCGGTGCGGATGGTGCTCCTCAAGGGCGTCGACGAACGCGGCTTCGTCTTTTTCACCGACTACCGGAGCCGGAAGGGCGAGGAGATTGAAGCAAACCCGCGCGCCGCGCTCTGTATGTGGTGGGACGTACTCCAACGGCAGGTCCGCATCGAGGGCACGGTCACGCGAGTAACCACCGCCGAATCGCTGAAGTACTTCAGCACCCGCCCCTACGGCAGCCAGGTCGGCGCGTGGGCGTCGTTCCAGAGCAGCGTGCTCGTGGCACGCGACATGCTGGAGCGTGAGGTCGCGAACTTCTTCAAGAAGTATCCGGAAGGGACCGAGGTGCCACTGCCGCACCACTGGGGCGGATACCGCATCGCGCCCACGAAGATCGAGTTCTGGCAGGGCCGGCCAAGCCGGCTGCACGACCGCATCGTGTACACCCGCGCGGACGGTGGATGGACGGTCGGTCGGCTGTCGCCCTGACCGTCGCGCGCTACTTCAGCGCCTCAAGCGCCTTCTTGGCCGTTGCCAGCTTGGGATTCAGTTTGAGAGCCGCCTGATACTCCGTGCGCGCGGTGGCCTTGTCGCCGCGTTTTGCCGCGATATCTCCGAGACGAACATGCACGTTTTCCGGCAAGATCCGAGCGCCCGTTGCCGGCTGCGGTTCGGCGAGCAACCCACGCAGCAGCTGTTCGCCGCGGTCGAGCTGCTTTCCGCTGATCGCCGCCGTACGCCCAACCCACCAGCGCGCCACGCGGTCGTTGGGATGCCCGGCGAGGTAGCGGTCCAGCGGGGGGAACGCCTCCTCCGCCCGCCCGTTGTTCGCCAGGAAGTTCGCCCAGCTCGTCACCGCGCTCAGGCTGTCTGGAAACTCCGTGGCGGCGGCGTGAAGCGCCTTTTCGGCACCGGCGAGATCTTTCTGGTTGTTCGCGATCTGTGCCGCGGCAAAGTGGCCACGAAGCGGATTCAGCCGCGCAATGGCCGCCGCCTGCTCACGCGCCTTCGGCAGGCTGCCCCCCATCACGCCAGGTGCGAGCAGATAGAACTGCATCACCCCTTCACGCGCGCCGAGCGAGTTGGAATCGAGCGCCAGTGCCTTCTCGAACTCCGACTTCGCCCGCTTCCCAAGGAACGGCTGCCGCAACACGTTTGCGTTCTGCGCCATCGTGCCCACGGAGCGGGCCAGCCAGAGGTGCGCATCCGAACTGCGCTCGTTGAGCTTGATGGCCCGCTCAAATGACTTGGTCGCCTGATCGGCCTTTCCCGAATCCAGCTGGGCGCGCCCGGTGCGAATCAGGTCGTCGAATGACTGCGACGCGAGCGTCGCGGGAAGCAGCAATGCAGTGAGGAGGAGTCGACTCATTCCCAGTGTTTGTCCGGATCGGGGAGGTCGGCACGGAGCTTGAGGTAGCTCTCATACCGCTTTGTGGAGACAGTCCCCGATTTGACAGCCGCCCGCACCGAACAGTTTGGCTCGTGTTCGTGCGAGCAGTCCTGGAACTTGCAGTTCCCCAAATACGGCCTGAACTCGGGGAAGCAGTAGTCGAGGTTCTCGGGCGGCAGCCCCCACAGTCCCACTTCGCGAAGGCCGGGGGTATCCACCACGTATCCGCCGCGCTCGTCATCCAGCGGAATGAGTACCGCGCCAACGGTCGTGTGCCGACCCTTGTTCACCGACTCACTGATCTCGCCGGTGCGTAGCTGCAGTCCGGGATAGAGCGCGTTGAGCAACGACGACTTGCCCACGCCGGATGGCCCGGTGAACGCCGAGGTCTTTCCGGCGAGCGTTTCCCGCAGGGCGTCCAGACCGATGTTCGCTTTCACGCTCGTCCGGTGCAACGCATATGCGGCGCGCTCGTACGGCGCCACCAACACATCAACCGCTGCGGCATCGGCCAGCTCCACCTTGTTGATCACGATGCGGGCCGCGATGTCGTTGCCTTCGGCAATCACGAGGAAGCGGTCGAGCATCCCCACGTGCGGCTCGGGCTTCACCATCGCGAATACGACCACCACCTGATCGACATTCGCCGCCACAATCCGCTCACCGCGCGCGCCTCCCGGTGCTCGACGCGCCAGCTTCGAGGTACGCGGAAGGATTTCCGTGATCGCCCAGGCGTCGGCGCCGTCGGCACTCGCGTCGCGATCCACCGTCACGCGATCTCCCACGGCGAGCTTCTCCCGTCCATCCTGCTTCAGCCGCCCCCGCATCGCGGCCTCGTGTTGCTCACCCGTCGCGAGGCGCACCATCCAGATGCCACCGGTTCCACTCAGCACGACCGCTTCGGCCTCGCTCACGCGCCTCCCGGACCATCGGGGGCTTCCGTCATCGTCCACCAGCGGCGTCCACTGGCGGCACTCGCAGCATCGCGTTCGCGGAGCAGGCCGTCGAGTACACCCTGCGCGGCGGTCAACGTCATCGTGCGCAACAGCGCTTCGGCGTCGGCCGCGGAAGGTCCGAAGGTGAGGAAGGTTGATTCCACATGGCCTTCCACCTTTTGCGCGCCCAATCGCGACCACTGCACGAACATCAGGTACGCGCCAAACGGGCGCTCGGCGTCGCTGGTGTTGTCGCTCAGGATTTCCAGCGAGTAGGAGAATCCGTCGCGCCCCTCAAGTGCCGCGGGGCGCCCATGCACGGCCGCGTATCCTCCCACCGTCGTCTCGTCGCCTTTCGACGGATCCGGTGGGAGATACTGGCCGCCGTGCTTCATCTACTGAATGATGCGGGTCGGAAACGCAATCGGCTTCATGATCCGCACCACCGGGAAAGGCTTCACCCCGGGCGTCTTCGCGTACTCGTCCAGCACCCAATCCCAGAAATTCCAGGTGACCAGCCCATCATCGGCCTGCGCCTCGAGCAGCTGCATCGCGAGGATGCCGAGCGGCTGCGCGGTGCGCACCACATAGACGGAGTCGGTACCACCGGCGACATACGCACGCTGTGCCTCATCCACCCACTTCCCCTCGAGGCGCACTTCGGTGTGACCCTGGAAGGGCTGACCGCGCTTCACGATCGAGTCGATCATGAACCGCTGCATGCCATCGAACGTCACTGCCTTCGCCACTTCCACCTGCACGCCATGCAGCCGCAGGCGGTGCACCACGGAATCGCGACCGTCGAGCTTCCGAAACGCGTAGGCCACCGGCACGCTCACGGAGAGCGTGGCATCGAAGGTCACCTTCACCGGCATCTGCCTGCTGATGAACCGGCCGCTGCGCTTGAAGCCGCAGCGTACACCCGGCTCGCTCAGCGGCCACGGGCAGGGCTGTGCACCGCGACCGCCGCCGCGACCCCCCTGGCCCGCTTGCAGCTGACCCTTGGCCTCCGGAATTGTATCGAGAGGCTCCTCAATCACCGTCATCGTCCTGGGATTCTTCGTGAGCGCCGCGCGGATCGGCACGGACTTGATCGTGCCAGCCATCAGCGCCGCGTCCGCGCCGCGCGTGAGCGCCAGCACCGAACGCGACTTCTGCGCCGTCATCGAGAGCAGCTCGCGAATGAACGCTTCAGTGCTCTTCACCCGCCGCTCAAACGGATCGTGCGAATACGCCTCGCTCAGGATCGACAGGCGGCCGCGCACGCCGTAATAGTTGGTGCCGTACCTCGGCAAATGTTCGTAGGTCGACCAGCTTCGCGCCTCGCCTTGCGCCGACGGGCCTTCCCCGCCGGAGAAGTTGCCGTAGTCGAACACCTCAAACTTGTGCCGCGTGCGCATGCGCTGCCGGATCACCGGCAGCATCGAGTCGCGCACAAAAGCACTGCCAAACGTGCCGCCCACGATCTCCCCGGCGGGATGCAGTCCCGGCGAATACGTGAGCGCGTATCCGTGGAAGCTGCCGTTCGTGGTATGCAGGTCCACGAAGAGGTCGGGGTCCCACGTGTTGAACATCGCCAGCGAGGCGCGCGTTTCGGGCGCCTCGGCCTTGATGTAGTCGCGATTGAGATCGAGGCCGGCCGCGTTGGGCCGCTGCCCCACCATCTCGGGTCCGTTCTGCGCGCCGCGCTGCTGCGCCTGCGGACGGAAGTTCTCATTGCCATCTGCGTTGTAGATGGGCACCGCGATCAGCACAAGCGAATCGAGCACATTCGGCCTGGGGTCCATCACGAGGTCGCGCAACACCGCCTGCAACGCCTCTTTCCCCTCCACCTCGCCGGCATGGATGTTGCCCTGGATGTAGACAATCGGCTTGCCCAGTCGCTTGGCCTCGAGGGGCGTGGACACGAGCGGCCGCGACGCAATCACATACGGCATCTCGCGGCCCTGGCCGCTGCGGCCCGTGATCCCCACGCGCACCCTGGCGCCGCGCGCCTGCAAGGAATCCACGAACGCCACGACATCCGCGTGCGTGGACGTCTCCGCGTACTTCGTGCGCTCGGCGCGAGTCTGCTGCGCCCCAGCCTCAGCGGCTGCCGCGCACACCAGCGCGAATATCGAGAGAGTGGTCCGCATGGTCATTGTCGTTGGATGGTTACCGGTCATACAGCTTACCTCCGCCTACAGCGATCTGTCGCAGTCGCGCGCTCGGCACGAATCGTCCGGGATGCTTCGCATTGAGTGCTTCCAGCCGCTTCACCACGTCTGCCGCGCCCATCGCATCCACACAGCGGAATGGCCCACCGCGGAAGGGCGGGAAGCCGATCCCGAAAATCGAACCGATGTCGCCGTCACGCGGCGTGCGGATCACGCCTTCCTCCAGGCAGCGCATCGCCTCGTTGATCATCGCCAGGGACAGCCGCTCCTGAATCTCCGCCGCGCTCACGGTCTTTCGCGGCGTGCCGGCACCCAGCAATGCATACACCGACGGATCGACGCCGCCCTTCTTTCCCTTCTCATCGTAGAGATAGAAGCCCTTCTTGTTCTTCCGTCCGAGGCGCCCCGACGCAATCACCCGCGCCATGGACTCCGGCGACGTGAGCCGTTCCCCGAAGGCCGCGGCAAGAATGGGCCCCGACTTGCCCGCGATGTCGAGTCCCACTTCGTCGAGCAACGTGATGGGGCCCACCGGGAACCCCCAGTCGAGCATCGCGCGGTCAATCGCATCAATCGCCACGCCCTCGTCCACCATTCGGCCCGCTTCGTTGAGATACGGGCCCAGGATCCGGTTCACGAAGAAGCCCGGACTGTCGTTCACCACGATCACGGTTTTGCCGAGTTTCTTGCCCAGCGCCACAACGGTCGTCACCACGTCCGCTGCCGTCTTCGCGGTGACGATCACTTCCAGCAGCGGCATCTTGTGCACGGGCGAGAAGAAGTGCATGCCGATCACGCGCTCCGGGCGCGCGGCAGCCTCCGCGACTTTCGTGATCGGAATCGTGCTCGTGTTCGTGGCGAAGATCGCGTTGGGCTTGAGCAGCGGCTCCACCTCGCGCAGCACGGCGTGCTTGACGCCGAGTTCCTCGAACACCGCCTCGACCACGATTGGCACGCCGCCAAAGCCCGTGTACGCGGTGGTCCCCGCCACGAGCGACAGCTGATCTTCGAACTGCTGGCGCGTCACCTGCTTGCGTTTGAGCCGCTCGCGCAGCACATCGCGCACGGCGGACAGCCCCCGGCCCACCTGGTCGGCCTTCACGTCCTTGAACCGCACGGACACGCCGGCCTGCGCCCCAATCGTCGCGATGCCCGCACCCATGAAGCCCGTGCCCAGCACCGCAATGCGCGACACGTCGAGCGGCGGCGGGCCGCCGCCTTCCACGCCTGTGTCCTTCTTCATCGCCGTCGTCGCGAAGAAGATCTGCACCAGCTGCTTGGACACCGGCGTCATCGCCATGTCGCCGAAGAGCTGCGACTCGAAGTCGTAATCGCCCTGCGGAAACCGGTATCCCGCCGCGATCGCCGTGATGGCAGCCGGCAGCGCCGGATAGTTCCCGCGCGCCTTGGCCGCCGTCATCTTGCGCGCCTGCCGCAATACAATCGCGCGTCCAATCGCCGTGCCGTCCAGCAGCCAGCCTGCAACGCCCTTCGCACGGCCACGCGCCATCATCGGCACCGCACCGGCGGGCAGCGCAGCCTGCGCAGCGCCCATGCTTCGGGCGCGCTGCACGGCAATGGCGCGCAGGATGCTCGGGTGCACCATCTCGTGCACCAACCCCATCTGCAGCGCCTTCTTGGCGCGAATGTTCTTGCCCGTGAGGATCATGTCGAGCGCCGCCTGCAATCCCACCACGCGTGGCAGCCGCTGCGTGCCGCCCAGACCGGGAATCAGCCCGAGCATCGTCTCTGGCAAAGCGAGCAACGTCTTGGCGTGATCCGTACAGATGCGATATC
>SXGT01502770.1_pt1 | contig 10908 bp, 11 predicted proteins | sample 3176221 | NCBI WGS metagenome assembly SXGT01 (sample SAMN11356862, study PRJNA531348) | freshwater metagenome | isolation source: freshwater sample F1-120 | place: China: Fuxian Lake, Yuxi | collected 2017-12-25
GGCACGGGGGTGCGGTCACCCCTCCGCCCCTACGGCCGCCCCCGCCCTGGGCCAAGGGCGGGGGCTGGGGGGTGGGATTGACCCGCTTCTGACATCCCCCGCCCCCGAGGGGCGGGGGCTTGGGGGTGGGGCCGCTCGTCGCGCAGCGACGGCGGTACGAGCCTTTCGATAAACATCCCACTCACGCTCCCTCTTCTGAGAGGGGGAAGAACGGGGGAACCCTCACCCGTACACTAAAAACATGACCGCACGCGTCCTCGTCGCCATGTCCGGCGGAGTCGACTCCGCCGTCGCCGCCGCCCTGCTCCACGAGCAGGGCTACGACGTCGTCGGCGTCACCCTCCGCCTCTACACCGAGGCCGACGACACCGCCCTCCGCTCCGGCCGCACCTGCTGCGGCATCGAGGACATCGGCGACGCCCGCGCCGCCGCGCAGACCATCGGCATCCCCCACTACGTCCTCAACATGGAGCGCGAGTTCGAGCGCGACGTCGTCGAGCCATTCGTCGACGCGTACCGCAACGGCCGCACACCGAACCCCTGCCTCAACTGCAACCAGTACGTGAAGTTCGACACCCTGCTCAACCGCGCGCTCGCGATGGGCGTCGACTACCTCGCTACCGGCCACTACGCCCGCGTCGAGCGCGACGGCGACCTCGTCCGCCTCCACCGCGCCGTCGACGACGAGAAGGACCAGTCCTACGTCCTCTACACCCTCACCCAGGACGCCCTCCGCCGCACCCTCTTCCCCCTCGGCGGCTTGACGAAGGCCGAGACCCGCGCCCACGCGAGGCGCTTTGGCCTCCCGCTCGCCAACAAGCCCGACAGCGTCGACATCTGCTTCGTCCCCGGCGGCGACTACCGCGAGTTCCTCGCCGTGCGCGGCGTCACCGGCACCCCCGGCGCCATCGAGCGTCCCGACGGCGCCCGCGCCGGCACCCACCTCGGCATCCCGCTCTACACCGTCGGCCAGCGTCGAGGCGTCCCCGTCACAACGACGCCCGGCGCGGACGGCGCGCCTGCCCGTCAGTTCGTCACCGCCATCGACGCCGCCCGCAACGTCATCACCGTCGGCGACGAGCGCGACCTCCTCGCCTCACGCATCGAGGCGACCGCTTCCCGCTGGACCGCCGCCCCGCCCCAGCCCGGCGAGGCCGTCACCGCGCGCATCCGCTACCACGCCGCGGACCTCCCCGCGCGCGTCGAGGCCATCACGGACACCCACCTCACGCTGACCCTCGAGGTTCCCGCCCGTGCCGTCGCCCCCGGCCAGGCCGTCGTCCTCTACCGCGGCACGGAAGTCCTCGGCGGCGCCACCATCGAGGGTTGAGCGGCCACTAGGGCGAAGGCGACAGGTGTGCCAAACGGCCCCCTGCTCGCGAGGCGCTGGTTGGTAGGCTTCCGCTGGACTCTCTCAGGCGGGTCTAACAACTGTTGACATGCCATATCGAATACCGGATATTCGGGGCAGGAGACTGGCGTGCCGCTGGTCGAGCAGCATCGGGACTTCCGTCCCGAGTCGTGCGAAGTGTGCAGGTATCTCGAAACACATCCACAGCTAGATCGGCTCCTTCAGCACACGCTCACGAGGATCGCAGGATGGGTGATGGAGACAGATCTCGACGAGGCCGGTGTGCCATTGAGCCTGCGGAGTGTGTACGTAGAACGGTTCGGCGCTTCGGGGCGCTCCGCACCGTTAGAGCTTCACCACTGGACGCTAGCGCTACTCGTTGCACCTGAGATCAAGTTGATGTTGACGTCGGAGACCCACTCATGACGACCCAGCGACCGGCCACCGCCCGCGAGACCTACGCCGAGTACCTCGATGGCAAGATCACCATCGAAGAAGTCGAGCGTCGGATCCGCGCCTGGGAGACGTCGACCGCCACACCACCGAAGCCATCCGACAAGTAGGACGCCGCGGCTCTGCGCCGCGCCGATATCGTCCCCCGCCCGCCTACGCCAGCCGCGCCCGCCCTCGGCGAGTCAGCCAGAGGACGACGCCTGCCGCCGTGACCCCGCCGCCGATTGCCCAGGCCGTCCGATCCAGGAACGCAATCATGAGGAACGGCGCCAGCAGCCCGAGCACCGGCGCCACCGGCCAGCCGCCGAGCGACGGGCAGGCGCGCATCCGCCGCGTCGCGCCGGGCAGCGTCCGACGCAGACGCAGCACCGCCAGATTCACGGCGATGAACACGGCGTACACCGAAAAATCCGTGACCGCCGCCACCAACCCCAGACGGCCGATCCACGCGAACGCCGCCGCGATGGCGAACGAGACGGCCGTGGCGACATACGGGGCATGCGCCCGCGAACTCACCGTGCCCAGCACCGCCGGCAGCGAACCCTTCCGCGCCATGTCATAGATCAACCGGGCCGACGCCGTCAGCAGCAGAAGCGTCGTGCTCGTCGTCGAGGCGAGCACCAGCCACGCGATGATCGTCGACGCGCGGCCACCCCATTGGTGGTCGAGCACCAGGCCGAGCGGACGTTCCGATGCCGCGAGTTCGTGCCAGTCGATCGTGCTGACCGCGGCCACCGCGACCGCCGCATAGAGCGCCGTCGAGATACCGAGGGCCAGGAGCAGCTCGCGCGGGATCACACGGGCGGGGTCCTTCGTCTCGTCCGAGAGCGTCACCACCTCGTCGAACCCGATGAACGCGAAGAACACGAGCGTCGCCGCCGAGAGCACCCCCGTCGGAGTCCCTTCGACAAGCGAGCGGTCTCCGATGTGCGGCACACCGACGAAGATCACCAGCAGCAACCCGCCGACCTCGAGGGCCACGAGCGCCGTCGTCAGCCAGATCCAGATCCGCACGCCGGTGCTGACAATCCCCGTTAGCACGAGCAACAGCACGACCGCGATCAGGCGGGCATCGATGTCGACGAAGTGGCGGAGGTACGCGGCGAACCCGAGCGAGACCGCCCCCGCGCCGACGAGGTTCCCCGCCATCATCAGCCAGCCGACGAGGAACCCGGTGAATTCGTTGAACGCCCGCCGCGCGAACTCATACTCTGCCCCCGCAGACGGGAACAGGCCGGCGAGCTCGGCGTAGCTGATGCCCGTGAACGCGCTGAGCAGCGCGGCGACCAGGAACGACGCCTACAGCAGGCTGCCGGCCTCCGACGCCGCCTCACCGACCAGGGCGTAGACCCCGGCGCCCACCACGATCCCCACACCCGAGATGTTGACCTGCCACAGCGTGAGAGATCGCTCCAGGGTGGGGCGGCCGTCCGGGCGCGCACGATCGTCCGGGGAGGAGTTGATCGGCAATGGCCGCATCCCTGCCAGCGTACTCAGGTGGCGCGATGCCCGGGATGCGCCCGAGGATATCAGGGCTGGCCCCCCTCACCTCCACCCGGCTACGATGGCCTTCGGGGGTACCGCTAAATGAGCCTCGCCGACCTGCGCGACGTCGTCGTCATCGTCTATGGCGTCATGGGCATCATCCTCATGCTCGCCCTCACCATCGCCGCCTTCGGCCTCTGGTTCGCCGTCCGCGCCCTCTCCCGCGTTCTCCAGGACCTCATCAACGACCCCATCAAGCCCACCCTCCAGGAGGTCCAGCAGACCGTCCAGCAGGTTCGCAGCACCACCGAGTTCCTCTCCGACACCGCCGTCCACCCCGTCGTCCGCGTCGTCGCCATCAGCCGGGGCGTGAAGCGAGGCATCGCCTCCGTCACCGGCTTTCGACGCGGCAAGTAGCGGCTGAGCGCGGCCGGACACAGCCGAGCGCGGCGACGAGGGACACCCCCGTGAAATTCACCACCGCCATCGTCATCAACATCGCCGCCGTCGCCGGCTACCTCGCCGCGCGCACCCTCCTCAAAGACGACACCGACCTCGACCGCCTCCCCACAGCCGCCCGCAACCCCCTCGAGGCCGCCCGAGGCCGCCTCCAGCGCGCCCGCGCCCGCGCCCGCGTTGCCCTCAGCGAAGCCCGGACCGAACGAGACGACAGCGAACGCCACCTCATGGAGCGCTACCGCGCCCGCACCCGCCTCTAACGTCGAGACTCTCACCCCCCAAACTCCCTCCTCTCTATGGAAAGGGAGGGGGCTTCAGAACCCCCTCGCCCTCCCCCTAACCCCACACCACACCCCACCACACGCGGTCCAAAGCCAACCCCCTCCCCGTGCAGATACGGGGAGGGGGTTGGCTTTGCTCTTCTCTCGCCGTTTGTGACCTTGAAGAACAACCCGCCGCTGGCCCGCTACTCGCGACAGCGAGAGCCGTACGAGCCTCACCCCAAACAGCGAGTGCGCCCCGCCACCGATGGCGACACGCCCCTGCTCCTCGCGGCTACCCGCACCCCTCCACTAGACTCACCAGTGGAGAGGTGGCCGAGCGGTTGAAGGCGCTCGTCTCGAAAACGAGTAAACGCAAGTTTCGCGGGTTCGAATCCCGCCCTCTCCGCCATCGAGTCAGACAGACACACTCCCTGCCTGGCACCGCCTCGCACACCGGCCTCATCGGCCCGCGACGCAACCGATGGCCCACCTCGCGGAGAGGTGCTGGAGTGGTTGAACAGGCTCGCCTGGAAAGCGTGTAATGGGGTAACTCATTCGCGGGTTCGAATCCCGCCCTCTCCGCCAGTCCGCGATCACGAAGGGCGCCCTCACCGGCGCCCTTCTTCACGTCTCGAGGATCGAGGCATCCCCCCGCAGCTGCTCCCGCCCGCACCACCACTCGATGGCACACAACCATCCCCCTCTCTCGCAGACGCGAAGCCAAACACCCTCCCTTGAGGGAGGGCAGTGGGAGGGACTCTGAAGCCTCCCTCCCACTCATGGAGGGGGAGGGAGGTTGGAGGGTGAGGGGTATCGAGTTACGGCACTCGCTCGGCGCGCACGACCACGCGGTCCGAGTACTCCTTCGTGATCGTGTCGAAGGCGCCGCCGCAGGTGTAGAGGGTGATCGTGTCCTTCGCGACTTTGCCGGACCACACCATCGTCCAGTCCACGCCGCTGCCGGCGTTGTACTGCTTTCGCGACACGACCTGGTAGCGCAGCACCTTGCCGCCGTACTCCACCTCGATCAGGTCGCCGTTCGAGAGCGCAGCGATCTTCGAGAAGACGCCCTGCCCGCGATACTGCACGCCCGCGTACGGGATCAGGTAGTCGTAGTCGACGTGGCCCGAGAAGATCGCGTTGCCGCCCTCGCCCGGCTTCCCGCCGAGGCCCGGCCAATCCCCGAGGTCATACCAGACCACATCAGCAGGGCCTGACGGGTCCGCCATCACACCGTCGCGGCCCACCGTCCGCGAAGCGATCCGCGCATCAACGCTGACCGTGGGGATCTTCAGGCGACCAAAGGTCGCGTCCTTTGGGTAGTCGTACATCTTCAGGAAGTCATCAAGGTTCCGGAACAACTTGTTCGCGTCCGGCGGCGGCGTCACCTTCGGTGTCGGCAGCGGGTTCGCCACCTCTGTCGAGGTCACCGAGGCGCTCGCTGAGGGCGTGGGCGTCAGTAGTCGCACGGAGTCATTGTCGTCAGCGTCACACGAGGAGGCGACCGTCGCCACAACCAGCAGCCCCACAGCCACCATCAGCGACCGCGAGCGGCGACACCATTGGCGGTACTGCTGAACGAAGGCGCTCGATGCGGCACGAGAGAAGGTATGAGTGATGCGCGCCAGTCGACTTGAGGTCAGCATGCGGAAATCTCAGTCACCAATCCGGGTAATGTGAGAACAGGCTCTAGCGTTCAGAACCGGAGCCGGCCCTGCTATCTACAGATCTAACAAGACGAGACCGTCTCTATACCTTGACGATGACCTGCACGCCAGAGAAGCCCGATGGGAACGCTGCGGCAAAGTCCGCGTTCGCGAAGTCGGGGGCGCCAACCACAAATGTCAGTAGCCGCCCGCCTGTTACCGCCGTCACCGACACCACCTTCGAGGTCGCACCGGCCGTGCTCAATTGCGCGAGTGTGCCCGTAAAGGTCACGAGAGAGAACCCCGCCGGAGCGATCGTCCCGCCCGAGAACGTACCTGCTACAGGCGCGGGCGCGGGCGGTGGAACACACTCACCATCGCCAGTGAATGTCACTTCCCTCGACCCGAGAACGACTGGTGTGCCACCGGTCATCGGACTCACTTGAAGCGTCGCCGTCACCACTCCGGGACTGGACCGCCCCACGCTCACCACCAGCGACGACCCCATGACCACCCCGGCAGATACAACAGCCTGCGCTGATGTCGTGGTCGTGGCCGCATTATCAATCGCGCCCAGCGCGCCCCCGACAAACTGCGGCGCCAGTCTGAACCAGCCGCTGCTGACCGTGATCAACAACGGAGCCGAGGTGGCTGACCCCGTATTGGCAGCCGTGCCCGCACCAGTCGCGACGAAGGTGACCTCACCCCTGCTCAGGCCGCCAGAGGTATCGCACACCGTCGGAGTGATCGCAACTCCCCAGATCACCACGCTCGCGCTTGCGGAGGTTTCCGTGTCCGCGCTCGTGCGCACCGTGAATCCTGTCGCCGCCATTGTTCCCGCAGCTACCGGGTTCGTGACCCCGGCGATCGTGATCGATTGTCGTCCCAACTGATTCGTGTACTGCGCCCCGGGTCCGGTATCGCATCCGCCCGTGATCTCGATCGTGACTGACTGGTTTGTCCGCGTGGCCCGCACGACCGTGCATACCAGAGCATTCGCAGTCACAGTGACAGTGGGGGTCGCCGGGATCACAAACCCGGCAGGAAAAGTCACAGTCGCGGAGGAAATGTGATTCGACCCCGACCCCTGCCACCCGCTGATCGTCCACGTCTCCGTCAGACCAGCTACCTGGATCGGGGCGGTAAACACCGGAGGAACACCGAGCGCGGCCGAGGCGGCATCTGGTGAGTAACTCAAGAGCAGGCACACCGCCAAGGCGAAAGAAGCGATGACAGTGGCGCAGACCCGCGCCATTCGGCGGCAGATCGCGTGCCCATATTCCATGAGCAGCTGCATCATGCGCTTCTCCTCTGGGATCAAATGCCTTCGTCCGATTGCCAGACTAGCGCCTAGCGAAACTGCACGAAGAAGAGGTCGCCTGCTGTCAGCACAACATCCGGAGTGGATGACATGACTCCAACGAACTTACCGGATGCGGGATCAAGATAATACACCGCGCTAATCGGCAGTGGCAGCTCCGCCAGCGCAACGTCAAGCGGTACCGAGCCGCCTGCCCATCGCACCCACGAAGCAGCTCCGTCAATACCTACGCGGCCAAGCCAGCGATCGGTCAGGTTCACCGCGGAGCGCAGGTTCAGCGACTGAACGGTGGTGGTATCCCTCATCGAAATCCACACCTGATCCGCCCATATGCCATCGTCCACACGGCCGTTGAGGAGCAGGAATTGGATAAACTCGCCCGACTCAACACACCCGCGCTTCTGCTGCGATGAAGCCACCCGGAGCACATAGGAGCCCACGTAATCGGACAAGCCCGTCACGACCGCCGTGCCGCACGCTGCGCCCCGCGGCCCGACCGCGCGCACATAGTCAGGCAATGTCCCGGACGTTTCGGTTAGCACCAGCCCGACGAATATTACCTCGCTCACAGAAGCGGGTCCCTCCGCCGAAGCAGAGGGACCCGCCCCCGATGATCCCAAGAACAGGCTGAGGCCCAGTGCCAACGCGACCGCTCCACGAGAGAGCGTGCCAACAACACCGGGCTTCATCCTGTACACGGACTAACGCTCGCGCGTCGCCGTGCGCGCGCCGGCCACCAGGGCCGCCGCCGCAATACCCATCATCAGCACCAGCGCCATCGAGGTGGTCGAGGTGCCCAGCAGACCAGCGTCACCGGTCTTCGCCGGGGTCGGAGCAGCCGTACCACCCGCGGTCAGGGCGATGCCCTTGGCTGCGTCAGCCGGAGCACCACCAGCGGAGAACTTGACCGTCTCCTTGGCCGCAGCGCCGTCGATCGCGAAGGAGATGACGTCACCGTCCTTCGGAGCGCAGGCGTCGGTCGTGGTGATCGTGATCTTCCAGTTGCCCGTCGCGTCCACCGTTGTGCCGGCGCCGCAGGACTTGCCCGCGACGTTGGCCGTGATCTTCGCGGCAGCCTTCTGGCCAATGCCGTACGCGGTGTACGGCGGGGTCTGCGCGGACGCCGAAACGGCGAAGGCGCTGAAGAGCACTGCAGCCGCCGCGAAGGCGAAACCCATGCTCGTCAATGTACGAGTCAACTTCATTACAACTCCCTGGCGGGTTACCGCCATCTGTTGTTCTGAGGTCACCGGGGAGAAATTACTCACCCCGGTGACCACAAACGTATCGATCCAAACCTGTCAATCGTTGCCCATGACCAGGGTTACCCCTGAAGGCTTACTTGACGAGGATCACGGGCTGGGACGCAAGATTCGCCGTGAACGCGGCAGCAAAGTCCGCGTTCACGAATGCCGGAGCGCCCACCACGTGGGTCACGAACTTGCCGCCGACGGTAGCCGTCACTGTGATGGCTTTCGCCTCCGCAGCAGTGGCTGCCAACTGCGCGAGCGTGCCCGTGAAGGTCACGATCGAGCTACCCGTCGCGGCGACCGTACCCACGAACGCACCAGGCGCCGTGACTACGACTGCAGGGCCGGTACCCACCGTGACAGACTGCAGGAGCGTGACCGTGCTCGTGTTGATCACGATCTGAGTGGTGCCAGCGGCCACACCAATCAGGTTCACGGTCGCCGTGCCCGCGTCGTTCGTGCGGATGTCGGTGATCTGCGTGCCAGCCGAACCAGTCGACGTGTTCTGCGCCAACATGTTCGCGGTGGACACGTTGACGGAGATAAGCGTGCCTGACGGGCAGGCCGCGCCGTCCGTGTCCTTACAAGTAATCGTGATGGCCTTGGATTCACCGAGACCAATGGTCCCGGCGTCCGACATCGTGATAGTGGCCGGCGCCTTCACCAGCGTGAAGGTCATCGTGCCATAGATCGTGGCGCCAGCCGCACCCGAGATCGAGCCCGTCACGGTGTACGTGCCGAGCGGCTCACCCGCGAGTGAGTCAATGTCGATGTAGGCAAAGGCGTGCGACGCCGTCGTAGCACCAGCTGCCTTCGCCTCAATGGCGTCGGTGCAGCTCGTCGTGCCTGTACCGCTGACGCTACAGGCCGTGCCGGCAATCGCGGTGGAGCTGATTCCCTCGTTTGCGGTTTGCACCACCACACCATGGCCGGCCGGGCCGGTCACCGTGAAGGTGACGTTACCCGAACCGATAACGCCACCAGCGGCGTCCTTCGCAATGCCAGCGACGATCATCTCATCCTGGTCAGTCGTCGAAGAGTCGGTGCTTCGCACAACCGTCTTCGCAATGAACGACGCTGCACTGTTCGACCGTCGCCCTGAGAGCTCAAGGGTCGTGGCCAAACCGGTCAGCGTCACCGTAGCCGTGCTCGTGACAGAACCGACCGTCGCAGAGATCGTCTGGGTGCCGCTCACACCAGCGCCAGTGATACTGAACGTCGTCGCGCCATTGGCCTGAATCGTCCCGGAACAGACACCACTGCCGGCGGTGCCACCGGGGCACGTGGTGAACGTACCGTTGGTCGTCGTCGCCGTCACAACCGTGCCGTTGAGCACGAGCGTACCCGCCGCATCACGCGCCGTAACGACGGTGTTCTGGGCGGTAGCGTTGCCAACGGTGTCGGCAGCAGGAGCAACAGTGACCGTAGCCGCTGCACCCGCGATAGCGGTCGCAGCAGCCCACGTGATCTGCGTCGAGCCCAGCAGAACCGCAGCACCACCGTCCTTCGGCGTCGCCCGCAGGAGCACCGTCGAGGTGCCTGCAGTCGTCGGGGCCTTGATGGTCGCAACCAGCGGGGCAGCGCTGCCACCACCGTTCGCGGCGATGCCTGCGGTTGCCTGCGTGGCACCCGTCAGTGAAGCCGTGATGTTCTGAAGGAGGGCACCACTCAGAGACGTCGGGATCGTGCCGACGTCAGTAGTCACGGTCAGGACCGGAGACGTCGTACCGGCTGCACCGGTGTTGGCGGCTGCCGTGCTCGTGAACGTGACCGCCACCGAGCCAGCACCATCCGCCGTACCCGATGCCGGGCTCTTCGTCGCGACGGTGGACCAAATCGTCATCGCGACCCCGTTACCACGAGCCGCAGACGGTGTCGACGCGATGCTGCCAGCAGTCGTGCCAGCGGCGAAGACCGTCGCCGCCGTCGGGTTGGTGATGCCTTCGATGGCTATTGAGCCAGAGGTGCGTACAGCAAGCGTGCCCGCAGTAAGGGTGGCAACCACAGTCGGCGTGGTCGACGACTGGGTGCCCACACAAGTGGCTGTCGCGCCGGCAAACCCTGTCGGGAAGGTACAAGTCGGACTCGTTGGAACCGTGAACCCAGCGGGGAACACGACCGTCACAGTGTTGCCGGCGGCAAGGTTGCCACTCGAACTAGTAGTGAAGGTTGCCGTGTACGTCTCAACCAGGCCGGCAGCCTGAATCGGAGCAGTAACCGAGGGGCTCCAAATCGTCAGCGCGACCAAGGAGGGGCGCGCGGTGGTGCTGCCGCTCGTGACGACGCTCGGCCCAGCACCAATGGCGAAGGTCGTCGCCGTCGCCGGGTTGGTGATGCCGGCGATGGTGAACGTGACCGCCGTCGCGTCTGCGACCGTGCCTGTAACGGTGGCCGTGATGACCTGGCCGACGCCCGCACAAGCAATCGTCGCACCGGCGGAGAAGCCCGTCACCGCGGTACAAACCGGGGTCCCCGGAATCGTGAACCCCGCGGGGACCGTGGTCGTGATGGTACCGCCGGTCGCGATGTCACCGTCGGCTGAGGTGGTGAAACCAATCGTGTACGTCTCAACCGCGCCGACAGCCTGAATCGGAGCAGTACTCGTAAGGTTTGTTACCTGCGCCGCTTCGGCGGTGGCTTCAGCTGGTCGCTGCTGACCGATGAGCGAGACGGCCATCAC
>SXGT01290807.1_pt1 | contig 10907 bp, 15 predicted proteins | sample 3176221 | NCBI WGS metagenome assembly SXGT01 (sample SAMN11356862, study PRJNA531348) | freshwater metagenome | isolation source: freshwater sample F1-120 | place: China: Fuxian Lake, Yuxi | collected 2017-12-25
CCGATCCCCAGGCGCTGGTGCAATGCCTCGCCGCCAAGGACGCCTTTGACGTCCTCGGCTCGCCCGAGGGGGAGCTGGCGATTGCGCAGGCGTGCCTCTATCTCGCCACCGCCCCCAAATCGAACGCCGCCTATATGGCGCAGAAGGCGGCGTGGCGCTCGGCGAAGGAGACCGGGTCGCTGATGCCGCCCGCGAACATCCTCAACGCGCCGACCCGGCTGATGAAGCAGATCGGCTACGGCCAGGGATACGAATACGATCACGACGCCGAGGGCGGCTTCTCGGGCGCCAACTACTGGCCCGACGGCATGGCGCCGCAGCAATTCTACGCGCCGGCCGGCCGCGGCTTCGAGCAGCGCGTCGCGGAGCGGATGGCGTGGTGGGAGGAGAAACGGCGTGAGCGGCGCGATTGAAGAATGGGCGGACGTGGTCGCGCTGGGGCTGGCGCTGCCCGGCGTCGTTGAGGGCACCAGCTACGGGAAGCCCGCGCTGAAGATGAGCGACCGCATGATCGCCGCCGGCACCGCTCCCGACGCGGGCAGCTTCGTCCTGCACGTGCCGGTCGAGGAGAAGGAGGTGCTGATCGCCACCGACCCCGACACCTTCTGGGAGACCGACCATTACCGCGGCTGGCCCGCGGTGCTGGTCCGCTACGGCACCCCGGCGCACGAGCGCATCGCGCTGCTGCTGGCGCGTGCGCGGTGGGACCGGGCGAAGCCGACGCAGCGCAGGGCGTTCGGCCCGCGGCCGTGAGCCGCTTCCGCCACTTCGCCGCGATCGACTGGTCGGGGGCGGTCGGGGCGCGGCAGCGGGGGATCGCGGTGGCGCTGTGCGGGGCGCGGGGGGCGCCTGCGCTGGTACGGCCAGGGCATGTATGGGCGCGCGGCGAAGTGCTCGACTGGCTCGAGCATGCGCTGCCGTCCGACACGCTGGTGGGGCTCGACCTCGGCGCCTCGCTCCCCTTCGCCGACCGCGGCGCCTTCTTCCCCGGTTGGGACGCGAGCCCCGCCGACGCGCGCGGGCTGTGGGCGCTGGTCGAGCGGCTGTGCGCGGACGATCCGCATTTCGAGGCGGGCAGCTTCGTCGCGCACCCGGACGCCGCGCGCCACTTCCGCCGCCACGGCGGCCGCGTCGGCGACCTGTTCGAGCCGGGGCGCGGGCGGCTGCGCGTCACAGAGCGGGCGCAGGCGGCGGCGGGGCTCAACCCCTATTCCAACCTCAACCTCGTCGGCGCGGCGCAGGTGGGCAAGTCGAGCCTGACCGGGATGCGGGTGCTGCACCGGCTGACGGGCCGCGTGCCGGTGTGGCCGTTCGACCCGCTGCCCGTGGCGGGATCGGTGATCGTGGAGATCTACACCAGCCTCGCCGCGCTCGCCGCCGGCCGCCGCAAGGGCCGCGCGAAGATGCGCACCGCGGCCGAGCTCGACGCCGCGCTCGCCTCACTCGGCAGCCCCGCGGCGCGCCTCGCCGACCCGGTCAGCGACCACCAGTCCGACGCGCTCCTGACCGCCGCCTGGCTGCGCACCGTCGCCGACGACGCCCGCCTGTGGCATCCCGCCGCCCTCACTCCCGGCCTCGCCGCGACCGAGGGCTGGACCTTCGGCATTGCCTGACGCGCGGCGCTGAGGCAGGGAGCGGCGACGCGGGCCGGTTTAGCTCAGCTGGTAGAGGAGCGGTTTTGTATACCCCGGATCGATGCTCGGCCGAGCCGCTTCGGAACCCGCAGAAATCCTCGTTTTTGGCAGAAACCTGCGGCGTTCAGGCACTGCAAGAGCCGCAAATGGCGCCGACACACAACGAGTTATCCACACCGAAATAGCACGAAAGGTGCCACACCTAGGCTGTGAGCAGCGGCGTTGTCGGCGCAGCCGGTATCCATACCGTTTCAACTCCGAAATGTGTTATAGGCGACAGACGGTTACGTTCGGTTCGGCTATGAAACTCTCCTCGCTGCCAGGGGGCGGCACGGGTACGAGCGACAGAGTGAAGACACGCAATCAGGCGGCGGAGAAATCCGCGTCGTCCATTGGCATCTGCGGAACAGAGAATCAGCTTTTAGCGGCGCTAAGAAGCGAGGATCGGGCAATCCTCGACAGCCACAGCGAGACGGTACCCGTGAACCGCGGTATGCTGCTGGCGGGACCGAACGACAAGGTCGAGGCCGCCTACTTTCCAATGGTCGGCACCGTTGTGTCCCTATCCACGTCTCTTGACGACGGTCGGACCGTCGAAGCGGCTACAGTGGGATGTGAGGGCGTGATCGGTGGCATTGTGAGTTGCGGCACGCGCTACTCTTTCGCAAGCGCCGTCGTGCAAATTTCCGGCGCGACAACACGGGTGCCAGTTCGGGTCCTTGAAAACTTGAAGGATAGCTCTCCGCAATTTCGAAGGCTGCTTGAACGATACTCAGACTTCCTTTTTTCGCAGGCACTCCAGTCTGTAGCCTGCAATGCTTTTCATTCTCTCGAGCAGCGCCTTTGTCGTTGGCTCTTAACTACTCAGGACCGCGTAGGCACTGACGCCATCCCGCTGACGCAGGAAGCACTTGCGGATATGATCGGTGTTCAAAGAACGAGTATTTCTACCGTAAGCCGGAATTTGCGGGCCAGGGGCCTTCTTCGCTATCGACATGGATCAGTAGACATACTGAACCGAGAAGGTCTTCATGCAGCTTCATGCGGCTGTTACGATGAGGTCGAGAAGTGCCGCAGGAATGTGACGTCTAGTTTCGCCGGGAGCGTAAGATAGTGAAACTCGACATCTCCGAGCAGGACCCTGTTGCAAGGGTCGCAGCGGCAGAGCTTGAGCATAGGTTGAGGAACCTTTTAACTATAGTCCGGATCTTGGTGGGCCGTACCCTCGATACTGCCGATACTCTTGTTGAGGCGCGAGAGATCATCGGGGAGCGGCTAGACGCTGTCGGCCGCTCTGCGGACTTGCTGCTGCGCACTGAGTGGGAGGCGGTGGACCTTGAAGAACTAATAAACATGGCGCTCGCGCATGCGCCGTCGCTGTCGCAGCGTGTCTCGATTAACGGACCTCAGGTCGTGATCGCGCCCGACGCGGTGCTCCCGCTGGTCCTTGCACTGCACGAGCTTGAGACCAATGCTATAAAATATGGCGCGTTGTCGAGTTCGTCGGGTCGGATCGACATAGTATGGCGTGTCATCGGAGATCGAGAGCAGGCTCAACTTAGCTTGCGATGGACGGAGCTGGATGGACCTCCAGTGATCCAGACAGGGCGCACGGGTTTCGGTTCACGACTTGCGACTACTCTTTTACAGCAGAAGGTATCTGGCGTCGTCGATTACTGCCTCGCACCCGCTGGTGCGATGTGGCACTTAATAGCGCCGTTACAATCGATAGTGGCTAAGCTAGATAGCGCCTCAGCGAATGAGAGCGCGATGGGGACATCCGACAGCTGAATATCAGAGAGATCGATAACGTTGTCTGAGACTCGTTCCAAAATAGCAGAAGAGTTCGCCAGGGCGCTCGCGTTCGAGCACGGATCTAGTTGCGGGTTCGATCCGCAAGGTTGGTCCGGGGAGTGTCCGTTCTCACATGAGGAGCCAGTTCTCCGAATGACCTGGTTCGACGGATTTTCAGTTGGACGAAGCGAGCGACGAGGTAGGCTTAAGCCTCCTCGATCGTTCGAGTAGGTGGGCAATCGTACGTTCTGCAATGTCTGGAGCTTAGGACCAAGCTACCCACCCCGCCAAGGTCCATCTGCATACAACTTAGACTAAGTTTCCCTCAAGTAGATGCTCGGAGGGTGATCGCATTTCTCTCTTTGCGTCAGCGTTTCGGAAAGCGACTCTTGACGCCTGGCGGAAGGCGCTGAGCATGAGCCTCGATCGCCGCGCGTGTAAGGCGTTTTCCAGTCTCCGTGGCGGCGCGTGGCGTCATCGCGACAGCGACGCCATCCGGACCATCGAGATGGACGAGGCCCTGTTCGGCTGTGACATCGGTGGCCTCGTCGTACGCCATAGACAAGATGCATCTCCGTCTCGTAGAACGAGTTAAATTCATGCTAACGCAATAGGTTGCAAGGCAGCGAGCACGCCGACCGGCGGATTAAGGTAGGAGGGATTGAAGGTGGCAGCTCGTCGAAGCGCCTGAACATCTGGGATCAACAAACTCCCTCGTTCCTGCCGCACCAATCCGTCTGCGGTCAGCGCCCGCATTGTCCTGTTGACATGCACGGAAGTGAGCCCAAGAGCATCACCAAGAGCTTCCTGCGTTATAGGCAGAGGCACAATTCGACCGCCTTCACTTCCTTCATGCCCGACCCGCGCATCAATCTCGCAGATTAGATGCGCCAAGATGCGATATGCATCCTGATAGTTCAAGAGCCATACCCGCAGTGTGGCTTCGGCGACAAGACTTCCTCTCAGCAGCGCACGATTGATGTCTGCGTCCAATCTAGCGAGATTTTCAAACGCAGCGAGTTCAACAAGCGCGAATTTGCAATCTGTCAATGCGACAATGGAGTAGTCCATCTCAGCGTGACACAAGGCGTGAAGACCGCAGAAGTCTTCAGGAAACAGTAAGCTTGTTATTCGACGCCGACCATTTTTTTGAAGGGCGTACCCGGCTGCCCATCCGCTAAGGTTCACAAGTAGATGCGCCTGCATCTCCCCGCGCGAAACTACGTCGCTATGGCGGCCCACATTGCGGATATGGAACGGCAACGCCTCCACGCGCGCAAGTTGCTCATTCGTGAGCGGCACAAATCGCGAGAGTGCGCGAGCAAACAATTCTAACGACATGATCCCCCTCGTTGAGCCTCTGTCATGAACCTCTGCCATGAACCTACATCAGCGTCATTGCCCTTGATCAATTTCTCTTATCGGCGGCCTGGGAGCGATCGTGTATTCAGGCGCATCCTGCCGTGGCTATCGTCAGGCGATCACCGAACGCCTTGCGCTCCATCGCCTGAGCCTGAGCCAGTCTCTCGCGTTGGTCCGTCGTCATCGCGTCCCACGTCGCCCGTGGCACGCGATCGCGCAGCGAGGTAGGCTCCCAGGGTTTGTTCACGACGCACGGGACCGCGACGGGCACCTTCACCTCGACCGGCTTCTCGACGATGACCTGCTCTCGCTTGGTGCTGCATCCGGTTAGCAGAGCCACAGCGACGTACATCGCGGAGCTATAGGCCAGCGTCGTAGGCTAGGTCCTGCACGCGACGAACTTCTGCTTCCATTTCGAGAGGATCAACGGGCTTCTCCGCGCCCCCGCGCAGTTGTTTCGCCAGCTGGTCGGCGCGCGCGATCGCGGCACGACGGGCACTCGCCTCGGCCGCGGCACGCGCCTCGGCTTCCTTCTTCTGTTCGGCTAGGCGCTCCGCTGCATCGTTCGACGTCTTGAGCGCGGCGTTCAGGGTGGCGAGGGAGGTGCCGATCGCCTGGACCTGCGCCTGAGCCGTCTTGGCGGTGATCGTCGGAGAGCCACTGGCGAGACGCACGGTGCTGACCATGCCATCTCGCCACGTGGTCAGATCCTGGATCACCTCCTTTGCGCTGCTCAGAGCCGCGTTCACGGATGAGAGGCGCCAAGTCTGGACACCAGAGAAGATTAGCGCACCAGCCAGGGCACCGCCCAGCACCTTGTTGAGGAGGCTGGCCGCGAGGTTGATCACCGGACGAGCTCGAAGTGAGGGCTGTCGGTCTCGCCGCGCTCACGCGGCTTGCCGTTCTGGTTCCAGTCGGCGCCCCAGCGGATCGCCACACCCTCCTGACGCGCGGCCTCGAGCACCAGCTTCGCCAGCCGGTCGAACCGCTTCAGGTCGTTCCAGTCAATCGGGTACGGGGCCAGATCCACAGCGTGGCTGTAGCCGTCGGCTTGCTTCACGTGCTTGCTGTTCAGCGGGTTCGCGAGCCACGTCACCTTGGACAGCTTCGGCTGGGCGAACTTCGCCGGCACGCCGACGGCGCTGCACTGCGCGATCGACCGGCCCTTGCCGAAGTTGACGTGGCACTGCTCGACGGAGCGGACACCCTCGAGGACCATGAAGTCGTCGATCGCCGCGGCGTTCCGAGCGGCGCGCTTCACCACTCGCACGAGATCGGGATGCACGCCCTCGAGCCGGTCGAGGGAGAGCTTGCTGAACTTGATCGGCATGGAGAGTTCCTGGTTTAGAGTTCGGCTTCGGCCACCTTCTTCTCGAACCGGTCGCGGATGAGGCGGATGACCCGGTCGGAGGAGATGGCGAACAGGGAGGCGCACAGCGTCGCCGAGCTTCCGGACAGCGACATGCGGTCGGTGACGAACAGCGCGAGCAGCGCCACCATTCCCATCAGCAGGCAGTCAGCGATGATGCCGCGCCAGGAGGGGATCTTTCCCTCGGACAGCGCCAGGCCGTACTTGGCCGAGGTGCCGATACCGATCCCGAGGGCGATCGCGCCGTAGCGGGCAAGCCAGTCGTTCACTTCAGAGCCGCTGCCGTGACCATCGAGAGCACCACCAACATCACGTTGGCGAGCGCGCCCTGGATCACGTCCTTCTTCGTGCCCCCACGAAGGAACCCCCGCGCTGCGGTCCACACAATCGCTGCGGCCACCACGAGCGTCAGCCCGAACAGGCGGAGCAGATCACCCCACGGCTCGACCATCGGCATCCCCATCAGCTTCGTGATGCGAGGCGGCGAGAAGCCGATGAGCACTGCGACCGAGAGGATCGCCCAGGCCGTCGAGCGGAGCCGGTTACCCAGCGGCTGATCGGTCGGGTCAGTCGTGAAGTAGACGAGTTTTGCGGCGTAGAGCATCACCGCAGCGAAGCTCATGCCGAGCAAAGCCGTGTGCAGCATTAGATCATGTCCTGGATATGAAGCTCGACACGCTGGATCGGGCGCGAAGACTTAGGGTTATGGCAGCCAGCGAAATCCATGCGAGGGTCTATGCTTCAATCACTCAGTTATCAGGTCGAGTTCCCTACCACCGGTCGCACCTTCCAGAATCAAATTGAGTTCGCACCTGGACTAACCGCGATCACGGGACGGAACGAAGCCGGTAAGACCATCGTCCTGGAGATGATCGGCTACTGCCTGTTCGGGAAGGACGCGCTCCGCGGCCTCGCGAGCGACTACAAGAACCTGACCGCGAGCCTGAGCCTGGTCGCGGCCGGGAAGCAGCTGCTGATCGAGCGCGCGAAGAAGGAGACGCTGATCGTCGATGGCACAGTCGAGGCCGTCGGCGCGCAGGCGATCAATTCCGCGGTCCCGAAGTTGCTCGGCTTCGGCCTCGACGTCTTCAACATCGCGTGCGCGGCGCAGCAGGGCGACCTCGACGCGCTGACGAAGATGCGCCCTGGCGATCGCAAGCAGATGATCGACAAGCTGATCGGGCTGAACGTGCTCGAGAGCATCGAGAAAGAGTGCAAGGACGAGGCGCGGACGCAGGCGACCGTCGCGACGAGCCTGATCACCAGCTTGCCGGTGCCGCAGGAGCCGGTGCGGCCCGACAACTATGTGCCGAGCGAGATCCTGGGGCAGGAGCTCGCCCAGCTTCAGGCTCACGAGGCCGAGCGCACGATCCTTGCCCGCATCGTAGAGCCGGTGGCGCCGGTGGCGCCCGAGGCGCCGGCGGTGGTGGATGTGGCGATGCTGGAGGCTCACGAGGCCGATCGACAGGCGCTTCTGCGCGAGCAGGCGAGCCTCGAGGGCCAGCTGCGCGGCATCCCCCTCCCCCGCTACACGCGCGACGAGCTCGCCCGCGCGATCGCCTATGGCGAGTACCTCGCCGAGGTGAAGCGTCGCGGCCCGCAGCCGGCGTACACCGCCGAGCAGCTGGACGGGTTCGAGGATGTATGGCTGCAGAAGGCCAGCCTCATGGGCGAGGCAACGGTGTGCCCGAAGTGCGCTCACGAGTTCTGCACCCTCAGCCCCGAACTGGATCTCGCCGCAATCGAGGCACTGGACGAGCCCTCGATCGGTCGCCCGGAGATCGCTCGCGAGCGCCAGCGACTGGCGAACTGGGAGCAGCCCCTCGCCGAGGTGCCGGCAATCGTGGTAGACAATCTGCAGCAGGAGGTTCTGGCTCATGCCCGGCTCGACGATCGCACTGACCTTCAGCATCGGCTGGATCAGCTGGTCATTCCCGCTGACCGCGGAGGAGAGCTTCGCGCTGCGCGGGCGTATCACCAGGCGCGATCCGTCTACGACGAGCGACTTCTTCAGTACGATCAGGGAATGGCTACCTACCGCGACGCTCAGGCGCGCCTTGGACAGCTTGCTGACCGAGGTGAGCGGATGGCCGAAGTTCTCGTACATCTTGGAGCAGCCCGAGCATATGAGGCCGCTGCTGACCGGTATCAGCATGACCTCGCCCGATACGAGGATGTCGCTGGACGCGCTCGGGAGGCACGTGAGCTGAGCGAGGGTTACGGCCGGGGTGCTCAGTCGCTGAAGAACGTGCGCGTCGCGGTGAAGGCCGAGCTCGCGCCGTCGCTGTCGAAGGCGGCGTCGGCGCTGATCACGGCGATGACCAAGGGCGAGCGCCGGTTCGTGGACGTGGACGAGGACTTCAACATCACCGTCGACGGCCAGCCGCTGCAGACCCTGTCGGGCTCGGGCAAGTCGGTGGTGAACCTGGCCCTGCGCCTCGGCCTCGGCCAGGTGCTGACGTCCAAGGTGCTGCCGTTCTTCCTCGGGGACGAGATCGACAAGGACATGGACGCCGTCCGTGCCGCGGCGACGTCCGAGACGATGATGAACCTGCGCGAGTATCTGTCGCAGATCATCATCGTGACCCACAAGCAGATCGAGGCTGACCACCTCATCGTCGTCGCGTAAGGACACATTATGGGAGAAGCAAAGCGCAAGCGCGAGGAACTGCGGCAGCGGTTCCTGCAGATCGTTGAGGGCTGGTCGGCTGCGCCGACCGAATGGGAAACGAGGATGGTGGCCGAGGTCAAGGAGCTACCTCGCATGACCGTCCGCCGGTACCCGCCCCATGTGCTCGCCTACATGAACATGAAACAGGGCGAGTGTCACGCCAACTGCCAGTTCATGCAGAATGAGGACCCGGATGGCATCTGCCAGCGCGTCGTCGGGTGGACGTACACCGACGGCCAGTTCGTGCTCCACTCTGTAGTTAAGCGGACTGACGAGTATTTTTGCGTTACGCCGGTTCCGCCGGGTTTTCCGCAGGAAATCATCTTCGTCCCCGACCCGGCGATCACCGTCGAGGAGAAGGACGGTCGTTACATCTTCTCGCGCGGTGGCGAGGAGATCAGGTACGGGCTGCGACCGAACCCCGCAGCGACGTTGGAGTTCTGTAACACGTTGAGGGAGCGGCTCAACTCAGGGATGAACCCCTACGAAGCGATGGATCTTGCTCCTCCGGAACTCTAGTCCTGGATTAGCTGTCAGCCACGAGTTCTCACCCGAAGGCCTCTGTGCTCAAGACGAGCGCAGGGGCCTTTGGAGTATTTGTGACCACTACGTTGACGCCGGATCTTCGGCAGGAAATCATCGCTGAGCTCAAGAAGGTCCGTGCGCCCGCCAAGGTCGCACGTAACCTGGGGCTCGACATCCGTCTGATCCTTCCGATCGCGGATGAAATGGCCGGCACCCCGCGCGTCCAGCGCGAGGAGACGCATGGCGGCTACGGTCGTCCCGAGCTTCGGGACAACATCGTCGCCCGCAAGCGCGCCGGTGACACCTGGGACAACACCGACCCGCGGGTCGCTGCTGCCCGCGCCGCCTACGAGGCTGGCACCCACGACATGGCAACCGGCCGCGATGGCGACTGGCTGATCCTCTACTCGATCCCGCAGCGTCGAGTGACGCCGCGTCCCGACTACTTCCGTCCGGAGTTCTGATCTTGATCCAGTTGAACGAGGGCATCGCGCTGATCTCGGGCGCGATGTTCAACTACGGTGACCCGGCGAGCAGCCAGGTCACCATCGAGGACATCGCCTTTGCCCTCGGCAACGTGTGCCGCTTCTCGGGGCACATCCCCTTCTACTCGGTCGCGCAGCACTGCGTTAACGTGAGCCACCTCGTGCCCGAGCGTCACGCCTTCACCGCGCTGATGCACGACACCGCCGAGGCGTTCACGAACGACATCCCGACCCCGCTGAAGGTGGCCGTGCCGGCGTTCAAGGACCTGGAGGGCCGCATCGAGCAGACGATGGCCTACCGCTTCGGCTTCCAATATCCGTTCCCGCCCGAGGTGAAGTACGCCGACCTGCAGATGCTGCGGGCCGAGAAGCAGCAGCTGAAGGGCGACTTCAGCCACTGGCAGATCCTCGACGGGATCGAAATGCCGCCCGCGCATCTGATCAACATGGACCGGATGCAGCCCGAGGAAGCCGCCGAGGCCTACCTCAACCGCTTCTACGCGCTGGGTGGCTGGGCGTGACTGCCGTTCGCAAGGCGCGGGGTTACCCGTTCACCGGCGAGATCGTGTCGGAGTTCCGCACGCTGGCCGTTGCCGAGCGCGTCGTCGTGGATAACGGCGACGGGATGCTGCACATCTACAACCGCGACCAGCTGGTCCCGGACCACGGCGAGTATAAGTACCTCGACCTGCTCGAGGACGTGATCCAGAACGGCGTCTTCCGCGAGGGCCGCAATGGCGGCACCTACGGGCTGTTCGGGCGTCAGATCCGCTTCGACCTGTCGAGGGGCTTCCCGCTGCTCACCACCAAGAAGCTGTTCACGAAGGGCATCTTCGCCGAGCTCCTGTGGTTCATCGACGGCGACACGAACGCGCGCACCCTCCAGGACCAGGGGGTTCGCATCTGGGACGAGTGGGCGAACCCGGAAACGGGCGAGCTCGGCCCGATCTATGGGATGCAGTGGCGCGAATGGGCCGGTCGCGAGGGCACGATCGACCAGCTGAAGAACGTCATCGACGGTCTGAAGCGTGACCCCTACGGTCGCCGGCACATCGTGACCGCCTGGA
>SXGT01346007.1_pt1 | contig 10907 bp, 9 predicted proteins | sample 3176221 | NCBI WGS metagenome assembly SXGT01 (sample SAMN11356862, study PRJNA531348) | freshwater metagenome | isolation source: freshwater sample F1-120 | place: China: Fuxian Lake, Yuxi | collected 2017-12-25
CGGTCGCTAAGGCTCCCTCTGGATGACGATTCGGAATGGTCGCTGCGTACACTGGCGCGGATTCACATCCACGGCTCATAAACTCATCGCGCAGTATTCAGTTGATCGAATGAAAAAACGTCTGAAGAACTCAAACGCTCGCTGGTGGGGCACGGCTTTGGCAGGGCAGGAAAGAGGGGGCAAGCAAGGCGTTTTCGCGAGCGGGCGGGGCGAGGGTGCCGACGAGGCCGAGCATCGCGAAATCGAACGAGGTTGGGGTGACGAACATCAACCCCATCACGAAGAAGCAGATCGCGCACGAACCCGACTTGGCGGGGGATTGCTCGCTCTTTTTCGTCGCACAACAAGTCTGCGTTTTGGAATCCGTGTCGACTGCTGCGTGGCAGCTTGTCGTTCCCGGCAACTTCACGACCCCGCGCGTGTGGCCGGGCAGAATGACGCCAAACCACGCGACGACGAAGAGCAGGACGAGGATGCGGAAGGGACGGGAGAACATTGGAGAAAAGGTTTCCGACTGGCCTGATTGCTTAAGCGACCAGGCCGCGTGGGCAGATTAATCATCGTCCAACAACATCACAACGCATCAGCACCCATTTTCACGGATTTCGGCGCGACATGCGGCCCATCAGCGTTCTGCGATCATCCAGTTTCTTCTTCTTCGGTTTCCCAAAATCCTCGAAGAACGCGGTCATCAGCGGCTCAATCTTTTCGCGCAGATTCTGATTCGCAAAGCCCGCCCAGCTTAGGCCGGTCGTCACATCCAGTGGGCCGTCCAGTGGTTGGCCACGACCATCGGTGATAACGACACCGGCCTCTTCAGCAATCAGCATTGTCGCACAGTCGTATGGGTGACAGCACATCCCTTCGGGCTGGCCTTGCATAGCGTAAAAGATCGGCCGCAGGTCGGCGTTGAAGCGGTCGTGGCCGACGATGAGTTCGTAAAACTGCCCACCGGTGCAGATGTACTGGTCGTCGAAGACGGTCGCCTTCGTCACATCCGCTTCACCGATGAGGTTCTTCACCAGGTGTTCCATCAGTTCACTGGCGAGCACCTTTGTGCCGGGGAAAAAGTTCACGATACTCGCGAAGCCGTGGTCGATCTTGTCGGCTTTCGATGGGGAGATGGGAACAGGCTTCACACTGCCATCGCGCAGGTCGACGCGCTCGCAATTGGCGCCCTGGCCTTTGATCGCCCACATCACGTCGGCGTAGCCCATTTTGCTGGTCGGCAGTTCACTCATGACCGCCACTTCAATATCGCGCAGGCGTGTCGCTGGCCCGTTGTTCGGCGCGACACCCGCCAATGCCCACGCGGGGCGCTTGTCGTACATAATGCCGCGCGTGCCGTCGATCGGGTCGACGATGACGCGAATCTTCGCATCCGCTTCCGCCGCGCCTGCAGGGAAGACGCGCGAATCCACTTCATGGCCATCCGCGCCTTCAAGTCCTTCCGCGATCAACACCAGCGGCGTTTCCTTGCCCCATTCTTCACAAAAATGTTCGAGCAGCGGGTCCACTTCCGTGTCGATCTTGTAAATCGTGTCCGCCGAGGATGATCGACTGACTTCCGACAGCCCACCACCTGAGCCATGCGATTTGCGGACGACATCGCGCACGATCGCCTGGAACGATTTTAGTTTGTCGACAATGGATTGCGGGTCAGCGAGTGCCATAGTGAACGTTGTAGCGCGCGGACGCGGGAATGGGAAGGGTCACGGACCACCCGATTGACACCCCATTCCGCCACCTCTACGCTCACCATCACAATGCGGCTCGCGAAAACTCTGGTGCTGTTGGTGTTGATCGGATCAGCTTCATGCGCGTCGCGCAAGGGGCCGGTGACGACCGATCCTGCGATCTTCAAACCGGTCGCGGTGCGCCTGCATCCGGTCTTTACCGAGATCAAGGATTGGACGGGGGATGGCCAGTCGGACGGCGTCGAGGCGTTCGTGGAACTGACGGACCAATTTGATGACCCCGTCAAAGCCGGTGGGCAGGTGCTGTTTGAACTTTACACGTTCCGCAGGCAATTCCCCGATGCACGCGGCAACCGCATTGCGTCATGGGTAATGCCGCTGCGCACCCTCAAGCAACAGCGGGAACACTGGCGTAAGATCGGTGGCGCCTACGCGTTCCAACTGGCGCTGACGAACATGCCCGATTATTCGTCAGCGGTTCTGACGGCTGAGTTCACGCTGGACGACGGTGGCCGATTGCGCGACGAGATTATCGTCGGCGCGCGAAGGTGATTGCATTTACTCCTCTCCCATGTACCCGTGGGAGAGGAGTCAGAGAATTCCTAATGTCATCCACACCCAACCTTCTATCGCTCGATCCCGTCCCCACGCTTCTGTCGCGCACGCGCGAGGAATTGGCTGCAGATTTTCTCGCGACCAAACCGCTGCGGATCAGTCGCGCACCCGGTCGGCTCGACGTGATGGGTGGCATCGCGGATTACACCGGCAGCCTGGTCTGCGAAGCGACGCTGGACCGGGCTGCTGCGGTCGCGCTGCAGGAGCGGGACGACCGCAATGTGCAGGTGTTCAGTTTTAATCTGCTGGATGAGCACAAACCGTTCACTCTGCGCATTCCACTGGAGGCGTTAGCCACCGGCGACCTCGCGACGCTGCAGAAGGAATTCGCCGAGCCCGGCCGTGGGTGGGCGGGGTATTTGGTCGGCTGTTTGTACGTGCTGCACGAAGCGGGCTACATCGACTTAAGCAACCCGAACGTGAAGGGTCTGAACCTGGCCCTGCTTAGCACCGTGCCACTCGGCGCGGGGGTGAGCAGTTCCGCAGCGATCGAAGTGGCGACGATGATGAACCTTGTCGCCCACTTCGGCGTTGATGGCACGCCAGGTGTTCCGCAGAAGAACCGCCTGCAGATCGCCAACTGCAAGACGATCGACCCGATGAAGCTGTCGGCGTTATGTCAGCGGGTGGAAAACGTCGTCGTCGGCGCACCGTGTGGCATCATGGACCAGGTCAGCAGCTGCTACGGCCAGCAGGGCGCGCTGTTGCGCATGGTCTGCCAGCCGCACGAAATCCAACCACCGCTGTTCCTGCCCGCGGGCATTCGCGCCATCGGCATCAACAGTAACGTGAAGCATAGTGTGGGTGGTGGGCAGTACGGCAAGACCCGCTGCGCCGCGTTCATGGGACACAAAATCATCCTGCACCAGATGGCGAAGATCGGTAAAGCCGCTGGTCGCACGTTGAACGGCGACCCGATGAACGGCTACCTGGCGAACCTTGACCCTGAAGATTACAAACGCCTCTTCCGCCCACACATTCCCGAAAACATTCGTGGCGATGAATTCCTGAAACAGTACGGCCCATCCATCGACACCGCGACGACGGTCGACCCCGATACCAACTACGCCGTCCAACACGCGACCGATCACCACGTTCTCGAAGCGCGGCGTGTGCAAAACTTCACGCGATTCTTGGAAGACGCCGCCGCGATCGCGGATGCGACCTCACCCGACCGCAAACTGCTGTTGGATAAAGCTGGCCATCTGATGTACGCGTCGCACCTTAGCTATACGAACGACGCGATGCTCGGCGCCGATGAATGCGACCTGATAGTGAAGCTCGTTCGCCGAAACGAACACGCAGGCCTGTACGGCGCAAAAATCACCGGCGGGGGAAGTGGTGGTACCGTCGCAGTGCTGTGCGATATCAGCGAAAAGGCGGACGCTGCGATCGGGCACATCATGACCGAATACGAACAACAGACGGGGAAACGGGCCGAAGCGTTCCTAAACAGCAGCCCGGGGGCATGGCACGCGGGGACGGCATATTTCGCTTTGTGATAATAATCGACCATGCTATTATCATCTGTCTTGTTAATGATAACAAGAGCCATTTTTATTATCATTAACGCCGTAATGGATGGTAATCAATGGAAATTACGAGGTTTACGGACACTGCCCCTGGTGACCTACAAAAGAATCTGGACGGAAACTGGACTTTCGTTCCTCATTCTTTGCCCGGGCAAGTGGTTTGGACGGATCGGCTGGTCTCTGCCATCGGGGAGGCAGAGTCGGCATTGGGGCGTCTATCAGGACTGGGGAAAAAATTCCCAAGGCCGAAACGGCTAGTGCGTCTGTTCCTTAGACGTGAAGCCGAGTTCTCAAGTCGGATTGAAAACACTTACGCGGGTGTTCAAACGCAACTGCTATTTCAGGTGATGCCCGAAATCAAAGAGACTGCGCCGGATGTTCAGGAAGTTGAGAACAATTTCCGGGCATTGGAATTCGGGATCAAATCAATTCAGCAGGGCAGGCCAATATCAACAGGTTTGATCAGGCAGATGCACGCCATCTTGCTTCGTGATGTTCGCGGTCACGACAAAACGCCAGGCGAATATCGTCGGATTCAGGCACACATTGGTCGAAGCAGTGACATTCGAACGGCCCGCTTTGTTCCCGTGCCGCCTCATAGCATTGTTGACTGCATGGACCAGCTTGCGACTTTCATAGCAAGCGATCAAACGATGCCACGTGTCGCGCGCCTGGCGATGATGCATTACCAGTTCGAAGCGATCCATCCTTTCGCCGATGGGAATGGACGTATCGGTCGCGTGCTGATCATGTTGATGATGCTTCAGACGGACATGCTCCCATTGCCGATTTTGAATCCCAGCGCCTATTTGGAAGCTCACCGGGCGGAATACTACGACCATCTGTTGGAAATCAGCGAACGTGGGACATGGGCAGAATGGATCGAGTTTTTCAGCCTGGGGATTACGCAGGAATGCAAAGACACAAGCAGGCGACTTGAAGCGATGGAAACATTACGCCAGTCGTACCAGGAAAAAGTGCGAACGACTCGATCATCCGCCAAGCTCACCAAATTCGTCGATGAGCTGTTCGGTCGGCCACGCGTGCGTTTGGAGGATGTCGCGAAAATGCTGGATGTCTGGCCGGCGTCGGCACAGCGTTTTATTGATAGGCTGGTTGAGCTGGATATCCTTCGCGAAATGACGGGTGAACGCCGCAATCGGGTTTATTTGGCCCATAAAATCGTTGACCAGTTCTCCAGACAGGGTGCTGAATAGCGCGCAATGAAAGAAAACCCCCTTTCTCTTTCATTGCGCCGGCGCAATGCAAATCTTCTTTCATTAGCCGTTCAATCAAACTCAAACGCCGTCCTCGCCATCACCATTGGGCGGTTTTGGCCGATGTTCATGAGAAAACCAGCCGCGATGAAGCTGCTTAGTAGACTGCTGCCGCCGTAACTGACGAAGGGCAGGGTGATGCCGGTCACGGGGAAGATGCCGGTCGCGACGGCGAGGTTCAAAAAAGTCTGGCCGGCGAGCATCGTGACAATGCCCAGCGCCACCAGTTTGCCGAAGGGTTCTTTTGTCGACGCACTGATTTCAATCCCCGCGGTGAACAGGACGATGTACGCAGCCAGCACGACGGCGCTGCCGAAGAAACCGAATTGCTCGCCAATCAGCGCGAAGATCATGTCGTTGTGTGCTTCGGGCACACCATGCCCGACGGGGATTTGGCCGAACCCTTTCCCCGCGACACCACCACTGCCGATGGCGATCTTGGCTTGTTCCTGTTGGAAACCTGTCTCCTGCAACGTGCGCGGGTCGTGGCTGAACATCGCGAAGACGCGAGCACGTTGGTAGTCCTTCACCAGGCTGGGCATGTGGCGGAAAACGGGGATCTGTTCCTGCCCACTAAACCACGCCAACGGCGCGAGAACCAGCCCGATGCCGACCACGCCCGACAGGTGCTGCACCTTCGCACCAGCGACGTACAACATCAGGAACAGGCACGGAATGAACGTGAGCGCGCTACCAAGGTCGGGCTGTTTCAGGATCAACGCGAGTGGAAACAGCGCGATGAGGAAAGGGGGGATGAGCCCCTTCAGTGTGCGGTAGGTGGTGCGAAATCGAAGGTAGCGCGCCAGCACGAGAATGAAGCTGATCTTCATCAGTTCAGCAGGTTGCAGGCTGAAGGAACCGAAGTTGATCCAGTTGTAAGCGCCCTTCACGTTGTAGACGAGTGGCAGTGGATTTTTCCCTCCCTTGGCGGCGCCGATGACGGTGTAGAGCACCAGCAGCAGCGCGATGACGTACGCCACCCACGCCAGCCTGCCGAGCATTTGGTAGTTGATGGTCTGAATGACCGCCATCGCGCCGATGCCGATGAAGACGAAGAGCAGTTGCTTGCGACCATCCGCAGGGTCGTGCGCCCAGATGGAGGTGACGCCCATCGCCACCAGCACCGCCACCGCTGCCAGCACGGGCCAGTTGGTCGCGATCGCAAGCTGTTTCCAGAGTTGGGACATGGGTGGGGATGGATACAGGCTTGTCAGCGCAATCGTAGAAACACGAGGATGGAGGATAGAAGATAGAGGATGGTGGAGATTCTCAATTGTCCATCCGCCATCTTCTATCTTCCATCTTCGCTTTTCTTTCTCATCACTCCATCCAATCGACCGCGATCGCCCGCCCAGCACCATTGTGAATCACCGGCAGTTCATCACCCGGTTCCGCAGCGACGCGCTTCGGCACATATACCGTCACGACCCGGTCCGATCCCGTCGCTGGAATGGTGCAGCGGACAAGTCGACTGGCCGGCGCGAGCGATGCGTAGCGTGCGTCAACGACGATCGCGGTATCTCGCGTTCCCTTGCGGTACAACGACAAGGTTCGCCACCACGCCCAGCAGCCACCGAGCAGCGCGATGGCGATCAACGGCACCATCGTCCAGACGGCGACGAAATTTTTCATCAGCTCCGCAGGTTCTGTGCGCGCCGTCCACTTTTCGGGGTTGGTTGGATCAACCCGAATCGGCACGGTCGATTTCACGACGATGACTTCAGTGCGCCCACCCAGGTAGCCGGTCGCTTCGTAGTCCACGCCATCAACTTTGTACTTCAACCACACCTGCGATTGCGGCGCATGGCGTGAACCCGCGGCCCGAATGCCACCACCACGATCGATGAGCGCGGTGACCGGTGTGCCGTCACGCATCAACCAGTTTTCGTACCGCCAAGTCCACCAGGCACTACCGACGATGTAGACCACCGCCAGCACCAGCGCCAGCACCACCAGCCACCACCCGCGCACGCGCGGTTCAATGGCGGCAGGCCAACTCGGGGAACGGGTCGATGCAGTCGTCATCACAATTTCTTCCGGAAAGAGTCACCGCAGAGTCGCAGAGAACGCGGAGAAAAACAGAGAAAAGCGTTCGGAACAGAGATTACGCAGATTTCGCAGATTGGGTTTCATCTGCGAAATCTGCGTAATCTCTGTTTCTTATCATCTTTGTCTTTCTCCGCGTCCTCTGCGTCTCTGCGGTGAATTGAATTTAATCCAGCAGTTCAGTTGAAACACTGCCGGTCAGGCTGTCTAAAAGTCCGCGCGGAAGGTAACCGTGTTTGACGCATGCCTCAAGGACGCCTTGCGCGATCGGGCCAGCCGCGGTGCCACCGGAACCACCGTATTCGACGAACACGCAGAACGCGATCTTCGGGTTCTCTGCCGGCGCGAAACCGATGTACCACGCGTGGGCGAATTCGTTCTGCTTCACACCCGCGCCGCGATACCAGGGCATGCCGTTGTCGAACTGTTCGTTCATCGGCTCGAACCGTTCAATTTTGTACGCCGGCCGGGTGCTGGGCTGGGTAGACGATGTTGCATCGGGATCCGGATAGATGATGCGGAACTTGGACGCTTGTGCCGTCCCCGTTTTGCCTGCGATGCGCAGGTAGCGAAGCTGTTGTGCATTGTGCAGGATGGCCGTCCCCGTTCCACCGGGTGAATTGACGACATTCAGCATGCCGATGCGCGCTTCGGTTAATCCTTGGGGTGACAATTTCAAATCGCGCTCGTCATCCCCTTCCAACGTTGGTTTGAACGGATGTTCCGCATCGGGCGCTACCAGCTGGGGCCGGCGCCACACACCGCCGCGCGCGATGGTCGCTGCGACGTTGGCCATCTGGATCGGCGTCGCGTTCACTTCCCCCTGGCCGATGCCCGCGAATGCTGTCGACAAGCGGTTGTCTCGCGACGGGAAAGGGGCCGGCACGCGTCCCTTGTATTCGGGAATGCCGATGCCGGTCTGTTCACCAAGCCCCCATTTTCGGTACCACTCCGCGAGCCGTTTCGGGCCCATTTTGTCAGCGACTGCTTCGAAGTAGACGTTACAGCTGCGCTCAAGCCCGTCGCAGAACGCCAGGTGCCCGTCCGCGTTGCCGTACTTGCCACGGTGGGGGCCTTCGACCGGAATCTGGTGGTGCGCCACCGCCACTTCCGCGCGACTGCCGTACCGCTTGGCGGTCCAGCATCGGCCCCAGGACCGGAATTCCTGCTTGCCCAATCGCAGATAACCGGTGCATTCGATCCCCTCCTGCGCGCCGAGCAGCCCATCGGTAATAGCAGACAACCCGACGACCGGCTTCACCGTCGACCCCGGCTCGACTGACATCATCGTGGCGCGGTTGATCATCGGCCGGTTGATGAGGTCCATCGTCCACTTGCCGAAGTTGTCTTCCAGTTCGTTCGGGTCGAACGATGGATTGCTGACAATCGCGCGCACCTGCCCCGTCGGCACGTCCAGCACAATGGCGGCCCCGTACAATTCCAGCGGGCCTTCTTCGAACTTAAAGCGTTTGAGGTTGACGTCTTTGAACAGCTGCTGAATGTCGCGCTGAAGTTCGATATCCATCGACAGGCGCACATCCTGACCGCGCTCGGCTTTGGAGGCGGTAACAGCGGTGTCTGCTTCCCCGACTTTGTACTCCACCTTCCCGCGCGTGCCGCGCAACGCAGGTTCGGCAAGCATTTCAATCCCCGTTCGGCCGATCAGATCGTTCGGGAAATATTGGCGCAATTCATCACCCGTGCGCCCGGCGTTCGGATCATTATTCAAATCGTCCGCATTCACCCGCGACAGTCGGCCAAGGATGTGCGCACCGATCTGATGATACGGATAATACCGCGTCGTGCCGGGCTCGACCGACAGCCCCGGGTACTGCTCGGTGTCTCGCGCCAGTTGCGCTGCGACCAGTGGGTCGACGTTGCGCAACACGACGTGCGTCTGTTCCTGCTCAGCGACCGTCATCACGAACTTGTCCAGGTCCGGCGTTTCAGCGCCGCCCGTTGCGCCCATCAACCACCGCTGCCAGACGGTCGCATCTTCAATGCGCGTCTGCTGATCTTCGACCGCTATTTCGTAATTGCGATACCACAGATACCTGCGGCGCATTTCGACGCGCGCGACGATGGACCTGCGGATTTCATCGACCCGCGCGACCGCCTGTTCGTACGTCTCTTCGTCTCGCCGATCCATCTCGGCTAAGCGTTCCCACATGGCGTCCACGTCGGCGCGCACCTGTTCCATCTCGTCATCGCGCAGTCGCTTGCGTTCGGACAACGGCAACTTCTGGTACGCGCCACCCATCCGCCGACGCAATCGTTGAGATGATTTTTCCGCGACCCAGCGTGGGTCGGCAGGGCGAATAACCGCCCGGTAGTCGACCTGAACATCCGTACCCGGCACATCTTCGGCGACGACCCTGCCCTTGAAATCGACAATCCGCCCGCGAATGGTTTCGATCCACTGCTTTTTCTTTTCCATCTCACTGGCACGGCTGGCCCAGTAACTGCCATTGAGAAGTTGCAGGTACGTCGCGCGCATCAACAGCACGCCAGTGACGGCGAACAGGATCAGCAATACGACTTTGATCCGACGTTCGAACATCCGTGTTCCTTATCTGTTCCGCGATTACCGATACCCCTGCTTGCGACCCTGCTGAAACGCGAACGCCTTTCGCACGCGGTGCAGCACACCGATGACGAATGGCGCCAGAATCGCAGTCAGAACGATGCCAACAAACAGCGAGCCGAGATCGGTACGCACAGATGCTGGTGAAGGATCGTTCGCGGTCGTCCGGCCCCAGATTAATCCCTGAAACCACAGCACCCCGCTCGTCAGCGCCGCTGCCATCGCGACCAGCGAAACGTGGGTGAACGGATGGGCGCGTTTGACGGTCGCCTGCATCACACTGATGACCATGGCGACGATGCCGTACGACAGTGCGTACAGCCCCGGCGGTTGGACGGTCAGCAGATCCTGAACGGCCCCCATCGCGAAACACCCCAGCAGCGCCGGTTCACGCGGCGCGTTGATCGCGATAAACACCACCGCGAGCAGAACTAGGTTCGGCTCAACACCATTCCATTGCAGGTACCGCCCAAGCCCGATCTGCAAGCCGATGGCGAGGTAGGCGAGGATGAAGTAGGGGATGAAACGCATGGGATATTGGGGATTGGGGACTACTTAAATGACGTGACGAGGTTTTGTCCCGAATCAAGGCTCTCTCGGAATGACGACGTTAGTCACCACCCGCCGAACTTTTATTCAACACCATCACCTCGCGCAACCTTGTCAGCGCACCCTGTGGCTCAACCTGCAACTCCGCGTACAGCGCGTTTTTCGGCAGTGCGCGAATCGATACCACTTTCCCCAGCATGTAGCCCTGCACGGGTTCGGGGAATTTGTTGTCTGCGAGCGTCACCCAGTCGCCGACCTGGATTTTGGCGCTGTCGATTTCGCTTTGGTACAGGTTGGTGACGACCATCCGGTTGTCGCTGACCCCTTGCAGGATCGCGGGTGTACTTTGGATTCTGCGGAGGGATAGGCCACCATCTTCCGTGCCTTCATACCGGCAGAACGAACCCGCGACGGTAGCGCCGTTGTCGGTGATTAGCCGAACAACCGCCCCCGCAGCGCCGACATATTCCACGCGCCCCGCGACACCGTCGCCGTACAGCACTGTTTGGTTGGCCTGCACATCGTCATCCCCACCGACGGGGCCGATCAGCAGCGTCTGCCGAAGTCCCGATGAATCCCCACCGATGACCGCGACCGGTGTGCAAAG
>SXGT01620153.1_pt1 | contig 10907 bp, 9 predicted proteins | sample 3176221 | NCBI WGS metagenome assembly SXGT01 (sample SAMN11356862, study PRJNA531348) | freshwater metagenome | isolation source: freshwater sample F1-120 | place: China: Fuxian Lake, Yuxi | collected 2017-12-25
CAGCCAGATGTTCGGCGAGCTAGTCGGGCTCTGGTCCGCCGACCTGTGGGACCGCGCGGACCGCCCCGACATCGCCTGGGTCGAGCTCGGCCCCGGCCGCGGCACGCTCGCCGTCGACGCGGGCCGCGCGATGGCCAAGGCGGGCCTGACGCCGCCGGTCCATTTCGTCGAGACCAGCCCCGTCCTCCGCGACGCGCAGGCTCAGCGCATGCCCGACGCGGCCTGGCACGACGCGATCGACACGCTTCCCGACGACCGCCCGCTCCTTGTCGTCGCCAACGAGTTCTTCGACGCGCTCCCGATCCGCCAGCTCGTCCGCCGTCAGCAGTGGCACGAACGCCTCGTCGCCTGCCAGGACACGCTCTTTCTCCCGATCGCCGGAACCCCGCTGCCTGATACGATCATCCCCGAACCGCTGCGCGACGCCCCCGCCGGATCGATCCTGGAGACCTCGCCCGCCGCGGTCGCGATCATGCGCGGGCTCGCCGACCGAATCGGCGCCCAAGGCGGCGCGCTGCTCGCGATCGATTACGGCTACGAAGGCCCCGCGATCGGCGACACGCTCCAGGCGGTGCGCGGCCACGCCCCCGCCAACCCGTTCGACTCGCCCGGCGAGCACGATTTGTCCGCGCACGTCGACTTCGCCACCCTCGCCAGCGCGGCGCAGGCGCAGGGCGCGGTCGCATGGGGCCCGGTCGAGCAGGGCGAGTGGCTGGTCAAGCTCGGCATCGACGCCCGCGCCGCCGCCCTCGCCCGCGCCGCGCCCGACCGCGCCGAAGGACTCGTCGCGGACCGGCAGCGGCTGGTCGGCGAGATGGGCGCGCTGTTCAAGGCGCTCGCGGTCACCGCGCCGGGCTGGCCGCAACCGGCGGGGTTCGCATGAGGCAAAGACGGCGCGCTCCAAACAACCTTTCGTCACCCCGGGCTTGACCCGGGGTCCCGCTTCTTCTTCTAGCGGCACAGGAAGAAGCGGGACCCCGGCTCAAGGTCGGGGTGACGAGAAGAAGGCGACGGCCGCATGACCATCACCTACCGCGACGCCCTCCCCTCCGACGGTCCCGCGCTCGACGCCATGGCCCGCCGAATCTGGATCGAGACCTTCGAGCACAGCTGCTCGCCCGAGAACCTCCACCTCTATCTCGCCGAATCCTACGGCCCCGAAGGCAAGCTGCTCCGCGACCTCGCCGATCCAGCGCACCGCTTCCACGTAGCAGCCGCGGGCGAAGACATCGCCGGTTACGCCAAGCTGTCCCCGCTCTGGCTCGACCCCGCGATCGTCGGTGATGGCGCAGCGCAGCTCAGCCAGCTCTACGTCGCGAGCGACTGGCACGGTCGGGGCGTCGCGCAGGCGCTGATGACCTGGGTCCTCGACACCGTTTGGGCGGAAAAGGCCGCGTCGCTCGTCCTCACCGTCTGGGAGGAGAACGCCCGCGCCAAGCGCTTCTACGAGCGCTACGGCTTCGTCCATGTCGGCGATTACGCGTTCCAGACCGGTAATCAGGTCGACCGCGACCTGATCATGCGGCTCCCCCTATGATCGCCGGCGTGAGCGTCGACGCGATCCGCGCGCCCGCGCTCGACGGCGTCGCGCATGCGTTCCTTGGTCGCCGCGGCGGCGTGTCGACCGGCGCGACGGCGGGGCTGAATGTCGGCCTCGGCTCGGAGGACGACCCCGCCGCCGTCGCCGAGAACCGCGCCCGCGCGGTCGCCGCCGTGCTCCCGGGCGCACCGCTCGTCACCTGCTACCAGATCCACTCCGCCGACGTCGTCACCGTGGGGCAAGCGCCCGAGGAGCGCCCCCGCGGCGACGCGCTGGTCACCGACCGCCCCGGCCTCGGGCTCGGCATCCTCACCGCCGATTGCGCCCCCGTCCTCTTGGCGGACACGCAAGCGGGCGTCGTCGGCGCGGCGCACGCCGGGTGGAAAGGCGCGCTTGCGGGCGTCACCGATGCGACGGTCGCGGCGATGGAGGCGCTCGGCGCGGACCGCGCGCGGATCGCCGCCGCGATCGGCCCGTGCATCGCGCGCAGGAGCTACGAGGTCGACGACGCCTTTCTCCGCCGCTTCGCTGAAGCCGATCGGGAGAACGAGCGCTTCTTCTCCGACGCGCGCCCGGGCCATCATCGCTTCGACCTCGAAGCCTATGTCGCCCACCGCCTCGCCGCCGCCGGACTCCGCCGCGTCGACGCGCTCGGCCTCGACACCTATTCGGACGAATCGCGTTTCTACAGCTTCCGCCGGGCGACGCACCGCGGCGAACCGTCCTACGGCCGCCAGATCGCGATCATCGGATTGGAATAGTCGCAAGTGATACGATAGGGCGCGGCCAAGGAGATTTGCGATGCCCAAGCCGACCGAGACCGAAGCCGACCTCACCGGCGGCACGCCGCAGCCCCGCGCCTCGACCCCGAAGACGATCGCCGGGCGCACGCTCAAGCCGTCCACCCTGATGATGGGCCACGGCTACGACCCCGCGCTGTCCGAAGGCTCCTTGAAGCCGCCGATCTTTCTCACCTCCACCTTCGTCTTCCCCAACGCCGCGGCTGGCAAGCGCCACTTCGAGGGCGTCACCGGCAAGCGTCCCGGCGGCGCGGAGGGCCTGGTCTACTCGCGCTTTAACGGTCCCAACCAGGAGATCCTCGAGGACCGGCTCGGCGTCTGGGAAGGCGCGGAGGACGCGCTCGCCTTCTCCAGCGGCATGTCGGCGATCGCGACCTTGTTCCTCGCGATGGTGAAGCCCGGCGACACGATCGTCCACTCGGGCCCGCTCTACGCCGCGACCGAGACGCTGATCGGGCGCGTTCTCGGCAAATTCGGGGTCAAGTGGCTCGACTTCCCGGCAGGCGCGACGCGCGAGGAGATCGACGCGGTGATGACGGAGGCCGCGACCGGGAACGTCGCGCTGATCTATCTCGAATCCCCCGCCAACCCGACCAACGCGCTGGTCGACGTGGAGGCGGTGGCGGCGAGCCGCGACGCGATCTTCACCGGCGAAAAGCCGCCGATCGCGATCGACAACACGTTCCTGGGGCCGCTTTGGCACCGCCCGCTGGAGCATGGCGCGGATATCGTCGTCTACTCGCTGACCAAATACGCCGGGGGCCACTCCGATCTGGTCGCGGGCGGCGTGCTCGGGTCCAAGGTGCACATCAACACCATCCGCTCGATGCGCAACACGATCGGCACGATCACCGATCCCAACACCGCATGGATGCTGCTCCGCTCGCTGGAGACGCTGGAGCTCCGCATGACCCGCGCGGGCGAGAATGCGGTCAAGGTCTGCGAGTACCTGCGCGGCCATCCCAAGGTCGATCGCGTCGGCTATCTCGGCTTCCTTGAAGGGGCGGAGGGCATGGAGCGCCAGGCCGACATCTATCGCCGCCACTGTCTCGGCGCAGGCTCGACCTTCTCCTTGTTCCTGAAGGGCGGCGAGGCGGAATCGTTCCGCTTCCTCGACGCGTTGACCATCGCCAAGCTCGCGGTGTCGCTGGGCGGCACCGAGACGCTGGCGAGCCACCCTGCGTCGATGACCCATCTGTCAGTCCCCGACGCGCGCAAGGCGGCGCTCGGGATCAGCGACAACCTCGTCCGCATCTCGGTGGGGGTCGAGGACGCCGACGACCTGATCGCCGACTTTGAACAGGCGCTGGCGGCGATCTGATGCCCAGCTTCGCCCCGATCCCGCAAGAGCAGTTCGTCGACGACGTCCGCGCGCTCGCCGCCGCCTTGGCGGCGGACCGCGGGTGGAGCCCGACCTATCTGATCGGCATCGGGCGCGGCGGGCTGGTCCCCGCGGTCTTCCTCAGCCATGCGACCGGCCTGCCGACGCTGTCGTGCGATCTGTCGAGCCAGGTCAAGGATTTCGCCGACGACGTGCTGGTGCGCCTGGCGGCGCGCACCCATGCGGGCGAGCGGCTGCTGTTCGTCGACGACATCAACGATTCGGGCCGCACCATCGGCATGCTCCGCGCGACGCTCGCGCAAGCGGGCGCGGTTGCCCACGCGGTCCGCTTCGCCACGCTGATCGACAACGTCAGCTCGGACAGCCGCGTCGACTACGCCGCCCGCACGATCGACCGCGCCGTGAACAAGGACTGGTTCGTCTTCCCTTGGGAAGCCCTCGCCCCCGCCGAGGCGATCGCTGAAGACGCCGCGGAGGTCCCCGAACGGATCGCATAGAAGCCCCTCCCCTTCAGGGGGAGGGTCAGACTCGGCTATTTCTCCGCCACGCTCGGCGCCGCCCCCGGCACCTCCGGGGTCACCGGCACCAGCTCGTACACGTCGAGCGTCGCGCCCTTGCCCGCCCGCGTCAGCACCAGCCGCCAGCGGAACGGCGACACCCGTTCGATCACGCCCGCGACGTCCTGCGCCGGGTCGTCGCCGTAGCGCGGCACGCCCGCGGTCCCCTCCCGGGGCAGGCTGCCGAGGAACACCTGGCGCGTCGCCGTGTCCTCGTGGAGCCAGCCGCCGGGCAGGTTGGAGCCGGTCTGCTTGGTGAACGACACCCCCTTGCCGTCGCCGTCGACGTAGCAGAAATCGGGCGCGAAGGTCTGGAACCCCGTGCGCCCGCCGAAGCGGATCAGGCGGCAGCGATATGGTCCGGGCGGCGGCGCGGGGAGTTCGAGCGCCGCGCCGGGCTCCACCAGCCTCGTCTCGGCGCGCAGCTTGCCCTGCATCCGGCGCGGCACCGACGCGAGCGCGCGGGTCCATGTCGCGGGCAATTGCCCGATCCGCGCCTGATCTTCCGCAGACGCGATCGCGCGCCAGCCGGTCGGCTGCGGGGGGGCGGGCTCGACCAGCACCACCGGCGCGGCCGCCCGGTGCGCGCAGGCGCCGAGCGCAAGCGGAAACAGGGCGAGCGCGAACGCGACGCGGTGCATGGGACACTCCCCAGGAGAAACGTGATGGCGGCACCGGTCGGCCCCGGCGTCTTAACGAGCGGTAAAGAACAAAGGTTAACGAAAGGTAAAGCCTCAGCCGTCGCTGACCCGCTCGATATCCGCGCCGACCGCGGACAGCTTCTCCTCCAGCCGCTCATACCCCCGGTCGAGGTGGTAGACCCGCGCGACCGACGTCTCACCTTCCGCCGCGAGCCCCGCCAGGATCAGGCTCATCGACGCGCGCAGGTCGGTCGCCATCACCGGCGCGCCGACCAGCGTATCCACGCCCCTGACCACCGCGGTCCGCCCGTGGACCTGGATGTCCGCCCCCATCCGCGCCAGTTCGGGGACGTGCATGTAGCGGTTCTCGAAGATCGTCTCCGTCAGCACGCTCGCGCCTTCGGCCTTGCACAGCATCGCCATGAACTGCGCCTGCATGTCGGTCGCGACGCCGGGAAACGGCGCGGTCGACAGCGTCAGCGCCCTAAGCGGCGCGGACGCCTCCACGCGGACGCCTTCGCCATGCGGCGTCACCGTCACGCCGGCGTCGATCAGCGCGTCGAGCGTCGCGCGCATGTCGTCCTCGGCGACGCCGATCAGGTCGAGGCTTCCGCCGGTGATCGCCGCGGCGCAGGCGTAGCTGCCCGCCTCGATCCGGTCGGGCATCACCGAATAGGTCGCGCCGTGCAGCCGGTCGACGCCCTCGATCTCGAGCATGCCCGTGCCGAGTCCCTCGATGCGCGCGCCCATCGCGACGAGCAGGCGGCACAGGTCGACGATCTCGGGCTCGCGCGCCGCATTCTCGATCACCGACGAACCGCGCGCGGTGGCCGCGGCCATGACGACATTCTCCGTCGCGCCGACGGAGACGACGGGAAAGCGGTAGCGTCCGCCGGCAAGCCGTCCGCCCGGCGCGCTCGCCTTAACATAGCCCGCGGCGAGCTCGATCGTCGCGCCGATCGCCTCTAGCGCCTTCAGGTGCAGGTCGATCGGCCGATTGCCGATCGCGCAGCCGCCCGGCAGCGACACCCGCGCCTCGCCCGCCCGCGCCAGAATGGGCCCGAGCACAAGGATCGACGCCCGCATCTTGCGAACGATGTCGTACGGCGCCTCGGTCGAGGTGAGCGCGTGCGCGCGGATCGTCATCACCCGCCCGAACTCCTCTGGCCGGGTGCCCTCGATCGCGGTGGATGCGCCGACCTGGTTGAGCAGGTGCCCGAACCCGTCGACATCGGCCAGCCGCGGCAGATTGCCGAGCGTCACCGCCTCGTCGGTGAGCAACGCGCACGGCATCAGGGTGAGCGCAGCGTTCTTCGCGCCCGAGATCGGCAAACGGCCGGCCAGGCGATTGCCGCCGCGGATGAGGATACGGTCCATGAACGCCGTTTAGTAGCTGCCGACCCGTCCGTCACCCCAGCGAAAGCTGGGGTCTCGCAGTACTTGGCTTGTGCTTCGAAGAGTCGAAACCGCCGCGGCGAAGCATGTCCTGAGCGCCTGCCTTGGCAGGCAGACGAAGGGCCGCGCTGTCGGCCGGGTGCTTCGCCCCGCCAGCCGGGCTTGCGTCTCGCAATCAGCTACGCTGCTGGCGTGCGCGCTACGCCTTCTCCAGCGTGCACTGGAGCGGATGCTGGTTCGCCCGCGCGAAGTCCATAACCTGCCCGACCTTGGTCTCCGCCACCTCGTAGGAGAAGACGCCGCACACCCCGACGCCCTTCTGGTGGACGTGGAGCATCACCCGCGTCGCCTCCTCCATGTTCATCCGGAAGAAGCGCTGGAGGCACAGCACGACGAACTCCATCGGGGTGTAATCGTCGTTGAGCATCAGCACGCGGTACGGCGTCGGCTGCTTGGTCTTGGTGCGGGTGCGGGTGGCGAGGCCCGTGCCCGTGCCTTCATCGCCGTCCGGCGTGCCGCCGCGGCGCTCGGCGGCGTGGATGGGTCGCAGATGCATGGTGACGCGCAAAATAGGGCATGCCTCGCGGGGAGGAAAGGGGGCGCAAACGAAAGGAGCGGCCACCGGTGGGCGACCGCTCCTCTTTTTCATCACCGTCATGCCAGCGAACGCTGGCATCTCTCGGCGATTGAAAGACCCCAGCCTGCGCTGGGGTGACGAACACAGTGGCTTACGCGACCGTCTTCATCTTTTCGGCCGCAACCGCGAAGCGGTTGGAGATCGGCTGCACGACCTCGCCGGCGAGCTTGAGCACCTGCTCGGTCGAACGCGAGGTCTCGGCGACCAGCGCGTCGAACGACTGGCGGACATAGTCGCTCTGGAGCTTCATGAACTCGGTCGGCGACTTGACGGTCGACAGCGTCTTGAACGCGGCGGTCGCCTCCTCGAACGACTTGCGGGTGAACTCGGCGGCGTCCTGGCCGAGCGTCTCAAAGCCCTTGGCGGCGATCTTCGACGATTCGACGAGGGCCTCGACGTTGCCCTTGCCGAAGGCGTTGGCCTCCTCGAACAGCTTGGCGCTCTTGGCGACCGCGCCCTTGGCGCGCTCGTTGGCGTCGGCGAAGAACGCCTGCGCCTTGGCGGTGTTGTCGGTGGTGACGTTTTCGATGGTGGTGGCCATGATGGTTTCCTTTTGCGGTTCCGCCGGAACCGCGGCGGGCGGTGCGGGGACGACGTCGGGCTCGGGCGCTTGCGCCTCGGGCTCCGGGGCGTCGGCCTCGGGTTCGATGATGACGGGCTCGGGCGTCGCCTCCGCCTCGATCGCGGCTTCCGCCTCGACAAGCGTCGACAGCGGCGATTCGGCGACCGGGGACTCGACGGGCGCGGGCTTGCCCTTGCGCTTCCTGGACGCAGGCGTCGCGGCGAGCGCTGCCGGGATCGACTGACCGTCGTCGAGATCGGTGTTGGTGATGACGTCGGCCATGATCCGCTCCTATGCTGCAATGCAACATAGGTAGGTCCGCTCCGGCCGTCAAGATGCGTTTTGTGCAGCGCAGCAAAGTTAGGCGTCACCCCGGCGCAAGCTGGGGTGACGTTGGATGCCGCCCGACCCTAACGCGCGCGGACGTACTCGCCCGGCGCGTCGCCCAGCGTCTCGCGCCCGTCGCCGCCGGGCACGCGCGCGCCCTTCGCGGGCACGCCCCTGGCGTCGATCTTCGCCAGCCAGCGGGTCCAGTCGGGCCACCAGCTCCCCTTGGTCTCGTGCGCGCCCGCGACGAACTCGGCGAGCGTCTTCGCCTCGCCCTCGTTGGTCCAATATTGATATTTGCCCGCCGACGGCGGGTTGACGACGCCCGCGATATGCCCCGACCCGGCGAGCACGAAGCGCACCGGCCCCGACAGCCGATGGGTCAGGTGCCAGACGCTCTCGGCGGGCGCGATATGGTCCTCGCGCCCCGCCTGGACATAGGCCGGGGTCTTGACTTGGCGCAGGTCCAGCGGCGTGCCGTCGACCGACAGCCGACCCGGCTCGACGAGCAGGTTGTCGCGGTACAGGTCGCGCAGGTAGCTCAGGTGCCACTTCGACGGCAGGTTGGTCGTGTCGCCGTTCCAGTGGAGCAGGTCGAACGGCTTGTAGTCGTTGCCCAGCAGGTAGTTGTTGGTGACGTAGTTCCAGATCAGGTCGCGCCCGCGCAGCAGGTTGAACGTCGTCGCCATGTAGCGCCCGTCGAGATACCCGTCGGGCGCGAGCGCCTCTATCATCGCGAGCTGGTCGTCGTCCACGAAATGCTTGAGCTCGCCCGCGCCCGAGAAATCGACCTGCGCGGTGAAGAAGGTCGCGCTCGCCACCTTGTCCGCCTGACCCCTCGCCGCGAGCAGCGCCAGCGTCGCGGCGAGCGTCGTCCCCGCGACGCAATAGCCGATGGCGTGGACCTTCTCGACGCTCAGCGTCTCGCGCACCGTGTCGATCGCCTCGATCTGCGCCTTGACGTAATCGTCCCAGACCACGTCCTTCATGGTCGCGTCGGCGGACTTCCACGACACCATGAACACCGACAGCCCCTGTTCGACCGCCCAGCGGATGAAGCTTTTCTCAGGCGTCAGGTCGAGGATGTAGAAGCGGTTGATCCACGGCGGGAAGATGACCAGCGGGATCGCCGCGACCTGATCGGTCGTCGGGGTGTAGTGGATCAGCTCGAACAGCGGCGTGCGCTTGATCACCTTGCCCGGCGTCGTCGCCAGGTTGCGTCCGACCTCGAAGGCGTCGCCCTGGGTGTGGGTCAGCTGCCCGCGCTCCAGGTCGGACAGGAGGTGCTTCATGCCCGTCACCAGGCTCTCGCCCTTGGTCTCGACCGCACGCTTCATCACTTGGGGGTTGGTCAGCGGGAAGTTCGACGGGCTCATCGCCTCGATGAAGCCGCGCGCCGCGAAGCGCATCCGCTCCTTCTGCGCCTCGCTGACGCCTTCCATCGCGTCCACGCCGCGCAGCAGGTGGTCGGACAGCGTCAGATAGGAGCGCCGCACCCAATCGTACCACGGATTCTCGCGCCATTCGGGCGCGGCGAAGCGCTTGTCGGGCTTGGCCTCGTCCGCGTCGGCGGGGGCGAGCATCCGCTGCCACAGATTGAGCTGATCAAGCCAGAACGCGCCCGCCCGCTCCAGCGTCGCGGGATCGTTCAGGCCGGGGATGACGGGAAAGGCGGGCTCGGGCGGAGCGTCGGTCTTCGGCGCGCTGGGATCGGACTCGGACATCGGCATCCTCATTCTTCTTGCTTGCTCCTAACGCGTCGACGACCGCTACGGAAGCAGCGAGGCCTCACCTCGATTTCGTCACCCCGGACTTGTTCCGGGGTCCAGGGCTCCACAAAGAGCGGCATCGCGGGAGGAGGGCTGGACCCCGGAACAAGGCTCTACCGAGCTCTGTCGAGGTATCCGGGGTGACGGAGGAATGAGGAGGCGACGGGAAACCTCACAAGCGCTTTCGTTGCGCAGACGCAGGCTATAGAGCCAGGCAGGAAAGGTCCGCGCCCATGTCCGAAGACTTCTACCGCATCAAACGCCTGCCCCCCTATGTCATCGCCGAAGTCAACGCGATGCGGGCGCAGGCGCGCGGCGGCGGCGAGGACATCATCGACCTGGGCATGGGCAACCCCGATCTGCCGCCCCCCGACCACGTCATCGAAAAGCTGGTCGAGGTGACGCGAAAGCCCGACGCGCACGGTTATTCGCAGTCGAAGGGCATTCCCGGCCTCCGCCGCGCCCAGGCGAATTACTATGCGCGCCGCTTCGGGGTGGAGCTCGATCCCGAGCGCGAGGTGGTGGTGACGATGGGGTCGAAGGAGGGGCTCGCCTCTCTCGCCACCGCGATCACCGCGCCGGGGGACGTCGTGCTCGCGCCCAACCCGTCCTACCCCATCCATACCTTCGGCTTCATCATCGCGGGCGCGACGATCCGCGCGGTGCCGACGACGCCCGACGATTACTACTTCGAAAGCCTCGACCGCGCGATGGCCTTCACCGTGCCGCGTCCGAGCATCCTGGTCGTCAATTACCCCTCCAATCCGACCGCGGAGGCGGTCGATCTCGCCTTCTACGAGCGGCTGGTCGCCTGGGCGAAGGACAACGAGGTTTGGATCATCTCCGACCTCGCCTATTCGGAGCTCTATTATGACGGCAATCCGACCCCCTCGATCCTGCAGGTCAAGGGCGCCAAGGACGTCGCGATCGAGTTCACCTCGCTCTCCAAGACATTCTCCATGGCGGGCTGGCGGATCGGCTTCGCGGTCGGCAACCAGCGGCTGATCGCGGCGATGACGCGGGTGAAGTCGTACCTCGATTACGGCGCGTTTACCCCGATCCAGGCGGCGGCGTGCGCGGCCTTGAACGGCCCGCAGGACATCGTCGAGCGGAACCGCCAGCTCTACCACAAGCGCCGCGACGTGCTGGTCGAGAGCTTCGCGCGCGCCGGCTGGGACATCCCCAGCCCCCGTGCGAGCATGTTCGCCTGGGCCCCGCTGCCGCCCGCGCTGATGCACCTGGGGTCGCTCGAATTCTCCAAGCAGATGCTCGCCCACGCCAAGGTCGCGGTCGCGCCCGGCGTCGGCTACGGCGAAAACGGCGAAGGCGTCGTCCGC
>SXGT01341314.1_pt1 | contig 10906 bp, 10 predicted proteins | sample 3176221 | NCBI WGS metagenome assembly SXGT01 (sample SAMN11356862, study PRJNA531348) | freshwater metagenome | isolation source: freshwater sample F1-120 | place: China: Fuxian Lake, Yuxi | collected 2017-12-25
AACGACAAGGCACAGGAAGTGACCATCAAGAAGCTGACGCGCGGCAACGCGACGATGGCCGCCAAGTTCGCCGAACTGCGCGAGCAGGATTCGAAGGACGGCGAGTGAGCGCGCGCGCACCGTCCGGAAAAGGCCGCGGAGCGGGCGCTCCTGCCAGGGAGAACGCCCGCCCCGCGACGCGTGCGTCGCGAGCGGTCGCGAGCTAGTCGTCGCCCTGCAGCAGGCCGCCCAAGAGGCCGCCTTGCTCGGTGCGGCCGCCGGAGGCGGCCATCATGCGGGTGGCGAGGCGCGAGAAGGGGAGCGTCTGGAGCCAGATGCGGCCGGGGCCGCGCAGGACGGCGAAGAACAGGCCCTCGCCGCCGAACAGGAAGCTCTTCACGCCGCGCACCATCTGGATGTCGTAGTCGACGGCCTCGTCCATGGCGACGATGCAGCCCGTGTCGACGCGCAGCGTCTCGCCGGCCGCGAGGCGGCGCTCGACGACGGAGCCCGAGGCGTGGATGAACGCAGTGCCGCGGCCCTCGAGGCGCTGGAGCATGAAGCCCTCGCCGCCGAACAGGCCGGCGCCGAAGCGGCGCGTGAAGGCGACCGAGATCTGCACGTCGGTGGTCGAGCACAGGTACGAGTCGCGCTGGCAGAGCAGCGTGCCCTGCGAGAGGTCCATCGCCAGCACCTTGCCCGGGTAGGGCGCGGCGAAGGCGACCGTCGCGGGGCGGCCGCCCTGGTTCGTGAACGTCGTCACGAAGAAGCTCTCGCCGCCGATCATGCGCTTGAGACCGGAGAACAGGCCGCCGCCCGTCGAGGTCTCCATCTCGATGCCCTGCTCCATCCACACGAACGCGCCGGGCTCGGCGCGCACCGCGTCCCCCTGCGGGAGCGTCACTTGCACGTACTGGAAGTCGTCGCCGTCGATGCGGTAGTCGAGCGTGGTGTTCATGGTGGCGGTCGCGCGCGGGTCCGATGCGCGGGGGCCCTCAATCTACTGCGCGACAGCCGCCGAGCGAGCGGCGAGGCCCTCCCCACGATGCCGGCGGCGCTGCACGGTAAAAACTGGCCCGGTCGGTTGGATCCGGGGCGCGGGGCTGTCCGGGGAAGAGCGCGGGCCGTTGGGGCCCGCCTCGAACTCGAAACCAAGGCCTCGCCATGAAGAACGTCCTCCTTGCCTCCTCCCTGACCGGTTCCGTGCGTTTCCCTGTCCTCCTCGCGGCCCTCGCGCTCGCCGCGGGGGGGCTCTCGTCGTGCAGCGGCGGTGGCGGCGGCACCGTCACGCCTCCGGCGCCGACCGTGCCGGCCGATCCCCTGCTCGCGGACCTCGGCCTGCCGAGCGGCTTCACGGCTGACGCGGCCTTCGATCCGCGCGCCGCCGAGTTCTTCGTGCGCTGCTCCTTCACCCAGACGCGCCTGAGCCTGAGTCCGGTCGCCGTCGCGGCGGGCGACTCGATCCTCGTGAACGGCGAGGCGCTGGTGGCGGGCCAGCCCTCGCAGGGCATCGCACTGCTCGAAGGCCAGTCGACGCACACGCTGCGCGTCGTCGCCGCCGATGGCTCGGCTGCGCGCGACTACCGCCTCGTGGTGCGCCGCGAGCTCGCTTCCGAGTTCCTGCAGACCACCTTCATCAAGGCCTCGACGAGGGGCCAGAACGATCGCTTCGGCGAGGCGCTCGCCATGGATGGCGACACCATGGTGGTCGGCGTGCCCGAGGAGGACTCGGGAGCGACCGGCGTCGGCGGCAACGAGCTCGACAACAGCGTCATCTCGTCGGGCGCGGCATTCGTGTTCGTGCGCGATGGAGCCACGTGGCGTCAGCAGGCCTACCTGAAGTCGCCCGCACCGGATGCGGACGATCGCTTCGGCACCAGCGTCGCGATTTCCGGTGACCTGATCGTGATCGGCGCACCGGAGGAAGACAGCAACGCGATCGGAGTGGGCGGCAATCCACTCAACAACGCGGCCGCCCAGAGCGGCGCGGCCTTCGTCTACCGGCGCACGGGCGGCGCATGGCAGTTCGAGGCGTACCTGAAGCCCTCCAATACCGTCGGCGGCACGGTCGGGAAGTTCGGTCAGGCGGTCGCCATCGACGGCACCACCATCGCTGTCGGCGCGCTCGCGGAAGACGGGACGGGCTCGGGCGCGAACCCCGCTCAGGTCGCCAACGGAAACCAGGCCGGAGACTCAGGTGCGGCGTACGTGTTCGTGCGCACCGGGACGACATGGACGCAGCAGGCCTACCTCAAGGGCTTCGCGTCGGACCCGGGCGACCAGTTCGGCTGCGCGCTGGACATCGACGGCGACCTGCTCGCGGTCGGGGCGAGGAACGAGGACGGCAACGGTGTCGGCACGAGCGGCGATCCTGCCAACGACAGCGTGTTCGCGTCCGGCGCGGTGTTCACCTTCGTCCGCAACGGAACGACATGGAGCACCGACGCGTACATCAAGGCCTCTAACCGTGAGGTGGGCGATGAGTTCGGCTCGTGCGTGGCGCTCGACGGCGAGCTCCTCGCGGTCACGGCGCTCTTCGAGGATTCGCTCGCCGCCGGAGTCGATGGCAACCAGCTCGACAACAGCGCGCAAAACTCGGGGGCCGTGTACGCCTTCGCCCGCGTGGGCGGCCAGTGGATCCAGGAGGGCTACATCAAGGCATCGAACCCGGAGACCGACGACCTCTTCGGCGAGTCGCTCGCGCTCCACGACGGCCTGCTGCTGGTCGGCACGTCTCTCGAGGACAGCGCCGCGGCCGGACTCGATGCCGCGCAGGGCAACGGCGGCTTCAGCGTGGGCGCCGCATACCTCTACACGCGCGTCGACGGCGTGTGGTTCCACAGCCGCTACATGAAGGCCTCGAATGCGCGCAACAGCGGACTCTTCGGCTCGGGCGTCGGGATCTCGCCCCTCGGCATCGTGGTCGCCGGAGCGGGCTACAGCTCGGGCTCGACCGGCATCAACGGATCCCAGGGCAGCATCGGCAACTTCGCGGGGCACGGAGCCGTCTACACCTTCGAGTGAGCGCGCGGCGAGGAGCGACGCGGGCCACGGCCGGAGCGACCGGTCGTGGCCCGCGGTGTTGGGGTGCTCGCTCGAGGTGTCAGCGCACGAGCAGGTCGAGGATCTGGCGCTCGGGACCTTGGAGGCCGGCGTCGTCGAACTCGCGCGAGCGCGAGCCCGAGTCATCGAAGACGGTGATGCGGCAGCGCAGGAGGTCGGCGCCGCTGGTGGAGCGCGGCTGCGTGCCGGACTTCAGCGCGCGCGCGGCGTCGACGAGGCGCTCGGCCTCGGCGAGGCTCAGCATGCGGTAGGTGCGGGCGGGGTCGCGCGGCGGGCTCGTCCATTCGTCGACGACGACGCCACTCGGGTACACGCGCAGGGACTGGTCGATGCCGGCGAAGCCGCCGCGGCGGCGCAGCTCGAGGTAGGGTCGCGCGGGCAGCACCTCGAACTCGAAGCGCTCGTCGGGGCGCACGAAGCGCTCGAGGCGCAGCTTGTAGAGGCCGGGCATCAGGCCGCGGATGCGCGCGACGGCGCTGAAGTTCTGCAGCACGGTCGCCTGCACCGTACCTTGAGGCGGCGGCGCGGAGACGGGCGTCAGCACGAGCGTCCCGGACTCCTCCGGGTCGTGGGCGAGCTCGAAGCCGACGAACATCCAGTTGGGCGTGGCGTGGTGGCCGTCGATGCGCACCTCGAGCGTCTCGCCCCAGTAGATCGAGCGCGGCAAGGTGCAACGATCGGGCAGGCCCACCTGCAGGCCCGGCTTGCCGGCGCGCGACGCCGGCGGCTCGGCCCAAGGCTCGCTCACCTCGCCGAGCGTGGCGCTCGCTGTGCCGCGCGCGAGATCGACAAAGCGCTCCTCGCCGCGAGCAGTCACGAGCGCGAGGTAGGCCTGCGGCCCGGCCGAGGTCTCGCCCCAGCGCAGTGCGGGCGGCGTGTCGGCCGCGAGCCACGAGCCGTCGGCGGGACGGCCGGCGCGGCCGCGGTCGAACTCGAGCTCGGTCACGGAGAGCTCGGCGATGCGCTCGCCCGCGCGCCAGATGCCGACGAGCTCGCGCGACTCGCCGTACTCGCGGTCAACGGTGACAAAGGAGAGCCCGTCGTCGGAGAGCAGGTGCCAGCGCGGCGTCGCGCGGTGCGGAAAACTCGCGCTCCAGCGCGGCTCACCGCTCTCGAGCGGCGGGTTGGGGTGCACGCTGAGGGTCCAGCGGGCGAGTGCCTCGGGCACGCGCTCTTGCCCCTCCGCGCGCGTGATCTCGGCGCGGAAGTGGCCGCTCGGCGAGACGGCGGTGACGGGCTCGAGCGGCGTGGACGGATCCTGCGCCGCAAGGGCGAGAGTGCAGACGAGCGTGAGCACGGGCCTACTCCTGTTCCTTGTCCGTGAGCTTGTCGTTGGCGGCCTTGAACAGGTCGTCGAGACGCGAGCGCTTCTCGCGCTCCTTCGCGAGCAAGTCATCGAGCCGCCCCGGCGCCTCGTCCGTGCGCGATTTCACGCGCCCGAGCGCGTCGCCCCAGTCCTTCTCGCTGACCTTCGGCTTGCCGGTGACGTCGAGCTCTTCCGGCCGCCGCGCGCGCAGCACGGTCTGCGTGCGCAGGTCGATGACGAGACGAGACGAGCAGCAGGGACAGGCGATTTCGATCTCTTTCGTTTCCATGGCGATGCGTGGGCGCGGCGTGCGCAGGTGAGCATCATGGCGTGGCCGCGCGCGAGAACCAGTTCCGGGATGAGCGGTCTACAAACAAAGTCCCACCTGAAACTCACCCAAGAAATCGAAACGCAACCGCGCAAACTTGCTTAGGGCTTGGTGTTGTTTTCCGCTCGGCGCCCATTCGCCCCCGTCGATGGATATGCAAGGCAGATGGTGCGACTCGAGCGCGGCATCGGCCATGTGCTCTGGCTTCTGCTCGCGATCGCAGTGATCGGCATCATCTAGTAGCGTCGGAACGGTCCGACGTAGTTCGGTGGGCACGCGCGGTAAGGGAAGCCGCCCCAGGCTCCGACGCCCCAGCCGAACGAGGCGTACGGGCCATAGCCATAGCCGTACGGGTTGTAAGAGACGCGCTCGAAGCTCGCGCTCAGCACCTTGCGACGCTCGGCGTAGCGGAAGGCGAACCGCAAGTTGAGGCCCGACCAGTCGAGATCGGAGAAGCTGGTGCCCGCGGGCAGCGGGAACGAGGCCTTGACCTCGGCTGCACCTTCCGGGGCAACCGGCTCGGGCACCTGCGGGACGATCTCCCCCGCCGACAGGGTCACGAGGTCGCCGGTCGAGACTTGCAGGGAGCCCGCGTCGAGCGCGAAGGGCACCGCGCCCGAGTTCTCGAGGCGCATGAGCACCTCGACTTGCGCCGGCCGCCCGCTCTCCCGGTCGGCGCGGCGCACTCCGCGGACTGTCACCAGAGCGCGGCCCGAGAGCTCGGACACTTCGCTGTCGACCATCAGGACCTCCTGCGGCGCCGGCGCGAAGCGCAGGTCGTGAAAGGTCGAGCAGGCCGCGAGGCCGGTGGAGAGGAGCGCGAGCAGCAGGTTCTTCATGACCTTGACGTTGTGAGACAGCGTCGGCCGGAATTCCATGGGGACCTGCATGGAACTCGAAAAGCCAACCGTCGCAGCGCCCTTATGAATCGCCCTAGCAATTCCCAATTCGAGGCCCCGGCGCGGTCAGGGCAGCTCCACGGGGAGTCGGCGGCGCCGGACGATGCCGGCGAAGGCGGCGAGCCAGTGCACGTCGTCGTTCAGGCAGGGCACGACGGTCCACTCCTCGCCACCGGCCTCCTTGAAGTCATGGCCGAGCTCCATCCGCACCTCCTCGAGCGTCTCGAGGCAATCGGTGGTGAAGGCCGGGCACACGGCGACCACGCGCTTCTTGGTCTTGGCGAGCTCGGGGATTGCCTCGGCAGCGTAGGGCCGCAGCCACTCCTCGCGGCCAAAGCGCGACTGGTAGACCTGCGTCCAGCGCTCGGGAGGCAACCCGAGGGCCTTGGCGAGGGCGGCGGCCGTGCGCTCGCAGTGTTCCCGATAGGGATCCCCCGCCGTGACGTAGCGCAGCGGGATGCCGTGGAAGCTGAATACATAGTGGTCGACGTCGGCGTCCTGCACCCGCGAGCGCACGCTGGCAGCGAGGGCGGCGACATAGCCGGGATCGTCGAAGAAGGCGCTGACGACGAGCGGCTCGCTCTCCCCGCGGCGGGCGCGCGCGGCGCGCACGGCGTCCACCACGGTGCCGGTCGTGGTGCCGCTGTACTGCGGAAACATCGGCGCCAGCACGAGGTCGCGGCAGCCGGCCGCCTTGAGACGCTCGAGGGCCGACTCGATGCTCGGGTTGCCGTAGCGCATGGCGACCTCGACCCGGTAGCCGTCGCCGAGTTCCCGCTGCAGGCCGCGGCCCTGCGCCTTGGAGAGCGTGATCAGGGGTGAGCCCTCGGGCGTCCAGACCTTGCGGTACAGCGCCGCGCTCTTGGGGCCGCGGAGAGGGAGGATGATCCCGTGGAGAAGCGGCAGCCAGAGCCAGCGCGGCAGGCGCACCACGGCCGGGTCGCCGAGAAACTCGGCGAGGTAGCGGCGCACGGCCGCGGTCTCCGGCGCGTCGGGGGAGCCGACGTTCACGAGCAGCACGCCGATCGGTTGCATGGGGCGAAGAGCGTACCAGCCGAGGCGCGCGACTCTGAGAGGCGTCCTGAACCAGCCGCTCGGCTCCCCCACCCGGCTCGGAAGCCGGTTCCGGGCGCCGGGAGGGCGGAAACGGCCATCTCGGGCCCAAGTGCGAGAGATTTCGCGCACGTGACAGAGCGATGACAGAATGCGCGGAGGCGCGGCCTATCTTACCCTCGACATGGAACGCATCGGGATCGTGGGCCTGTCGCTGCAGGAGACGGACGTCGCGGGGCTCGAGCGCCTGCAACGCCCGGATTCGGAGCACTTCGAGCTGTGTGCGCGAGAACTCGCGGACGAGCTCGGCGCCAGCGAGCTCGTGCTGCTCACGACCTGCAACCGCGTCGAAGTGGTCTTCGCGCGCGAGCTCGGACACCTGCCCGAAGCCGCCGACCGCGAGGCCGTCGCGCGCCGGCTCGGCCTCGCCGACGGCGATCCGGCGCGCGCGCTCATGCACATGCACTTGGGCGGGAGCGCGGTTCGCCATCTCTTCCGCGTTGCGTGCTCGCTCGACTCGGTGGTGCTCGGCGAAGACCAGATCCTCGCGCAAGTGCGCGATGCGTTCGCGCGCTGCGAGCGCGCGGGGCTCGTCGGGCGGCTGCTCGGCAGGCTCTTCGAGCACAGCTTCCAGATCGGGAAGCAGGTGCGCACCGAGACCGAACTCTCACGCATCCCAGTGTCGGTGGTGAGCATCGGCCTCGAGGAGATCGCGCGCCACTTCAAGGACGCGATGCCGCGCGTGGCGCTCGCGGGAGCCGGCGCGATGGCCGAGCTCGTGGTGAAGAACGCGGTGGATCACGGCGTGAAGATCGCGGCCATCGCCAACCGCACGCTGCCGCGCGCGCAACGCCTCGCCGCGACGTGCGGCGCGCAGGCGCTCGCGCTCGACGCGCTGCTCGAGTCCCGCGGCGGCTTCGACGTGATCGTCACGGCGACCTCGATGCCCGGCTACGTGCTCGATCGCGCGCGCCTGCTCACGTTCGCGCAGCACACGCCGCTCGGGCGGCCCCTGCTCGCGGTCGACCTCGCGGTTCCGCGCGACGTCGAGCCGATCGACGAGCCGCAGGTCGAGGTGATCGACATGGAGCGCCTGCGCGCCGCGGCCGAAGGCAATCGCGCGCTGCGCTCCGCGGCAGCCGCGCAGGCGGAGGCGCTCATCGAGCGCAAGGTCGAGGTCTTCACGCGCCGCTCGACGCAGTTTGCGCTCAACGAGACCATCGCCGAAATGCACAGCGAGTCGGAGAGCGTGTTCGAGAAGGAACTCGCGCAGCTCTTCACCGGCAAGCTCGCGCACATTCCCGCCGACGATCGTCGCGCGATCGAGCACTGGGCGCGCACGGCCTTCGGGCGCGTGTCGCACGTGCCGATCAGCGCGATCAAGCGGCTGTCGAGCGACAAGGCGCTGTTCGGCAACGGCAACGGCGCGGAGAGTGCAACTTGAAAATACGCATCGGGACGCGCGGCTCCGATCTCGCGCTGTGGCAGGCTCATCACATCCAGTCGCTGCTCCAGCGGGCAGGCGCGAAGGTCGACATCCTCGTGCTCAAGACGAAGGGCGACCTGATCGACAACGTCCCGCTCTCGAAGGTCGAGGGCAAGGCATTCTTCACGGCGGAGATCGAGCGCGCGCTGCTCGACCACGAGGTCGACGTCGCCGTGCACAGCCACAAGGACCTACCCACGGAGATGACTCCGGGGCTCGTGATCGCGGCGGTGCCGCCGCGCGCGACGCACAACGAGCGCCTGCTCGTGCACCCTGACGCGCACGATCCGCACGCGCCGTTCCTGCCGCTCAAGCGCGGTGCGCGCGTCGGCACGAGCGCGCCACGACGCCTCGAGCTGCTCAAGACGCTGCGTCCGGACCTGCAGGTGCTCGACCTGCGCGGCAACGTTCCGACGCGCGTGCGCAAGGCGCGCGAAGGCGCGTACGACGCGGTGGTGCTCGCCGCGGCAGGTCTCGATCGACTGCAGCTCTCGACCGAGGGGCTCGTGGCCGTCGATCTCGCACTCGACACGTTCGTGCCGGCGCCGGCGCAGGGCGCGCTGGCGATTCAGGTGCGGGCGGACGATCGCCCGGTGTACGAGCTGTGCCGCGCGTGCTTGCACGATGCCGCCACCGAGCAGGCCATCGCGGCCGAGCGCTCGCTGCTCGTCGGCGCGGGCGGCGGCTGCAGCCTGCCGCTCGCCGCGGCGGTTCTCCCTGAAGGCACGCACAGCTTCGTCGCGCACGGCTTCCTCGGTGCCGGACATCCGGTCGGGACCACGCACGCGCGCTGGGTCGCGGCACGCGGCACGACGCCGGCCGAGGCCATGAAGGTCGTGCTCGATGAGCTGGTCGCGGGCCGCGCAACGCGCACAGGTCCGCTGCGCGGCCTGAAGGTCGCGCTGGCGGGCTCGGCGCAAGATGGCTCGCAACTCGGCGAGCGTCTCGCGGCCCTCGGCGCCGACGTGCGCACGGAGCGCGTGATCGAGCTCGAGCCGCTCGCCGGCGTCGACCTCGATGGATTCCTCTCTCGCGCGCGCAGCGGAGACGTGATCGCCGTCACGAGCCGGCAGGCCGCTCACATGCTCGCGGGTCGCAAGGTCGCGGCCGGCGTGCGCTTCGCCGCAGTCGGGCGCTCGAGCGCCCGGGAGCTCGCGAGCGGCGGCTTCGAAGTCGCGTGGACCGGCGAGAGCGGCGCGCGCGAGCTCGCGGGACGGATCGAGGTCGCGCAGGGTGGCCGCGTGCACTGGCCGTGTGCCCAAGATGCGCTGCCCGACCTCGCCGACGCGCTCGCCACGCGCGGCATCACGCTCGAACGGCTCCCGATCTATCGCACGGGCGTCGTGCGCGCCGTGCAGCTCGAGCGCGACATCGACGTGCGCGTGTACATGAGCCCGTCGGCCGTCGAAGCCGCGCTCGCTTGGGAGCGCGCACACCCCGGCCGCACCACCGTGCGCTTCGCGCTCGGCTCGACCACGGCTGCGGCGCTTAAGTCCGCGAGCCTCGAAGCGGTGCAGCCCGCGTGCGCCGACACCCCGATCACCGAGGAGCTCGTCGCAGGGCTCCACCGCCTCGTCCACAGCACGGTTCCCCAACGATGAAGATCCGTCCCCGCCGACTCCGTGCCACGGCCCTCCTGCGCGAGGCCGTCGCCGAAACGCAGTTCCGCGTCGCGCAGCTCATCCAACCGCACTTCGTGATCGAGGACACGAACGGGGTGCAGGAGATCTCGTCGATGCCGGGCATCGAGCGCATGGGCATCACGCGCCTCGTCGAGCGCGTGGGCCGCGACCTCGACCTCGGCGTCACGAACGTGTTGCTGTTCGGCCTGACCGAGCACAAGGACCTGCGCGGCGCGAGCGCGACCGACGCGAATGGCCTCGTGCCGCGCGCGGTGCGCGCCCTGCGCGAGCGCCACGGCGACCGACTCACGATCATGACCGACGTGTGCCTGTGCGGCTCGCTCGAGCACGGCCACTGCGGGATCCTGAAGGACGGCAAGGTGCTCAACGACGAGGCGCTGCCAATCCTCTCGGCCATGGCGCTCGCGCACGCGCGCGCAGGCGCCGACGTGGTCGCGCCAAGCGACATGATGGATGGTCGTGTCGCGGCGATCCGCGCGACGCTCGATGCGAGCGGGTACTCGGACACAGCGCTGATGAGCTACTCCACCAAGTTCGCGTCGGCGTTCTACGGACCTTTCCGCGAAGCCGCGGACAGCGCCCCGAAGTCCGGGGATCGCAAGAGCTACCAGATGGACCATCGCAACGGGCGCGAGGCCCTGCGCGAGAGTCTGCTCGACGAGCAGGAAGGCGCTGACATCCTGATGGTGAAACCCGCGCTCTCGTACCTCGACGTGATCCGCACCATCAAGGACCGCACGCTCGTCCCGCTCGCCGCCTACAACGTGTCCGGCGAGTACTCGATGGTGAAGGCCGCGGCCGCGAAGGGCTGGGTCGACGAGAAGCTCGTCGTGCGCGAGATCCTGAACTCGATGTTCCGCGCCGGTGCGGATCTCGTTATCAGCTACCACGGTCGCGAGGCTCGCGAGAAGGGCTGGATCTGATGCACCCGTTGCTCGAGCGCGCGATGAAGGTCATGCCCGGCGGGGTCTCGAGCCCCGTACGCGCGTTCCTCGCCGTCGGCGGGGAGCCGCCGATCGTCGCCAAGGCACGCGGCGCGGAGATCACTTTTTAGGATAAATGCTGCCTAGACAAGTTTTTAGTAATAAACCCCATAGCCCCTAAACGTAAAGACTCAAACACCAATTCTCTATCGTCCAAACCAGAATA
>SXGT01447775.1_pt1 | contig 10906 bp, 5 predicted proteins | sample 3176221 | NCBI WGS metagenome assembly SXGT01 (sample SAMN11356862, study PRJNA531348) | freshwater metagenome | isolation source: freshwater sample F1-120 | place: China: Fuxian Lake, Yuxi | collected 2017-12-25
GATGTATTGAGTGCCATGGAAATTGATTCAAATGTGAAGTTGAAAGAACTGAATGTAGATGGAGGGGCTTGTGCAAATAATCTGTTGATGCAATTCCAATCCGATATACTTGGAGTAAAAGTAAACCGACCTAAAGTGATTGAAACAACTGCATTGGGTGCAGCACTGCTTGCAGGATTAGCAGTAGGTTTTTATCAGAAAGACAAACTGGCTAAAAGCAAAAAACCGGATGCGGTTTTCACTCCTACAATGGAAAAAGCAAAACGCGAAAAACTTTACAAAGGCTGGCAGAAAGCGGTGAAACGCACAATGGATTGGGAGAGAGACTAACTCTTTGTTTTAACCTTAGCGTAGTCGAAGGGTTTTAGTCAAAAGTATATTCCACCTGCTCGCAAACCGAAAAAGCCTCGTATTGTTCCCAATCCAACGAGTCTAAAAAAGTGGAACCTGCTACTTTTGCACCAAAGGTGTGAGCACCTGTAGTAACCTCCAGAGTTTCTTTCGTTAGTTCAATAACATCGTAGAGGTAAACCCCGTCAAAATAGAATTGAATAGGTTCTATCGTTTGGTTGGTGATAATAAGCGTTGCAGTATTATTTTCTTCGCACACACGTTTTTCACATGAAGAAAGAGCGGCAAGCAGCAAAAGAATAAAAGTAAGCGGAATATTTTTTTTCATTACACCAAAATAGATAAAATTATTTCTGAAAACCAAACATATTTAATGTTTTATTGTTACCAATCGTTTGTGCATCCCGTAATTTTCTGACTTTTATAAATGAGGAAAACGTAGATAGTTGATGGCTTGAATTCTATTAAATTTAGTCAGCAATTAAAGACTGAAGAAGATTGTTTTTCTTATATAACATCAATGAAATAATATAATGGTTTCAAGTATATTAAAAGTGATAACAATAAAAGCATTTTTTAAAAGAAACCGTTTTCAAAAAAGTGCTCCGTATTTTAATAAGATGAAAGTGCAACAGCTATTCAGATGTTCGGCAGAATAAAATTTTCATTTTAGTTGTGTTCTATGTTATCATTAAAATTAGTATAAAGATAAGAATTATGTCTTCGTTAAAACTAAGCAAGAATTTGAACTACGTCAGAAAACATGCTGTGAGTTTAATTGGAAGATACGATAAGCTATTATTTACCGGTCAGAGAAGCCTGCTTCTGGTAACACCGGGAGCAGGCTTTTTCATTTAATATTGATATTGAGTATTATAAACGTGCGTCATCGACACCCAACCAATTTTGGCAATAAATCTATCAACACACCACCCAAAACATTCATTCGTTTCCTCTGTTTAACTAATTACCGAATACCTTGAAACTACCAAAAGGAAATTCCTACATTTACTCCACTTTTCAATTTCTGAATGAATATAAAACGACTCATTGTACTGACAGTAATACTTTGTTTCATTGCTGTTATGTCTGTTTTCAGTCCCGGACAAAATCAGGTATCAGCCCGTTTCCACACTGAAGAAGAACTACGTGCTTTTAACGACCACAGCCGCGCACCCATAGGCGAGGGTGAATACTTTCTTAACTCGTTCCGCTGTAGCGGATGCCATGGAAAAGATTCAACGGGCAATGCCAATGTAAACGAAGCAGGCGATGATGTAAATCTTTATGACCACTGGCAACCCACCATGATGGCCAACAGCGCCCGCGACCCGCTGTGGCGCGCCAAGGTAAGTCAGGAAATAACCACCAACCCTGCACACTCATCCGAATTGCAGGATAAATGCACTAGCTGCCATGCACCCATGGGGCGTTATACAAAATTCTATCACGAAGAAGGTCACTACACCATGGCCGAGATTGATGGCGACAGCCTTGCTTATGATGGTGTTTCCTGCGCTGGATGCCATACCATCGGTACAGAGGGCCTGGGAACTATGTTCTCGGGAAATATTCCATACGATACTACCCGTAAAGCCTATGGTCCGTTTATAAATCCTGAAACAGGCCCCATGTTGTTATATGAAGGATACAGACCCACCTACAGTTTGCACATGGACGAAGCCAGAGTATGTTCATCCTGTCACACGCTCTATACCAACACGGCTGACCTTGATGGAACCCCAACAGGAACATCATTTGTTGAGCAGGCTACTTACCACGAATATCTTAACTCCTCTTTTCCTGCAAATGATATTACGTGTCAGACCTGTCATATGCCCCGTATTGAAGATCCCATTATAATAGCCAACGGTTTAAGCGGTTTAACACCACGGACACCCTTTAATCAACACACCTTTCAGGGAGCAAATTATTTTATGCTTAACCTGATGAAAGAAAACAAACAGGCACTGGGCATCACCGTTGAAGACTGGAAATACGATACTACCCTTGCCGCCACTTCTCGCTCACTTAAACAGCAAAGCATAGACCTTGATTTGATAGTTGACAGCTTGACATCCGATACTGCTTTCTTTACGGTAAAACTCCGCAACAAAGCTGGACATAAATTTCCTTCGGGATATCCTGCACGCAGAGCGGTGGTTCAGTTTGTAGCGCTTAACGCAAGTAACGACACGGTTTTTAAATCAGGAATATTCGGAAGCGATTTCCGCGTAAATAATGAAACACCTGCTTACGAACCACACCATAATGTTATAAAGCAAAGCGGAAAATCGCAGATCTATGAAATGGTGATGGGCGATGTGATCGGTAATTACACATCTACGTTGGAACGTGCATCTGTTATGCTGAAAGACAACCGCATTCCGCCCGATGGGTTTGCTGCTTCCTCATCGGTTTACGATACCGTTGCAATAGTTGGAGTAGGAGCTGATACCGATTTTAATTTTGAAAACTCAACAGAAGGCAGCGGTTCAGATGCAGTGCATTACCATGTTCCTGTTGCCGCTTTCTCAGGCAATATCTCGGTGTATGCCCGTATGTATTATCAAACCGTTCCGCCCAAGTTCCTTGACGAGATGTTTGCACTCAGCACCGCACCCATCAATACCTTCCGCGATATGTATAACAATGCCGATAAGCAACCCTTTCTGATGCAACACGATAGTTTGCTTAACGTGCAACTCATTACAGGAATAGCTGAACAGCAAATAGAACTGATGGTTTATCCCTCGCTTACTTTTGACGGAAGAGTTTCAATAAGCTCACCTGCTGAAATAGAAACCATCACGGTTTATAATGCAGAAGGCAGGTTAATGTTTGTTAACAGCAGCAGCACTAATCAGGCAAGGATAGAATTACCGGAAATCTCCGGCATCTATTTTATAGTTGTTCAAACCGCCAATAAAACTTTTCACCGAAAAGTGTTGCGTCAATAAAATATTTCATCTACTTTACCGCCTTATTAGCCTGATAACCAAAGAAATCTAATTAATAAATCCTATGCAAAACTTTACTTTAAAACGTGCAGTTCTTTCTTGTTGTCTTATTGCAACAGGCATCAGCACTTCGCTAGCCCAACTTTCGTTCACTAACTCTAATTCAAAATTAGAAGTAATGACAAACAGTGGTTGCGTTATAACAGTAACAGATGTAAACTTTGATGGTCTGGATGATTTGATCAGAATGGATCAGGGACATCTTGTAAACGTTGACATTCAGGAACGTGATGGTAATTTTACCAATTACTACATCCGCGACAATGGCGGAGGTAGCTCCTGGGGAATGGCAGTTGCCGATATTGACCAGAATGGCTACAAAGACGTTATTGCAGATGGTTCGGGAGGTATTAACCTGATTAAACTTTTCTGGAACGGAACAACATTTACTTCTACCAGCACTACCCTTAGCAACTCAGGTTTCTTTTTACAGAACATAACTATCTGCGATGCAAATAACGATGGATGGGTTGATGTTTTTTGCTGCGATGACGATGATGTAAGCACATTATACCTGAACAATGGTTCAGGATCATTAGCGCCATCAAATATCATCAACTTTGCAATTAATCCCGGCATTGATTACAATGGCGACCCTGCTGACTCAGGTAACTATGGCAGTGTTTGGACCGACTTTGATGGTGACAACGATCTTGATCTTTTTGTAGCACATTGTCGTCAGAGCGCTTCAAGCGTTAATGATCTGCGCAGAAAAGACCGCTTGTTTGTAAATGATGGTAGTAATAATTACACAGAGATGAGCACAGACTATGGAATTGAACTTCCCGGAGCTTATCTTCAAACCTGGACTGCCATGTTTGGTGATATTAATAACGATGGCGACTTTGACCTTGGGCTGGTTAATCACGATGTAGGCAGCCAGGTATTGGAAAATGACGGAACAGGCCACTTTACCAACATTACCACCGGTTCAGGATTCACCTACTCAGGAAACTATATTGAATCAGTGATGGAAGATTTTGACAACGATGGATACATTGACATATTGATTTCAGGCCCTGAATGGAAAATGTTTATGAACGATGGCGACAACACTTTTACACAGGTGAGTGGATTGTTTGCCAATGACGGAATGTCGTCCTTCGCAATCGGTGATTTAAACCACGATGGTTTTATTGATGTAATGGCATCTTATGGTGATATTTATGTATCACCAACAAACATTGACGATGTGCTTTATCTGAATGATAAAAATAATAATCACTTCATCACCTTTGATCTGGAAGGAACAACCAGTAACAAAGGAGCAGTAGGTGCAAAGGTTTACATCTATGGTGATTTCGGAGTTCAGGTTCGCGAAGTGCGTGCCGGAGAAAGCTACGGAACCATCAACTCTTCACAACTGCACTTTGGTCTTGGACAAAATACTTCTATTGACTCTGCAAACGTTTGGTTTCCTTCCGGTGAAACACTTCATTATGATGAGTTAGCAGCCGATCAGTTTGTAACAGTGGTGGAAGCTACTTGCAACATTACCGGAAACATTATACCCGGTCCACACATCATCTGCACAGGACAGTCATCAACACTTACAGCTGTTGGTGGTTACACTTCTTACCTGTGGAACACAGGAGAAACCACACAATCCATTACAGCTAATGTAAGCGGATCATTTTGGGTAAAAGTTTCTGACGGAACATGCAACAACATTTCTCCATTAATTGATTTGGAAGTTAGTCCGGACGAAACTCCTTCTGTTTCAGTAGCAGGCGATCTTACTTTTTGCGAAGGTAGTTCTGTAACCTTAGATGGAATTTCAACTTCAGCAACATCATATCTGTGGTCACCTGGCGGGGCAACAACAGAATCATTTGATGCAACCGAGTCGGGAAATTATACCTTAACTATTCAGGGTGTTTGCGGCTCTTTTACTTCTTCACCTGTAACCGTTAATGTGCTTGCAGCGCCTGCACCAACAGCAGATGATGTAACATTGAGTTTCCCTGCATCGGCTACTTTAACAGCAACAGGAAACAATCCGCAGTGGTATGATCAGGAAACAGGAGGTACACTCTTAGGTACAGGAAACTCATACACAACTCCTGTTCTAAATGCACCTGCTACTTATTATGTAGAAGACATTACAACATACACTGGCGGAACACAATACACAGGTATAACTGCTCACTCAGGAAATGTCTTTAGCGGAAACACTACCAATGGAAACCTGATTTTTGATGTAACTGAAAGTTGCACACTTGCTTCAGTAAAAGTTTATACCGATACACAAGGAGAACGCGAAATACAGTTGAAAAACACAGGAGGAACCGTTATTGCGAGCACTACAGTTGATATCCCTGTTGGCGAGTCACGAGTAGATTTAAACTATTTGTTAACTCCTGGCTTTAATTATCAACTTACAACAAATGCAACTGTTAACAATACCAACTTTGGTTACAATGCTCCACGCCTGCAACGCAACAGCAGCAGCGTTAATTATCCTTACACAATTACAGATGTGCTCTCAATCACAGGTTCTAATCAGGGTGCACAGTATTACTACTACTTCTATGATTGGGAAGTTGAGTTGGCTTCTACAGAATGTGTAAGCGAGCGTGTTCCTGTTGTGGTTGATATTGCAACCGGAATAAACACAGTGGATATTAACGCAATCAGACTTTATCCAAACCCTGCAAAAGGCAGATTATTTATAAGCCTTAATGAGCAGGCCTACAACCAGGTGTTTGTAAACATAATGGATCTGGAAGGCAGATTAGTTGCACAACAGGCGTTCTATAACACTGCATCATCACAAAATCTGGAGATCGGATTAAGCAACCTTGCAGAAGGTGTTTACATGGTTAAAGTAATTGCTGATCAAACTGAAAGCGTTTACAAAGTAGCGGTGAAATAATTCGAAACGAAATAGTTTTAAATAAAAAACGCTCCTCAATCGGTAGCGTTTTTTATTAATGAACTCTTCCATTGGAGAGTAATGACGTTAAGAAGTTATTCCTTATCCATCAACTCTTTAATCTTTCTGTCTTCCCAATCCTGTCCGAATTTGTTAAACACAAACACTCCGCAGAAGTGCCAGAACAATCCCAATCCCCAACCAAACAATGGCCAGTAAAACCAAAGCTCATTCGGATTAGTGAAGAGATTGACAGCTATCATGAATATGTTGATGACAACAAATGTGAGAAAGTGACTGTAAAATCCTTTCAACTCTTTAGCACGTTTTTTTGCGCGCAGATATTTTGCGGTTTCGTTTTCCATGGTTTTCAGATTTGTTTATACAAAGCTATAAAATCTGATTTAAAACATAACCCTGTACATTGCACTAGGAAATATACCAAACTGGTAGCTGGTTTTTATCTCTTGTTTACGTTCATCATAGTCTTTACGGAAAATATTTTTACGGTTCAGGATATTCTGCAAGTCAACAAACACTTCGTGTGTTACTTTCTTTCCGTTTGATTTAAATGAGATTTTAAAATCCAGACGGAAGTAATCTTTCAGTTTATTGCTGTAAGCCTGATCATAATAATAAACGCTGCTTCCTGTTGCAACAGATGAATCAAGGTTAATAGGGATGTAGCGTTTGCCGCCTGCAAACGTAACTTTCGCATCAAAGCCAACGGTTTTGTTTAGTTTCTTTTTGCTTACGTTAAATTCTTTTCCTCCCAAAAAATTCACAGTATAATTTCCGTTGAAAGCGGTGTTGCGCAAAACACCATCACTTGCTTTGTATTTTGATTCATAAAGCGATGTGGTGAATAACGAGTACCACCCTTTAGAGAAAAACTTTTCAGCCGTTAATTCCAATCCGTAGTTGTAGCCTGTTCCTTTGTTTACTAAACTATCGGTATCAGGTGTGTCAAAGTTTGCACCCGTATTCACTAATGAATAATAAGATGAGCGTTGCTCAACCGGCAGTTTGTCTAAGTATTGAAAATACGTTTCAAACTTGAAACGTATGTTTTTTAACGCAGTATTATCATAAGCCAGAACAACTTGTTTGCTCTGCGATAAGCTCATGTTTTTGTTGGTTTGTGCAGAGTTTCCGTCAGTATAATCTGTTTTTACAAAATAGGCTTGCAGCATTTGTATCTGGCTATGGAAGCCGGCACCAAAGCTTAAAGCATTACCTTTTCCCATATCCCACTTTAAACCGAGACGCGGTTCAACTGCAAAACTGTTGTTAAGAAAAAATTGTTGGTAATGAACACCTGTGGTGAGCGAAAGATTATCTGTAAAACGATGTTGCCATTGCATGTAAGCTTGTAGTAGAAAAGAACTAGCGTTGTAGTTCCGAAGCGTGATAAAATGTGTGCCGTCAATCAAGGTGCTGTCATTAAAACTAAAACCGTACCTGTCGATAATGACACCGGTCTTCACAGTATTGCGTGCATTAAACTTCTTATTCACACTATAATTTACTGTGATTTTATTTTGCGAAGAATTATTACGGTATGAAGGAACTGGATTGCCATCAACTGTGCTGAGTGAATCATCTTTTATTTTGTTACGTGTTCCCGAAACAGCAATTACCAATTTCGAATAAACTTTTTCGCTGAAGAAAAATGTATGCGAAAAACCAACAGCACCCATATCGCTTCCGAAATAATTATCATATCCGCCCGAAGCATAGGTGTCGTCTTTCTTTCCTTCGCTCTCCAGCAATTCAATATAGCTTGTTCCTCCTAAACCAAATAGAGAAAAGTTACCTGCTTTCTTTGTTGGAAAATGAAATTTGAAAGAGACATCCTGATACAAAGGAAGCGCACCTCCTGAACCAAAACCAACACCAAACAAAGCAACCAGGGCAAGCACAGAGTAACGGTAATTTATCAAATAACTTGCTTTATGTTTCTTTGAAAACGGTCCTTCCAAACCTACTTCTATTCCGTTGAATCCAACTTGCGCCATGTATTCGCGCTTCTCGTTATTGCCATGCCGCATTCGCAAATCAAATACGCCCGACATGGCATTTCCATATTCAGCTGGAAAAGCTCCGGTAAAAAAATCAGAACGGTCAAGTACGTTGTTATTGAGAATATTAATCGGACCGCCTGTGGAACCAAGATTGCCAAAGTGACTTGGATTTGGAATGTCAACACCATCCAATCTATAGAGCAAACCAAGCGGAGAATTTCCGCGGATGATAATGTCATTGCGAGCATCATTGGCTTCGGTAACACCTGCAAAGTTGGCTGCCATACGCGCAGGATCGCCACGTGAACCTGCATATTTACGTGTGTCTTCAACTGTAAAGGAGCGTGCACTTACGGTTGCCATTTCGTTCAGCGTTTGTGATTTATCGAGCCTACCACTGATGACAACTTCTTTTCCTATCACAACACTCTCTTCTAACTCAATATCTATTATGGTTTCTTTTCCGGTATTCACAATTACAGGTATTGTAGTTTCCTTATAACCGAGGTAAGAAATCTTAAGTTGTTTTCTTCCCACCGGAACGCCTGTAATTTTAAAAACTCCTTCTTCATCAGAAGCAGTTCCAAGAAGTATTATTGAATCAACAACTACAACATTAGCTCCTGGCAAAGGCGACAGCGATTGCTTATCTACCACTTTTCCGCGAATAGTTTGCAGGTAGTTTTGTGCAGCAACCTGACCAAAACAAATAAGAGAAAGGATAACTATTAATACTCGCATCAGGCTGCAAAATTAATTTCTTACCGAACTATACAGAAGCGTTTTTAAATTCATCTGCATTCCTTATGTTTGCAAGAAACAAATTAAGTTTAGTGCAATATCATTTTTTATCCATCACTTCTTTTTTCGGCAGAGTTTTTTTTCTGCTCTTTTTAATTGTCAATTTTCAATTTTCAATTGTTAATTGCTTTTCTCAGGAAGGCAGTTCTTACATCACCAATTTCAACCTTAGCGAAACGGTTTACAGTAATCAGAACTGGTCAATCGTTCAGGATAATGATGAGGTAATGCTTTTTGCAAACCGCAGAGGTGTGCTCACATATGATGGCGCTTTCTGGAAAGAAGTAAGTCTGCCTGATATTATTTTTACCATGACTGCCGATCCTCAGAAGAGCAGGATTTACGCAGGTTGCAGAAATGGTTTTGGGTATTTGTCAAAAGATGAGAAGGGAATTTACAACTATACTGAGCTTTCATCTACGTTGCCAAATACTTCAGAAATTTCAAAACTGGAACTCACTTCAGATGCAGTTTATTTTTATAATAATGAAAGTATCAGCCGCTGTTTAGTCAGCAATCTCAGCAATACACTTCAATGGACAACCACTTTGGAAAATCCTTATGCAGGAACTATAAAGTTCAAAGACAAGATTTTTATACTGGTTTCAGGTAAAGGGCTTTTTGTTTTTGAAGAAGATTCACTGCTCGAATTAAAAGGAATTTCTTCTTTGCCCAAAGAGGTTTTGTTTAGTGTTCCGTTTGATCAAAGCCATGTATTAATCGGAACAAACACTGATGAACTTTTTCTTTTTGACGGAAAATCATTCACTAAATATTTATTTGAAGGACAGAAGCATGTTACAGAAAACATTCTAGCGACTGGTGTAGAGTTGAATGATAATGAAATTGCAATTTCAACAGTAACAGGAGGCAGCATTGTTATTAATAAAAAAACCGGAGCTACTGCACAGTCAATAAATTACCATACCGGTTTACCTGATGATGAATTGTATGCAATCGGGAAAGACCGCAACAACGGTCTTTGGCTTTCACATGAATATGGTTTAAGCCGCATTGACAATAGCCTTCCTGTTCGTAACTTCAGCTCTTACCCTGGGTTGGAGGGAAATCTGAATGCAGTTACAACAAGCGGAACATCTCTATATGTTGCAACAAGTCAAGGTGTATATTTTCTTACTAAAACATATGACACACAAGAGGTAAAAAAATTATTTCAGCTGCAGGATAGAGAAAAGTTAGAACGTACAAAAACGGAAGAAAAGAAGCTAACAGTTCAGGCAGATTTGCAGAAATTGTTTGATACTCCAATTCAGGATTCGCAGAATGATAAACCGCAAAAAGAAATTAAGAAGGATCAACGTGACGATAAAAAGAAAAAGAACAAAGACAAATGGAATTCTTTATTCGGTTCTAAAAAGAAAAAGCAATTACAAAAAGAAAATGTTGAAGAAGGCCCAGAACTAAAGGAAGAGGAGGTTGTAGATGAACCTGCGCCAGTAAAACAACTTGAACCTGTTTTGCAGGTTGAAAAAGCACCTGAGAAAAAAACTACAATTGTTAAAAAAGAAGAAACAAAAGTTATTCAGTCACAATTTGGAACGTACATTTTTAAAAAAATAAACGGGCTGAATGAAAAATGCAAACAGATGGTTGCATTCAAAGAGCAGATACTTGTTGCAACAAATATGGGCTTATATGTTGTTAAAGATAATTCGGCAAAAGTTTTAGTTCCCAACCGTTATATCAATTGTATTGCTGCTTCTGATAAGAACAATCGTTTTTACATTGGTACGAATAACGGTTTCTTTTCAATAAGATGGGATGGAACTACCTGGCTGGTTGAAAATAGTTTTGAAAATTTCATCAGCCCTGTA
>SXGT01015812.1_pt1 | contig 10905 bp, 9 predicted proteins | sample 3176221 | NCBI WGS metagenome assembly SXGT01 (sample SAMN11356862, study PRJNA531348) | freshwater metagenome | isolation source: freshwater sample F1-120 | place: China: Fuxian Lake, Yuxi | collected 2017-12-25
GAAGGACATGCTGGTGAAGGCGCTCGCCGACTTCGACGGGACGATGCTCTTCGTGTCCCACGACCGGCGCTTCTTGTCGGCCCTCTCGAACCGCGTGATCGAGCTGTCCGGCGGCGAGGTCAGGAGCTACGGCGGCGGCTACACCGAGTACGTCGCGCAGACGGGCCGCGAGGCCCCCGGCGTGAGCTGAGCGCCATCGAGCGCATCGACGGCCGCATCAACGCGGGGGCGACGAGCGCATCGACGCGCAGCCGCTCGCCATGCACGATGCCCGCGTGAAGCAGGACCGCGCGTTCGACATCGTGCTGTTTGGGGCGACGGGCTATACCGGCGAGCTCGTGGCCGAGGAGCTCTTGGCGCGGTGCGGCGCCGGCGCGAAGTGGGCAATCGCCGGCCGCGACCAAGGGAAGCTCGAGGCCGTGCGAGCGCGACTCGCGGCCGTCGACCCGCGAGCGAGAGAGCTGCCGATCGTGGTCGCCGATAGCCACGACCGAGCGTCGCTCGACCGCATGGCCCGGGAGGCGCGCGTCGTGTGCACGACCGTGGGCCCGTATGCCCTGCATGGCAGCGAGCTCGTCGCCGCGTGCGCCGCGCATGGCACCGACTACTGCGATCTCACGGGCGAGGTGCCGTGGATGCGGCGGATGATCGACGCCCACGACGACGCGGCGAAGCGGACCGGGGCGCGCATCGTTCATGCGTGCGGCTTCGACTCGATTCCATCCGATCTCGGCGTGCTCTTGCTCGAGACTGAGAGCCTCGCTCGCTACGGGCGTCCGTGCGAGGACGTGACGCTCACGGTGACGTCGCTTCGAGGCGGCGCGAGCGGAGGCACGCTCGCCAGCATGCTCAACCTGGTGGCCGCGGCGCGGCGCGACAGCGAGGTGCGGAGCGTGCTCCGGGATCCGTATGCGCTGAACCCCGCGGGCGAACGGCACGGGCGCGACGGGGGCGACTCGCTCACGGTGGCGCGGGACGGCGAGCGCGGCGGGTACCTCGGGCCGTTCGTGATGGGGCCGGTCAACACGCGCGTCGTGCGGCGCAGCAACGCGCTCCTCGGCTACCGCTACGGACGCGAGCTTCGCTATCGCGAGGCGATGCAGTACGGCACGGGAGCGCGCGGGCTCGTCATGGCCAACGGCGCGCGGGTCGCCATCCTGGGGCTCGTGGCCGGCGCCGCCTTCGCCCCGACGCGCCGCTTGCTCGGGCGCCTGCTGCCGAAGCCGGGGCAGGGGCCGACGCGAGAAGCGCGGGAAAGCGGGCACTTTCGGGTGCGGATCGCGGGCAGCCTGGTCGATGCCGGCGGTACGGCGCGCACGATCGCCTGTCGCGTGGAGGGCCACCGCGACCCTGGCTACGGCTCGACGGCGATCCTGCTCGCCGAGAGCGCCCTGTGCCTCGCGTGCGACGCGCCCGTCGACGTGCACACGTCCGGCGTGCTCACGCCGGCCACGGCGCTGGGCATTACGCTCGTGCGGCGGCTGCGCGATGCCGGGATGGTGCTGGCGGTAGAGTGACGGGCGGCGCGAGTGCCCTGAGGTTGATGGCCAGTCTCCGAGGCGCCACGCGCGCTCCGCGGTCAGGTCCCGAGCGTGCGGGCGAAGAGCGACGCGCCCGCGAAAAAGAGCAACGCGAAGACGGCGAGGCGAAACCGATCCTCGCGGATCCGGGCGTGCACGCGCTCCCCGAGGGCGACCCCGAGAGCGAGGCAGAGGAGCAATACGGCGCTCCGCTCGAGCGAGGCACGCGTGAGGTTGCCCGCGGAGCCCATGTTCACGAGCAGGGCGCCATTGAGGAGCAGCCACACGGCCGAGAGGGTCGCGCGAAAGCGGCCTTTGTCGCCGAGCTCGCGGCCTACCACGTAGACGAGGAGCGGGCCGCCGCAGGCGAACACGCCGTGGATGACGCCGGCGCCGAAGAGGGCGGCGAGCGCTCGTGGCTGGGACAGGGGCGCGGACGTGTGCGCTTCGGCGCGGCGCAGGCGCCACAGCTCGCTCGCCGAGAGGGTCATCACGAGCGCGGCAAACGCGAGGGCGAGCCACCGGGCGCCGTGGAGTCGGTAGAGGACCATTCCTACGGCGACACCAATGCCCATTTGCATGAGCCCGCGGCGCACCACGAGTGGCCAGTCGACGTCTTGGCGATAGCGAATCACGAAGTACGCCGAGAGCACCATATTGACCGGCACGAGCGCAGCGAGGACCTCAGGCACCGGCATGATGTGCGACGCGAGCGTCACCGTGATGACCGTGGCCCCGAAGCCGGCGGTGGCCTCGACGACGAAGGCGCCGAGCACGATGAGGGCGAGCGCGAGCAAGGGGCGGTCAGGCGCTCGGTCGCCCGGTCGCTTGCTGGCTCGCTTGTTGGCCAAAGCGCACGAGGCGCCCCGGGCGGCGGCCGGTCAACTGGCCATTCTGCACAATGACCTCCCCCTTGACGAGCGTGGCCCGGTAGCCGCTCGCTGCTTGCAAGAGGCGCTTGCCGCCCGCGGGGAGATCTTGGACGAGGCGGGGCGGGTGGAGCCGCAGCTCGTCGTGCGCGATGACGTTGATGTCGGCGCGCAGGCCGGGGGCGAGCTCGCCGCGATCCGTGAGGCCCAGATAGCGGGCGGTGTCGCTCGTGAGCATCGCGACGACGCGCTCGAGCGGGAGCCTGCCGGAGGCTCTGTCGCGCACCCAGTAGGAGAGCAAAAAGCTCGGGAAGCTCGCGTCGCAGATCGTGCCGACGTGCGCGCCGCCGTCCGAGAGGCCGGGCAGCGCGAGCGGGTGCGTCATCATCTCGCGCGCGGCCTCGAGGCTGAAGTCGGCGTAGTTGTAGACAGGGAAGTAGATGAACGCCCGGCCGTCTTGGTCGAGCAGCGCGTCGAGGATCGTCTCGAGCACCGGCTTTCCTTGTGCCGCGGCCAACGCGCCGAGCGAGTCCTTGAGGGCGGGTTCGTAGTTGGGCGTCTCGCCGAGGGGGAACATGCGAAACGCGATGCGGTCGAGCTGCGCGAGGAGCCAGTCGGCGATGGGCGGCACCGAGGAGCCGTCGCCCGCGAGGCGCTCCGAGGTCTCGCTGAGGAGCCGCGCGCGCACCTCTGGTATTCTCAGCTCGGCGACGCGCGCCGCGAGCGGCAGCTGGGCAATCTTCTTATAGGTCGGGAAGCCCACGAAGGGATGGAACGTCGCCTCGAGACCGAGGATGACGCCGATCCCGCGCGGAGCGGTCAACAGGCGAATGGGCATTCCCCCGGCCGCCGCTCGCTCGGCGCGCTCGATGATGCGCCGCCACTGCGTCGGAGCTTGATCGCGCTGGTTGAGTGACACCGAGAGCGTGTGCCCGGGAGCTGCGCCTGCCATGCGCTCGAGCAGATCGAACTCGCGCTCGAACTCCGCGGGGCCGGCGCCGATGTCGAAATCCGAGACGGCTTGCAGGATCCCGTGCCCGAGGCCCTCGAACGCGCCCGCGAGCCCCACGAGCTCTCGCTCGTTCGCCTCGGCCGCCGGGGTCGCGCTGCCGGTGCGCGAGCGATGGTTGTCGCTGCGCCCCGTCGAGAACCCGGCCGCGCCCGCGAGGAGCGCCTCGCGCAGGAGCTGCTTCATGTGTGCGACGTCGAGTTCCGTGGCCGGCTCACCCGCGATGCCGCGCTCTCCCATCGCGAAGACGCGCAGCGCATCGTGCGGGACCTGCAGCGCGTAGTCGATCGCGCGCGGTCGTCGGTCGAGCGCATCCATGTACTCACCGAAGCTCTCCCACTCCCAGCGAAGCCCCTCGGCGAGCGCGCTGCCGGGGATGTCCTCGACGCCCTCCATCAGCGCGATCAAGGCCTCGCGATGCTCCGTGCGGCACGGCGCGAAGCCGACGCCGCAGTTGCCGAGCACGACCGTGGTCGTGCCGTGAACGGACGAGGGCATGAGGTCGTCGTCCCACGAGATCTGCCCGTCGTAGTGCGTGTGCAGATCGACGAAGCCCGGTGTGACGATGCAGCCCGTGGCGTCGATGCGCTCGCGGGCGTCGCTCTTGGCCAGATCGCCGATGGCGGCGATGCGCCCCGCTTCGAGGCCGACGTCCGCCTTGCGCGGCGTGGCGCCGGTGCCGTCGACGACGAGCCCGCCATGGATGAGGAGGTCGAACTTCATACGCGGCACGAGTATCACAGGAACGAAGCTCTGCTGAGCGGCCTTCCGTCCAAGACGGCGCGCCCTTCATGGTCATGAGCGTATGGGTCGTGACCATGTAGAGCAAGGGGGGCGAATTCGCTCTGAGCTCGCGCGGATCGGGGGCGCGCAAGCTTGTCGGCGTTTTTCGGGCTCAGGGGACTTACGTCCGAGCGAGCGGCGCGATTAGGCTCCGCTGCGATGCGGACGCGGCGCTTCGGGCGGGTCGGATTTCAAGTCTCCGAGCTCGCGCTCGGGACCTGGGGGCTCTCGGGGGAGGCGTACGGTGCCCCGCACGAGGAAGACGTCGGGCGCATCGTCGAGCTGGCCGTCGAGCTCGGGATCACGCTCTTCGATACGGCGGACGCTTACGGCGACGGCGCGATGGAGCGTCTCCTGGGGATGCGACTCGATGCCACCAAGACCCAGGTCGTGACGAGGCTCGGCACGCTGCGCGACGCGACGCCGCCGATGAAGCGCTTCGACGCCGAGACGCTGAAGACGCGGCTCGCGGCCTCGCGGGACCGCTTGCAGCGCGAGGTCATCGACGTGGTGCTCTTGCACAACCCGAGCGCCGCGGCGCTGCGCGGCTCGGATGGCGTCGACTTCCTGAAAGAAGAGGCGAAGCTCGGGCGGATCGGCGCGTGGGGTGTGAGCGCGGGCAGCATGGAAGTCGTGCACGCGGCCGTCGACCGCTCGGCCGACGCGGTGATGCTCGCGTACAACGTGTTTCACGCGGGCGATCTGCACAAGCTGACGGATCGGCTCGCGGCGACCGACACCGCGGTGCTCGCGCGCTCGGTGCTGTCGCATGGCCTCTTGTCCGGCCACTGGGGGCCGCACAAGACCTTCTTCGACGGGGACACGCGGGCCGCGCGGTGGACGCCCGAGGGGCTGCGGTACCGGGTCTCGCAGCTGCAGGCGGTGCGGCGTCTCGTCGCCGGTGAGGTGCTCACGCTCAGGGCGGCGGCGCTTCGCTTCGCGCTCGCAAACCAGCTCGTCTCGAGCGCGGTCCTCGGCGTCCGCTCGACCACGCAGCTTCGTCAGCTCGTGCGCGAGGCGGGCGAGGGGCCGGAGTATTTCGACGAGGAGACGCTGCTTCGGATGCCCGAGATCCTCGCGAGCGCGGGCATCGAGCTCTGAGCGCAGGAGCGGGGGCGAATCCCCTCTGGGCGCCGGCGCGCTGCGCGCGTACGTAGCGCCCGATGAGCACGGTGAAGATCGCCCTCGATCCCGAGCTCGAGGCGATGGTCGAGATCGCCCGAGCCGCCTCGGCGCGCGCGTGCGAGCGTTACCAGGAGCACCTCGTCCGCTCGGTGCTCGTAGAGGAGAAGTCGGCGGGCGATCCGGTGACGGAGGTGGATCGCGAGCTCGACGCGATGATCTGCACGGCGCTCGCGCGGCGATTTCCGGAGGCGGCGGTGATCGGCGAGGAGAGCGCGCCGTCGAGCCCGGATGAGACCGCGCGGCTCCTCGCGCGCGAGCTGGTCTTCTTTGTGGATCCGATCGACGGCACGCGCGAGTTCGTCGCGAAGACCGGGGAGTTCGCGGTGATGCTCGGCCTGTCGTGCGCGGGGCGGTCCGTCGCGGGCGTCGTGGCGCTGCCGACGGAGGGGCTCTTGCTCGCCGCGCGCGTCGGGCAGCGGACCGTCGTCGAGCGCGAGGATCGGAGCCGCGAGCTCGCCAGCGTTTCGGCGGTGGCTCGGTTCTCTGCCGCGACGATGCACATCTCGCGCACCCACACGCCGGGGATCGCCGAGCCGCTGCGGCATCGCCTCGGCGTGGGGCACGTCCTGCCGTGCGGCTCCGTCGGCGTGAAGGTGGCGCGCATCGCGATGGGGCAGGCAGAGATTTACGTGCACGGCGGCAGCGGCGCGGGGCGATGGGACACGTGCGCGCCGGAGGCCATCTTGGCGGCGGCGGGGGGCCGGCTCACCGATCTCGATGGCGCGCGGATCGACTACAAGGCGCGCGATTTGCGGCTCGCGCGCGGGATCGTGGCGACCAACGGTGCGCTCTACGCCGGCGTGATGTCGGCCGTCGCCTGGGCCGAGCGCGAGGCGAAGCGCGTCGGCATGGACTGAGCTTCCGCGCGGCTCCTCTCGAGAGCTGGGCGGCCACGCGCGGCGGCGCGAAACCCGGAGTTTGACTCCGTCCCGCGTGCTGGCCTAGCGTCCGAGCCCGCCGGGCTCCGCTCAGCTCTTGGGGCGAGGGGAACGGCCGCGAACTAGGAGAATTGAAGTGAAGCTGAAGCTGCGTCGAGTGGGTCCGGTGGTCTATGCCTTGATGACGGGGACGGCGACGCTGTCCGGGACCGCGTTCGTGGCGACGACGCTCGCTGGCTGTGCGGACGAGCGCAAGGCCGAGACGCACGTCGAGCGGCTGAGCGATCCGATCAAGCGCACCGCGGCCGTCGAGCGGCTACTTCAGATGTACGACGACAAGGTCACCGCCGACATGCGCGACGAGGCCAAGCCGAACGTGAAGGAGCTGCTCGAGGTGATCGCGGCGCCGCTCGCGGCGCTGGCCGAGAAGGGCGATCTCGACTCGAAGACCCAGGGCAGGCTCCTCGCGAAGCTCGCCACCATGCGCGACCCCCGCGCGGTGCCGGCGCTCGTGAAGGCGCTCGGCGACTACAAGATGGACGACAAGCGCCCGGACGACTTCGACGGCGACATGGCGGAGGTCGTTCGCAACCTCGGCGAGATGAAGTCGAAGGAGGCGAGCGACGCGCTGCTCAAGCTGTTCATCGACATGCGGGCGTCGTGGCCGAAGGCGCAGAACAAGACCTTCTACCGCACGCTCCGCGACGCGCTGCTCGCGATCCAGGATCCGAAGTGGGAGGACTCGCTCGTCAAGCTGCTCGAGGCTCCGGTGAAGACCCTGAGCAACAAAGAACAGAAGGCCATCATGGACCAGATGTTCTGGCAGACGGTGGCCGCCGAGCTCCTCGGCAACATGCGCTCGACGAAGGCGGTGCGTCCGCTCGTGAAGGTCGTGCTGAGCCCGTTCAAGGGTCCGGTCGGCGTCACGGCGATCAGCGGCCTCATCAAGATCGGCAAGCCGGCGATCGAGGCCGGCGTGAAGCTCTTGAACGGAGCGGACGCGGAGCTCGCTGAATACGCTGAGAAGGAGTTCTTGCGCGCCGCCGAGGACAAGGGCGACAAGATCGACGACAAGGACAAGGCCGAGGCGAAGAAGGCGTACATCGACAGCGCGGTCATCATCGTGGCCAACATCGGTCGTCAGGAGTGCGTCGACCCGATGCTCGCGGCGCTCGAGAAGGGCGATACCACCTCGAAGGCGGTCATCGCGCGCGAGCTCTACAAGCTGCCGAGCGATCCGAAGGTGATCGAGGCGTTCAAGAAGGTGTGGGCCGACACGGGCCTCAGCGCGCAGATCCCGCCGAGCGGCAACGCGAAAGAGGCGCTCACCGAGGCGGCGAGCAGCTTCCTCGACGCGGAGCTCGCCGCCTGGATCGGCGAGCAGGCGCTCGGGCTCAAGGGCGAAGAGGCCGACACCTCGCTCATCCAGGAGGTGGCGCTGTCGATGCTGCTCAAGGTAGGCGGCAAGAAGCAGCTGGAGGTGATCGACAAGCTCGCCACCAAGGAGATCACCTACCCGAAGAAAGTGGCCATCGGCAAGGCGTTCGAGAAGGAGATCGTCGCGGCGAAGAAGCTCGTCGAAGAGTGCGGAGACAACGCCGACTGCTACGTGAAGAAGCTCGCGAGCCCCGAGGGATCGAAGGACTCGGGCTTCATCGGCATCAAGGCGGCCTACATGGCGGCGATCCTCGGCGGCGAGAAGGTGTTGCCGAAGCTCGTGGCCGAGCTGCCGGGGATCCAGAACGCCGCGGTGAGCTTCACCGTGGTGCAGGCGATCGACCGCCTCGCGCCGAAGGGCAACAAGGAGGTCGCCGACAAGCTGCAGGGCATGGTCGACAAGGCGACCGCCAGCCGCGACGAGGCCAACATCAGCAAGGTCTCGCCGATCAAGACCGTCGTCTACCGGATGCAGGCGCGCGGCCAGTGAGCGGCGGCCAGTGAGCGGCGGTCAGTGAGCGGCGGTCAGTGAGCGGCGGTCAGTGAGCGGCGGTCAGTGAGCTGCGCCTCGTGACGTGCGCCTGACCGCGGCGCGCTCGCGTTACTCGCCCAGCTGGCGGAGCTGCTCGTGAAGGCCCTCGCGCGTGATGCCGACATGCGAGGCGCGCGGCACGAGCGCGAAGGCGCCCGCCGCGATGGCCTCGAGCACGGCGTCGAGGCGCGTCGCTCGTCTGCCGCCGTGATGGGAGAGCCGAAGCATGCGGCAGGGTAGGGCTAGGGTGGCTAGGGCGAGCGGATTTGTCAGCGTACTTCCGGCGCGGGGCACGAAGCGGCTCGCGGCAGAAGGGACTCCGGCGTGCGCGCGCGCGGGCTCGCCGGCACCAGCCGATCGCGCGCGAAGAGGGCGGGCTTCTCGACCAAGAGGTGCAGCACGTAGCCGGCGGCGAGCGAGGCCGCGAACACGATCGTGACGGCGAGCACGAAGGCGACCGGCTGCGGCAGCCGATGCAGGATCGCGAGGCGAAGGTAAGCGTCGAGACCGAGCGTGCGCACGAGCGGCATGTGTACGAGGTAGACGCCGTAGCCGAGCGTCGCGAGGTAGAGAAACGCGCGATGACCGAGCAAGCACGCGACCTTGCCCGTCGACGTGATCAGCGTCGTGACGAGGATGAGGTAGGCGGCTCCTGTCACGGTGCCGATCATCAAGAGGCCGAAATAGCCCCCGAGCGCCGCGGGCGGCACGAGCATGAGCGAGGCGAAGAGCGCGAGGCACACGGCAACGGCTGCGAGCCGCACGCCGCGGCGACTCATCGACGCGACAACGCGCGGCCGCTCCGTGTGCCAGACGTAGGCGAGCAGGACGCCGGCGAAGAGGATGTCGTAGCGCGTGTGCGTCGGGATGTAGAGCTTGAGGAACCCCTCGGCCGGATCGCCGTGCCTGAGCGACCCCGCGGCGAAGCAGCGCGCGGCGAAGCCCGAGAGCCACAGCGCCGCGAGCCACGCGATGCGAGCGCGGTGCGAGCGGAGGCGCAACACGAGCGCGATGATGCCGGGCACGAGAAGGTAAAAGTGCTCCTCGACGCACAAGGACCAGCCCCACACCATGACGGCGCGCGTCGCGTCGGTGTAGTTGGTCAGGTAGAGGTACTCGAGCGCGAGCCGGCCCGTGTCGAGCGTGCCCGCGGGCTGTGCGAGGGCGAGCGCGGTGAGCACCACGTAATAGAGCGGCACGATGCGAAAGCTTCGGCGCGCGTAAAAACGCAGCGCGCCGGCGACTCCGCGCGCGTCGGGCGAGAGGAGAATCGTGCCGATGAGGAATCCGCTCAGGAAGAAGAAGAGATCCATCCCGAACCAGATCCGCTGCGAGATGACGTAGACGGGCGCGTCTTGGCGCAGCCAGCCGCGCGCGCCGAGCTCGAAGCCGACGTGGGCCTGCACGACGGTGAGGATGGCGAGCACGCGCAGCCCGTGGAGCGCGGGAAAGTGGCTCTTGAGCAGGCTGAGCCGGAGCGCGCGAGCGAACGTGGACACGGGGGCGCTCAGCCTAGGGCATGAGGGAAAGGTTGGAACGCGTCAATTGAGTGAGCATCGCTCGTAGCGACGCCTAGCTGATTCACAGCCAGTCGACTGCCCGCAGTTTCGACCACGGTACCACTCGCGCTCCGGCGCGCGTCTGCGCGGTGCCGCCGCCATACACCACGAGGCGCGTCAATTTCCGGGGAGCCGCCGCGCGCTCGATCAGGGGCGCCGCCTTTGCCATCGCGTCGAAGAAGTCGCCGCCCGCCGTCTCACCGCTCTTGGCCTCCATCAGGATCACGCCTTCCTCGGTCTCCACGATGGCACACGCGCTTGCCCACGTTTCGGTGATAGGCGGGGAATCGCGCCACGACGTAGGTCGCCTCGAGCACACTGAGCCAAGCGATGGCTGTGTTGTGGGACATGCCGGCGTCGGCCGCGAGCGCAGAGGCATTCAAGATTTGCCCCGATCGCCCTGCGGCGAGCCGCAAGAACCGCTGGAACGCGCCGAGACGTTTGGCCGGCTCAGCTCACGCGGGCGTGACCACGTCGAGCAGCGGCCCCGCGGTCACCGTGACGCGGCTCGCGTACAGGAGCTCGCCGTCGAGGACGTAGGCGCCGCGTGGCTCGTGGAAGTCGACCTCGAAGCGCGCGGCGAGCCGATCGACCGCGCCCTGTCCGCCGATGGGGCGGCCGAAGAGGACGCTAGGCGCGCGCGGGCCGAGGCGGCGCGGCGAGAGGCAGCTCGCGACGAGGTGCGGTCGCGCGGGATCGACGCCCGCGCGGTGGTTCACGACGAAGCCGAGGCCGAGATCTCGCACGACCGAGGCGCACACGAGCGACCAGCCGGGCGCGGGCAGCGCCTCGCCGTCGACCGAGAGCGTGCACGGCAGGGGAGTGAGCACGCGCCGGGCGACGGGGCCGCCGACGAACGACTCGCCGAAGATGCGCAGGGCGAGCTTGCCGGCGTGCGCCAAGCCGGGGTCGGCGCCAGCATAGTAGAGCTCGAAGAAGCGGGCCACGAGGCCGGTGCCGAACATGAAGCCGACGCGCTCGGCGAGGGCGGCGCCGCCATGGCCTCTCGCTGCGGCGGGCTCGAGCTCGCGGACACGCGGCGCATCGGGCTCGAGGTCGCGGACACGCGGCGCATCGGGCTCGAGCGCGCGGACACGCGGCGCAGCGGGCTCGAGCTCGCGGACACGCGGCGC
>SXGT01333387.1_pt1 | contig 10905 bp, 9 predicted proteins | sample 3176221 | NCBI WGS metagenome assembly SXGT01 (sample SAMN11356862, study PRJNA531348) | freshwater metagenome | isolation source: freshwater sample F1-120 | place: China: Fuxian Lake, Yuxi | collected 2017-12-25
AGGTGGATGCTATGCAAAGGTGATTGGACTTTCAGAATCTGCCGAGCCTGAAATTTACGCAACCACCAAACGCTTCGGCACCATTTTGGAAAATGTTGCTTTCGACCCCACCACGCGTCTAATCGATCTGGATGACGATACCCTTACCGAAAATACGCGCGCATCGTATCCGTTGGAGTTCATTGCGAATGCCGTCCCTGAGAAGATGGCGGGACATCCGAAAAATGTCATTTTGTTGACTTGTGACGCGAGCGGAGTTTTGCCGCCCATCGCGCGGTTGACTCCAAATCAAGCCATGTACCAATTTATCAGCGGGTATACTTCCAAAATTGCAGGAACAGAAGTGGGCTTGGGGAAGGAACCGGAGATCACCTTCAGCGCATGTTTTGGCGGACCTTTTATGGTTCATCATCCATACAAATATGCTGAACTGCTCAAGCAAAAGATCGAGCGCTACGGTGTTGTTTGCTGGCTTGTCAACACGGGCTGGGTGGGGGGGCCGTATGGCGTAGGAAAACGTATTTCGATCCGCTATACTCGTGCTTTGCTGAATGCGGCCCTGAGCGGAGAACTTGCAAACGTGAAATACAATACCGACCCTGTTTTTGGATTTGAGGTTCCCACCACCTGTCCCAATGTGCCTGATGAAGTGTTAGACCCTTCCTCTTCGTGGGGACAAAAGAAAGAATATGACAGGCGTTACAAAGACCTTGCCATGCGCTTCAAGCAAAACTTCGGTAAGTTTACAGATGGCACCCCGCAAGAAGTTAGAGACGCAGGCCCAAACGTGTGACCTGGTTTTGGGTATTTTACAAAGAGGTTTAAGAAAAAACAACCCCGCAAAGTTGCGGGGTTGTTTTGGATGTTACTTGTATACAGGAGCCTTGCTGATGGAGGTGAACTTTGGCGCTTTGCGCATGGCACGTTCGAATGCGTGCTGTGCGTCGATCTTGCGCTGAACGTGCGGCGCAAAAAAGCCTGCGTAGCGCTTCTGTAATTCGGGGCGCTGCCAGTCATTGCCGCCAACCTTGCCGCGGCATGTAGTGGCACCGCATAAACAATCAAATTCATCGTATGCCATTGTATCGCTCATGGCATAGTCAAAACAAACTTCCTCGCCGATCTTAATGTCTCGCATTGCAACGAGCCCAATCTGGCCCGAAAGACCTGCATTCGGATTGCACGAGTGATTGACATAATCTCCCTCACCAATGGGGCGCGGCACCAGGAAATGACGATCTTCAACCTGGATGCACAACATGCGCTCACGTTCGGGTAGGTGGATAAAGGTCTCCCATTCATATACAACGCCGCCGAAAACAGCAATCAGATCGCCCTTTTTAATGGGTTTAATGGCGAAAATGCTGTTTCCGCTTTTGTCGGCTTTCAGGCGACCTTCCACCTTAGAAGACAGATAGGAACTTGGTTGCTTGGACATTCATATAACTTCCTTTCGATTTATGGATTAAAGATGAACAGCGCCCTCCGCGGTGGTCGAGCCGCGAAAAACGCCATTGGTATTTCAATAATACATTAAATGCCGTGCATGTAAAGGTTTTAAGTCATACAAAATGTAATTTATTTGCTAATGATTTGTTATTAATATTGGCTTTGTGATTAATAAAATGACTTGAAAAGAAGTTTCAACTGCAAAAATTGGATTGCTGCCGGAATCATACGCTCGGTTTGTAATTTATTGGTGTCTGACTCAAATTTTGAATATGGTTTTTCCAAATAAGTCATTCTATCCACCTCGGCCCCCAGTCGGGTTCAGGGTGGTTCGTCAATTGAATCTGGTTTGTACCGTCTGCCCGCATGATGTATAAATCCGCCTGCTCGTCATTGCGCATCGAGTTAAATACAATGTAAAGGCCATCGGGTGAATACGATGCACCGGCATTATTTCCGCCGTTCGTGAGTTGATTTGCTTTTCCTGTTTCCACTTCAAGTTTATAGATATTCTTATCACCAAATATTCCTGCGTGAATTAAAAGGAATTTCCCGTCGATGGACCAGTCTACACTACCGCCGATTCCCATTAATCCCTGTGAAATACGAATGTGATTCCTGCCATTGGCATCCATGACGAAGATTTCATATTCCTGTGGAATTCCCATCGACATGGCATAGGCGATCTGTTCGCCGTCCGGTGACCAGGCGGTTGCCACAATGTCTCTCGTTCCTGTGTAAACCAGTTTTGGGTTCAAGCCATCTGCGTTTACCATCCAAATGGATGTTGGATCGTTGCCGACACGGTTTGCAAATACTATTCTACGGCCATCCGGGGAGTAGTCCGGCGAAATAACATTTCCAATGTCATTTGTGATTTGGATTAATTTTTTTTCGCTAAATTTTTGGAGATACAGGTCAAATGAACCATTTCGATTCGAGGAGAACAGGAGGGAATTGCCGTCGTGAGTGAATATCGGGTAATAGTTGCTGGCAGCCATGTTGGTTAATTGCGTGAACCCGCTGCCGTCACGGTTGATCATGCATAATTGGTTGTAATTGCCGCGGGTACACGTGAATGCTATCCTGCCACCATGCGGGTCAGTTGGCTTTGGGAGAGGTGTGTAGGTTGGTGGCGGGGTATAGTCTGCTGCGAATGGCGTGAAGTGAACTGGGGTGGCTATCGTGATTTCAACTGGGCGCACAAACCAAACGAGGGCGATAAGACTTGCAAATAAAACAACCATTATGATGGGCAGGGCGCGAACTTTGGGATTTTTCTTTTTAGGAGCAGAAAGGGCGGCTAACCGGTCTTCAAGCGGTGGGGTATCATCTGTCAGGATGTTAATCTTTGGCGCCGGAAGGAATTTCCAATTACCAAGGATCTCTGAAGTGATAGGACCAGTTTTCGGGTTGATGCGAAGCGGAATTTCATCCACTGAAACGCGGGCGGCAAGGGCAAGCGCTGATAGTAATTCAGTCGTGGTTTTCAATCGCTCTTCGGGTTTTTTACGAAGTGCCCACAGGATCATGCGCGAGAAATGATCGGGGACTTGTGTGTTGAGGGAATTAGGCGCAGGCGGCGTGACTTCAAGGTGCGCTTTCCGTATGGATTCATTTGTTTTAGGCGCCCGCTTTCCATTGACCCACAGGCCTGTGACGAGTTCGTATAGCAGGACGGCGAGCGCGTATGTGTCTGCTGAAGAGGTAAGCGTTCTTTCCTCGATCTGTTCTGGAGAATTGTAAAGTTGCAGGTATTTGGGCGATCTGATTTTTTGAGGTATGTTTGTTGGCTGGGCATATGCAATTCCGCCAAGAAAAATTTCCCCTTTTTTATTAATATAGATCAATTCTGGCGCAAGGTGAAGATGCAAGCAGCCTTGTTTGTGAAGAGCATCAAGCGCATTGCAAATTGCTTTGGCGTAAATGAGCGCCTCATCTACACCGATGGGCGCATGATCAAGAATGGTTTGCAGGGATGGACCGTCTATCCAATCTTCCAGCAAAAAGGCGAGTGTAGGGGTTTGAAATACGCCAATAAATTTAGTCAGGTTTGGGTGGGAAAGGATCTGAAGCTTTTTCGAGTCAGTTTCCAGCTCTTTGAAAACCTCGGAATTGTCAGATATTGTTTTTGGGAGTAGGGTAAGCGCGAATGATTTATTGCTTCGGTCATCAGTGGCGCGGTATCGTTCGCCCAATGATGTGTGAGTACTAAACTCTTCAACATGATATTGGTTTAATAATGATTTTCCAATGAGCGTTAAAGCCATGGGCGGAATATTATTGTTCTGTGGCAGGCCATGTTAAAGCGCCCATGCGAGCATGAGACCAAAAATGGCAATCACCAAACCAACGTGAAGGAAGATATTGCTGAATGCAAGCGGACTTTGCGGGAAGACGAATTGTACGATCAGATTTACGATGATAAGCACGATGCCAATAATGGGCAGAAGACCTTTTCGGTGCGCAAGATGTTCAGAAATGCGATCTAGTAATTTTGAGATCATACTTCCTCCACATCAGTTTCTTCTGTCTCTTCAATTGTGTGGTCTGTGAGATTAAGTTTTACGTACCAGGCTGTAAATTGAGCCAGCAGCCTGCCGGGGATGCGCCCGTGCATGACTACCCCGCCGCGTTCATGTTCTACTCGTTCCACTTGACCAAGTTCGTGAAAAAGTGAGATGAGCGCGCCCTGTTTATAAGGCAGGCGGACATGGATGGATGAATATGCTTCAAACAGTTCTTCGCGGATAAGATGTAGAAGATCGGGCATGCCCTCGCCTGTCAAAGCTGAGATGGAGATCGATTTCGGGAATTCCCTTAATACTTCGCGGGCATTTTCTGGGTTTCTGAGCAAATCGGCCTTGTTTAATGCTGTGATCATGGGAATATGCCCTGCGTCAATATCATCGAGGGTTTCCTGTACTGCCTGGAATTGACCGAGCGCGTTGGGATGTGAGATATCCACGACATGTAGCAACAGGTCTGCATCAGCAATTTCTTCCAGGGTGGCGTGGAAAGCGGCAATCAGCGCAGTAGGCAGTTTTTGAATAAAACCAACCGTGTCAGTGATAAGAGCAAGTTCATCACCGGGGAGTTGAACGCGGCGTGTGGTTGGGTCGAGGGTGGCGAAGAGTTGGTCAGCAGCGTACACGTCTGCTTTGGCAAGGCGATTGAGCAGGGTGGATTTACCAGCGTTTGTGTAACCAACTAACGCAACCGTGGGGATGCGGGATCGTTTACGCTGCGCCCGGTATCTGAGACGGTGTGCTTCCACTTTTTCAAGCTCTGACTTAATATGTGAGATACGCGCGCGGATGGAGCGGCGGTCTACTTCAAGCTGGGTTTCGCCCGGACCACGCAAGCCTACTCCGCCGGTGGAGCCCGCACGCCCGCCGCCGCCGCCCGCCTGGCGTTCGAGATGGGTCCAGGCGCGAGTGAGGCGGGGAAGATTGTATTCGTATTGAGCAAGCTCCACTTGAAGCATACCTTCCCTGGTGTGTGCGTGCTGTGCGAAGATATCAAGAATAAGGGCAGTGCGGTCGATCACACGAATGTTTTTTCCAAGCGCTTTTTCCAATTCACGCTGGTGGCGAGGGGAAAGTTCATCATCAAAGATGACCACCTCACAGAGCGTCTCTTCTGCGAGGGCTTTTAATTCCGCTACTTTGCCGGGGCCAATGTAAGTAGATAGATTGGGAGTATGTAATTTCTGAGTTAATTCACCAACCACATCTACACCCGCAGTATCTGCAAGCAGAGCTAGTTCGGCGAGTGAATCTTCCAGGGTGAGTATCTGTTTTTTGCCGTGAATCTCTGCCCCTACAAGAAAGGCGCGTTCATGCGGTGGGTTCGTTGGTTGGGGTATTTTCTTTGCCACTTGGGTCCGTTTCTAATTCTGTTTTGTTCATTTCGAATTCACCAAAGAATTTGGTCATGTTTGGGTCTGACGGTTCGGTGCGCGAGGGGAGCAGGATGTGGAATTTTGAACCGGGTAATTGTACTTCGTCGTAGCCCTGCGACTCTACCCATATGGTCCCGCCGTGCGCTTCAATAATACCGCGGCTGATCGGGAGTCCCAAACCAGGACCTCCCCCCTTAAATTTGGTTTTGCCGCTGGAATGCAGATCGGTTCGGCCAAGTTGGCCGAATTTCTCGAAGATAATAGCCTGGTGCTCCGACGAGATACCGATACCGGTATCTGCGACAATGATCTCAATGAAACCCGGGAGCAGGCGTCCGTTAATGGTGATCGTCCCCTTGTCTGGCGTGTATTTGATAGCATTGGAAACTACATTGTGCAGGGCCTGGTATAGGCGTTCCGAGTCGGCATAAATCATGATCTCGCTGCCTTCGAAGGTGTTGATGGTCAGAGTCTGATGGCGTTCCATCACAGTTTTCTTCATTTCGTTTGAGAGCAGATTGAACATGTGGCTTACCCAAACGGGTTGGAAGTTGAGGGTCAGCAGGTTGTTATCTATCAAGGAGACATCGATCATGTCGTCAATAATGTGGCGCAGGCGGCGGATTCCGTTCTCTACACCTGTAACAAAATTCGTCATTTGAGGCAGTTTGGAATTTTCGATTACATCCACCATCATTGTAGTGTAGCCTTCGATTAAAGTTAGCGGAGTTTTTAGTTCGTGTGCAGCCACGGAAATAAAGTTGGATTTATTGCGGTCAAGCTGCTGGAGTTTTTCCTGGGTTTTGCCGAGTTCATTGGAGATATGTGCGACGCGGGTTTCCATTTCGTAGCGGACAACCACACTCAGGCTATGACTGAGAATAGGCACGACTGTGGCAATCAATTCCAACGCATCTTTTTTGTTGAGCGAGTCTCTCGCGGTTTCGATGGTGAGCGCGATCATACGGTTGACGACAAAAGAGACATTGTAATCGCCCTTTTCTAAATTTGTTTGCGTGGGAGAACGTCCCCAATCATAAAGGATGGGGTCAAGCCAGGCGCTATCGCCGGTCATTACAGTCTGTTCGAGTAATTCGTAAAAACGAACGAGCTGTTCGGAGAAGCCTGCGCGCACACCTTCACCACTCGCGAGTTCGTGGGAGATGCGTTCCACCCAGAGGGGCCGCATTTTTTGCAGAGAGGTTTGTAGTGCCATTACTTTAAGTGTACGCCGAGTTTAAGGTTTTGCCTATGGTTTGGGATTGAAAAATGTGAAGAGTCGCGATAGATGGATTGGCAATATTGGGAGGTCTGCTAATTCTCCACGATCCAATGCCATAGAGTATCGCCAACCGCCTGTAGGGATTGAGCAGAGATCTTGTCTGGGGTGTCTTGCGTGGTGTGCCAGTATTTGTAATCGAAGTCTATGATATCTACTGCGGGAATGTTTTTCTCAAGAAAAGGTGTGTGGTCATCCAGCATGGAGTATTTTTCTTCCTTGATAAAAACGTCACCATACCCAAGAGAAGCTGCTGTATCCCATATCTCAGAACGGATAACGTTGTCTGAATTTTTTTCCAGATAAATATTCAAGTCAGCGTCGCCGATCATATCAACGATGACTACGGCCTGAGGAGTTATCTGTATCTCTTCGGCAAACGCGCGCGAACCAAGGATCCAAGCCCAGCCTTCGATGCGGCCATTATCCTCCGTATCGAAAAAAACTAACCAGATGCGATCAGTTTCTGCGGGAAGGGAACGGGCAAGCTCAAGCAAGACCGCTACACCAGAGGCGCCGTCATTTGCACCTGGGACGGGTTCGGTTCGTTTGGCGGGTTCAGAATCATTGTCGGCCAAGAAGCGGGTGTCATAATGGGCGCCAAGGATGATTTGTGGCGCGGTATCGTTGTGTTTGGCGATGATATTAAATATCGGATGCCCCATACGCTCTGTTTCGTGGATTTCGACCTGCCAGCCAGCTCCTTCTAACTCTTTGCGCATCCATTCGCGTACCTGGGCATGACCTGTTGACCCAGGCGTGCGCGGCCCGAAATCTACCTGGGTTTGTATGTCTGCATAAGCGCGGGTGCTGTTGAAGGAATTGGAATCACTGGTACGGCGCAGGAAAGAGGCGATATACCAGCCTGCAATCAAGCCAAAAAGGGTGAATATCAAAGAGAGGTAGATTATTGCGGAGCGTTTTGTCATTTTTGGGAGATATATCGTATGAGTGAATTGACGGCGCGTTCGGCGTAGAGTTGGCCTTTTTCCCTTTTGCCGATCTTTTTATTTTGGAGTTCAAGCGGGGGAAGTATGCCGAAATTGGCTTTCATGGGCTGGAAGTCTTTGAGGCTGGCATGAGTGACGTAATGGCAAAGAGAACCGAGCATGGTTTCCTGTGGTAATTCAAAGAGCGTTTGATTGTTGAGAAGGCGGGCGGAGTTAATGCCTGCAAGCAAACCGGTAGCGATGTTACCCATGTACCCTTCGACGCCAGTGATCTGGCCGGTAAAAAAAAGATGGTCTCGTGTGATATGTTGCAGTGTGGGGCGCAGAAGTTTTGGCGACGCGATGAAGGTGTTACGGTGCATTTGACCATATCTTTCGAACTCGGCCTGTTCAAGTCCGGGAATCATACGCAAGACACGGCGTTGTTCGGCGAATTTGAGGTTGGTCTGAAAACCGACGAGATTGTATAAACTGCCTGCGAGGTTGTCCTGCCTCAGCTGGACCACAGCGTACGGACGCCGACCTGTGCGCGGGTCACGCAGACCAACGGGGCGCATGGGTCCGAAAGCGAGGGAGTCTACACCACGTTCGGCGATGACTTCCACAGGCAGGCAACCTTCAAAAAATTGACCTGCACTAACGCCTTTTTTGATTTCATCTTCAAAAGAGCGCAACTCAATTCGTTCGGCGGTTTGGAGCGCATCCACGAAAGCGTAATATTCCTCTTCGGTGAAGGGGCAGTTTATGTAGTCGCCTTCGTCTTGGTCGCCTTTATTGTAGCGGGAAGCGCGGAAGGCGATATTCATGTTAATGCTTTCGGAATGGACGATGGGAGCAATGGCGTCAAAGAAGAAGAGGTGATCCTCACCGCTTAGTTTTGTAATGGATTGCGATAGACTTTCTGATGTGAGTGGTCCGCTGGCAATGATGACAGGAGTATTTGGGATCTCTTTCACTTCTTGACGGATGACTTCGATGTTGGGGTGTTTTGCGATTCGTTCCGTCGCCATTCGTGCAAAGGTCTCGCGATCCACGGCAAGTGCGGCGCCTGCGGGAAGGGCTGAGGCCTCGGCGCATTCTAGGAGCATGGAATTTAGGAGGCGAAGTTCATTCTTCAGAACGCCGGAAGCGCGGTCTGGCAGGTTGGAACCAAGTGAATTGGAACAGACGAGCTCTGCAAGATCGTCGCTGAGATGAGCACCTGTTGGGTTGACCGGGCGCATTTCGTAGAGCTTGACGTGGATTCCTTGCTGGGCTGCCTGCCAGGCAGCCTCTGTGCCGGAAAGTCCGCCGCCGATAATGGTGAGATGGATCATCGGGGTATTGTATCAGGGAGCTTGGAATCGTGGATAATCATGGTTGTATTTTGATCGAAATTCCTCTATGAAGATAGGAAAATAACCCATCCCTTGGAATGTTTTTATGCCCAACTTTATCGATATTTTTGAGAGCATTGAATAGTTTGCATGCAATGATTTGATTTGGAACTTGGTCATGCCGAAGACGCTCGCAAAGATTATCATTGCCCCAGGTGGGTATTTGATTTTTTTTACTATCGACATTCGAGGGGTTATAATTCATTTTAGTCCATGCAAACAGAAAATGTCATTGAAACCCAATTAAAGGAGGCTACTCAGTTATCTGAGGCAGTTTGGGCTGCACTCGCAGAGCGGGTTGGGGGGGCGTGGCAGTTGCGAGCGACATACCACTTAAGTAAATCGGCGCAAAGTGAGTTGATGGAAATGATGTCTACCCCAGCAATCGATGCCTGGTTGTGCGGTGCATTGAGCGGCGGATATTCACGTTTTACTTCTACACCGGGTGTTAATAAATTAAATACCTCTCGAATATACGACTTTCCGATAAACGGTACTTCTCAATCCATACTCGTTGGTGCGAATGAACTTTCTGCTCCTGGGCAGAAGATATGGAAATTGACCGCATCTCTTCTTTCAGCACATTCGATTAACGCCAATCTGCCCTTCCTGCCGGATTTGGGGTCTGGATTAGCTTTTGACCTGCCTATTGCACTTGAACAAGTGTTAGGCGCTTTTGTGCAGAGCGTCCCATGCCAGGGGGCATGGCTGGCGATCCGGCGCGGAGAGTCACTAGACATTCAAGCGGAATGGAACTCGCCAAAATCGAAGGGCGTAACCATGGTGATCGATGAGAATCCGATTTTGCGGCGTGTAAACCGGTCTCTTTCTGAAGCGTTCGTTATGCGTGGACAGCCAATTTGGGATACTCTCCCGTACGGTTCCTTCAAATCAGGAACGAACGTCTGGGTTTGCCTGCCTTTGGTAATCGGAAATCGTCTGATTGGTGTTATTGCGATGTGGCGGCAAAAGGTTTTCGATCAATCAGAACGCGGTCAACTCCATGAGCTGGCGGCACGGGCTCCCCAATCGGTTGATGTGGTCATTACATTTTCTGAAATGGCGTCTCATTTGCGCAGGCTCAGCCTGCTCAACGACTTTGTATTAACGGTCTCCTCTGCGCAAAACCTTGACCAGATCGCGCGGCGTGTATTCGGCCTTCTGACCCGGGCTTTCAATACCGAGCTAATTGCTCTTTTTCTTCGTTCCAGTGATGGACGTGCCTTGCGTGAATATCGCCTCCTTGAAGGCAAACTTAATGCAATTAGCTTATCTCTCGGTGGGCACCACATGGAGTCTGTCCTTAAAGAAGGGCGGGTGCGGAGAATTTCAGAATCCACTCGCGAGGGATTTATTGGTGTTTATTCAGGAGCGCGTTCGGAGTTGGTGGTGCCGCTCAGGTATCGTGGCCAGCCGACCGGCGTGTTGGTGATTGAAAACGTTTACGCCGAAGCATTTAGCCAGTACGATGAACATCTCTTGGTAGTCATTGCCAGTCACTTGGCAGGGTTGATCGAATATACGCGGCTGCGGGAGGAGGCGGAAGGCAGAGCGCGCAGCCTGGGCCTGATCCACGAAGTAGTGCAGCAAGTGATTGGTTTAAATAATAAAAATGAAGTTGCTTCAATTACCGCCGAACTTGTTGCTCAATATTTTAAGTATGAGCTTGCTGTCATTATGCTTTTGGATGAAAATCAGCAATTTGCTGTTCAAGGGATTGGTGGCACACATGCAGAAACCCTTAAAACAGCATTAGCCGGGGATCAGTTCATCAAGGTTGATGGCGTGACTGGCCATGTTGCAAGGACAGGTGAAAGTATTCTGATCAATGATACAACGCAAAGCACGCTTTACCGGGGCATTAAAGGTTGGGAAGCGCGTTCTGAAGTTTGTGTTGCACTAAAAGATGGCGATGCTATCCTGGGGATTATCGACCTGGAGAGTAGA
>SXGT01683152.1_pt1 | contig 10905 bp, 11 predicted proteins | sample 3176221 | NCBI WGS metagenome assembly SXGT01 (sample SAMN11356862, study PRJNA531348) | freshwater metagenome | isolation source: freshwater sample F1-120 | place: China: Fuxian Lake, Yuxi | collected 2017-12-25
AACATGCCGGGGTGGCGAGTGGGTTTCATGTGCGGCAACCGTGAATTGGTCTCCGCCCTGGCCCGGATCAAATCCTATCTCGATTATGGAACCTTCACCCCCATTCAGGTGGCTGCCATCACGGCACTGGAAGGCCCGCAGGATTGCGTCCGTGACATCTGTGAAACCTACCGTCAGCGGCGTGATGTATTATGCAAGGGCTTGCACGAAGCCGGCTGGGTCGTGGAAAAGCCCAAGGGAACCATGTTCGTATGGGCACCGATTCCGGAACCTTACCGGCATTTGGGTTCGCTGGAATTTGCCAAAAAGATGTTGCTGGAGGCCCGCGTCGCGGTATCACCCGGCATCGGTTTTGGCGAATTTGGCGATGACCATGTTCGCTTCAGCCTGATCGAAAATGAGCATCGTACCCGTCAGGCCATGCGCGGGATACGCCAGATGTTGCGCAAAGACCATGCAGTTTAATGAGGAGATTATTGTGAAACCTGTCATTATCGGTTTACTCGGTCTGGGCACCGTCGGAGGGGGAACCGTTCAGGTTCTGAAGCGGAATGCTGCAGAAATCACCCGGCGGGCTGGTCGGGAAATCCGGATTGGTCTGGCCTCCAGTCGTAACCTTGATCGGGTTCGTCCGTTTGATCTAACGGATATTCGTCTGGTGTCCGATCCTTTCAAACTGGTCACCGACCCTGAAGTGGATATCGTCGTCGAATTGATCGGTGGCGTTGAACCTGCCCGTGAACTGGTGATGCAGGCACTGGAGGCGGGCAAGCATGTGGTCACGGCCAACAAAATGCTGATCGCCCTGCACGGCAATGAAATTTTTGCCAAGGCCCGGCAGAAAGGTTTGATGGTCGCCTTTGAAGCCGCCGTCGCCGGTGGCATTCCCATCATCAAGGCCCTGCGGGAAGGTCTGGCCGGCAATCAGGTCGAATGGCTGGCGGGTATCATCAACGGCACCTGCAACTTCATACTGACCGAAATGCGGGAGAAGCAGCGTGACTTTGCCGATGTGCTTGAAGAAGCGCAGGCACGGGGTTACGCTGAAGCCGATCCCACTTTCGATGTGGGTGGTATCGATGCCGCCCACAAGCTGACCATACTGGCTTCGATTGCCTTTGGTATTCCCTTGCAGTTTGATAAGGTGTCCGTCGAAGGCATTACGGCCATCGAGGCCGTTGATGTAGGCTATGCCGAGGCATTGGGGTATCGAGTCAAATTGCTGGGAATCGCCCGCCGCAGTCCGCAAGGCATAGAACTGCGGGTACATCCCACCCTGATTCCTGAACGTCGCTTGCTGGCCAACGTCAATGGTGTGATGAATGCGGTAGTGGTCAAGGGCGATGCAGTAGGGCCAACCCTGTTTTACGGTGCCGGAGCCGGTGCTGAACCCACTGCCTCTTCGGTGGTGGCGGATTTGGTGGACGTAACGCGTGCCCTGACGGCGGACCCGGAAAACCGGGTGCCTCATCTGGCTTTTCAGGCCTCGGCCATCGCCGATATTCCGGTATTGGCCCGCGAGGACATCACCTCGGCCTATTACCTGCGGATGCTGGCTGAAGATAAACCCGGCGTATTGGCGGATGTGACCCGGATACTGGCCGATCAGGGCATCAGTATCGAAGCGATACTGCAAAAAGAAGCCGGGGCAGGTGAGACCCGCCTACCCATTATCCTGCTGACCCAGCGGGTTCGTGAAAAAGATATGGATGCGGCAACAAACCATATCGAAGCACTGGCTGCGATACACGGCCCCATCAAACGGATACGGGTGGAAAGCCTGGGGTAAGGGGTTAGAGGGGTGAGGGGAGCATGGGACTAATGGATTGGCAGATCGTAGGTCTCATGAGTTCCTAACCCTACCCGCCCGTTACCTGTGCCCAAAAACTATTTAACCTTAACCCTCTAACGGGAGATTATCTTGAATATCGTCTGGATTGTTGATGCGGCCTATCTCATGAAAGCCGCTCCGGACTCGTTTGATTATTTGCGGCTCAAAAATGTACTGGAACGGGAAGCCAGTGAAAGTTTTCTGGAAAGCTATTACCTGAACTCTACTCCCAGTCCGTTGACCGATCAGCAAAATGCCTTTCATACCTGGCTGAAAACGGCTCCGCCGCGTGGCCCCAAGATGCGGGTCAAACTGTACAAGCTCAAAACCTTGCACAATAAATGTCCAAAATGTGGTCACGGTTTCGACCGGGACGTACAAAAAGGCGTGGATGTAGGGATTGCTACCCTGATCATCAAACTGGCTACCCAGAACGTCTATGACCGCTTGATTCTGAGTGCCGGGGACGGTGATTTTGAAGATGCCATCGCCTATGTCAAAGAGGAATTGCACAAGGAGTTCTGGCTGAGTGGCTTTGAAGACAGCGTATCTGCCGATCTACAGTCTTATGCCAATGAAGTGATCTGGCTGGATCAGTTCCGCGAAGAAATACGCAAAACCTGAGGCCTCCCGGTGCTGTCCCGATGGCTTGCGACTGAGCTTCCATCTCCGCAGTACACGGCACAGCCCGGGCCTGCGTTCTTTATTGGAATGTGGGTGTCAAGTTCTCGTCTGATTTCATTTTTTTCCTTACGTTTTCTGAAACATCATGACCTTATCCAAACGCTATACCGGTCTCATCGAACATTACCGTGACCGACTGCCCGTTTCCGACACCACGCGCCTGATCAGCCTGGGCGAAGGCAATACCCCCCTGATCCAGTTGGTCAATATTCCCCGACATATCAACCGGTGTGTGGATATCTACGTGAAATTCGAGGGGCTTAATCCGACCGGCTCCTTCAAGGACAGGGGCATGACCATGGCTGTTACCAAGGCGGTCGAAGCCGGCAGCCGGGCCATCATCTGTGCCTCTACCGGCAATACCTCAGCGGCAGCGGCCGCCTATGCGGTGCGGGCCGGCATTACCGCTTTCGTGCTGATTCCTGATGGCAAGATAGCACTCGGCAAACTGGCCCAGGCCATGATGTACGGTGCCGTGGTGATCCAGATCAAGGGTAATTTCGATGCCGGCATGCAACTGGTGAAGGAAGTGGCTGACCATGCTCCCGTGACCATTGTCAATTCGATCAATCCTTATCGTATCGAAGGCCAGAAAACGGCGGCTTTCGAGATTGTCGATGAACTGGGCCGCGCTCCCGATTACCATTGTTTGCCGGTCGGTAACGCCGGCAACATTACGGCTTACTGGACAGGTTACAGCGAATATGCCCTGGGGACGGACACCCATGCTCCGGTCAGCAACAACCGTCCGGTCATGTGTGGTTATCAGGCAGCGGGTTCTGCGCCCTTCGTCTCCGGCAGCATGGTGGATAACCCGGAAACGGTGGCTACGGCCATTCGCATCGGTCATCCCCAGTCCTGGGACAAGGCCTGGATTGCCCGTGAGGAATCCGGTGGCTGGTTTGCCGGTTTTTCCGATGCCGATATTCTCGCCGCCCAGAAACTGCTGGCCGAACAGGAAGGGGTATTCTGTGAACCGGCCTCGGCGGCTTCTCTGGCAGGTGCCCTGCACGACATCAAGACCGGCAATATCCCCGAGGGCAGTACCATCGTCTGCACCCTCACCGGCATGGGTCTCAAGGATCCTGATACCGCCATCGCGCAATGCACTGCCAAACCGGTGACGGTGGAAGCCACGCTGGATTCGGTCAAGCGGGCAATACTGGAAGCACTGTGAGGCTGCTTCGGGAATACAGTAGATTGGAACAGGCAAAGCTTGGTGTTTTCGGTCGGAAAGAAACAGGCCTTGTGGTGTTTCCAAATGCGGGATGCCTGGCAGCCGACTACCCGACTGTGTCAGGACATACAGTTGAATCTGGTCGAATTACGCAAGGCTGACCGGCTGGGACTGGCCAGCGCAGCACTCAAGGCCTGGGTCACTTTTTTGAACACTGGAGCGAGGAGGAAAAAATGGCGACCATTCAACATGAACCGGTACACAAAGCACTGGAGAGCCTGAAACACCTGAGTGCCGATGCGGAAACCCGGCGACTGGCTTTTGTGCGGGAACGTGCCCTGCGTGACGAAGCCACACTGCGCAAGATGGATCGTGAGGAGGGCCGCGAGGAAGGCCTCGGGCAAGCCCTGAAACGGTTGATGGAACATGGCCTGAGCGAAACCGAAGCACGCCGGTTACTCGATCTGGACGTTCGGGAAATCCATTGATGGGCTATTCGGACAAGCCGGCACGTCATCCATCGCTGAATCGTGGCGATGGGGGTGTACAGATATTCGTTCCAGCCATAGAAGAAAGACCATGACCGAGACCTTACCCCGGGAGTGCCTGCTATTCCTTTGTCATCACACCCGGGCGAGTGCCCTGGCTGCCCTGGACAAGCTGCGGGCAGAGTGTACTCACCTGGACGTAATTCCCCTGTTCGACCAGACTCAGGGTGCGCTGCCACTTCAGGACATTCCTGATGCCCGGGTCGTCACCTGCGCTGAAGTCACGGCATCGTTGCCATACCCGGTTAAACACCGACATCACCCCGGTACCTTCTGGCCCAAGAATATCGATTTGCCCCTGATGGCTTTCTTTCAGCAGGAGCCTGATTATGATTATTACTGGGTCATCGAGTACGACGTGCGTTTTACCGGTCACTGGCAGTTTTTTTTCAGCCATTTCCGGCACAATACCAGTGACCTGCTCGCTACGACCCTGTTTGATCATGCCATCCGCCCCCAGTGGCCTCACTGGAAAAGCCTGCGCAGCCCGGTTCAGATTCCCCTGGCTGAACGCACCCGGGCCATATTGTCTTTTTACCGCCTTTCCCGGGCCGCCCTGCAAAGCCTGCATGAAGCCTATACCCGGGGATGGGGCGGGCATTATGAAGTCACCATTCCCACTTTTCTGAAACATCAGGGCTATACCCTGGAAGACCTGGGTGGCGACGGAGCCTATGTGGCACCGGAAAACATTAACCGCTTTTATACCAATTCCCCGCAAAATCCCGGACTGGCACCGGGTACCTATGTGATCCGGGAACGGCAACGGCAGAAAAAAATCCTGCCCAACAAACTCTATAATCCCTTTAAATGAAATCCATGGAAAAAACCCACCTGAAGCTTTCGCAGACTGACGAGCTGTTGCAGAAAATCCTCCAGCAAATCACCGCCGTTAATCATTATCAGCGTTACCTGGCCCTGGGGCCTGAAAAAGTGCATCAGTTCATGTATGCAGATACCTTGTTCCGCTTTTATCTGCCGTTTGCCGACAAGGATCTCATACAAAAACAAATCCTGATGAACAGTACTTTCTTCGAACAACCTTACCTGCAAGTGGTTCAAAAGCTCATCCCGGCCCAGGCGGTCATCATCGATGCCGGTGCCAACATCGGTAACCACACCCTGTTTTTTGCCGGGGTCTGTCAGGCCCGACGGGTTTATTCTTTTGAGCCTTTACGGGAAATTTTCAAAATCCTGGAAAAAAACATCAGCCTGAATGGCTTCGATCAGGTCATGCCCATCAATGCCGTTCTGGGGTCAGAACCCGGAAGAGCGAACCTGGATGGGTTCAGACCGGCCAATATCGGGGCCACGTCCTTTCAGGCTTCTGCCCGGGGAGATTATGAAATAACCACCCTGGATGCCTTGAATCTCGATAAGGTCGATTTCATCAAGATGGATGTAGAAGGTGCCCAACTGGCGGTTCTGGAAGGGGCCCGGCAAACCCTGGCCCGTTGCAGGCCGATGCTCTGGATGGAACTCAGACGCAAACTTGGCGAATACGAACCCACGGTGGCTTTGCTTGAATCCATGGGTTACTGCCTGGAACGTAGTCTGGGGCTTAATGACTACCTCTTTGTTGCTGCCGCCGGACGGTAAGTAAACCATCACCATGAACCTGCCAGTCTACATCAAGGTTATCCTGCTGGGCTTGCTCGAAGGGGCTACCGAATTTCTGCCGGTTTCGAGTACCGGGCATCTCATCATTGCCAACGACTTTCTGGCCTTCACAGGGGAACAGGCGAAAACCTTTGATATTTTCATACAGTTGGGAGCTATTTGTGCCATTGTGTGGCATTACCGCATGCGCCTGGTTTACACCGTCTTGAGCCTGTTTTTTGAACCGGCCTCAAGGCGGTTTGCGGTAAACCTGCTGATCGCCTTCCTGCCGGCGGCCCTGCTGGGACTGGCACTGCATAAATACATCAAGGCCTGGTTGTTCAATCCGGTTACGGTGGCCCTGGCCCTGATTCTGGGGGGATTTGTCATCCTCTGGATCGAATCCAGACCCCGCCCCCCCAGCGTTGACACTGTCCATGACATGACCGCAAAAGAAGCCCTCAAAATTGGCCTGGCCCAGAGTCTGGCCCTGTTTCCCGGTGTCTCGCGGGCCGGGGCGACCATCATGGGCGGCTTGCTCAGTGGGTTGTCCCGACCGGCGGCCACCGAGTTTTCCTTTTTCCTGGCCATACCCACCATGTTGGCTGCCACACTCTACGACCTTTACAAAAGCAGGCAACTTCTGGATGGCGGTGATCTGGAATGGCTCGGCATCGGCTTTGTCTCGGCTTTCCTGAGTGCCAGCCTCGTCGTCAGGGTGTTGCTGGTCTACGTCGCCCGACATGATTTCAAAGGGTTTGCCTGGTATCGCGTGTTGCTGGGAGGACTGGTGCTGACTTATTTTGCCCTGGAGGGTTCGCTGCTGACGGCCTTTACCGGTGCATCCTGACGGAGTGACCTCATGCTGAGTTATCGCCATGGCTTTCATGCCGGCAATCATGCCGATGTCCTCAAGCACGCGGTGGTGAGTTTGATCGTGCAACACCTGCGGGCCAAGGACAAACCATTTTTTTATCTCGATACTCATGCCGGGGCCGGACAGTATGATCTGGAATCGTCCCTGGCACGCAAGAACCGCGAGCATGAATCCGGTATCACCCGGTTGATGGCCAGCCGGTACGTTCCCTCCCTGCTGGAGGATTACCTTGCCGTGGTGCGCTCAATGAATAGCGGAAACCGGGTTCGGTTTTATCCGGGTTCTCCTCGCCTGGTGCGTCAGTTGATCCGCGATGGTGATCGCATCAGCCTGTGTGAACGTCATTCGACCGAGGTGGTCGCACTGAAGCGTACTTTTGCCGGGGATCGGGTCGTGCGGGTACTGGATTCGGATGGCTATCAGGCACTCAAAACCCTGCTCCCCCCGGCCGAGCGGCGCGGATTGGTGCTGATCGATCCTGCCTATGAGGCCCGGGGTGAATGGCAGCATCTGTTGACCGGTATTCAGGAGGCCTGGCGTCGCTGGCCTACGGGCATCATGGCAATCTGGTATCCGGTTCAGGATCGGCTGACAACGGATGAACGCCTCAGAAAAATAAAACGGCTGGGTATTCCCGGTACGCTGATGATCGAGTTATCGGTACTCCAGCAGGAAGCAGTGACCCGCATGATGGGCAGTGGCCTGATCATCATCAATCCTCCCTGGAAACTGGAAGAACAAATGCGAACCCTGTTACCGGGTCTGTGGGATGTCCTGTCTTGTCAAAATCAGGGGGGTTACCGGCTGGACTGGCTGGTGCCTGAGCGTGCAGCTTCCTGTTGAGAAATCGCACGGGGCGGGGTGGGTAAACCCTCTACGATGGAAGCCTCTGGTGTGGTGCCTTCATTCATCCGTGGCCGGTTCGATCCAGTCCGTAACCGCACTGATGTTCAGTTTTCCCGACGCGCTTTAGGATGAGCCAACCCTGACGTTTTGCCGTCACATGACACGTCGGGGCAAACGGCTTTACATTTGGACAAATGACCAGGAGGTTACCCATGAGCAGCGACATCGAAACGGTTTCGAGTGGACAGGCACCCGGTTCACCCTTCAGAAAATCCCATTATCCGGTTTCCATGGATGAATTCGATCAGTGGTTCGAGGATATTCGGCATAACTGGTTGCAACCGTTCTTTCCGGGACGAACCCTGCCGGAGTGGTGGGCAACCCAGGGGGCTCGCCTGCCCCGGCTCGATATCATCGATCGTGACGATCATTTCTGTGTTCGGGCCGAGTTGCCGGGTGTAGACAAAGATCATCTCGAGGTCAGCCTTCAGGATAATGTGCTGACGATACAGGCCTCCAGCCACAAGGAAGAACAGACGGAAAAGGAACGTTTTTTCCGGCGCGAACTGTTTCGGGGTGAGTTGCAACGGGTCGTTCACCTGCCGACCGACGTAGAGGCCGATGAGGTCAAGGCGGCTTTCAGGGACGGCATTCTGGAACTGACCCTGAAAAAATCACCGGGAGCCAGACGAAAAACGATACCGATCGAGTGATGCCGCCGGGTCTACCCGCGCAATCGGGCCCAGGTAGCCCGTATGATGGCTATCGAGGTATCTTCAGGGTTGCAGGTTTCGCAGGATCGCATGAGGGCCGGGTTTCCATGCCACAGACCAAAATCCCTGCGGATGCGGGCTCCCAAACCATAATTCAGCCCCTCGATACTTTGCTCTGACAGGAGGGCCAGTTTATGCTGCTGTTCGGCATCCAGATTATTCAGCAAACGGGTGACAGCCTCTTCCAGGGTTTGGGGGAAGGGGGATGGCGGTCGCGCCATTTCGGCCGGTTTTTCCATGCCACGAAAAAAGTTGAGGAATTGCATGGTGAGTCACATTAAAGGCAACAGGAATTTTTGACATCCTCCCCTGCCTGAAGGCAGGGGATTCCTACGGCACTCAAGCGGATACCGCCTGAGTCGCTTCAGTGGTTTCCTGCTTCACGGAGTGGCCTGACCGCGCTGACTCTCCACAGGCTGATACGGCTTACCCTGCCGCCAGGATATTCATCGCGCCGACATAGTCGGCATTCTCCTCTTGAATCCATAGTCGACGCCGGCGAATCGCTCTTGTGTCTTGCGATTGTCCGCCGACACAGGACCGCAACACGGACAGGTTCGGCTGGTGTTGCGTGGATTGACGGCGATTGCCTGACCGCCGAGCCCCCCCGGATTTGTACTCCAATTACCGCCGAAATTCGCCCCACCCTTGATCGAGGATGGAACGATTGAGTCCGGACTGTGGCCCTGTTCCCGGGGTAAATTCTTGTTAGGCTTTGCCGTTCTTTCGCGCCAGCGTGTCGCTGAGTTGCTGCAAAGCCATGCCCAGTTCAGAGTCCGGAGCCGTTCCGGCCTCGGCCCGCAGTAAATCCACGACAGCCGCAGAGGGAACGGGCTGTTGACGTTTTGGCAGCGCAGGGCGACCGGATTCCAGCCGGTTTCTCACCTGTATCTCGGCAAAGTGCAGTTGTTCTTCCGAGGCCAGTCTTTCCCGCAGATGCGTCGCGTAAAAGCGCAGTTGCGAGCTGAACAGCGGTGTATCGGTGTAAAGTATCAGGCAATTCGGTTTGACGACGCAATCCAGGCAGTGCCGGGCCAGAAAGTCCGGCAGCACCTGACGTACCACCTGTAGTACCTGCCGGTGCAGGGCCAGCGTGGTTCCAATCGCAGCCAGTGCCGGGCTTTGCAGCAGACTGGCGACCGATTTGACCGGAGCGTTACTCATGACTGCTGACCTTGTGTACGGCCAACACCTCCACCCGATCCACCCGTTGCAAGCCCTTCGGTAACAAGGCTCCCCGGCTACCTCGCCCTCCCTGATAACCGGCCCAGTCACCCGGTTTGAGTGTGAAGCTTCGCTGGCCCGCATGGAGTTTGAGGCTGGCACCTTCCGGTAAGGCGACGACATGCAGCAGCTTGTCCTGCCCGCCGGTCAGATCAGCGGGTGTTATCTGGATCAGTTTATTGCCTTTTCCCCGCGTCAGCATCGGGATTTCCGGGCAAGGGTAAATCAACAACCGTCCCTGTACCGTGATCAGGGCGATCCTGTCCCCTTGCGGCGGGTCGATTCTCACCGGTTTCAGGATTCCCCCGGGGGCAGGGACGGTCAGTACCGCCTTGCCTGCCCGGTTTTTGGTGGATAAATCCTTGATCTGTGTCAGAAATCCATAGCCGGCCTCACTCGCCAACAGCCAGTAATCATCCTCTGTTCCGGTTAACAGGCCACGAAAAACGGCTCCTGCCGGTGGGTTGAGGCGGCCGGTCAGTGGTTCGCCCTGGGTTCGGGCCGAAGGGAGTTCATGGGTTGCCACCGTGTAAGCCCTTCCTGTCGAATCCAGCACATAAGTCGGCTGGTTGCTGCGCCCGGCCACGGCCATGAAAAAGCCGTCACCGGAACGATAGGCCAGGCTGGTCGGATCGATATCGGTTCCCTTGGCCGCCCGGATCCAGCCCTTCTCCGACAGAATGATGGTCACGGGATCTGCACCGATGACCTGAGTCACGTCCAGTACACGGGCGTTGTCCCGCACCACCAGGGGAGATCGGCGGGCATCGCCATAGCGTTCGGCATCTTCGCGAAGCTCCTGTTTGATCAGCCCGGCCAGACGAACCGCATCGGCCAGGATGGCCTGCAACTCCGCCCGTTCCTCATCCAGTTCGGCTTGCTCCCCCCGTCTCTTCACCTCTTCCAGTTTGGCCAGATGACGCAGTTTCAGTTCGAGTACTGCTTCAGCCTGACGGTCAGATAAACCGAACCGGGCCATCAATTCGGTTTTGGGTTCTTCTTCCTCGCGAATGAGACGAATGACGGCATCGATATTGAGATAGGCGATGAGCAATCCTTCCAGTAAATGCAGACGCGCCAGAACCTTGTCGAGCCGGTATTGCAACCGGAGCCGCACGGTTGCCGTTCGGTAAGTCAACCATTCCCGCAGTATCTCACCCAGGTTTTTGACCTGCGGTTTGCCATTCAGCCCTACCATGTTGAGATTGATGCGGTAGTGGCGTTCCAGTTCGGTAGAAGCAAACAAATGGGACATCAACTGATCGGTGTCGATACGTCGGCCTCGTGGCATGATGACCAGGCGACAGGGATTTTCGTGATCCGACTCATCCCGCAGATCCTCCACC
>SXGT01496931.1_pt1 | contig 10903 bp, 10 predicted proteins | sample 3176221 | NCBI WGS metagenome assembly SXGT01 (sample SAMN11356862, study PRJNA531348) | freshwater metagenome | isolation source: freshwater sample F1-120 | place: China: Fuxian Lake, Yuxi | collected 2017-12-25
CCAACAGTTACCGTGCGATCGGCAGGTAAAAATGTGTCGTCTCGCCCAAAAGCGCGTAGAGCGTCAGATGTGTAATTTGGGCAGTCAGGCCATCGGTCAAGTTGGTTGTCACCGTGATCCCCTCCGTCACCCACTGATCGTCTTGCCAACGATAGAGGGCCGTTGTGCCGGGGATCACTGGACCGCGCACGGTGTCACTATAGCGCATGGTCAAGGTGAACGGCATGGTGAAACTTGTCTGGGTGGCCATGACAGCAATGGGATGACCTACAAATTGCAAGGGTGCGGTCACCGTTGGGGCCGGCTGGTAACTGATGGCAAAGACGGTGGGCGCACGCAATGCCCCCGGCGGGATAATCAAGGTTGTACGCTGACCACGGTCATGTTGGGTCACTTCACCGCCAACTTCGGGGATCAGTTTGGCAACAGGCGCCGGCGCCACAAGAAAAGTGCTGGTGGCATAGCGCGCGGCACTGCCATAGCGAATCATGGTGAGATCCACCTGATAGCTGCCCACAGGCAAGATGCCAATGGGAACGGAAAACGACCAGGGCGTGATCACTTGCCCACAGACCGTGGTGGGTGGATTCACCACAGCCACGATGGTGATCAAGTTGCCGGTGATCTGATGGGTTTGATAGCGAGGAATGCAACTATCATGCCAATCGCCGGAAGCGCGAATGGTAATGGCGCTGTTTGCCACCGGCAACGCGGGCGTCACCGCTAATTGTGCCGGGAAGAGGACGGGCAGCGGAATCGTCGCCTGGGCGGGATCAAAGAAGGGCGCCTCACGATTGCTGGTGAGGCCAAAGCCGCTGGCCTGTTTGCTCGTCACCAGAGCTAGCAGCGACAGCAGAAGCGCCAGGCTACCAGCACCGGTTGCCAGCGTACGGAGGCTTTGGCGCAGCAGAAAACAAACCGTTGACACGTACTTTGTACACTGACGCATAACGATGCTCCTTGTCTTGGTGTGATGATTCGCCCTTGACACACCTGGCAAGCTTACCGCTTGAGCCAGCCAGGAAAATAATCCATAGCAGGCCAGGCGTCCGGGCGTTGGCAGAATGAGAAAGGATTTGTTACAACGTTGGTTGATCAAATAGCAGCGCTTGTCTAGTATAACATGACAACAATTTAGCTGTAAACATTTTTAGTAAAGCAAACAATGGCAGGCGCAAGATCATGGCAAAGCGATTGTGTTGCACGGGTCAGCCGATGATCCTATCCTGTGAACTGCTGTGACCCGTGCAACACACTCGTTGGTCAACAGAACACGATCCAAAGCTGAAAGACACCCATCAGCAAGAACCGGCTTTATAGAGTGGGCAGCAGCTATGTGGTTTTACCGAGCCGGAAGTTGTACAAATCACGCAACAGGTTGGCAACGAATGCGGTTTCGCGCCAGAAGCTGTCGAGCAGATGATCGCACTCATGCGAGTTTTCTATAATGGTTACACCTTTTTGCCCAACGCCAAAGGTGCGCTCTACAACCCAACGTTGACCCTTTATTTTCTCGACAAGCTACAATTGGATCGCGAACCGCCGCAAAAGCTATTGGATGTCAACTTGGCAATGGACAGGAATAAACTCGAATATATTGCCGGGCGACCAGGTGGTGAGGCAGTAATTTTGCAGTTAATGGAGGATCAGCCGCCGCTGACGGTAAGAGAAATCTATGATCGCTTTAGCCTAGGTGATTTGGTGCAGCCAGCACAAGAAGCAGTACACCTTGCCTCGTTACTCTATACCGAGGGCGAGATGCAACCCTTGTGTACCTTTATGGCAGAAGGGGTCTATCGTTCCTTTAGCAATCGCGACTATCGCCATGCCAACGAGTTAACCGTCAAGGCGCTCTTTCTCTCGCTGCTTTACAACGATTTGATCTATATCACTGATTCCGAGCCGGAATTGGAACGACGCTACGCTGATCTGCTCATGTTGTTGCGCCCAGAGTCTCGCCCCTACCCGATGTTTGACATTTTGATTGAGTTCAAATATGTCGAGTTGAGCAAGGTGGAGTTGAACGCTGAAGGGGTACGCAGGAAAACGACGGCGGAATTAGCAGCGCTTGACATCATCAAAGCCGAATTTGTCGCCACCCGCTCCGCCCTACAAGCTTATCGCCAAACGTTACAGACCAAGTATAGCGTCATCCTTAAACTGCGCGTCTATGCCGTGGTCTCGCTTGGCTTTGAGCGGGTGCTATGGGAAGAAGTACCATAGCATTACGTAAAGCGATTGAGAGATAAAGAGATTGCACAAACGAATCTCTTTATCTCTCAATCGCTTTATCTTATATCAAAGATTACGCCGCCAACGCTGCCGCCACCCGTTCCGGCGTAAAGGGAATCTGGCGTAGGCGGGTTCCTGTTAACGCAAAAAAGGCATTGCCAATCGCTGCTGCCACTGGCCCAATCGGCGGTTCGCCCACGCCGCGCGGTTTGCCGTCACCGGCTTCCAGCAGGACGACCTCGACATGGGGAGAGTCGCGCATGGTGAGCAGTGGGTAGGTGTCAAAGTTGTTGAGCGCAATCTGCCCATCCTTCACCTGTAGCTCTTCCAGGAAGGTCGAGCCGACGCCCCAGATGATGTTGCCTTCAATTTGCGCCGCCGCGCCGTCAGGGTTGATGGTGAGACCGCAATCCATTGCCGCCGTGATCTGATGCACCTTGATCTGATTGGTGGCGGCGTCAAAGGAGACCTCGGCCACCTGCGCCACCACGGTGTCAGCGTCGATGCAGCAGGCCAGCCCCCGCGCCCGACCTTCAGGTGCAGCCGTTCCCCAGCCGGACTTTTCTGCCACGGCTTCCAGCACGGCTCGCAACCGTGTACCGCGCTGGTCATTACCCAAATGGTTGAGGCGGAAGGCAAGCGGATCGAGACCGGCGCTGTGGGCCAGCTCGTCCATAAAGCTTTCAATGGCAAAGACGTTCGCCAGCAACCCCAGTCCACGCCACCACCCGGTACGCACCGGCAACTGGATGCGATGGGCGACCGTTTGCAGGTTGGCAATGGCATAGGGGATGCGCGCGCCACGGGTTGCGCCAAAGTCAGCGCCCATCATTAGCGCCAGGAAACCGGGCAGAAAGCCAAAGGCGACATCACCGCTCGCTTGTTGATGTTCCAGCGCTGTGATCTGGCCCTTGTCATCCAGGGTGGCGGAAAGCGCATGGTGAGTCGGCGGGCGGAAATAGCCGTAACGCAACTCCTCGGTGCGATCCCAGCCCACATGCACCGGCACACCGGCCGCTTTGGACAAGCGCGCCGCTTCCACGGCCACTTCAAAGCCGGCCTTGCGTCCAAAGCCGCCACCGAGATAGGTCGGGATGATTTCGACCTTTTCCGCTTCCAGGCCAATCGCTTCGGCCACAATGTCGCGCGTGCGCCCCTGCATTTGGGTCGAAACCCAGAGGCGGGCGCTGTCGCTGCGCACATCCGCCAGGGCGGCTTGTGCTTCCAACGGCGTCTGTACGGCAAAGGGCGAACGATATTCGCCACGTAGGGTGGTCTTCTGTTGCAACAAGCTAGCGGGGTCGCCTTCGCTCTGAATGACAACGCCGCCGCTGTCGGCCACCGTCACGGCCTGGTCGATCTCGGCCTGTTGCCAGAGTTTGCCCGTGTCCCAAGTCAATTGCAATTCAGCCAGCGCGGCCCGCGCTTGGGCGCGTGAATCAGCCACCACGCCGACAAAGTCCGCTTCGGTGACAACGGTGTGGACGCCAGCCGCTTCTTTGGCCTTGCCCGGTTGCGCTGCGGTCAATTTGCCTTCGATGGTTGGCGGGCGGGCAATGGCGCCATATTTCATGCCTTCGACGCGCATGTCGTAGCCATAGATCACCGCGCCGGTCACTTTGGCCGGAATATCGACACGGGGTAGCGACTGGCCGATAACCTTATAGTCGGTGTAGTGTTTGAGCGCCGGCGGGGTCTCTGGTACTTCCCACGTGCTTTTGTTGGCGACCAGGGTGTGAAAGTCCACCCGTTTGGTCGTGTCACCCGCCACAGCAAAGCCACGGCCATCGATCACTAACTTATCGCCAGGCTGGCCTAGGGTGGTTGCTGCTTCGGCGCGCAACATCTCGCGTAAGGTGGCGGCGGCTTGACGCAGCGGCGTGTAGACGCCAGTCACCGAAGTGCTGCCGGCGGTGCCAAAGGCGTCAGCCGGGCCGATGGCTGTGGTTGCCTGCGCAACATCGAGATCACTCCAGGCAATCCCCAACTCTTCAACCGCGATCTGGGCGATAGAGGTGTGGGCACCCTGCCCCATCTCGACTTTGGAGACAAAGAGGCGAATGCGGCTATCGTCCAGCACTTCAAACCAGCCCCACGGATCGGTAGGGAAGTCGCCGCCTGGCGCCCCGCCGCTGTCCATGGAATTTGCCATCTGTAAATGCAGCGCCGGCAACCCAAAGGTCCAGCCCAACGCCAACCCCACGCCAGTTACACCGGCGCCAATCAGAAACCCACGACGACTCACACGCCAACGCCGTTTTGACTTCTGATCGCTGATTTCTGACTTCTGATTTTCGGTAGTCATGCGGTCACCTCCTGTTGGGTGGCAGCCATTTGGGTGGCGGCGCGGGTGACGGCGCGTTTGATGCGGACGTAGCAGCCACAGCGGCAATAATTGTTGCTCATAGCGTTTATCAGATCCGCTTCGTTGGGCGCCGGATTCTGTTCCAGAAAGGCGGCGGCGGTCATAATCTGGCCGCTCATACACCAGCCGCACTGGGGAACTTGCTCGTCGATAAAGGCTTGTTGCACCGGATGCAGGGTGATGACATTATCGCTGCCGATGGTTGCCAACCCCTCGATGGTGCGGATGGTGCGCCCTTCGACGGCGGCCAGCGGTGTGACACAGGCGCGCATGGCAACGCCATCGACATGAATGGTGCAGGCGCCGCAGATGCCCATACCACAGCCAAATTTGGTGCCGGTCAGCCCCAGCTCATCGCGCAGCGCCCAGAGGAGCGGCTGACTCGGCTCGCTGGCGACTTCGTAGGTTTCGTTATTAATCACTACTTGCATAGCGTATCCATTTCATTGAAATATTGCAAATCCTTTGCAAAAGATGGACAATCGTCTGGTGCTGTCACTATAAAGGGCTAACCACCAGAATGCAGTAGGTCAGGTTCCGATTGCCAGGTCGGTCACTTCCAACCACTGTTCCTCAGCGCAACTGACCAATTGGTGACTGGGCAGGCGCCAGGGCGCCACCGTCATCGCCTGGTTGTCTTTCCAGATCACCAACCCCAGCGGTCCGCCGGGGGCTTGGTCGCAATGGAGTACAAGCTGGCCATCCACGAAAAAGTGTGCTTCATCTTCACGCCACACGAGCCGGTAGGTATGCCACTGGGTCACGTCGAGGGGGAGCAGCGCTTCGTGAACAGCAATCGCCCGTTGCCCAAGCGGCCAGAGCCGTCGATAGAGGGAGCGGAGCCGCATAAGTGGCATGGCAACCGGCGTGGTCGGGGCCAGCAGAAAGAAGGGCCAGCGCCAAGCGTCAATCGTGGCCGCTTTCCAGCCCGGCCCCGGCACATCCAATGCCAGCGCCATGTCCGACGGCGGCGAACTGAAGAAGAACCAGATGGCGCGCGGCAAGGTCGGCCACTGTTGCGCCCCCAGCCCAAAGGGGTTGTTCCAAAAGCCAAAACCGGCGGTGCCGCGCAATTGGTCTACCGGATGAGAAAACCGGGCGCGCAAGGTCAGCATCAACGGCGGTCGCCAGGGGAAATGGCGACGGGCCAGCCCCTGGTAATCGTCAAGTTGGGCATTGGTATAGTGGCTGGCGCTGATTGGGCCATTCTGTAGTCGCCAGCCGTCGGGGACAGTAGTCAACTGGCTGTTGCCGGCGCGCAGAGGGTGTAAGTGATTGGATGAGTTCATGGCATTTTGTATAATCATGGGAAAGTATCACCGCGAATCATTGGATTAGCGAATTAACCGTAATCGATTCGCTAATCCAATGATTCGCGGTGATATGGTTAGCGACGGCCCCCTTCCTGGCAGAGGCGGCAACTGTTATTGCCGTTCAGCAACAATCATGCCCACCTGGAAGCGGCCAACGGGACATTCGCTCAAGGTGGGCACAAAACCGGCTGCTGTCAAGCGGGCAGTGATGCGCTCGACGGCAGCGGGCGTTGGGCGGCCATAAAAGAGCGGCAACCACTGTTCCCAGCCACGATTGGTAGTTGTCACCCACAAGCCAACGATCACCAGACGGCCGGCGCCGGTGCGCGTTGGTGGGGCAAGAATGCGCGCACATTCGGACAACGTACTTGGCTCCAAGATATAAGGGGCCGGGAATGTGGCAACGATAGTATCAAACGAACAATCCACAAAGGGCAGCGCTTGTGCCTGCGCTTGCACCAGTGGCAAGGATACATCGACGGCGGCGAGTTTGCGTCTTGCCTGTTGGTGCATGGCCGGTGACAAGTCAAGACCGACCGTGAGCTTGCTGCGGGCAGCAAGATGGGGCAACAATTCACCCGTGCCAAAGCCTAGTTCCAACACGCGTGTACCCTGCAACTGGTCGAGCGCCAGCCGTCGCCAGCGGTCCCATTGCCCAAAGCTCACCAGCCAACTGAGCAGGTTATAAGCGCCGGCCAGTTCGGCATACAACCGTTCACAGGCCCAGGCGTAGAGGCGTCTTATCAGCATTTTGATTACTATATCACAACGTTTACTAGACGAATCACCGACGAAGTGCGAACGCAGAGCAACCATAGGGCAATAGACCGCCACCAAACGCCATAGACAGTTCACAAAAGTTGAAGAAATTTGGATTCTCGCTTACAATAGCTGGGAACAGAGTTCATTCCTGCCATTGTAGCCACCAACACCACCACCCAGGAGTGAACTCTGGGCTATGTTAGCCCCCGTTCCCGCAAGTAGTGATGCCACAAGAGACGCGCCGCCACCGCCCGCCAAGGTCGCCATGCTTCACCCATTGTCTCCATCGCCACAACTGTCGGTCGTTGCGCCAACCCTTTGATACTTTGCATTGCCACCTGTAGTGCCAGATCGCCCACCGGCCAGACATCTGGTCGTCCCAAACACATAAGCAGGTAAATATCCGCCGTCCACGGGCCGATCCCCTTGCGCGCCACCAACGCCGTGCGCGCCGCGTCATCAGGCAAAGCGGCTAAACCGTCAATATCAAACGCACCGGTCACAATCGCTTGGGCCAGATGACGACTGTAGCCGGTTTTCTGGCGACTGAAGCCAACCGCACGCAAGGTGGCGTCATCCAGTTCCAGAAAACGGGTCGGCGTCAAGGGCGTCGTTAGCGCCAGCAGGCGGTCAAAGGCCGCCCGCGCCGAGGCCAGCGACACTTGCTGCTCCAAGATAATATGCACCAGCGTTGGAAAGCCCGGTTCCCGCGCCCACAACGGCGGCGGCCCCCAGCGGTGGACAACAGCAGCCAGGTCGGCATCTTGCGCCGTCAGCACCGCCACTCCTTCCAGCAGCCGCTCCTCGGTTAACGGTTCAAAAAAATGTTCAGCCATCCAACGCCTCGGTCAGCCGATAGAGCGCCAACGCATTCCCGCCCATAATCGCTGGGCGTAAGGCTTTGGGGAAAGCACGGGCCGTGAAATCAGGTGTATCACCATCCCAATGCGGATAGTCTGTGGCAAACATCAGCATCCGTTCAGCATCAAACATTTCCAGGATGGCGTGAAAATGTTTGGCATCCTCCGGCTCTTCGATGGGTTGGGTGCTAAAGCGCAGATGTTCCGTGATAATCTCACTAGGCAAGCGATCTACCCACGGCGTAGTCATGCGCAGCGCCTTCCAGTTTTTGTCCATACGCCAGAGGAGCGGCGGCAACCAGGAGACGCCCCCCTCTAGCATGACAAAGGTCAAGCCCGGAAACTTGGTAAAGACCCCCTCTGTCACCAAGCTGGTCAGGTGCGCGATATAGCTACAGACCAGACCCGTGTGCCATTCAAAGTAGCTGGTCGGGTAGCCCACATTGGTCGGCGCGCCGGACAGGCCAACGCCTTCGGTGCCGGGGTGGATCGCCACCGGCAAGCCATGTTCGACCGCCGCCGCATAGATCGGGTGAAAGTAGCGCTGGCCATAGGGCATCCGCCCGGCGCTGGGCATGATGACCTGGACAACGCCGGGGTGATTACCCAACCGGTGAATTTCGCGCACCGCCACTTCCGGGTCATTGGGGTAGATGGCAAGCGAGGCGCGATAGCGCGGATCAACGGGCAACCACTCTTCGATCAGCACATCATTCATGGCCGAAATGAGCGCCGCCGCGTAATCCGGCTCCGGTAACAGCCCCAGGTGTAAGACGGAACCCGTGTTGAGAATGCCAATATCCAGGCCAAACGGGTCAAGCAGGTGGGTGGCAAGGGCGGTGGGACTATCTTCAATCCGGCTGCCGTCGGGCAAAACCGCATCCGGTCGATTGACGCCGTTGGGATTCCAATAGCCCAGCGTGCCGGGGCCGCGGTTACCGGAGGCGAAACGCATTCGCCACGGTTGGGCCAAACGCGGCTCGATCCGCTGTGGCGGGATACCAGGGTGGATGTCCACATCGATAATCGGGTACTCTTTGGGCATGAAGCAGTTCCTCATCCGTGTTGCGTGATTCGTGTTGCGTGAACGATAATTTATGATTCATTATACCCGAAACTATGGGAGGCGTGAAGATGGAAGTGGATGAAATGGGGTTGGCGGTGTATAATAGGGTTAACTACCTTTGTCATTGCGAACGCAATCCTTGGAGATACGTGATGCTTCCAACCAAAATTGTCGTCATTGGCGCGGGCAGCGCCAGTTTCGGCCTGAATACGATTGCTGCCCTGATGAAAAGCAGCCGTCTGCGCGGTAGTCACATCGCCCTGGTGGATCGCAACGCCGAGCGGGTCGAGTTGATGGGACGACTAGCGGCGCGACTCAATCGGGCGTGGGACGCCGACATGACTGTCACAACCCACACCCATCATCGCGATGCGTTGCCGGACGCGCACTTTGTCGTCTCAGCGATTGAGGTCAACCCCCGCGAGGAACTCTGGCAGCGCGATTTTGAGATCACGCGTAAACATGGCGTGCGTCAACCCTATGCCGAAAATGGCGGGCCGGGTGGCTTTGCTCATGCGTTACGCAATGTCAAGCCGGTGCTGGAAATTGCCCGGGCCATGGAAGAAGCTTGCCCCAACGCTTGGTTTGTCAACTACTCCAACCCCATGATCCGCATCTGTGACGCCATTGCCCGCTACAGCAAGATCAAGGTGGTGGGCTTATGTCACCAGATTTATGAAGGCTATGGCCTGGTGGGGCTAACCCTGGCCGATGAGTTGGGCATTACTGTGCCGCCGGGCATTGTCAACACCAACGCCGACCCTGACATCTGGCCGAAGATGGGGCAAGTGATCCGCCAGACCTTGCCACTCATCGACATCAAAGCGGCGGGTCTCAATCACTTTACCTGGATGCTTGACATTCGCGACAAACGCACCGGTGCTGACCTCTATCCCCTGGTGCGGGAACGGTGGCAACGGCACGCCGCAGATTTTGAGCCATTGACGACACGCATGTTCCAGGCGTTTGGGCGGTTGCCGGTGCCGGGGGATCAACACATGTGTGAATATTTGCCCTGGCTCAGCAATCCGGTGACGAAGCCGTGGGAAAAATATAACGTTGCCCTCTACCGCTGGGCGGTCAACAACCAGCGGCGGGAAAACCGGCTACAAGAGATCGCCGCCATGGCTGATGGCGTCCAATCGATTGACACGCTGGCTACGTCGGATAGTGAAGGCGCGTTAGAGGTGATCGAAAGTATTGCCGGCGCCGGCCAGCACTATCATCTGGCCGTCAACTTACCGAATGGGGGACAGATTGCCAACTTGCCGGTCGGGGCGATTGTTGAGACGCCAGGGTTCAGCAACGGCGCCGGTATCCAGCCGCTCAGTTTGGGTGCGTTACCGGAGGGGATTGCCGAACTCTGTCGCCGCGAGACGACGGTGGCCCGTCTGGCCGTCGATGCGGCGGTGCATGGGGATCGCCAGGCGGCGCTGCAATGTTTGCTACTCGATCCGGTGGTCGATGACATTGAGGCGGCGCAGGCGATTTTAGCGGATTATTTGGAGAGCTATCGCGAATATCTGCCACAGTTCTGGAAATAACCATGCCACAAACCCAGGATTATCGCATCTTCGTCGGCGCTTTTCCCCAAGGCGATCTGGCTGACCGCATCCAAGCAGTGCGGACGCAATTCGATCCGGTGACGGCGCGCATTACCGCGCCCCATGTCACCCTGGCCGGCACCTACTGGCGGAGCGGCCCGGCCACACCGGCGAATGAGGCGGAGACAATTGCGCGTCTACAGGCCAGCCAGGGGGAGTTCCAGTCCTTGGCGTTGTCGCTCGGCGGCATTGCGACTTTTTCACCGGCGGATCGACCTGTGATTTACCTGCAAGTCGCCGTAACGCCGGCGCTCTTGTCCGTGCGTTTAGCGCTGCTCAAGGTGCTGGGGCGGGACAAACACCGCCACTTTACGCCCCATCTCACGCTGGCGATGCGCTTGAAAGGAACGCCAGCACGCCAGATGGTCGAGCAGTTACAACAAAGCGACTGGCACACAGGCCGTTGGTCTGTACCGATTGAACGGCTGGCGTTGATGCAACGGGGACCAACTGATCCGGCGTGGCAGGAAATCGCTACGTTGTCACTGATCCAAGGGTAGAGCAAGACAGTCACGGAGTGACGACTGACGGTAGACGAGGGTTTCAACCCTCGACCCTCGACCCCAATGACCGCAACGCAACCCCGATGATTGCGATACAACCGCGTGGCCGCGACACGTAGACCGGCCTTGAAAGACCGGTCTACCTTCAGCCGCCACTCTGATGATTGCGATACAACCGCGTGGCCGCGACACGTAGAC
>SXGT01611894.1_pt1 | contig 10903 bp, 10 predicted proteins | sample 3176221 | NCBI WGS metagenome assembly SXGT01 (sample SAMN11356862, study PRJNA531348) | freshwater metagenome | isolation source: freshwater sample F1-120 | place: China: Fuxian Lake, Yuxi | collected 2017-12-25
CCAGTTTGCTCATGCTCGTGAGCGGACTGCGGGGGCCGAAGTCTGCTCCGGCGATCTCCAAGACGTCCGCCACGCCTGCGACCACGACGCGGTCGTAGACGTTCAGGGCGTCTTGCACGCAGCGCTTCATGATCGTCCCCTTGTCCGCGTACTGATATATTGTTTTGCTCTTGTGCTACTTTAGTGAGTACAACTGAACTTTAAGTAGAATTGAAGTCAGATATGTTCGACGCAATTAAGATATGTTCATTTTAAATAGACTTGTAGTGACATATCTGGACTAACTTCACTTATTTTTGCAAACCACATATGTTACTTTAACTTTACATAAGTTCAACTTAAGTGACTTGTAAGTGCAAAAATTCGGGACTTATGGTGACTTATAACTAATTTACAAGTGGACTTCAAGTTAACTTAGGTGAACTTATATGTTCCCCCCTTGGGACTTATAAGTTCCCCAGGACGGTTTGGTTTTTGGGTGATCCTTGAAGCGGCATGCCGCTCAACATATGGTGTTTGTTTGAATTTGTGAAGCGGCATGCCGCTCAGCTTTTGGTGGTTTCGTGACTTCCGCTCAGTATCAAGCGGCACACCCGCTCCATGACAACGTCCTCACTGCGCATTCTTCAGTCATTTTGCGGCTGAAGACGCCCCTTTGAGTCGCTTCCCTCTTGCGATCATGCCGGTCACTGTGCAAGACCTCAAGGCCAGATTGGGTGCGACAAGGTTGCACGGCAGGATATTTCTGCACACTTCGTGATTTAGATGCCAGCGGCTTGCCGCTTTGCTAGCGGCTTGGCCGCTCAACTTTTTCAGCGGCGTGCCCGCTTATTTCGTACGATGGGTTGCACGGGGTGTGCAACATTGCAGGCTGGTCTTAACAGAAGCACGAGAGCAAGGGCAGCACCACGTGGCGATCTCCAAGGCTCAGTCGTTCGCGATGGTGGACATGATTCGTCAGGCGAACTTGACGGCTGTTGAGGTGTCGGACTTGGCAGTGCAAGCTGCCACGTTGGCGTGGGCAGACAACGCCCATGCGACTGCGGTCCTCGACGCTTTGGAGCCGAAGGTCGCCCCGCCGCCAAAGAAGCGCCGTGCACAGCAAGACTTCACGAACTTGGTGTGGTACGGCACGGAGCAGTTCTGGACGGCATTTGGCAAGCCTGGGCTGGTGCCCTATGCTCGGCTGCAGATCCTTCTTGACTTTGTGGCAGGGTTGGGCTTGCGGTGCCCAACCGAACCCACACTCAAGATGATGACGTCGCTGTGGCTGGTGGCGTCCCACGACAAAACTGACCTGGCAACTTGGGACTTCGCCACGAAGAAAAGCTTCTTCGTGCACACGAAGTCGGCCTTTGACGCATTCCGCAAGAAGCTGCCCGAGCCAATGGAGTACGTGGACTCGCTGCACGCCGACCCCATGGTCTACATGCGGGACCACGGTGTTGTGTGGCGGGCAGCGTTTGCGGAAGCCGTGCCCGTGCAGCCGACAATCGACCCAACTCTCGTGGCGACGTTCGATGCGTCGTACGGCTGTCGCTCTGCGACCGCCGCCGTGCAAAGGCACGAGCCTAAACGGCAGCCACTGCCGCTTGTCCTGAGCCCGGCCAGGCCAAACGCCGACAGCTCCTTGGAGCGTGTCGCCACGCAGTTCATGTCGCAGATGCAGGCCATGGCGATGTCGCAGTCCAAGATGATGGAGGTGGTCTTGGGGGGCGGCGGATATGCGAGGGGCTTGAGGTCAATGGCCGCTCTCGAAGATAGGCCCCAGACCGGCATCCACATCGTCGGCAAGGCGTCAGCGGCCGTCGAGGTTGCCAGCGACAGCCAGCCAGAACTCCGGATGCAACGATCGCACAGCATGGCGGCGGCAGCAAGCTCGTCGCCACAACCGTTGCAAGCGCTGGCTGACAACTCCTTCGAAGGCTCACTTGATGCAATGCTGTCGGCACTCGCTGACAGGAAGAGCGAGAAAGTTGCTGCGAAAAAAGTTGCAGCAGATGTTGAAGACACGGAAGAACAACCGAAGGAGAATAAGAGCCAGCGGAAGAAGAAGAAGAACAAGAGGGTGCAACAGGTCGAGCAGAAGGTTGACGAGCCTGTGGTTGCTGAGAGCAAGAAGAGCACGAAGAAAAAGTGTGCGACGAAGATGAAGGCCAAGCCCGAGGAGCCGGTGGCCGCGGTTGCCGCGCTTGTGCTGCCCACGGAGCTCACGTGCCCGAAGAAGTTGAAGGCCGCGAAGGCGAAGGCCAAGGCAGTGATGTCAGCCGCCCCGAAGGCGAAGGCCAAGGCGGTGACTTCAACCGTCCGGAAGGGGAAGCCCAAGGTTGCGACTCGCGGCCTCATATTGGGGTGCAGCAAATGCCGCTGGAAGGTGATTGGCTGCGGCCAGTGTAGGCGATCCGATTTCGCCGGGCACCGTTGGAACGCCAACTTGTGAGCACGGTTTGGCGATTTTTGTTTCTTTGCTCAACGCCTTGTGTACAATTTCGGCCGATGGCCGATGGCCAACTTGGGGTGCTGGGGATGAGTTGCTGTGATACCATAGGTGCTGCCAACTCTGCGGAGGAAAACTAATCGACGCAGCTGGCAGATAGCACCGCACACCCTTTTCGAAAACATTGTTTGTCCGTTCGTTTGGAGTGCACAACGCAGAAAAAGGCACTCCCGCCTTCCAACAACGAAGGCTTCACGAGCCACTTGGCACAAAACTTGTACGCCATTCGCCAGGAACTCGCCACTTAAAGTTTCAGCAGCGGTTGTGTACCGCTCCGTTCTGCCTTCAACACTTGCTCAGCGGAGTGCCGCTCGACAAGCGGCTCAGCATACTTCGAGCCTCGCTCCCATCCACCCTTCACCCCCTCGCTCCCGCCAGTCACCTCACTCACTTCCCTGCCCCTGGATCAGAAAGCGATACCGCCTACGTACGTAGGGTGAGTGTGCACGCCATGGGGCTCAGCGACGAGCCGCCCAACGACAGTAACAGGTCTTCGAACGAAGCCGCCTTGATCGAGCGTTTTGCACTGTCGAGTGCACCCAATCTCGACGCCCCACGCGTCCTCAACGTTGCCGCGGAGCCATGAGTTGGCTCGATGCCCAGCCGAGCGAGCCCGAGCTGCCGCCCGGTTTGGAAACACACTGGGTGGATGTTTGCAGGGCGGACAAGGCGAAGTACGTGCAAGACGTCAGGGCCGCCTTGCACAGCGATGAGGATATCCGCTAGCCAAACTTGTGCATCCCATGGGGCTTCAGTCAGCGACGACGTCGCTCTCACTCCAAGGGCCGCCTCAATTTCGATACACTTAGGCAAGCAACCCTGACAATGGCAAAAACCGTTTGAAAAGTAGTTGGCTAGTGCTGCGAGGACGGCGTGCTCGATGCCTTCGTTGGTCTCTCGATCCACCTGCTGGAGCACGGCACGCATCCTGCAGGCGTCGGCCAAGGATACTTGCTTGCCAAGTGGGGCTTGGAGCAAGCAGGCCCATTGTGAAGCAAAGCGGCAGTGAGCAAGCCGCTCCAATCCCTAACCCGCTCGTGTGTAACGGATCACCAAGCGGCGAGGCCCGCTCAACACTCGTAACCACAACGGTAAGATCAGCGGCAACCCCCGCTCAACATCCCAACCAACAAGTTGCACTGAAGGCAAGGCGGCTCTCGCTCCGGTGCTTCGAGATGCAGCCGCGGCAGCGTTCCTCGAGCTGGCCATGAACAATCGGCGGCAGTTCGCTGCAGTGATCCGAGAGGCATTTGCCGACGAGTGGACGCTTAACTTGTACTCTTCTTTTGTGTTCAGCGTCACTCGTGTCATGGAGGCTCGTGGCCACCAGTTCGACCAAACAGGCCGCAAGACCAATGCCCGCAGGAAGCGTGCTGATAAGAAGAGGGCCGCGATGAATGCCATCATTCAGATTTGAATGAGCCGGGGTTCGGCATGAGCCACAGCTGTGTGACAGCTATACGTTTCGTGCAGCTCGCTAAAGCGGAGTCCAGAGGAACACGAATTACGTAGGTCAGTTGGGGCTTCCGGTCCTTGTCAACTGGATTGCTGGTCAATGCAATTTGCACGGTGCGGGCTTTGTCGGGCGGTCCCGGTCGTTCGGAACGTAGGGGGTCCGGTAGACATCGAAGAGTCAGGTACTGAGGTAGTGTCCGGCAAGTAGGACGACCTTTGGTGTGTGGCAGTGTGAAAAGAAATTGTTATTTGTGCTTGCGTCTTGGAGCATTTTTTCACCAATGTGTTAGTTTTTGTCGGTTCTCAGCGGTACGCCGCTCCTCGAGTTGAATGTTGTGGTAAGCGTAGGCCTTCCGGAGCATCATAGCGGTGTGCAAAACTTGCTTCGTGCAGCGGCACGCCGCTCAAGCACGTTTTTCGTGTGCCGGCGCCGCCGGTCGTGCCGCAGATGGCGGCCAGTGCCATGGATGCTTTTTTAGCGAGCTGTTGGTCGCCAGCTTTTCCGGACCGCTGCTCAGCAATGCAAGCACAGCATCCCCTCAGCGGTTCATTGGCATGGGGTCAAGTTGGAATTAGGAATTCGACCGCTTTCATCTGGACACCCTAAGGTTGGCCAAAGTGGTCCCCCACCTCGGCCCACGGTCTGGGGACCATTTTGTTGACACACCCTATGGAAATCCAAATTTGTTCTGGGCCAAGGGGACCCGATTCCGGCCCCTTTGGACCCGATTTTAGGGCTCCCCGGCCCCAGGCCGGGAAGGCAAAAATCGGAAATAGGAATTGCCAACGAACCGCTGAGATCCCTGATTCTTGCAGGTGGCAGGGAGGGGGGCGGGAGTCGAGCGGTGAGGGCCCCCTTCCAGCAAACAAGGAACAGATGTCACACATAGTCTTGCGGCACCCCCCTCCACGCCCGAGTTGCACCCCTCCCCCCAAACTCCCACATAAGAGACAGCTATTGTAATTTGTGCATGTGCCCTGAAACATTTTCTTCACTAAGACACTAGGTCGGCGGTTCGTAGCGGCTCGCCGCTCTTCAAAGTTGCACGTTCCACTCAGTGCATCGGCGGAAACTCGACCGCTCACTGTGTGTTTTTGCGTTTACGTTTGCAGTGAACTCTGCGGAGCCCGAAGCCTCCCGGATTGACCCGTGAACGCACGGGCGGGCCGACTTGAGCAAGATGTAGGGGCGTATTTTCTCTAGCAGTCGGTTGTGCAGGAATTCACGCCGGCCTCATTGCATCGCGAAGCAGCCGTTGCGGTTGAGTCGCGTGCTGGTGGTCCGCAGCGGAACGAAACGGGCAACGAAGCACAAGGGGCTATCTCTCTCTCTTTTTTTTAGCGGCTTGCCGCTCAATGGTTTTTCACACTCCCGACTGCTAAGCGGCTGGCCGCTCCTCGTAAGCTGACATTACCTCGTTACGACTTTACACCCGAAAGGTCTTCGGCCGGTTGCTGGCAAGCTTTCGACCCACGGTGGGCAAGTCGCTGCACCCGGACACCCCTCCTCACCGGCTGCACCCCAGTGTCGCTAGTCCGACAGTGATCGCGATCCAAGGCCAGGCAGAAACCGTCGTCACTGTGGGGAGCGTTGAAGACGACAAGTGGCAAGGCTCCCGATGTCTGCAGCTCGCGTTTGTTGCGGTTTACCGCTCATCCATTTTCCCCTCCCCCAGAAACGGCCCTGCAAGTCCCGGGCTCCGCAGCACCCGCCCACCCATGTTTCCCGCTCCCAGACACGGCCCGGCCGCCCTTCGCACCTTGTGGGCGGCCGTTCTCAGCGGCTTCCCACTCGGATTTACGGCGTCTGGTGCCCGGCTGATGTGCAACCTCTCATCCGAATGTCGACCTGTCCGGGCCCGAAGGAACAGTTTCGAATTTGGTTTTTCGACCCTCTCGGCCCGGTAAGGGATCCGCACCTTACCGCGCTGCAGCAAGACCGCGACAGGCGGTGACCTTTCTTGGGTTTGTGCATCGTCGTGGAGCGAGCTTCCGCCGGAGCAGCACCAGCAGCAGCAGCAGCAGGGGCAGACTTCGACGACTTCGTGGCACCAAGCCCAGGACAACGACGCCGACCGTGCCCAGAGGGAGCAGACGAAGAAGCGGGAATGGCGAGCGATCAGAGTAGACGAATGACGGGACAATGTCCTACAAGCCAAAGCGTTGCTTCGTGGTTGTAGCGGCGTGCCGCTCAAGTTGCACAATCGATCGATCCACAAAGCGGTCGTAGGTTCGGGGGCGACAGTCCCATCAACATCGTCTCCCAGGCACGTGGCGGTCAGTATGCTTGGTATTACTCCGCATTGCATGTCGCCAAGAACCAGGGCCGGTTGTCATGCGCAAGAAACTCTAGACTTGAACAGCGGAATGCCGCTCACCGCCGGCACCTTCGACAAAGAAGCTAGCGGCGTGCCGCTCATTGGGCGTTGATACAGAAACTTGTTACGTCGGGGGGGCAAGGTCCCTGAGCTTCTCTTGGTTTCCTTTGTTTTTGGTAGTTTTCCTTGCGTGTCCGGTCTGATTGTGTGCCCCCTTGGCCACATTTTTTTGAGTCTGTGTTTCTGTGGCCGTGTTTCTGTCGACAGAGACCTCCCTGTAGTCTGCATCTTCGATTTTAGCGGCTTCCCGCCCGCTCCAACTATCAAGCTTCGTGCTCCGCGATGCGTCGCTCACACAGGTTGGAGCAGTTTTTCGAGCTCTACGGCGACTTCACGAAGAGCAGCAGCAAGTCCGGCGGCAAGTCAGCCGGCAAAGGTGGTAGCGGGTCGGGGCCGTATTAGCTCGCTTCGCTTGTGTGAGCGGTTTGTTGACAAAGCATCGGTGTTGTGCGGCCGCGTTTCATGTAGATTTGGTTTGAGTTGGGTTTGACTTGGTATTAGCTTTGCTGGCCGGATGTCCCCAAAATCTAGCTCGGCCTCAAGTCATTGCTACTTGATGTTAGTTGCTCGGCCCACTCATTACACCTTTGAAGTTGTAGCGGCTTGCCGCTCCGTCAGCGGCGTGCCGCTCCCTCAGCTGCTTGCGGCTCACTTTGCGGAGATTCGAATACATTGGACTGGATGCTACCGGACGGGCAACAGGATGTGGGCGTGTTCTAGTCCGGAAAACCCAATGGGGTGTCAACACTCTTGCGAGCCCCTCCGAGCGGTACGTCGCAAAGCCCCCCAATATGACGTAGAGTCTAGGGGTGCACCGGTGGCACCGGCCGCTGTTGTAGGGTGTTGGTCGCTATGGCGGAACCTGGCCGATTCTCACCCGGGCGTGCACAAGCACACACTTGGATCTGGTCCTTCTGGGGAAAAGGTTCCTGCACCCGGGGCAATCCCTAGCTTTACCGCGGCCCGCCGCGAGCTTCACCTCGAGCCCACAGCCCCGCAAGCAGCCCGCCTGACAGCGGCAACTGCTCTCGCTCGAGCTGGGAGCGGTGCTACAAGTGCGTCAGCTACGAAAGCGAGGTGCTCAGTCCCCACAAAACCAGTGGGTTTGCTTTAGCGGTTCGCCGCTCTCCGTTGGGGGGGGGTGTACGTTAGCGGTTCACCGCTCTCCTTTGGGGTGTGCGTTAGCGGTTCGCCGCTTTTTGTCATCCGTCAGGCCGATGCCCGGAAGAACTTGCGGATGCACTTGTTTCGGTCAGAGAACCACCGTCAGGCATTCGCTGATGCCACGAGGGTAATGGATAATGGAGCTGCCAAAACAAACCTTTTTTTCAGTGAAGGGGGAGGGTGAACGCCCTGGTGGAAAATACTTTCACTCTACCTTCACGGGGCTTTTCCCCTATCGACCGACCCGTTCTCTTACCTGTGCTACTCCGTTCTAAAATGTTGCCGCAGTCCATCCCCTCTGTCCAAGCACATCAGAAGGCTCGTCAGAATGAGCAGCTCAAGCATCTTGTGGAGACTGCCGAAGTGGAATGCGAGACGTGGGAGGAGGAAGAAGTCGAACGGCCAGCTCGCAAACGGCGGGTCGTAGGTGACGGCTTGCCGCTGCAAGATGCACGTAGGGCAACGGTAGGCCATCGGTGCTTGGTTTAGCGGTGAACCGCTCACTTTAAACATTCGAACTCAGCGGAAGGCCGCTCAGTCATGCACACCCCCAAACGGTTACCGTGCGATTACCGCTCAATGTTTTGGCACGGTGCAGCAGCGAGCCCAACTCAGGTCGAAGCCTCTGCAGCCGACGCAGCCGAGAACACCGCCACCGATGGCACTGCTGAGGCAGACTCAGGTTGTACAATCGAACTACGACCCCTTGCCACCCACTGAGCTTTGGGTTTGGTTTCCGCCGCAAAGGCGAGACGCACGGACCATGCTTTTCCCAAGCGGACCAAGCCGGAGTCCGGGGCCGTTTTTGGGCTTGTGTTTTACCAGCTTGCACACACAAACCTAAGCTCAGCGGTGGCAGTGTGTTGTAATTCGAAATTGCCAAGGCGGCGCCCCCGCTGACACGGTCGACCCTCAGCAGATCCACCAGCAGGAGCCGCCTCGCACGTTGCGACGATTCTCAGACACCGGCCCGGCTGTTATACTTCAGCGGCCCGCCGCTCAGCGACTCAACCACAGCGGCACGCCGCTCAGCGACTCAATCACAGCGGCACGCCGCTCAGCGACTCAATCACAGCGGCACGCCGCTCGACGACTGGCACGCCGGTCAACGAAGGTACCGCAGTCGCAAGTTCTCTTGTAGTCTGCAGTCCAGGTTTTCCAAACTTGTCACAGTGCATCGCCCGCAGGAGTTGCTCGTCCACATGTGGGACCGCTTAGAGGTCAGGATGCAACCCAGGAGCCAAGAAACCTCATCCGTGGGACCGGTCGGGGCTTGCTTGCAAGTTGCCCGGGGGGAGCCGGGGTTGGCAGACGAACCTTGTTTTGCCTCCGGGTGGATCGGGGTTGGCAGCGGTCTGTTATCCGGCGGGTGGGGGCGTCTATCTCTGACTCTCAGGGTGCATCCGCGAGGCAGCCGTCATCCACGCACGGAGCTTGATCTACAGCTTCGATGAAGCATTGGCGGCGCTCAGCTGCGATGGAACTTTTTTGGGGGGGAGCGGTGAAGTTAATGCGAAGCTTCAGCGGAAACCGTCAGGTCTTGGCGGCACACCCTTCAGGTTTTGGTTCGGCCGGTTCGAGGTTCCCGAACCTCTCGTATTTGATAGTAGCGGTCCACCCGCACGGACAGTCCGATGGGCGGTCCGATGGTAATCCGCTCAACCTCGATCGCGGCGGCACACCCGCTCAAGGTTTGGTTCGGCTGGTCCGGGGTGCCCGGAACGTATGCGGCATAGCCGCTCCGATTTTGTTTCGGCCGGCTCGATGTACCCGAAACTCTCATACTTGACACAGCGGCACGGCCGCTCAGATAGTCCGATAGGCGGTCCGATAGGCACACCAGCCCAGATGTTGTTTAGGGCGGCGCGGGATTGCCCAACACACGTCGCTCGCCGTTGCTCCGCACAGGCTGAGCTTCAGCAAATTGATCAGGCTAAGCATGGGGTCGCCAACGCGGCACTTGGCATCTAGTTGCACTACCGTATGGCAACCCGTTGACATGTCCACGGTAGATGGTTGCGGCCGGGCGGGTGGGTGACACGGCAAAGCTCTCACGGTCGGCATTGTTCGTAGCGGCGCAACCGCTCAGTTGCTCACGCGGGCGGGTGGCGGGCGGGCGGTGTTCATGGGCGAGCCCCTCACGGTCGACACTATGTTTAGCGGCACAGCCGCTCAACTGCACAAAGAGGCGGGTGGCCGGGCGGGGTGTGTGGTGTGGGCGGGCCCCTCACGGTCGGCCTCATTGGTAGCGGAACAGCCGCTCAACTGTTGGCATAGGTGGGTGGCCGTGTGGGGTGGGTGACATGTTGCATCAGTGCAGCGTCACTTTAGTCGGCAACCGCGGCGCTTTGGCCGCCATTCGGCGGCATCGGCATTGGCCGCCGTTCGGCGGTGCTTGCAGCAGAGCAGTATGTAGTAAAACCAAAACGGCACTCGGCGTTTAGTTGCATTACAGTATCGCGGCCCTGCGACGTGTACATTCGATCGTGGCCGGTGACCGGGTGGTGTGTTTGACATGGGCGGGCCCCTCCCTCGTGGTCGGCATTGACTACAGCGGCACAGCCACTCAACAGTTGATAGAGGAGGAGGGCGGCCGGGCGGTGTCGGCGGCACGGGCGGGCCCATCACGGGCGGCTTCGATTGTAGCGGCACAGCCGCTCAGCTGGTCATCTAGGCTGACTTGACGTCAGTACAATGTCGTACAACTGCAGCTACGGCAAAGTGTGCAGAGTTTACCGCCATTGGGCGGTCGTTGCGGTGTGAAGTTTGTCGCCATTCGGCGGACGTTGCGGTGTGCAACTTGCCGCCACTCGGCGGTGCGATGTGCAGTAAATGCGCATCAGTCATCACAGTATAGTGGCCTTGCAACGTGTACATGTGTATCGTGGCGGGTGGCCGGTACTCATCTGTCCATAGAGGAGGGTGGCAGGGCGGGGTGGGTGACATTGTTCCTCATAGTCGGCCAGAGGCGATTGGCAGGGCGGGGGGGGATGACAGTGTTCATCATAGTCGGCCTTGATTGTCGCGGCAGAGCCGCTCAGCTGTTGATAGAGGTGACTGGCTGGGCGGGGTGGGTGACATCAGTAGAGTGTTGTTGCTATGATAACATCTGTGCGTGTGCAGTGTTTACCGCATCTTGGCGGTCGTTGCGGTGTGAGGTTGCCGCCGGTTGGCGGTGCGGTGTGCGACCTGCCTCGCTCGACGTGGGTGCCCACGGCGACAAAAAAGCGTGCGGTCACGCACACCCCTGTGCAAGGGTGTGTTGTGGAGCTCCGGGTGCCCCATGCTCGAAAACGGCTCGAAAACGGCTCGAAAACACCTCGAAAACACCGTTTTCGAGCTCGAAAACGCGTTTTCGAGCTCGACAACGCGTTTTCGAGCTGTTTTCGAGCCGTTTTCGAGCATTGGG
>SXGT01939866.1_pt1 | contig 10903 bp, 9 predicted proteins | sample 3176221 | NCBI WGS metagenome assembly SXGT01 (sample SAMN11356862, study PRJNA531348) | freshwater metagenome | isolation source: freshwater sample F1-120 | place: China: Fuxian Lake, Yuxi | collected 2017-12-25
ATACGACCTGCCGAATCGTCCCGACAACATGGCTCGGCACGCGCCGGGAATCAGCCCGCAGCGCTGGACATGAGGTTTCAGCGGCTGGAGCTTCCACGACGAAATCTTCTCTAGCAAATTGGATGTACCGATCCAATTTGCCCTCACGACGAAAAAAGTTGGCAGTGGCGCGGCAGTTGCTCTCCGCCTGAACCATGCCCGGCCGCCGCAAGGAAAGGCCGGAAAGTCAAGCTCGGGCGAATGTCGCTTGGGCCTCGTGCGTCGTGTAGCCCAGAAACAAGGAGAGCTGCGATGGTTCGGTATCTATCGCTCATCAGCTACACCCCCGAAGGGATCCGTGCAATCAAGGATTCTCCCCAGCGGGAGGCCCATTTTCGCCGTGACGTTGAGGCAGCGGGCGGCACCGTGGAATCGGCCTTTTGGACCCTCGGTGAGATCGACGGCGCGATTGTCTTTACCGCGCCCGACGACGCCGCGGCCGCCACGTTGCTGCTCAAACTGGGAAGCCGCGGCTGTGTGCGTACTCGCACAATGCGTGCGTTTAATGCCACCGAGTTCGCACACATCGTTGGTGGCGCGTGAAGTTCGGGAGCAATCGTGCCAGGGGACTGGGAAGCGATTCGAGATGCATGCACCAAGAGGAGGTTCGATCCATGAAGGACCAATGGCGAGCGAACGGGGGGAGCGGATGGCAATGGTGGATCATGGCGGCTGCGTTATCCGCTTCACCCACATGGTTGAGCGGCGGCTGCGAGCCTGCGGCCAGGCAGCCGACCGCGGAAACGCAAGCGGCCCGGTCGTCCGACGACGGTCGCTCCGCCAGCGTTGCTGCTGACTCAGCTTCGGCCGCGGACGAACTTCCGTCGCCGGCGAAGCAACCGGTAACGGGCCCCGAGCTGTACGCCCAGCACTGCGCAGCATGTCACGGCGAGAAGGGGGACGGTAAGGGGATCGCCGCTGCCATGCTGTTTCCCAAACCGCGTGATTTTCGAGCTGGCAGGTTTCGACTTGTCAGCACCACGAACACGGTTCCGACCGACGAAGACGTGCGCGCGGTTCTGGTGCGTGGAATGCCAGGTTCGTCGATGCCACCGTGGCCGCATCTCGGCGAGCAGAAGATCGGCTTGCTCGTCGGGGAAGTCATGCGGCTACGCAAAGTGGGTCTCCGCGAAGACACCATCCAGCGCCTCAAAGACGAAGACGAAGAAGTCGATGAAGCAGACGTTGACGCCACCGTGGCGAACTTGACAGAACCAGGCGAGCTTTCCGAATTGCCCAAGATCGACATGCCGGACGAGGCAGCCATTGCCCGCGGCAAAGAGCTGTACGTCAAGCAAAGTTGTCACGCCTGCCATGGCAAGGAAGGCCGCGGAGACGGAGCGCAAGTGATGGTTGATGCCGAAGGACTAGCCACGAAGCCGCGCGATTTCTTGGGGGGCGTATTCAAGGGGGGGCACGATCCGGCTTCGCTTTATCGGCGCATTCACCTGGGAATGCCAGGCACGCCCATGCCCAGCAGCGGCGGCAATCTGAAGCCCGAGCAGATCGTGGACCTGGTCCATTTCATTCGTTCGATGTCCGACGAGGCGACCCGCGAGGCGCAGATACTCAAGCGTGAGACGCTGCTGGCCAGGCGGGTCCCCAAATTGCCGGCGAGCGACGAAAAGGATGCGTGGGGAGCGGTTCCGGAAACGGCGATTCGCACGATGCCCTTGTGGTGGCGCGATAACGCGCGGCCCGATTTGCACGTGCAAGCCGTCCATGACGGCAAGACCATTGCCGTGCGGTTCGCTTGGGCCGACGTCACCGAGAACAGAAGCGCGGTGCATCCCGACGAATTCGAGGATCTTGCCGCAATGCAGCTTTCCGCCGCCGGAGCCGAGCCGTTTTTGGGAATGGGAGCGGGCAACTCGTTCGTTGATTTGTGGCAATGGCGCGGCGGGATCGCCGATCGCGGAGAATCACAGTGGCAGTCGGATGAGTATCCCTTCGAATCCCCAATTTACATAGAGCTTGCCAAGGGGAAACCGCTGCCCGACTTCATCACGGCACACGCCGCCGGTAACCCGCTTGCGGTCCGCGAGATTAGCGGGTCCAACCTCACAGCCAAGGGTCCGGGCAGCATCACGTTTCGTCCAAAGGCGTCGCAACTGGTGACGAGCGACGCCAACTGGAAGGACGGCCGCTGGAGCGTCGTCTTGTACCGGACGTTAAACGCACCCGGCAACGCGGGCCTGTCACTCATTCCCGGGAAGCCATACTCAGCCGCCTTCGCATTGTGGGATGGCGCAGCGCATGACCGCGGTGGTCAGAAAATGATTTCGATTTGGCAAGATCTCTCTCTCGAGTGACGTCTGTAACGGAGCGGAAGCCATGAACCGACGAGACTTTCTACGGTCGACCGGAGTCGGCGGAGCAAGCCTGCTGGCGCCCCAACTACTCGCCTTCGAACCGCTCAGCGTGGAAAACCCCTTGGGAATCTATCCGAACCGCGGATGGGAGGAACTCTATCGCGATCAATATCGCACCGATGAGTCATTCACTTGGGTGTGCGCTCCGAATGACACGCACAACTGTCGGATGCGGGCGTTCCTGCGCAACGGGGTGGTCATTCGCTCCGAACAGGCTTACGAAGGGGGGAAGTGCAAAGACCTTTATGGAAATACCGACACGGTGCATTGGAACCCGCGCGGCTGCGCCAAAGGCTTTACGCAACAGCGACGCGTGTACGGCCCGTATCGCCTGAAAACACCGATGATCCGTAAGGGCTGGAAAGAATGGGCCGACGACGGATTTCCGTCCCTATCCGATGACGCCACCCTGCGCGACAAGTACAGGTTCAACTCTCGCGGCACCGATACGTTCGTCAAGGTTGGTTGGGACGAGGCGTACAAGTATCACGCGAAAGCAGTCGTTGCCATCGCCAAGACGTACAGCGGCGAAGAAGGCGCCGCCCGGCTGGCAAAAGACGGCTATGAACACGAGATGATCGAGGCTTGCCACGGGGCCGGAACCAGGACGTGCAAACTTCGCGGAGGCATGGGCTTGCTCGGCGTGATGGGCAAGTACGGACTGTATCGCTGGTCCAATATGCTTGCCCTGCTCGACAACATCGTCCGCAAGCTCGATCCGAAGGAGTGCCTCGGTGGTCGTTTGTGGTCCAACTATACCTGGCATGGCGATCAGGCTCCCGGGCATCCGTTTGTGCATGGCTTGCAGGCCGCCGACTGCGACTTCAATGACATGCGGCACGCCAAGTTGCATATCCAGTGCGGCAAGAACCTGGTCGAGAACAAGATGCCCGACTCGCACTGGTTCATCGAAATGATGGAACGAGGGGGTCGGATAGTCGTGATCACCCCGGAGTACTCGCCGGCCTCGACCAAGGCCAACTACTGGATTCAAGTCCGGCCGGGTTGCACCGACACGGCTTTGTTCCTCGGGGTGACCAGGCTGATGCTCGACAACAAGTGGTACGACGAGAAGTTCATCAAGGCATACACCGATTTTCCGACGCTGATTCGCACCGACACGTTAACACGATTGCGAGCGGCCGAGGTATTCAAGAATTACAAGCCGGGTCTGGAAAAGGAGGGACCCTCGTACTCGCAACAACACCTCACCGACGAGCAGTACGCCACGGTTGGAGATTTCGTTGTCTATGACGAAGGCGCGAAACGGCTCCGTCCGCTGACGCGTGACCAAATGGGACCACGAATGACGGAATCTGGTATCTCGCCGGCCTTGGATTATCGGGGCGAAATCACGCTTTTGGATGGGAACAAGGTTGAGGTCATCTCGCTCTGGAATGCATATCAGACGCACCTGAAAGACTACGACCTGGAAACCGTCGCGGAAATCACGGGCGCGGACAAGGCGCTGATCGAGCGGTTGGCCAAGGACATCTGGGACACCACGCAGGCCGGACATGCCGTGGCGATTCACGTCGGCGAGGGAATCAACCACTGGTTTCACGCCACGCTGACCAATCGTGCTCAATACCTGCCGATCATGCTCACCGGTCAACTCGGCCGGCCCGGAGCCGGATGTTTCACCTGGGCCGGAAACTACAAGGCGGCGCTCTTTCAGGGATCGCCAGAAACCGGACCCGGCTTCCTGGGCTGGGTTGCGGAAGATCCGTTCAATATCGACCTGGATCCCAAAACTGACGGCAAGAACATTAGCGTCAATAAGACGACGAAGGACGAGGAGCCTGCCTATTGGAATCACGGCGAACGGCCGCTGATTGTGGAAACGCCCAAGTATGGGCGAAAGTGTTTTACAGGGCAGACGCACATGCCCACCCCGACCAAGTTCCTTTGGTTCGCCAACGTCAACTTGTTCAACAACGCCAAGCATGCCTACGAAATGCTTTTCGTCACCAATCCGAAGATCGATTGCATCATCTCTCAGGATGTGGAGATGACCAGCACGTGCGAGTATTCGGACATGATCTTGCCGGCGAACACCTGGATGGAGTTTCAGACCTACGAAGTCACCGCCTCGTGTTCCAACCCCTATTTGCAAATCTGGAAGGGGGGCATACCACCTCTCTATCAAACGAAAGATGATGTCCACATCCTGGCGGAGGCCGCCGCGGCGCTTTCGCAGGAAACGGGGGACGAGCGGTTTGCCGATTACTGGCGGTTTATCCTCAACGACAAAGCGGAGGGGGTAAAGACCTACATCCAGCGGCTCTTTGACGGCTCGACCACGACCCGTGGGTACAAGGTCGATGACATCCTGGCTGGCAAGTTCGGCGACCCAGGCGTGGCGCTGATGCTGTTCCGCACCTATCCGCGGATTCCGTTCTACGAGAATATTCAGGATGGGTTGCCGTTCTGGACCGATACCGGACGACTCAACGCGTACTGCGATATTCCCGAGGCGATTCTTCACGGCGAGAACTTTATCGTGCATCGCGAAGGCCCCGAGGCGACGCCGTATTTGCCGAACGTGATCGTCAGCACCAACCCACTGATCCGGCCCGAGGACTTCGGCATTGCGCGCGAGGCAATGCATTGGGACGAGCGAACGATTCGCAACATCAAGTTGGCGTGGGAGGAAGCAAAGCAGACCGAAAACCCGCTTTGGAAACAAGGCTTCCGCTTTTACTTGCTCACGCCGAAGACCCGGCACCGCGTTCATTCGTCGTGGTCCAACGTCGATTGGCACAACATCTGGGACTCGAGTTTTGGCGACCCCTATCGCCAGGACAAGCGTTTGCCGTTTTTTGGCGATCACCAGTTGCACGTCAACCCCGACGACGCTCAAGAGTTGGGCCTTAACGCCGGCGATTATGTGTATGTGGATTCGAACCCGGCTGACCGGCCGTTCAGCGGTTGGCAGAACGATCCGGCACGTTACAAAGTTGCCCGATTGATGGTTCGCGTGGTCTTCAACACCAGTTATCCCCGCGGCGTGGTGATGACCAAACATGCTCCCTACATCGCCACCGAGAAATCAGTCCTTGCCCATGAGACGCGGCCCGACGGCCGGGCCCGCTCGGAAGACACCGGTTATCAGGCCAATTTGCGCTACGGCGCTCAGCAGTCCTGCACGCGTAACTGGCTGATGCCCATGCACCAGACCGACACACTATTTCACAAGGCCAAGGTGAAGATGGCGTTCATGTTCGGCGGCGAGGCCGATAACCACGCCGTCAACACGGTGCCCAAGGAAACGCTGGTCCGCATTGTGAAGGCCGAGGACGGGGGCGCGGGCGCCAAGGGAACCTGGGAACCGGCCACCGTTGCCGTCGGCCCTCATAGCGACACGCCGCAGAATCAAGCCTATCTCACTGGCGGATATGTCCGCATCGAGGGTTAGAGATGGAACCACGAGAATCAAGTTTCGTCGCCAAGGTCCATCCGCTCGACCGCCCGCCCGAGGCGGACGATCCTTTCGAACTGATGGCCGAACCGGTCGCCGGCGATCCCATTGTGATGCTGGACTGCATGTTGCAGGAGTTTCTTTGGATGGGTTGGGACGAAGCGCAGCTTGTGAGTCTGTTTCACAACCCAGGCTATCCGGTACTCGTCCAACTTCGTGAATATTTTGGCGACGATTTCGTCCGACAGCAGGTGTCAGCGCTTGTGGGGCGAACTGGCGTGCTCCGCTTTCGGGAAACGATTGCGGAGCCTGACGAAGAGTGCGACGGCGAAGACCAGAGCAACCTTGTGCAGTTAAAACTGAACATTCACGGCCATTAGCGAGCTTAAAGGAACGAGCCATGTCACAGGTTTATAACTGGCAATTGGGACGGGATATGACGTATCCCTACGAGGAACGCCACCCGCAGTGGCAGTTCGCTTTCGTGTTCAACACGAACCGCTGTATTGCGTGCCAGACGTGCACCATGGCGTGCAAGAGCACCTGGACGTTTTCGCGCGGCCAGGAATACATGTGGTGGAATAACGTCGAGACCAAACCCTTCGGCGGTTACCCCCACAACTGGGACGCAAAGTTGCTCGCCATGCTCGAAGAAGCCAACCCCGGCAAGCAGATTTGGAACGCGGGTGCTGCCGAGCCACAAGAAAAACCGTACGGCACCTTTGAGGGCAAGACGATCTTCGAAGCCGCCGAGACGCGAGTGGGACCAGAAGGTCCTCAGGTCGCCGTCGGCTACCTGCCGACGGAAGCCGAGTGGCGAAGCCCCAATCTGCACGAGGACTCCGCCACCGGCGGCAAGTGGCGGCCGGGCGAGTTCAGCGGTTCTTCACAATTACCCGAACATCGCGTCTGGTTTTTCTACCTCGCGCGTATCTGCAATCACTGCACGTATCCCGGTTGTCTCGGCGCCTGCCCGCGGCAGGCGATCTACAAGCGACCGGAAGATGGAATTGTGCTGATCGACCAGACCCGTTGCCGTGGTTATCGCAAATGCGTGGAGGGGTGCCCCTACAAGAAAGTCATGTATCGCGGCAACACGCACACCAGCGAAAAGTGCGTGGGCTGCTATCCACGGATTGAAGGCAAGGATCCGGACCTCTGCCCCGATGGCGCGCCAGTTGAGACCCGGTGCATGTCGGTCTGCGTTGGCAAAATCCGCCTGCAGGGACTTGTACCGGTGGGCGATGACGGCAAATGGTTGGCCAGGCCCGATAACCCGCTCTACTTCCTGATTCGCGAACGGCAGGTGGCGCTGCCGCTCTATCCGCAGTTCGGCACCGAGCCAAACGGCTACTATATTCCACCGCGGTGGGTTCCTCGCGGCTACCTGCAGCAGATGTTTGGTCCGGGGGTGGAACATGCGATCGAGCAGTACTCGTGCCCCGATCGCGAGCTCTTGGCCGTGCTGCAGTTATTCCGCGCGCAGCGACAGATTCTGTACCGTTTCAAGATTGAACGGGGGCCGAAGGTCGCTGAGGTTCCCGTCAGGCTGCCAAACGGCGAAGAGAAAGTTCAGGAGCTCTTCAACGATACGATCATCGGTTTCAACAAGTTCGACAAGGAAGTTGTCCGCGTGACCATCGATGAGCCGGTCATGCAGCGTCCCAAGGAAAAGCACGCCAACTCAATATAGACCCTGCTCGATAGACGCATTGTTCTTTGAAACGTGGACCACCCCATGACTACCGCATCAAACCCAACGGCTGTTGCGACGGGTCCGTACGATGAGGCCATTGATCTGGCCGTCGAATCGCTCTATCGCTTTTTGGCGGCGGTGCTGAGCGATCCATCGTCGCCAGGTGGGGCGACTGTTTGTGATCCCGCAAGCCGGCAGATCGTGCAAGATGCCGCCGATTTACTCCGCGAAGAATTTGGCGACGAGCCGCTGCCGCTGGGATTCGGCGAACTGCCGGTCGATCAATTGAACGCCCGACCGCTGCTGGCGGAACTGGCCCGGCCGAAAAGCGAACTCCGCGAAGAGTATGTCCGCACGTTTGGCTTCATCATGAATCGAGAATGCCCCCCGTACGAAACGGAGTTCCATCAAATCGAAGATACTTTCTTTCGGTCGCAACAGATGGCTGACATCGCGGGGTTCTACCGGGCGTTTGGATTGGAGCCGGGCTCGCCGGCTCGCGAGCGTCCCGATCACATCGCCTTGGAATTGGAATTCGTCGCGTTCTTGCTGCTCAAGAAACGGTTGGCCGCCGCGGAGGGTCGCGACGATCCCTGCGAACTCGATCGCGCTGCGACGTGCCACGAAGGTCGGGTGGCGTTTGTTCGCGACCATTTGAGCTGGTGGGCGTCGTCGTATGCTCAAGCCCTACGGAGATACTCGGAACGCGGCCTGTATGCGGCGGCAGGCGCGCTGCTCTCCGCCCTGCTGCCGGTCGACCGCAGGCGATTGGGGGTCGCTGCGCCCACAACGCCGCTTGAAGCTCGCGTCGCCGAGACTTCCGAAGACTGCAGCGGCTGTCTGGTGAGTCTCTCCACCCAGTAGCCAGAGTGAATTTTCGCCTAACGAACAGAACTCAAATGAATCCATCTATTGGAACCGCGGAGATTACTTGCCGACGAAGGGCTCGCGAACACCTTGCGGTTCATGTGGCGCGCCGCGCGGGACCGTGAGGCGCGTACTCGAATGTTGGAAATGCGACGCGCGTTCCGCAGGCACGCGTCGTGTCTGGGGGCCGTCATGATGGTCGCCCGAAAGACTTCATGATTAAAGGAGACGGCGACCATGCCCTATACGCTGGTTTCGCAACTTGCCACGGCTGTGGAGTTGCCGAGTGACGGTACTCTCAGTCGCACGCTGCACAACGACGACCATGTGAAGGTCGTGTTGTTCGCCTTTAGCGCCGGCCAAGAGCTTTCGGAGCATACCGCGACGATGCCCGCCATCATGCACTTTCTGGAAGGCGAAGCGCGCGTCACGCTGGGTCCCGACAAGATCGACGCCGGTCCAGGCACCTGGGTACACATGCCGGCCCTACTACCGCACAGCATCTCCACCAGGTCGCCCGTCACAATGCTGTTGACGCTGCTCAAATCGAAGGAGGCAAAGTCGTGACCCAGATTGACCCCACTGGTTTGAGTGCTGCGCCATGCCACGGAGACGTCGCGGAAATCGCCTCGGGTCGGATCATCGCGGTCTGCACTTCACAAGGAGGCGTTCCCAAGCGGCCGCTGGATTCGGCCGCCGTGACGCCAGACGGCATCGAGGGAGATCGGCACGAACATCAAAAGCACGTACGACCCGACCGGGCCCTGAGCCTGTTGGACGAGGAGATTCTTCGCGACCTGGTCACCGAAGGATTTCCCCTCGAACCGGGCACGGCGGGCGAGAATCTGACCGTCTCGGGACTGATGGTGCAGCGAATGTCTCCCGGCACAATTCTTGAAGCCGGCGACGTGCTGATTCGCCTGGAGGCGCCCCGCAAGCCATGCTACGTCCTCGACAAGATCGACCCCCGCCTCAAGGAAGCGATCGTCGGGCGATGCGGTTACATGGCTTCCGTGCTCCAAGGCGGTGTGCTGAAGCCAGGAACGATGATCCGGCGGTTGCCGGCGCACGGGCCCGCAGATGGCCAGCCATCCGCCAATTGCGACATTGCCTCGCGGGCATTTTCCGCTATCGCGGAGTGATCCACGGGCCGGGGACTTGCGCATTTTCCCGGCGACTTCGCGAGAGGTGCATCGACCTGTTGGATGGCCGACCAACGTGTTTCCCGGGAAAATGCGCCTGTCCCCCCTCTCTTTGCCAGGGAACGGTTACCGGGCGGGAAGTTCGCGAGACCGATGCAGTCGTTCTTGCACGCCGGGGATTATCCGTGCGGCGTTTTGCGCGTAGATTTTTCGCAGAACTTCCTCGGGTAGGTTGATGCCGTAGATCCGCCAAAAGCCCTGGGGTGGAAACTCGTTCTCGGCGTAGGGGAAGTATTCGTCTTCCGTTTCCAGGAATCGCCAGTGGAGCAGCAGCCGGTCGGGCGTGCGCGGGCCGTCGGTGCCGAACAAAATCCGGTCGGCAAACCTGGCAAAGAACTTGCGTGCGGTCACCGGCTGGCGGCCGAGCTCGGCAATCCGCGCGGCAAGGTCCACGTAAAGATTCGGATGCTTGTCAAGCCAGGTTCCCAATTCTTCGAGATCTTCTGCGCAACTGGCCATGTGAGCGCCAATGAACGTCGTATTGGGATGCCGCTCGATGACTCGCAAAAAGGCCGCGGTCAGCTCGTCGTACTGCGGAAACTGCGGACCATGAAAGCTCCACTCGGGATGTCGGCGCAGTTCCTCCCAACGTTCGTTGGTTTCATCGATCGGCAGGAAAAACGCCTTGGGGTCGGCCACATGCATCAGCACCGGCAGACCCAGTTCGCCACAGGACTGCCAGATCGGGTCCCAGCGCGGATCGTCGATTTTTATCCGTGATCCATCGGGATTGCAGTATTCCAACCCGAAGTCCTTGAAAATCTTCAGGCCGCTGGCGTTTCGCTGTTTCGCGCGGGCCAATTCCGCGGTCATGCGGCGGGTGAAATCGGGACGTTGGCAATCCCAGTTCGCGTAGTCCTTTTCCGCGGCCTGTCCGCGCCAGTCGATGTTCGCGAAGATCACAAAGCGATCGCGATACTTCGTCCAGAGATAGTCGCTATGCTCAACGAACGCCTCGCCCAGGCTGCCGTCGAGGCTGACGCTGACGGCGATGTTCTGCTCATCCATCAGCTTGACGTACGCCTCCAGCAGCTCAGGTGAACTGCGCAAGCGAATGCGCGGATGCATGTGCACGTCGACCACGGGAAACCCAGCCCGCGTCAAACGATGCTCCGGGACATTCAGCATCGGCCTGGGGCGGAACTGGTCGAGCGCGAGATTGCGCCCGTCGCGACCATCAAGCCGAGCATCCGGCTGTTCCGCCTGAAGTCCCGTAACTTGCATGGCGATGGCGCAGAGACTCAATAACAGGCGGCAATAGTTGGAGCTGTATGGCTTCATGGTCGCCTCAGGGGTTTGCTATTGG
>SXGT01305837.1_pt1 | contig 10901 bp, 8 predicted proteins | sample 3176221 | NCBI WGS metagenome assembly SXGT01 (sample SAMN11356862, study PRJNA531348) | freshwater metagenome | isolation source: freshwater sample F1-120 | place: China: Fuxian Lake, Yuxi | collected 2017-12-25
CCGCCCGTTGCAGCCTCTGCAACAAGTCGTCGGTGGCGGGCGAGGCTACGGAACCATCGCCGACTGGCTCCGCAGCCGGCGGCAATCGAAATGCCTGTGGTTGCTGAGCGGTCACCTGCGAACCGACAACCGCCACAACGATTCCGCTGAGCAACGTGAAGAGATATGTCCGTGCCACCAAGCCCGCGCCGTGTAATCGCTGCATGTTCCCGCCCGTTTCTGTAAACGAATTTCGCCTTAGGCGCGTATGTTCAGGTGCTGACCGAAGCAGTCCCGCTTCGCACCATGAACCCATCCATGACACCGCTAGCAATACCAAGGAGACCATGGACGAGTTGCTACTGATTTTTTCGATCGCTCATAACTGGCAACTGTATTAAGGTTCTAAAAATCCTGAAGTGATTGCCGTGCATTCATCGCCATTGAGACACCAAGCCAGCTGATGTGATGGCATTGACAGCGATCTTGGTGAGGCGACACTAGTCGAGATCGTCGTCGGCCAATAGATCCTCGCCGTAACCGGGCGGGAACGGGTGATAGGGGTTCTTGTGCGGTGTAAAACTGGGGCCAGATGCGGGGTCTTCTGCTGTGGGATCGCGGGGGACATCCGGGCCAGCCGGCGGTTCATCGCGCTGCGTCGGTTGTGTCAGCGGTTCCGCTGGAGGCAACTCACGCGCGATGGAGTCCGTGGGGACGGCTGGCGATGCGATCCCAAAACGTTTGAGCCACGCCTGAACTTCGCCCGGACTGAGAGGCCCTGTGGGTTTTTCTACCTCGGCGAGGGACTCATGAGGATCACCGGCGAAAGACGACTCCTTCCGCCACCGGCGCAGGATCTCGAGATACCAATCCTCACTATCAACCGCGCGGGCGCGACGTCGTCGAGCGGCCCTTTGAATGCGGTGATCACTCGAAACCACCGTCAGCTGACGGGGTGAAAAATCCAGACGAATCAACTCCTCGATCAGATCGTCGGCCTCATTTGGGCCCCGGGCGAAGCGCACGCTGATGTCCTGGTGCACAAATCGATCGGCCAGCCCCGGTGGAGCTCTTAGCGCGTCGAACACCACCACCGTTTTCCTTCGCTCGGCAGCGGGGAGAGCAGCAGCCAGGAAGTTGAGCAGCGCGGTGCGCGATTGGTGCAGACTGGACGGGCCCGATGGGCGTCCCACCAGGCCGATGGCATTCAACAGGTTGTAACCGTCTACGATGATTGCCACTTCACCTGGCCGTCGATGAGCACGTGTTGGGCCCGACCGGTCAGCGTCATGCCGGCCAGGGGTGTGTTACGACTCTGGGAGCGAAACTGGGCTGGCTGCACGACCCATTCATGGTGAGGATCAATGATGGTGATATCAGCCGGTACGCCGATTCGCAACGTGCCCTGTTGATCCAATCCCAACACGCGAGCCGGTTGGGTCGACATCTTGTCGATCAACTCGAGCCACGTCAGGTGCTCGGGACGCACCAGGCAATGGATGGCCAAGGCCAAGGCGGTCTCCAAGCTGACCATGCCAAACGGCGCCTGATCCAACTCCTGCATTTTTTTCTCGCCGGCCCTTGGCGCGTGGCCACTAGCGATCACATCGATGGTTCCATCGACGAGTCCCGCGATACACGCGTCGACATGCTCGCGAGAGCGCAACGGCGGATTGAGTTTGTAGCTGGAATCGAACGAGCGCAGGCACTCGTCCGTGAGAGCCAGGTTCTGCGGACAAACTTCGGCGGTGACACGAATTCCTCGCGACTTCGCGCGTCGAATTTGATCGACACTGCCGGCCGTGGAGATATTCATCAAATGGACGCGCCCCCCCGTCGCCTCGGCCAGTCGCAAGTCTCGACTGGTCATAACATCCTCGGCCTCCGCCGGCATGGCCGCGAGTCCCAAGACAGTGGAGACCAATCCCTCGTGCATGATGCCGCCGCGCGACAACTCGGGCACCTCGGGATGATTCATCACAGGCCGGTCGAACATCAAGCAATATTCCAAAGCGCGACGCATCAACTCGGTGCTGGCGATGGGCGCATCGGCATCGGTAAAGCCCACGGCCCCCGCCGCAACCAGCGAACCTATTTCCGCAAGCTGTTTCCCTTCACGACCCCGGCTGACGCAGGCCATGACCACCACGCGACAGTTTCCCGCGCGGGCCGCCTGGTGTTGAACAAACTCAACACTGGCCCGCGTGTCGATCGGGGGATCGGAATTGGGGAGGCAAGCGACGGTGGTGAAACCACCGGCCAGGGCAGCGGCGGTCCCGCTACGAATCGTCTCATCCTCCTCCCGGCCGGGCTCCGACAATTCCACGTGCATGTCGATCAGTCCCGGAGCTACGATGCGGTCGGTCGCATCGAGGCGTGGGACATCGTCCATCAGCGGGACATCGAGTGCCGCGATGCGTCCGCGTTCCACAAGCAGGTTGGTCACGCGATCGATTCCCTGACTGGGGTCGACCACACGACCATGGGCAATGATTAGCCGGTCGGCCTCCATCAAAAACTACCTCCCTAGGTCCCACGCCGCCGGACCCCCATCAAGAGCCACAAGACGGCCATGCGCACAGCAATACCATTGGTCACTTGATCCAGGATCACGGAATGCGGGCCATCGGCCACGTCGGCCGTAATCTCGACACCCCGATTGATCGGGCCGGGCGCGGTGATCAAAATATCGTCCTTGGCCCGCGCGACCCGCTGACGGTTCATGCCATACAATAGCGCGTATTCATGGACGGAGGGAAAGGGACGCGTCGCCTGCCGCTCAAACTGAATCCGCAACAGATTCAGCACATCGCAGCGAGGTAGGATGTCGTCCAAGTTATGGGTCACCTCCACGCCCAACTGCTCCCAGCGGCGCGATACCAGCGTGGACGGGCCGCAGACAATGACGTGGGCCCCCAATTTCTTCAAACCCCAAATGTTGGATCGCGCCGTGCGGCTATGGGCGATATCTCCCACCAGGGCCACCGTCAATCCGGCGATACGACCACGATGCTGGCGAATGGTCAAAATATCGAGCAGCCCCTGCGTGGGGTGTTCATGTGCCCCATCGCCCGCGTTGATGACAGCGCAACCGAGGTTTTGGGCCAACAGGTGCGGGGTGCCTGGAGTGGCATGGCGCACGACCACCGCGTCGACGTTCATAGCCTCGATATTCTTCGCCGTGTCAATGAACGTTTCCCCCTTGGACAGACTGCTGCCGGAGGACGTGAATTCCACGGTGTCCGCGCCCAACCGTCTGGCCGCCAAGGAAAAGCTCGTTCGTGTCCGCGTGGAGTTCTCGAAGAAGAGATTGGCGCAGGTGACACCGCTCAGCAGGCTCAGCTTGTCGCGACATCCTCCGGTCGCGTCGTAGAGGGCCTGGGCCGTGTCCAGTACCCGCTCGATTTCGGCCGCCGAAAGTCCTTCGAGATCCAATAGATCGCCCCGAGTCCAATCGGCGGGCGCCCTGGAAAAATCGGCTGCGGGGGTATTCATTGCCAGCTCAGTTCCCTTGCCAACGGCCACACGAACTAACATTCTAACTCACGTCCCTGCGACATGCGATAGGACCGAACCATTAGGGCCATCGGTCGAACCGTCAACGGCCTATTGGGCCACGCGCCAGCGCCGGTGAAAGAGCCGAATCATGAACGCCAGAATCGCGCTGTTGCCGAGGATACCCACGAACAGGTACATGGCCACGAACCACGCATCTCCCTCCGGCTGGTTGGGCAGGCTCCCCGATTGGCCGGACGGCCGGACCGAGTCGTTCCCGGTGCCGGAGCCATCCACGATCTCCATCGGAACCTCTCGCGCCGCTGCAAAGGGACTCCCCATCGCCAAGAAGCGAATCGCGCGATGCGCCCGGTCACGCCTCAATTGAATGGCCACGTCGGACGCCGTCACCCCCCTGGAACCTTGCGCATTGCCCTGTCGCGAGTCATTGGCCTGGTTCAAGGCGACCGCAATCCGTTCTGGATTTACCTCGGCGGGTCTCAGCTCATGAATCCGGTCTAGGGTTGCCTGATCCTTGGGGAAAAAAGTTTCCGCAAAAAAGCCCATGGCCTCGGGTGTCGCGAAACCAATCACCAGCACCAAATAGGCAGTCATCAGACTGACCGACGTCTTGCGAAACACGACCGAACTGAGCAGAGCGGTCATGGCCGTGGTAACGCACGTGACCAGTATGATCAGCAAGTAGGCCAACACGGAAAAAAGATTGGTCCAGCTATGCTGAGGAATCAAGAACAACACGGCTGCCAAGATGACTGGCCAAAAGAGAAATAAAGTCAACACACTCGAGACTCGCAATCCAACAATCAGCTTGGCCCAGAGAATTTTCCAAGGAGAAATCGTCGTGGTCAGCAACAGGTCCAACGTCTGCCGTTCACGTTCGCTTGTAATACTCCCCGCTGAGAACACCGGTCCCACCAACACGTTGAACAGCAGGACGTAGCGAATGTACCACGAGGCATATTGGGGTTTAATAAACAAACAAAAGGCCATGATCGGCACGGCCAGGAACATGCTGACCTGGATGACCAAACGCAGCATCAGGGTCCCTTGAGCAAAGATCTCGCTATGGAGTTCCTTGTCGTAGACCGGATTGGCACCGTCTGGTAGCAAATCGTCTCGCTTGTGCGGCGCGAAAAGACGGTCGGGCCATTGATGGCGATCGATCACCAGCCCGACCACCTCCTTGGACTCTGCCTCGAGGTCCACGACTTCGTTGCCTTCGCTCCCTACGTCCGGCGGATGCAGCAACCGCAGGGACGTCGCGCGAAATAGCGGCACTACCACAAGCAGTCCGGCCAAGGGCATGCCGATCGTCGTCATCAGCAAGCGGGCCTGCCCCTGCCCGGCCATCGAGGCCCACAGCAAGACCCCCAACAGTGCCAAGGGCAAAATCAACAAATACGACGCCACCAAAGAAGACGCTGTGCGACGGAAGTAGCTGCTGCATGCCACGCTGATCATGCCGAAAACCACGACGGACACACCCAGTCCCAGATACGCCGCCAACACCTCGTACAGCGAGACGCCCCCCAGTGGGAGACAAAGGAGGACGATGGGGAGTGATGTCACGATCAGAATTGCCAAGTGCGTCAGCGATGAAGTCAGCTTGCCCAATACGATTGCACCGGGACGCAAGGGACTCGCCAAGAGCATTTCATAGGTTTTGCGCTCTTTCTCCCCCGTAATGGTGGCTGCCGCGAAACTGGGAGCCATCAGCGATGCCAATAGGTATTGGCCCAAGAAAAACATGTCGACCAGTCGGCGGGCGGCCTCCGCATTGGCTACCAGACGTGACTCCTGTGGCCAAGCGAAATAGACCACGGTGGCCAAGGCGGCCTGATAAAAGAACAGCAAGACAAACGCCCGGGTGCGGCGCAGATTGACCAGCAGCTCCCACTGCAATACGGGATTGTCACGTAGGAACATGCGCCCGTCCATCCCCTATGGCAAGTGCCAGTCGAACAACCATGCGGGGAGGGATCCCGCTGCCGCGTGTATCCCAACCGATCAGGCGTCTCCTCGTCGCGACCGCAAGCGGCCCTGCACGCGGCCCGGCAACCCCACGATGCGCAGGAATCCCTCCGCATCCGTCTGGTTGTACGACCCGCCCCCTTCCATCGTGGCGATCCCCTCATCGTAGAGACTGTTGGGACTTTGACGACGATCCACCATCACGTTGCCTTTGTACAGCTTCAACGTCACACTGCCGGTGATGGGCTGCTGCAGCTGGCGAATGAAGGCCATGAGCGCGTCCATCTTGGCGCAGTACCAGAAGCCATAATAAACCATTTCCGCAACTTCCGGCGCCAGGCGATCGCGCAGATGGACCAAATCGCGATCCAAGGTGAGTTGTTCCAGTTGCAAAAGGCCCGTGTAAAGAATCGTCATGCCTGGCGATTCGTAAACACCACGGCTCTTCATGCCCACGAATCGATTCTCGACCATATCGATCCGACCAATCCCGTTACGGCCTCCGATGATGTTCAAGCTCTGTACGATCTCCAACGCCGTCCCCCGCTTGCCATTCACGGCCACGGGGATGCCACATTCAAAATCCAACGTGACCGATTCCACTTGATCGGGTGCCTGTTGCGGGGACACGGTCATGCCGAACTCGACGAGTTCCACACCATTGACCGTGAGATCCTCCAAGCGGCCGGCCTCGTAGCTGATGTGTAAGCAGTTTTCATCCGAGCTGTAGGGCTTAGCGGTTGAGGCTTTCACCGGGATGCCGTGCTGTTGGCAGTAAGCAATCAGTTCCGTCCGACCGGGAAACGCCTGCCGGAATTTTTCCATGCGCCAGGGGGCCAGAACCTTGACGTGGGGATCGATCGCCTCAGCGGCCAACTGAAACCGACACTGGTCGTTCCCCTTGCCAGTGGCACCGTGAGCATACGCATCGGCCTTCACCTCCCGCGCCACGTCCAGGCATACCTTGGAAATCAGCGGACGCGCGATGGACGTGCCGAGTAAGTAGACGGTCTCATAGCGTGCCTGCCAAGCCAAAACGGGAAAGGCAAAGTCGCGGCACAGTTCTTCACGCGCATCCACCAACCGCGCACTCACCGCGCCCGCCGCGCGGGCCTTCTGCATGATCGCCTCGCGGTCCTCGCAGGGCTGCCCCAAATCCACATAGACGGCATGGACTTGATAGCCTTCGTCTTGCAACCAACCGAGGATGACCGACGTATCCAAACCACCGGAGTAGGCCAAAACACAACTGGGCATCGCACCGCCTTCACAAAACAAAAAATGTTGCCATTTCACGTCATTTCACATCTGGATCCCATTGTGCGTGATACGGCACCAACTGGCAACCGGCCTGAAACGGCCCGAAGCCCCAAGCTTGCTCGTTGGGGCACAACCCTTACATTACACGGCCGCAGCTCATAAAATTGCTGAGCCATGAAAGACCGACCGTCTCAACCATCGACCTCGGCTCCGCATCCGACTTCGGATGCTGGGGGTTTGACCGAGCTCTCCCAGTTGGCCCACCAGCTGGCCCAGGGCCAACTGACCGTGGACCAGTTCTTGCACCAGGTAAAGGGGGAGCGGAACCCGGGGAGCCTGCCCGTGCGAACCGGCGACTTGGGAGATGTGACGCTCGATCTCGACCGACAACGCCGCTGCGGATTCTCGGAAGTGGTGTTTGGCCAAGGCAAACCGGTGGAATTGCTGCAACGCATCATCCAAAGATTGCTGGACGAGAAATTGCCGGTGCTCGTCACTCGGCTGGCCGCCGACGACGCAACGGCCCTGGTGGCCAAGTTCCCCCAAGGCCATTATCATCCGATCGCCCGCACCTTTCGAATACGGGGTTACGCGCGGAGCGCCCAGGAAGCAGCGTCCCCCGCATTGCGCCCCTTAGTGGGAGTGATCACGGCGGGTTCCACCGACCGACCGATCGCCGAGGAGGCGCGTGAGACCCTGGAATGGATGGGGGCACGCGTCGCGCTGATTCAAGATGTGGGGGTGGCCGGACCGCATCGCCTCCCCGCGCGCTTGGCCGAGGTCGAGGGGGCGCGTGCGATTGTCGTGGTCGCCGGCATGGAAGGAACCCTGCCGAGCGTCGTGGGCGGACATGTGCGCTGCCCAGTGATCGGGGTGCCCACCAGCGTTGGCTACGGTGCTCATTTGTCCGGAATCGCACCACTGTTGGCCATGCTCAACAGCTGCGCCGCCAATGTCACCGCCGTCAACATTGATGCCGGTTTCAAAGGTGCCTACCTAGCGGGACTGATCGCCCTGGGCCCCGATCCCGTCACCCCGCGAGATGGATGATTGACACGAAACCACGTGATCATTGGTCCAACGAAACGTACTCGGCACCATTGCGAGTGAACGCGGCACGCCAAGTGTTCACATCAATGCCGTCCGTGATGAATCGGACGGAGCCATCCATCATGGCTACGTTCACCCCTTGCTCGTGATAGCTGCGCGCCGTCACGGCCGCATAGGTGGCAACGGTGGCGGACTTGCCTTCCTGTTGATTGCTCCAGTCCACGTCCAATCCATTACAAATCACCCGGGTGTTAGGAGTGAATACCGCCGTAACTCCCGTCTGGTGGACGCGCCCGTCGACCCACTCGGTGTGTCCAGAATCTTTCTTGAAGTCCCCCTTCAGCCCACAAACTTCGGCAGCGGTAGGCAGGGCCGGATTCGAGAGTGCGGCATTGCGATAGTAGGCGGTCCAGGCCTTCACCTCCGCCCAGGCCACCGTCTTGCTGAGCCCATCACTAAAATCACCGCTCCGCAAGCGGCTGTTGGGATAGAACGCCCCTTCGCCACCGCGCCGCGTCACGGGGTCATACACGAACCACACGCCGGCATTCACGGCGTAGTTCAGCGGGTAATGTTTGGCAACACCCGCTTCGATCCGGACGCGATCGCCCGGCTCCGATGGGCATAACAGAGGTGCCACGCGAGTCGCACTGAGTGCCTGCAGTCCGCCCGACAAGCCTTGGCCATTGTAGGTTTTCTTGAAATCGGCGTTGTCGTACAGCCCGGACTCTTCGAGGTAGGGCAACACCTGCGCCTGGGCCGACCAGCCATCTCCATTGTGAGCCATTCCGTCGACCGTAGCGGCCCAACTGGGGGGAAACTTCCCCTGCGCCGATTCAAAATTGAGCATCGCCAACGCCATTTGGCGCATACTACTGGCACAAGAAGAACGACGGGCCGCCGCGCGCGCCGCCTGCACGGCCGGCAGCAAGAGGGCGATCAGCGTTCCAATGATGGCGATCACGACCAGCAATTCGACGAGCGTAAAACCGATGCGTTGCGCGGCATAATGAGATGGGACTGCGTGACGTGGAGTTACGTGAGGCTCCATCTTGTGAAGTCTGACCATGTGTATGATCCTTTTCCCTTACCAATAATCGCTCAAACCGATCGATCCCGACCCACGAACATGTCTGGCTAACGGTCGCTGGCGAGTTCGTTTTCTCGCTTTAGTTTTCGCGCATCTCCTGAGTTCGCATTGAGACCGGCTCCCATCCTGGCTGCGGACGTTATTGATATCAAGTCTCAATATCGACGATTTTACTCGATCCGTGCCGGCTGTCAAGTCGTTCTGCGGATCGACACGCAGAATTCTCAGATTTCAGATCTCAAATCTCAGATCTCAGACCCCAAATCTCAAATTTGAGATTTCAAATTTCAAATCTCAGATTTCGGATCTCAAAGTTGAGATTTGGGGGCTGGGGGCACTTGCGGCTGCGAGTTACGCTCGGCGGTGTGGCTCGACTCTGCTAGCATGCACGGCCGATTCGGTGCGGTAGACGCTGTACCCTGCCGCCAGGAAACCGCCAGACGGCGGCCGCAGAGATCTGAGATGTGTGCCCGGCCCGAGGCCCTATGAAGAAGCGGACCGCCCCACGAGTTCCGGACGACCTGCCTCGTCTGCCCCCCCGCCAGCCGGACGGCCACAAGGGGGACTTCGGGCGGGCGCTGCTCATCGGCGGCTCGACGGGAATGGCCGGGGCCATCGGCTTGGCGGGCCGCGCGGCCTTACGTAGCGGTGCCGGATTGGTCACGTTGGCCGTTCCGCGTTCCTGCCAACCAACGGTGGCCGGCTACGAGCCCTGCTACACCACGGTGGGACTGGCCGAGGATGAAGAGGGCTGCTTGGCGGAGGAGGCACTCCCCGCGATCCAAGGCCGTTTGCCGTCAGCGTCCTGTCTGGCGATCGGTCCAGGGTTGGGAGCGTGCCGCACCTTTGGCCCCTGCGTGCTTTGGATGTACCACTATCTTCCCCAACCAATCGTCATCGACGCCGATGGCTTGAACTTATTGGCAACCCAGCGCGATGCCTGGCGAAAACCGGCGGGCCCTCGGGTGCTGACGCCACATCCGGGCGAGTTTCGTCGGTTGGCCGTCGGGTTGGACGGCGGGACGGACCGGGATGCCAACGCGAACGTGGCCCGGGCCATGGCTGCTGAGCATGGCTGGGTTCTAGTGCTGAAGGGGCACCGTACGCTGGTCACCGACGGCGCGCAAGTCTGGCATAATGAGACGGGAAATCCTGGCATGGCCACCGGCGGGTCGGGGGATGTGCTCACCGGCGTGATTACAGCGCTGATGGGACAGGGCCTCTCGGCTTGGGACGCCGCCCGGTTAGCGGTGTACGTCCATGGCCTGGCGGGCGACCTGGCGGCCGCCCGTCTGGGACAGATTTCGTTGATCGCGCGCGATCTGCTCGACGATTTACCCCTTGCGTTCCAAAAGGTCCATGCATCGCCGTGAACTTGTACCGAAGACTGACCGATGTCCCCGACTCGATGTGTCACGGCGCCGTATCGGTGGGCAATTTCGATGGAGTTCATCGTGGCCATGCACGTTTGATGGAGCGGTTGGTGGCCCACGCGCGCGATGTGGGCGGACCTGCGGTCGTGCTCACCTTTGATCCCCATCCGGTGCGTTTATTGCGTCCCGACGCCGCACCACCCCCCCTAACCTGGACCGATCGTAAGGCCCAGCTGTTGGGCGAGTTGGGGGTGGACGGCTTGATCGCCTATCCGACCGACGAGCGATTATTAGGTCTGTCCCCCACGTCGTTCTTTGAGTCCATCCTGCGGGACCGGCTCGGAGTGCGCGCGATGGTCGAGGGGCCCAATTTTTATTTTGGCCATGATCGGGCGGGCGACATCCACTTTTTGGGAGAACTATGTCGACAGCACGACGTGCAATTGGAGGTCGTACCTCCTCTCGTAGAGGGAGGCCGTGTCATCTCCAGCAGTCGTATTCGGATGGCGCTGGCCCAGGGGGACGTGGCGTTTGCTCGGCAGATGCTGACCCATCCCTATCGTATTCGAGGCATGGTCACGCATGGCGCGGCGCGGGGGGCCCGCATCGGATTCCCGACCGCCAATCTGGACGCCATCGACACGCTCCTTCCTCCGCCAGGC
>SXGT01362973.1_pt1 | contig 10901 bp, 12 predicted proteins | sample 3176221 | NCBI WGS metagenome assembly SXGT01 (sample SAMN11356862, study PRJNA531348) | freshwater metagenome | isolation source: freshwater sample F1-120 | place: China: Fuxian Lake, Yuxi | collected 2017-12-25
CGGCGCGCGGTCTCCACCGCCTTTTCCTTGGGCATGCCGAGCACATGCACCGGTGCCTCGATGATGTTCTGCAGGACCGTCATGTGCGCCCACAGGTTGAAGTGCTGGAACACCATGGCCAGCTTGGTGCGCAGGCGCTGCAACTGGGCGGCGTTCACGGCGCGAAGTTCGCCGTGCCGGTCTGCCTTGAGCTGCAGTTCCTCGCCTCCGAGCACGATGCGCCCGGTGTTCGGGTTCTCCAGCAGGTTGATGCACCGCAGCAGCGTGCTCTTGCCCGAACCCGAGCTGCCGATCAGGCTGATGACGTCGCCGGCACGCGCCTGCAGCGACACGCCCTTGAGCACCTCGTTGTCGCCGAACCGCTTGTGGATGTCGTGCACTTCCAGCAAAGGTCGGGCGGTGGGGGCGTCGGGGGTCATGGGCACGATGGGCTGGTTAATGACGATCAGGCGCCGAGCAGGTTGCCCGACCGGAAAGGCGTGGCGCCGGCGATCTTGCCGACTTCACCGCCGGCCACCACATAGCGTTCTCGCACGGTGGCGTAGAGAATGCCCGCCACTTCGGCCCGCACCGCGTGCACGCGCGCCTGGTCCGGTGCCGTGGGGTCGATCACTTCGGCCACCACGTCTCCCACGGCCAGACGCGCGCCGGTGGCGGCCAGGAAAACGAGCACGCCGGGCACCGGAGAATGCAGCGTCTGCGAGCCGGACAACGGCGTGGGCGTGCAGGGCAGGGCGGGGAGCACCGGCGGGCTGGTCGTGGCGATCACGCCGCTGTGTTCAAGAAAAGCGAGCAGCGCCTGCGCGTCCTGGCGCGCCAGCGTGTGAGACACATTCGCCTCGCCGCGCAACTCCACGGTGGCGCTGGCGCAGCCCTGGGGCAAGGGCGCCTGGACGCCCGCCGCCTTCAGGCGATCGGACAGCTGCCACCACAGGCCCGAGAGTCGCTCGTCGAACGGCCCACCGCCCGATTCGCGGGCCAGCAGCACGGCACGGCACCCCAGAAGACGGGCGAGTGGCTCCAGCGGCGGCCAGCAGGCCTCTTCGCTGTAGAGGTGCAACACGGCCTCGCAGTCGCAGTGCAGATCCAGCACCAGATCGGCGTCGTGCGACAGCCGAAGGAGCTGACGCCGCAAGCCCTCGAGCTCGCTCGACGGTTGCCACGACTTCAGCCACTGCCCCACGAGCGTGCGGACCGTGACCACGTTGGCCTGGGCATCGGGCCCGAGCTGCTTCATGGCAGCAGACAACACGGCCTCGGCGAGATCGGGATAGTGCCGGTTGAAGTTCTCGGCGCTGTCGAACTCGAATCGACCCGTGGCCTTGTGGTTGAGCCGCTGCGCCAGGCCGATCGGGTTGGCCGCTGGCACCAGGATCACCTGCCCGCTCATGCGGCCTTCGGCTTCTGCGGCCTGAAGGTGTTCACGGAGGTGGTGGGCGACGAGCATGCCGGGCAGTTCCTCGGCGTGCAGGCTGGCCTGGATGTAGACCTTGGGGCTCGCGTCGGGCGCACCGAAATGGAAGCTGACCAGGTTCTTGTGGCTGCCCAGGCTTGGACTCGGCAGAGGGTGTTCGATGCGCTGCATGCCGGTTGTTGGATCGTTCGGGTTCAGTGCGCTCTGGGGGCGAGGTGGGCGAGGAAATGACGTTCGGCGAGTTTGAAGGCGCCCACGAGGCTGAACGTGATGGTGAGGTAAATCCCTGCGGCGAACAAGTAGGCCTCGAACGGCAGGTAGAAATCCGAATAGATCCGACTGGCTGCCGCCGTCACGTCCAGCATCGCCGGCACCGTGCTCGCCAGGCTGGTGGCGTGCAGCATCATCACCACCTCGTTGCTGTAGGCCGGCAGGGTGCGACGCAAGGCGCTGGGCAGGACGACGCGCCGCAGGGCCAGACTGCGGCTCATGCCCATGGCCTGCGCGGCCTCGATCTCGCCCGGCGCCGTCTCCCGGATGGCACCGGCGATCATCTCGGCGGTGTAGGCGGCGGTGTTCAGGCTGAAGGCGAGCAGGGCGCAGAAAAAGGGCTCCTTGAAATGCGTCCAGGGCCAGATGTCGTTCCAGCGGGCCTGGATCCAGTCGAGCTGCGCCAGGCCGTAGTAGATGAGGTAGAGCTGGATCAGCAGCGGCGTGCCGCGGATGACATAGGTGTAGGCCCCGACCAGCCAGCGAAGCGGCGCCATGGAGCTGGTGAGCGCCAGAGCGAAGAGCAGCGCCAGCACCGCGCCCACGCCGAGGGACGACAGCAGCAGCCACAGGGTGGTCACCAGACCCTCGCCGTACATGGCGAGTGAAGCGGGCCGGAAAATGACGTCCCAGTTCATGCCCGGGCCCGTTTCACGCCCATGCTGAAGCGCCGTTCCAGCCAGCGCAGGCCCCACAGCGACACCGTGGTGTAGATCAGGAACAGCGCAGCGGCGAAGAGGAAATAGGTGAACGGTTCGCGCGTGGCTGCACTGGCCTGCTTGGCGAGATACGTCATCTCGTGCAGACCGATCAGGCTCACCAGCGCCGTGGCCTTGATCAGCACGAGCCAGTTGTTGGTGAAGCCGGGCAGGGCGTAACGCACCATCTGCGGCGCGGTGATGCGCAAGAAGGTGCGCAGCGGGCTCATGCCGAAAGCCCAGCCGGCCTCCATCTGCCCCCTGGGAATCGAAAGAATGGCGCCACGGAAGGTTTCCGTCATGTAGGCGCCATAGATGAAGCCGATCGTGAGCGTGCCGGCCAGGAACGGATTGATGTCGACCGATGCGCGACTGCCCATCGCTTCGAGCAGTTCGTTCAGGCCGATGGTGCCGCCGTAGAAGATCAGCAGCATCAGCACCAGTTCGGGGACGCCCCGCACCAGCGTGGTATAGACCGTGGCCACTGCCACGAGGACCGGACGCCTCGAGAGCTTGGCGCTCGCGCCCAGCAGGCCCAGCAGGATGGCCACCACCAGCGCAGCCAGCGAGACGCCCACCGTAAGGAGGGCGCCTTGCAGGATCGACGCGTGGTAGCCGGTCAAGGCGCCGGGCGTTTAGTTGCCGTAGACGTCGAAGTCGAAGTACTTCTTGCTCACCGTGTCGTACACGCCGTTGCCACGGATGGCCTTGATGGCGCCGTTGAGCTGGTCTTTCAACTCGGTTTCGCCCTTGCGCAGGGCCACGCCCACACCGGTGCCGAAGTACTTGGCTTCGTTCAGCACGGGGCCGACGAAACCGTAACCAGCGCCTTCGGGCTTGCTCAGGAAGCCGCCGTTGACCTCCACCTGGTCGGCCACCGTGCCATCCAGACGGCCGGACTTGATGTCGAGATAGACCTGGTCCTGCGCTTCGTAGGGAACGATGCTGGCGCCCGCCGGCTTGAGTTCACCCATGGCGTACTTTTCCTGCGTGCTGCCCTTGAGCACGCCGATCTTCTTGCCCTTGAGCGAGGCGAAGTCGGTGTACGGCGTGCCCGTCTTGACCACGATGCGGCTGGGCGTGAAATAGTACTTGTCGCTGAAGTCCACCACCTGCTGACGCTCTTCGGTGATCGACATCGAGCTGACGATGACGTCGTACTTCTTGGCCTGCAGGCCGGGGATCATGCTGTCCCACACCTGTTCGACATACACGCACTTGCGCTTGATCTCGTTGCACAGCGCTTCGGCGATGTCCACGTCGAAGCCGGTGGGCTTGCCGTCCGCCGTCTTGAAGGTGAAGGGTTCATAGGTCGGATCGATCGCGACCTTGAGCTCGGGCATCTCGGCCGGCGCCGGCGCAGGTGCCGGCGCTGCAGTCGGTGCCGGAGCGGGCGCGGCGGCAGGCGCCGGCGTTTCGGTCTTGCCGCAGCCCACCAGGGCGGCCGCAGCGATCAGGCTGAGGGAAAGCAGAACGTGTTTCATGGAGTTTCTTTCACAGGCCGCCTTGGCGACGACCAGAGGGTTGTTTGCAGGCGATGGATTGTAGGTGCAGGGTAACGAAGCGCCCGACGACGGACTGCCGTGATGGCGCCTGGAAGGGAGCGTTCGTGACAGCGATCGGCCTGCAAGTTCCAGGCCGGACGCAGATCCATCTTTAACTTGACATAATATACATCGTAACATTTTCCGGTAGTGGTCGTAGCTGTTGCTTTATTCAGATGTCAAACGCAACGGTGCGAGTCACCCGACGCAAAGTTCTGACTCCAATTGCCAAAACCTCCAAGTAAGAACATTGCGTCCGAGAGGCCTGTGACGGAAAGCCCTGACCGGCGGTTAGCCGTTGCCGACCTGACCTAGCTAGCGCTGCAGTTGCACCATATTGACGTCTGACCCAAAGACCTGCTGAACGCGCGGCAAGAGATGGTCGTGGTGACTCAAGAAGAGCACCTGCGTCCTCTTCGAAAGCTCTCGCAATGCCTGGAGCCCTGCCGTCGACCGCTCATCGTCGAAATTAATGAACAGGTCGTCAGCAACGAACGGAAGGGCTTTCGCCTTGCCTAGGTGAAGTTCGAGCGCCGCAAGACGCAGTGCAAGGTAGAGCTGGTCGCGAGTGCCCTCACTCAACCCCGGCACTTCAACCGCACGACCATCTGGTCGAAGCGCAGTCAGTCGATATGGCGTACTGTCGAAACCAACTGACAACCTTGTGTATCGACCCAGCGTCAACATAGCAAAAATGGCTCCTGCTCGTGTCAGCATAGGCCCTTGGTTTTGCTCTCGGTACCGCTCAATTGCCCAACTCAGAAGCTTGGCTGCTGCCGTCACTTTGATGTACCGCTCCGAGGCATCGGCCATCCCAGCCAGAGCCTCCTGCCGGCGGGATTCAGCATTTGCAGCATCCTGACCACCCCCAAACGCTTCCACGACGAGCTTCGCTTGCATGTGCTCAGCAGCAAGTCTGGTCTGTTCCGCCTGCGGGCCTGACCTGTCCAAACCTAACCCAAGAAGGAGTGTGCTCAGTGGCACGTAAGACGATTGACCCCTTGCATCATGAGCTGGAGGCGGTACTCGAAGGCCTCTTGGAGCGCAACGAAGATGTGTCGGCACGCGCCGTTGCCCGACTGCATCCATCCGTCAAGAATGCGTCCGGGCTTATTCGGCACGCAGAGCGCCGGAAAATTCTTGAGCAGTATCAGGTGCGCCAAAAAGAACTTCGTGCGGCCATCGGCAAGGTCAGGCGATCCGGCGCGACGGCTGCTGCTGCCGAGCTTCAGGCTACGTCAGAAAGAATTCGAGAGTTGGAGGGTCGCGAGGCCGCACGGGTGGCCAGCCACGTGGCAATGATTCACGTGGTCGCCGAAATGGGCGGGACGGCCAAGCTGTTGCAGTTCTACAGGCGATTCGCTTCCATCCGAGACTCGCTGGCTCGCGAAGGGGCATTGCCCGCTCAGTTCACTGAATACCAGCCCTAGGGAAGGTCTGCAAAACCCCATGCTTCATGAATTGGCCAGCGGCGTGAAGTGAGGAGAAGACAGGGGCGTGAACGAAATGAAGGTCGGCAGGGAGTCATGTAAAAAACCGCAGGAACGACGCTAGGTTCCTGTCAGCATTGAACTTTCGTGGTGGTTGTATTGTACGGCATTTTGCCGTAAACTCTATTTTGGAGGATCAACCCATGTCCGCAGCCATCTCTACCGCCCCTACCGCCCGTCTCGAAGCCAGGATCAGCACCGATCTGCATTCGATGCTCAAACGAGCCGCTGAACTCCAGGGGCGCACCATGACCGATTTCGTCGTGTCGGCCGTCCAAGATGCCGCGCAGCTGGCCATTGAACGGGCCGAAATTGTCCGGCTCTCGCGGGCCGATCAGGAGTGCTTTGCCCAGGCGCTGCTGTCGCCACCGAAACCGACCCCGGCCTTGAAGCGTGCTTTCTCCCGGCGCAGCAAGCTCTTGCGCGCTGAATGAGCCGCGCACCGTTCCAGCTCGCGTTGCTCGATGCTGCTCATGAGCGGAAAACGTTCAACAGCGGTTCGGAACCGTTGGATCGCTACTTGCGCGAGCAAGTCACCCAAGACGTTCGCCGTCGCGTGGCCGCTTGTTTCGTTGCCTCGGAGGACGGAACGCGCGTTGCTGGTTACTACACCTTGGCCTCAGCTAGCTTGCTGCTGGCCGAGCTTCCAGCCAGCACTGGGAAGAAGCTGCCACGCTACCCGACCGTGCCAGCGGTTCGCATGGGCCGCCTGGCCGTCGATAAAGGCTTCAAGGGGCAAGGGCTGGGAGGCGCTCTACTCGCAGATGCTCTCGGCAGAGCCGCCCGCTCCGAGGTTGCCGCCTACGCCTTGATGGTGGATGCCAAAGACGATACAGCAGCAAGTTTCTACCGGCATCATGGCTTCATCGCTCTGCCCGACTCACCGAGAACCCTATTCTTGCCGCTGGCAACCGTCCAAGGTGTTTGAAGTGCATGCGAAGTGAATGCGCCGATCACCAGAAGTCTCGTCGCGGCCCATTGAGAAACGACATGGCCAAGACGTCCAACTGGATCTGCTCGCTTTTCTCGTCGAGCTTCTGGTCTTCGAGTGCCGTAGTGTGTGACACCGCTTTCATGTGCTGCCTGGCCAGCTCACGTGCACGGTTGTTCAGTTGCTGGGTCAACGGGATTCGAGGTATCAGGACGTAGTGAACGTCGCAGTTGAGGGCGTCTGCAACCTTGACCAGCGTCGTCATCGTGATGCGCTGCTCAGCTTCGGCTTTTTCGATCTGACGCACGCCTTCGGTGGTGATGTGAAGCCGTCGGCTCAAGGAGGTTGCGGTCATGCCCATCGCGGTGCGGATGGATTTGATCCAGCCAACTTTAGGTGGGCGTGGCAGGTCAGCGGCTTTCAGCGCCGTCAGGCGCAGATCCATCTGAGAAAGGCGAAGCTCTTCGAACGCACGTTTGCTATTCATAAGTAAAATTATAGAAATAATTCAACTTATGACTTTACATATGACAGAACAATTCAACTTTTAAGTTGACATTGCGCCTCCAGACGGGCACCCCAGGGTTGGAGCTACACGCGACTCGTTTCAGCCGCAAGGCTGGGGCCAGCATCAGGAAAATCGGTGACGGGCGTCTTTAACTTCAGCTTGGTACGGCTGGTGGGGGGCAGGTCAGATGAACTTCGGTGCGGAGCACTTTGTCGATGAGGCCGAGCGCGAGATGCAAGCTTCAACCGCTTGTGCTTGATATCCAGAGCATATTGCCGCTTCTTTGACCTGGTGCGATCGGCAACCTACGGCGCAATCATCGCGACCATCAGTAAAACTTCTGCCTAACAAGGATCGTGTTCAGTGGCATGAACGGAGTTTTGAATCAAAACAGTCCGCGCACACGCGGCAGGCGGTGGCTGACACGATTGCCTCAAAGACCTGTCACCACAATATCAAGCTTGGACTTGTCGCGTGAGAAGCCTAGGGTCATTCCCTGCTTCTCCATTTCTGCAGCGTGCAAATACAGAGCAAAGACTCGGCACATGATGTCCGACGCGCTGGTGGCTTTGCGCTCGGCAAGACTAGCGATCTCCTGGTCCACCTCAACAGGTAGGGTAAGGAACTTTTGGACAGTGTTCATAGAAGCGCTCCTGTGCGGATTCGTTCGTGGTGAATTTTGCACCGCACCTTCCGTTCACGCCTACTGGCACCTTAGTGGCCCAAGTCATTTGAAAGGCCGTAGCTAGCGGCCATCTCCGGATGGGCGCGGATCCATTCGGCAAGCGCCTCCCCCTTCAGGTACAGATTCTCGCCTGTCCAGTTTCGCATCCAGGTTGGAATTGAGCCCGGAGGCAGCGGTGGTGATCCAAGCATGTGCCCACCAGCATCGACGTCGGGCTTTTTGGAACGTCTCTGCCGCATTGACTTGTAGTGACGCTGAGTCGACTTGGCCAGAACAGCCTTGATCTCGGGCAGCAGCGCACTCAAGAAATGGTCGTATCGCTCTTCACGGACGTAGTTGGATGGATCGAACAACAGATCGCGTCGCACCGAATCCCTCATGGCATCGAACGACTGTATATCTTCCTCGGACATCGATAGCTTGAACGCGAGGGCAGCGCCAAGATACACGGGCCCCCAGCCATGACGCGCCTGATTTGGACTGCTCAGGAGACCTCGAATCAGCGCAAACCCGGTTGCGCCGGTCTCGCTCAAAGGACGCTCCAGCTTCATTGCGAGCAGGTTTGCGAGAACTGATCCACGGTGCAGCATCACCACAGCATCGGTACCGCTCATGCCGGGAATGTCAAGTTGACGGATTTGTTCGGTCGCTCGGGCTCTTAGCTTCTCTCCACTGATCCATCTGGGGTCATTGCATAGATAGCTACCACGGTGCTCACTCAAATGCTCGAAGAAAGACACTAGGGGTTCAAGATTGCTGACCTCCGAGGTGCCGCCGCGAGATCTTCCGTGCCACTCGCGCTCCCCATCGGCGGCCGTCCGGACTTCCGCTTCCCGTTCGGCGTCCACTTCGGCCTGCAGGCGTACTTGTTGAACGTCGAAGTCAGGGTGGTTCAACCATGCCTTCATCGAAATGTCGTGAACAACCAACTGACGTAACTGTGTCTTGGTCAAGCGACCGCCCAAGCGCCTCAGGTCTACTTCCACAGCAGCGAGGCCGAGCGCCTGAATCCGGGCCACGCGGCGCGCATTTACTGGGTTGGTGACAGTGACTTCGATGCAGAGCTTGGCATGGGCCAAGTTGCCGTCCTCGCGCCAGGTCGAACACGTCAAATCCGGCCGAATTCCTCCCAGCCAGTTCTCCAGTTGAGTGTCTTTGAGCTGCACAAGTTCGGGCGGTAGGCTCCAACGCCTCTCAATGAGATCCTGATGCCGCAGGGTTGACGCAACAAGAGATTTCCCAGGGAGGCGCATTTCACCCGCTTCCTGCAGGATCAGCTTCACTGCGTAGTGAAGCACGGTTTCCGTCTTCAGTTCCGCCGGCATGTCTTCTGGTAACTGAAGCTCACCAGGCACAACCGCCAGGTGCTCGACGGCCATTTCAATGGCAAGCGCACCGGCTTCCTTTGCCAGCCTGTCATCGTCCCAATGCTTCTGCCAACAAACTGAACCCGTGATCTTCAACCTCGCGCGCAGTTCTTCTGGGCTCATCTCCGCAAGCGATGCATCCCCGACGTCGATCGTGATCATCGCGTTGATCGCGCCGTTCGTGGCATTGATATCAGGAGCACCGGTGAGCACAACATCTATTTGGCGACCATCATCAAGCACAAGTACAGCCCTGGTGCGATCGACGAAGTCCAGGTTCCGTACGCGAAGCTGTTCCGCAGGTCGGTGGGAGTAAGCGCTGTACGTCACCCCATCGATGCCAACAAAGCTTCCCGGGACAGCACGTGCTGGAAGATCAATCCATCCCTGCTGCTGCATGGTGCGCAGCACCGCCGCACGCGCTGCGACGATTGCGCAGTCACGGTGACCGTCTCCGCCCATGTGGCGAAAGTGCGGGCGCTTTTTGAAATGCTCTTTTGCGTTGTTGACGGCGATCATCCCCTCGCCGCACGCGGGGCACAAACACCCCGAGCGGGCGCCGGAACGTTCAGGTCCGAGCTCCAGGATATGCCAGGGTGCCAGGCTTTGTGCATCCAGCGCCCATGCGATCGTCAACCCGCCGAGTAAGGCCACCCCGTCCTCACGGGATTTCACTTTAACGGTCGTGGTCGATTTCATTGACCGCATGATGCCTCTGAGGTGCCGGTCTACTCAAGTGCTCAGCTAGCGACCTTCCTCAATCGGAACCGCGATCCACCGCTGAGTCCGAGATCTGGGTCAGAAATTCGAGGAGTTCAAAGGGGGATGGTCGCCGCTGACACGCAGCGCCCCTACCGGAGAGAGCATGCATCTTGGCAATGTCCGGGTGAGCGCGTGCGCTCCGCGAACCAAGATTACCCAAAATTATGGGAACCAGATAATTATCGGATTTCCATAAATTTAGTCAAAAAACGGGGCAAAGCTCTGGATCCTCGCAGTGCATGCGTTTCGACGATCCGCATGTACTTCCGCTGCTTGGCAGCCGCCAGAAGATAGTGGTAGCCGGTCACATGCGGCGACGATCTCATCGTGCCTTCTGCGCGGTCATGGCCCGCTTCCACTCTCGGATGATCGAGGAAATGGTTCGGTCACCTGAAACATAGCTTTTCAAACGCTCTTCGGCCCAGGTCGACACGATCTCACCCTCCAGTCGCATGGAGCCAATGGAGAACTCAACCGCCCTGCGGCGTCTGAACTGCGCCAATAGGCTTGTATGCCCTGATGCTTGCTCATTCGGGTGACGCATGAAACATCGATCAAAGGGTAGATTTTACTGGCCTTGCGCGAGGCATTTGTCTACAGCACCACGCGGTTCACCTGCCATCAATCCCGCCCTACTCCGCCACCTCTTCCTTACATGCGTTGCCTTTGAATCGCAACGCGGCTGCGCATCGGAGAATCGCAACGGGTTGTCACTAATCAGATGTGCTTTCATCGGGCTGTTCTAAAGACAACGGGTCACCCTTACTACCGAATTTGGAACCTCAAACCAATGATTTCCAATCCCGCGCCGACTAACATCTCCAACTCAGTTTCACACTCCACCACTTGCAAAGGCAGCGCCCATGGCTTCAGAGGCATCTTCCCGCATCGCGTTGGTCACAGGCGCAGGCACCGGCATTGGCAAAGCCGTGGCGCTCGGTTTGTTGAAGGATGGCTTCGTGGTCGTGCTGACCGGCCGACGGCCCGAGCCGCTCGATGCCGTGGCGCAGGCGTCCGCGGATGCGGGCCAGCAGGCCGTGGCCATGCCGGCGGACGTGCGCGACCCGCAAAGCGTGCAGACGCTGTTCGACACGATCGAGTCGCGTTACGGCCGGCTGGATCTGCTGTTCTACAACGCCGGGGTGAATGCACCGGCCGTGCCCTTGGACGAACTGCGTGTGGAGCGCTGTATGGACGTGATCGACACCATCGTGACCGGCGTGTTACTTTGC
>SXGT01363417.1_pt1 | contig 10900 bp, 9 predicted proteins | sample 3176221 | NCBI WGS metagenome assembly SXGT01 (sample SAMN11356862, study PRJNA531348) | freshwater metagenome | isolation source: freshwater sample F1-120 | place: China: Fuxian Lake, Yuxi | collected 2017-12-25
AATTATAATCAGAGGAAATAAATCATGTCATTCAATAAAGTTATTCTCGTTTTTTTGGGCTCAATGTTTCTGAGCGGTTGCGGCGATCAATTATGGTGTGGTGAAGAAGGTTGTAACGCCAGTTCTTCAAAAACCTTATTCAAATCATCCGAAAAAGTTTAGTTAGATTAAAGGGAATTGGACCCATCAAGCCGCTTTGTGAGCGGCTTATTCGTGAACCAAGAACTGACTGATTAAAAAAAGCATTTGGGATAGCCTGAGACCGTTTGAAACAATATCAGAAATTTCAAATCGTAATATTTAGAAATTTGTCACTGTAAACACGGCGAGCCGCTTTTAAATAACCAAGTTTGTTTGCCTTCAACTTAAACTGGGTATTTATTTTCGGAACGAACCCGGTAAATGTATGTTCGAATTATTATCGTTGCTGGTACTTCTTTCATTACCCGGCAAAGTATTTTCAATAATTGGTGCATCCAGCATTTCCGAATTATTCTGCATTACCTCAATCAAGTTCGGTGCCAATTGATCCAAATCAGATTTTTTGTAGACTCGATTATTACAGTTTGTGGTGTAAGCATTACTTTCCTGATTGGAATTGTTTACCTGATGATTATACTCGTTAATATCAACTTGTAATTGTTTAGCTGCGGCCATGTATTTATTTCCTTCCTGGTTAAATTCATTTACCAGCTTGGCATTGTGTGTATCAATTTTTAACCTGCGTTCGATCAGGCTTTGTTCTGTTTCATTCAGCGTCGCTTTACGCTTTTCTAAAGTGGCGTATTGCGTATTCAAAGTGGTCTTCGCTTTTTTGATGTCATACAGATTTTGAGCACAGCCTTTTAACTCATTCGGGGTCATTGTTTTAAATTGATAAGAGGTATTTGTTTTACCTCCGGTAGCCTGACTCGGCATCATGACCAAATCGGATTCTTTAGGACTGGTTTCTACAGGCATTTCCACGTTCTTGTGCGGTGCTGTCTGACATGCATTTAAGATCGACACTGAAATGTAGGTAACTATTACGCTTTTTTTATGAATCATAAGCATCTCTAATGATGAGTGATACGAACAAAATTTCAACCGGAACGGGCGGTTAAGATCATATAGCCTGAATTGGAATCCATTTCGATTTTAAACCGGTTAAGAAAACTCAATCCTAGCAAGCCATCTGCTGCGCCAATTTCCTCGGTGATCGCGATTTCAATATGTCTGGCTTGCAATCCCTGTATAGATATTGAATCGATATACCCCCGGTAGGCCACGCCAATGCCGTTGGCTGTTTGGGTGAGCATCTTGGGCCATCCGGCATAATTAAGTCCTAAACGAACCGCAAATGATTTGGATAAGGTGACTAGCGTAGCACCGGTATCGACGATAAAGGTACCTTGCTGCTGGTTGTTTATCGTGACTTTGGAAAAAATGGCCGTACCTTGTTTTTTCATTTTTATTTTGGCTTTGCCCTTACCTTTACCTTGCATTTCAGCACATTGCGGATTTTTATATAAAACGCTCAACAGGTTTTCAGCGTTTTGGGCTTCATCGGGATGCAAATAAGCATACTGCTCTAACGGTGGAATGCCTTCACAAGGCTGATTAATTCTTTGATACAGGTTGGCCAGTTCGAAAGGTGTTTGGATTTCATCTGGCATCAAAGCCAAGGTCTGTTCGTATTCGTTGATCGCTGAGGCGAAATCCCCCATCTCGCTATACGTTTGGGCACGGATAAAATGGGGGGTGGCTCCCAAAGGATACAATTCAACCAATTTATTGGCTGAATCCATAGCAATAGTCCATTCTGAAAGCCTCCTGGCGGCAACGTTTCGGTAATTGTGTAGTTGATCGTATTCGCCGCAACTTTCGAAAAAACGATTGCTCAGATTGATGCAGGATCGAGATTCGTTGCTCAGAATCATGTCGTTACATCGCCCTAATATTGCCATCCGGTCGCACAATTCGGCTGGTTTTTCTTGCAAATTTCGGCTGTAGTTTCTAGGGTCATCTCTGGTTTTGGTACGAATTATTTTTGCAAAGTTATACTGACTGCCGATTGCAAAAAAAGTGATGAGTACAACCCCCACAGTGACGAGCATGGAATTGGCTTTGATCCACTGGTAAAACTGATTTAACAATGAGCCTATAGACTGGTTTTGAATCTGCCGGATATTTGACGGAATTGATGAATGTCTTTTCGTCGAGGATGACAGTAATTGATTGCCACAGAATATGCAAAAGTTTGCGGAGACTTCATTTTCCTTTTTGCATTTTGAACAATATATTGAGTTAGTCATGTCATTTTATCGTCAAGTTGCTAAATCTGAGAACCGTATTTAGCCCACGCCCAAAACAAACCATACAACACCGCAATTGCAATAATCGTGGAAATAATAATTTGCATCATGTATGACGCGATCTCACTGAAAAAACTTATAAATTTCCCTAGAAAACGAGTATTTTCGTAAGAATTCTTATTATTTGAAACTGAATTCTGAGCCACCATTCTGCTGCCGCAGGTTTTACAAAAAATAGCAACATCCTGATTTTTTTCGCCGCAGTTATAACAAAACATAATATTAAAATAGGTTAAGTCCTGATTCATTCTAACAGAAATCTTCGGTGACTTGGTAGTAATTAGTAAATTTGAATACATACCATTCACTGCACTCATCCATGCAACCTCGTTATTTAACCTTGTAGTTAAATTTCTCAGCCTTAAGGATTTTTATACTCAGGTGTATTTCATATTTCTGTAACTTTATAAAGTTATCTTTCAATCAGTAATCGGATCTTTAGTTCCGAAATCGCTAATCGCACAAACCCTAAATTGCGTTTAATCCTAAGATATTCATGTTTTTGCCGGACAACAGTCTCGAAGATCATCTAAAAGCTAATAAACCGCACTATCAGACGCTGAAAGGGGTAATCAATGTTGAGACACCGAGCGTCAGAAGGTTGTTGCAATATATTGAACCCGTCGTCACTCAGGAGCGCTGTGTCGATGTGTTGGATCGGTTTATCCGCGATAAAGAATTACATGCCGTCGCAGTCGTTGACCAGCATCAGGTCCCCACTGGTATTCTGGATCGTGGACTGATCAGTGAAATTTTTATCAAACCGTATTCCCGAGAGTTGTTGCATAACAAACGCGTCATCGACATCATGGATGCCCAACCGATTATTGTCGATATCAACACCGGCATTGACGATGTAGCCCAGATTATTATTGATGCAGGGATGCGGCATATGGTTCATGGTTTTATCATTTTGAACAAAGGGGTTTATGCCGGCATGGTAACCGGTCATGCGTTACTTGAAGACATTACATATCGCCGACAGCACGATCTATTTATACTGGCCCATTATGATCAACTGACCGGATTAGCGAATCGATTGCTTTTTAACGACCGGTTGGAACAAGGTTGCCGGAATGCGCAGCGGAATCACAAAATGCTGGGCTTGGTATTCGTCGATATAGACCGTTTCAAATATATTAACGACACCATGGGGCATAGTTTTGGTGATCGTTTACTCGTACAGGTGGCCGAACGATTTTCAGCCAGTGTTAGACAAAGCGATACCATTGCCAGACTGGGCGGCGACGAGTTTGTGCTCATCTTGCAGAATATCGAAACCGAAGACGATGCCGTGATGGTATTGACTGGCATCATCGAGAAGCTTCGGGAGCCCATGTTCATCTCGGAACGTGAAATACGAATAACCGCCAGCATGGGTATCGCTTTTTTTCCGCAACACGATCAAACCATTGATGGCTTGATTCGGAAAGCCGATGCGGCCATGTACGAAGTCAAACAACGTGGACGTAACAACTTTTTGGTCTACAACCCAAAAATGGATCAAGGCCATGTCGAACGCATGAGTGTTGAAACCCAGCTCCGGATGGCACTCAATAATGACGAATTGTCAGTGTCTTATCAGCCGCAGATTCAACTGCCCGCATTGAAGGTGGTGAGCGTGGAAGCCTTGTTACGTTGGCATCATCCGCAGTTAGGTTCGGTCTCTCCGGCCACGTTTATTCCAATTGCCGAAGAGACTGGATTGATTATTTCCATAGGCGAATGGGTACTCAGGGAAGCCTGCCAACAGCATTTTCGATGGATTGAGCAAGGTTTGCCCGCGTTGCGCATGGCTGTCAATATTTCCGGGGTTCAATTCAAGCAACGAGAGTTTTGTGGATTGGTCAAACGCATCATCGATGAAAGTGGCATTGACCCGCAATACCTTGAATTGGAGTTAACCGAAAGCGTAGTAATGACTCATGCAGAATATACGGTACAAACCTTAATGGAATTAAGAGCCCTGGGTGTCAAATTGGCAATTGACGATTTTGGCACGGGTTATTCCAGTTTGAGTTATTTACGAAAATTCCCATTGGATCGTATCAAGATTGATCAATCCTTCATCCGTCACATCAAAAGCACACCTGCCAACGAAGCCATTGTGCGAGCCATTATTGCCCTGGGTGAAAGTCTGGGCCTGGAAACAGTGGCCGAAGGTGTTGAAAATGACGATGAACTGGCCTGTGTGCTCAGCCATCATTGCCATGAAGTGCAGGGATATCATTTTGCCAGGCCGTTATCGGCTGATGATTTTGTGGATTGGTTAGGGCAATTTGCCATGGCAAGCCCTCGTTAACCTGCTACAGAAGAAACTAAATACATATTTGTTGTTTTTAAAGATTAAAACATCTCGAACCTGGCCAAATAGCCAAAATGATCGGAAACGATAGGATAAAAATGCTCATTGAAAATCACTTCCATCGACTGGATACGCATGGGGCTCCAGTGTCGTTTCAATATATGGTCGATGCGTTTGGGGGTATGGTTTCGCCAGCCGTCAATTTGGCCTTGATAGCTGGGTTCATAGAAGCGGTGGGGATGCAATTCGAAAAATTGATCAACATACTCGCCATTGCCGACGATATGGTTATAAGCATGCTCACCTGCTGGCGCATTAAAATCCCCCACAATCAAATCAGCTCTCACACCGAAATGTCGACGCGAATCGATCAAGTTTTTTAAGCGATGAAATTCGTCAAAAAAACCATGATGGGCCCAACTCAGGTGTACATTGGACACATGCAGCAAACCGAACCACGGCACATCGATACACGATAAAGTGATATTCCGCGACATGTAATTGTCTTTACGGTGATCGTTGGATACGTAGGCCGAATAGTTGTGATACATGGGATAACGACTCATGATGGCGGTGCCTTCCCGCCAACGGTAAAAGCCGACATGACTCCAATCCTGATGAATATGATACCAATGCCCCCACGCGCGTAATTTCTGGCAAATGCGAAAAGCCATATTGGAAGGTGATTCCCCATATGGATAATGGATAGGGTCATGCAGATATTCACCCACCTCTTGAAAACACACCACATCGACGCCCAAACGGGCAATGGCTTCCGCGATGATTAAGACTTCGCGTTCATGGTGATGCATGGTCTCGAATGGACAATGCCGGGCATGCTGTTGATAGGTATGCAAGTTCAGCGTCAACAACGAGAGATTCATAAAGCAAGTGATTTGAGTGGGTGGTGCAAAAGGGGATGAAGTCAAACTGAATGCTACTAAACAAAGAATGGCTTCAGATAAAGCCATTCTTACTTCATTCAACTATGCCAGATTTTCCGTAAGCCCATCATGCCCAGGAAGCAGGTATCCAGTCAATGCCGTTAAGCCGATCTTGGTTCGACAGGCTCACCACGAACGGCTTAATTTAACGGCATTGGGTATCCAGTGCCATGGATGGTGTTCTTCCGATTCATAAAACTGAATTCCAGCCATCCCTGCTGGAATGAGGCCTTCGAAAATTGGATCATGTGATCGCATTAAGTCCTTTTATTGCCTTTTTTCCGCAGCCCTTGCAGTCCGAAGCCCAATAAGGCAGTTCCAAACAATGGAAACGCGGCGGGTAGTGGCACAGCTTTTACTTCGAAAGCTAAAAATTGCGAGAATTGAGTGGTTGAAAAATTGTTATCCGATGCCAGCACCAAGGTCGGATTGCCATTGAAAGTTTCACCCCAGGTGATGGCTTCGATATTGTCCAACGCCAAGCTTGAACCATCATTATTGGTCAGCGAGCCCAAATCCAGCAGCAACTCTTTTTTCATGCTGGTGTAAGCACCGGCACTATCCAGATCATCTATTCCCAGCAAGTTGCTGGCGTCATGCAAACTGGTCAGATACAAGCGGATGTTGTTGCCGGTACCCGGAATGCCCGCCGAGAAAGAGCGTTCGATGGCAATAAAAGTATCGTTCAGGCCAGGCACATTTAGCAGTTCCACCAAACCGTTGGTAGCAAAATTGGTGACCGGGATCGGGCTGTCAATGACGGGATCAGTCGCATACACATATTCGCCGACGGCATTGCCGGTCGCGCTATCAAACGCCAGTATCCGACTCTTGGAGCCGTTGAGTATGGTCGCAGGCAACGCATCGTCTTGCGCCAGGGAGTTTTCCGTTGCGGTATACAGTGTCTTGCCATCATTGGAAAATGTCAGACTTTCGAACGCCAGATTATTGCGTATCCCCTGATCGCCTGATGCTAACGCCCCGGCGCTTCCGCTGGGATGGTAGTGAGCAGGTACCGCAAAATCTCGCATATAGTTACCGTTTAAGTCCATTTCCCTAACCGTTGGGTTTTGAAATCCACTGGCTGTACGTTGACCTTCGTTAGTCCAGAACAGACTGCCGTTTTTGAGGCGCATTGATTCCGGATCAACGGTATTAGCCGCAAAAGGGGTGCCGCTGGGCGTCAGAATATTGGTTACGCTGTTGAACGTAACACCCGCCGCACCTGGTGCCGCATTTTTATTGAACAGCGCCAGATTTAAGCTCAAGTCGTAGTAACGGGCCGGGTTTAAAGCGGATCGATCGTCACTGATTGCCAGATAACGACCGTTGGCGCTATCGTAATCGATGCCCGACAAGCCACCAATCGTGGTACCGTTGAACTGAGTGCCCGTGGCAACGATGTTTTGACCAATATAATTCAGCGAAAAAGGCGCTGCTTGGGCAGTTGTGCCCAGCATAACCAAGAGTAAAGCAGATAGGGGATAACCTATTTTCATCATGTGCTCCAAAAAAATTTAAGCGTTACAAAGTGCCGTCAGGCTGTGCGAAGGCCGGATGAGAAAATCACATCCAGCCGGAGGTATCAGGCTTTTTTACGGTTAGTGAACATCAAGCCCAATAATGCGCTGCCAAACAACCAAATGGCCCCAGGTACTGGGACAGGCTGTAGGTTTGTTGGCGTAATTCTGAATTGACTGACGATTTGCGGGGTACGAGCGATGACTCCATTCAAATCATTGGCGATGTCGTCAGCGTCATAAGGAGCGATGCCAAAAGTGGTCACCAATAATTGTTGCGTAAACTGATCGATTTCAAATTCAGTCCAGCCAAAACTATGGGTAGCTACATAATCGCCTTGCAACAATTCGGCGTGAATCAAGCCTTCAGCACTTGCCAGATTGGCATCCAGACCCAAGGGATCATAGCCTAGCGGAGTCAATGCGCCGTTGGTGACTGATTTAATGAAACTATCCTTGGCAGCGATACTGGGTAATGAATCGTAAAAGGTTTTTTGTTGCGGTGTCAGCAAGCCGACGGCAGCGGCCAACTGGGCAACAGTGGGACCAAAGGGCGCATCGTAAGCTACCGAACCCGTGGTAATTTCGAAAGCGTTGGTCGCCAATTGCTCGCCAAATGGCGTCAGCTGATAGGTAAGGTTATTCACCAAAGTGCCGTGAATATCCGCAGACAGAAACACCACATTATCAATCTTGTTTTCATCGATGAACTGCAAAATCTCGGTACGCTCGGCGGCATAACCTTCAAAGCGATCTGCCGCGCCGACTACACCCAGATTTTGAATCGGTTCCGGCACCGCGATGAATTTCCAGGTGACACCGTTTTGTTCTGCCGATAGTAAATCCGCTTTCAGATCGAACACTTGCTGTTTACCCAGCATAGTGCGGGTGGCGTCAAATGCATTGGCCAAGAAACCACCCACAGAGGCTTGATCCAATGGATTCGCATCGGCTAATTCCTTGTCGCGAAACGAACGCGCATCCAGCACCATCAAGGCCGCATCGCTACCAAAGGTTTGGTTACGATACAGCTTGATTTCGCCAGCCGTACGCGTGTCACCAGTTGCGCCATAGGTTTCGCTGCGTATGGGGTTGTATTCCTGAAAGGCTTGCAGGCCGTTGTTATAAAGCGCGCTGTCGTTGACCAACGTCCCAGCCGCTTCATGATTGAAACGCGCATCGGAGGAGACATCAGCACCTCCAGCGAAGTCATTGGTGACCTCGTGATCATCAATCGTCGCAAATACCGCAGTGGACTGCCGCAGTTCGGCTAAGGCATTTAAACCGCCATTGGCGCTATACACCTCGGCGTGTTTATTGCGGTAATCGCTCAGGCTTTGTGCTTGAGCTTGAAAGTTATTCGCCGGTGAAGCGACATCGCCATAAATGGTGTCGCCCATCGCGACGAAGAAATCCAGGCTACGTTGACTGGCATTTTTAACCGCTGGATAAGGTAACAACTCACCGCGCCAATCACCGGATACCCCAAAGCGCAGGCCCGTTTTGCTGCCGAGTGTGGCAGCGGTTTTAAATTCGCCGGTTGTGGTACTGCCGACGCTATCGGTCACGCGGTAATAGTACTGGGTGTCTGCCGACAACGCGGAAACATCCCATTTCACCGGCGCGGACGTATCTGTCACCGTCGCGTTGTGGTAACCCACATTTTGAGTGAAAGCGCTATCGGTTGCGTACTGAAAATTCAAACTGCCTAGCGCATTGGAGCGGGCCCACAATACCGCAGAATCCTGACTGACATCACCGGCAGCTACGCCATTCGGTAATGCAGCATAAACGTTACCGCCGAGAGCGGACACCATCGCTAAAGCGGTTAACCGAACAACTTCAAATTTCATAAACATCTCCCAGTGTTTCATACAAAAAGCGTGACCGAGTTGGCATGCCTGGATTCTAGAATTGCTTGATGACAACTTGATGAATGAAAGGGTTAAGCGATATTAAGAAAGTGTGTCATTTCCTCTGCGTCTAAATCCAATCCCTATGTCCACGTCAAATTTGGGCGCACATTGCTAGACATCATTTCCATGCTTACATCACGGGCCTGCAGAATTTCGAATAGTGATAAAGACGCGTTCTAACTCGTTTTAACTAGGATTCGATAACTTTTGAGTTGGGTAACTTATAATTAGATGATTATGAAATCTTTCTGCTGGTTGAAAGATACGCCTAATCCTTTACGCACGAGGCCGACAGGCAGTCAAGCTGTTATCGATGAAAAATTACAAAATAAGCCCCTTAGATTCCTCCCCACACTCATTAACTCAAGCGGTGAATTTGTTACATGCCAGTTGTCCAAACGAGTCTGACCGCTACGAAAAACCCAGGTTAGTCAATGAGATAGCTTCGACAGACATAATGCCATTCTATAGAAAATTTTTTGGCGCCTATGATGTTGATGGAGTGTTAATTGGCGTAGGTGGAATTAAAGCTGCCGATTGGGCTTCAGATACGCACATTCTTTATATGATGGCTGTTGATATCAATCATCGCGGAAAAGGTATCGGTACTGATTTGGAAGCCATCCGGATAAAGTGGATACTGGATAACTTTAATCGAGGCCGCTGCCTGGTCAGTACCAAGCATAAAAAGCGGTTTGAACGATGGGACTTCAAAACAGTTAGTGAAATCGACAAAAGGCATCTAATGCTTTTAGAGTTTTGAACCCTGTATAAATCGATCTTTGATGCCATAAATTCCGGACCAGAATAATAATTAGTCTATTAATAAGGACCCGCTATAAAATTACCCTTTCCCATTTAGTGACTTTCTTATAAAAACTGCGTGTTTTTCGAGTCCGAACGTCAAAATTTTTTTCGACCTTTAACCGGCAAACGCCGGGAGTTGGTGGTCGCCTGCCTACGAGTGTTATATGAGCGCTTGCACGGCCCTAGTGCCGATTATTCACAAAATCTGACCCGCGACAGCTTAAAGGAATTACTCAGTCCCACCATACAGGGCTTGATGAATGAAATGGCTATTGACCCTATTCTGGATAACGATGAATTGTCTTCACTGGATAGTGCGGATGACCAACAACTAACCACGGCACTGATTCGCACCCTGTTAAAAGACGGCTGGCTGGAAACCTTTGGTGATCGTTCTGGATTGGTTACAGCTTATCGCTTCAGTCGTGCGGGCAAACTGTTTGCCGAAGCGTTGTGGTCGCTGGATCGGATGCGCGCCCGTAGCCGTCAGCGCAATGTGCGCAGTTGTCGCAATGCCCTGGAAGCCGCGCGTAAAAACATCGACGCCTATGATTTGATCGATGCCTATGACTACGCGGAAAAAATCATCAGCGACTTATCGGAAGGCGTGGATTATTTTCAGGAGTTGGTGCGGCGTTTGATGAGCGAAGCATCCAAGACACCCTGGGACGAATTCATCGAATTTTTGGATCGTTTTGAAAAAGAGTTCAAAAAGCAACTTACCGCCGACAACGTGGATCGGCATCGTCAGGCCATCCTCGATAACTTGAGCCGCTTGCGGAATTTGGATAGCAATAAATACCTGGCCTTTGAAAATCAGCTACAAGATATCGCCAGTTGGGCGGATGCCGAACGCGGTGATAACAGTATTTTTGATTGGCTGCTGGATCGGATTGAAGATCGGGTAGAAGTGGCCTGTACCGGTAAACATCCTGAACTGATCAAGGCCATGAATATCTATATGCGCCGTGCCGCCAGTATTGTGCAACAAGCCTTGATGCTGCAAGGCGGTCAAAGCAGACAGGGTTTCAGTCGAGCCATCGCCCGAGTTGCC
>SXGT01808541.1_pt1 | contig 10899 bp, 10 predicted proteins | sample 3176221 | NCBI WGS metagenome assembly SXGT01 (sample SAMN11356862, study PRJNA531348) | freshwater metagenome | isolation source: freshwater sample F1-120 | place: China: Fuxian Lake, Yuxi | collected 2017-12-25
ACTTCGTCCTTGTCGGAGGTGTCGCCGGAGATACCGACGCAGCCGATGACTGCCCCGGTCGTGTCGCGGATCAGCACGCCGCCGGGTGCGGGCACCACGCGTCCGCCCGAGGCGGCGGCGATGGCGGTGTAGAACATCTGCTGCTTGGCGGCGCGGTTGCCAAGCTCGCGGCTGCCGAAGCCGAAGCCCAGCGCACCCCAGGCCTTGCCGTAGGCGATGTCGAAGCGCAGGATTCCCGACTTGTCCTCGCGCTTGAAGCAGACGAGATGGCCGCCGGCATCGAGCACGGCGACGGTGAGCGGCGCGCAGGACGTGTCGCGGCCTTTTCTGAGCGCCGCGTCGACGATAGTCGCGGCCTGGGCAAGCGTGACGCTGGACATGGAACCCCGTTCCCCTGTGCTCTTGTTTATCCCGCGATTACTATCATGGCCGTGACCAAGGGCAAAGGCGAAGACACATGACCAGCAGGACCATCGGCCTCGTCGGCCTCGGCATCATGGGCGGGGCGATCGCCGCCAACCTGGTGAAGGCCGGTTTCATGGTGATCGGCCACGATATCGACAAGGAGCGCCGGCGCGAGGCCGAGGCGGCCGGAGTGAAACTCGGGGGCGACGCGGTGGCCGTGGCGCGGGACACGGAGATGCTGCTCACCAGCCTGCCCACGGAGGAAGCACTCGACCAGAGCGTCGCTGCCATCGCCGCCGCGAAACTGCCCCACCGCATTGTCGCCGAGCTCAGCACCTTCACCCTCGAAGGCAAACAGCGCGCCCATGACGGGCTGCGCGAAGCCGGCCACATCCTGCTCGACTGTCCGCTGAGCGGCACGGGCGCCCAGGCGAAGGTAAAGGACCTCTCGGTCTATGCCAGCGGCGACAGCGCCGCGATCGCCGCCCTGATGCCGGTCTTTCTCGGCTTCGCCCGCGAGGCGCATGACCTCGGCCCCTTCGGCAACGGCAGCAAGATGAAATACGTGGCCAATCTGCTGGTCGCCATCCACAACGTCGCGGCGGCCGAGGCGCTGGTCCTCGGCATGAAGGCGGGGCTCGACCCCAAGGCGATCCTCAAGGTGGTGCCGCCGGGGGCCGGCGGGTCGCGCATGCTCGAGGTGCGCGGGCCGGTTATGGCCGAGGGACGCTGGGCCGAGCCGACCATGCGGGTCTCGACCTGGCACAAGGATCTCACGATCATCGGCGAGTATGCCAGGGCCGTCGGCTGTCCAATTCCGATGATGGACGCGACCCTGCCGATCTACGCCCAGGCGCTGAAGCAGGGCCACGCCGAGCACGACACGGCCGCGGTCTGCGCCGTGCTTGAAAGAATGGCGGGCGTGAAGCGGGGCTTCTAGGTGGCGAACTGGTAGGGCGTCAGCGGCACGGGCGGATTGGGATCGCCCGCCCGGCTCTGGCGGTGAACCACCCGCATGCCTTCCCAGAGTTCGATCGCCGGATGCTCGGGGTTCGCCGCCACGAGTCCAGAGGCCCAGGCGACGGCCTCGGTGTCGTTGGCATTCTCGCCGACCTCGACACGGGCGATGCGGTTGGTCGCGGTCAGGATGTAGCAACGGTAGAGCGAGAGAGTCTCCTCGAACCACCCCCAACAGCGCCTTTATCGCCCTGAAGTCAAGCGCCACAAAGAGGGGCCGTCGATGGAAGGCCGGTGAAGCGGCGGCTAAGATGCGCCGAACAAGAGGGAGAAGACGATGACCATCCGCAACGTGACGCGCGAGCGGCTCGACAAGGGCGAGCTCGCCCTGGGCATCGGCCTGCGCCTGGCGCGCAGCGTCGACATCGCGCGCCTCGCCCGCGACTGCGGCTACGACTGGCTGTTCATCGACCTCGAGCACAACACCATGGACATCGACATCGCGGCGCAGATCTCGGTGGCCGCACTCGACGCCGGCATCGCCCCGCTGGTGCGGGTCCCCGAGGGCCAGTACGGCATGGCCACACGCCTGCTCGACGGCGGCGCGCTGGGCGTGGTCATGCCGCATGTCGACACCCATGCCGAGGCCCGCGAATGCGTCTCCCGCTTCCGCTATCCGCCGGCCGGGCATCGCTCCGTCGCCACACCCTTTCCCGCCGCCGGCTTCAAGCCGGTGAAGACCGGCGAGGTGACGGCGCAGCTCAACGCCGCCACCCTGATCACGGTGATGATCGAGACGCCCCAGGCGGTGGAGAACGCCGACGCCATCGCCTCGGTCCCCGGTGTGGACGTGCTGCTGATCGGCACCAACGACCTGGCCATGGCCATGGGCATTCCCGGCGATGTCGGCAACCCGCGCATCGTCGCCGCCTACGAGAAGGTCATCGCGGCGTGCAAGAAGCACGGCAAGCATGCCGGCATGGGCGGTGTGGCGGCGGAGGAGCTGATGAAGCGCTATATCGGCATGGGCATGCGCATGGTGCTGGCCGGCGGCGACACCAACCTGCTGATGCAGGCGGCGACCCAGCGCTCCGATTTCCTGCGCGGCTGCCTGAAGGGCTGAGCGATGGCCGAATTCACTGTCCGGCCGGCGCGGCCGGACGACTACGAGAGCTGGCTGAAGCTGTGGGAGGGCTACAACACCTTCTACAAGCGCACCCTGCCGATCGAGATCACCAGGCTGACCTGGCAGCGCTTCTTCGACCACTACGAGCCCATGCATTGCCTGGTCGCGGAGAAGGGCCGTCAGCTGCTCGGGATCACGCATTACCTGTTCCACCGCAGCACCATGATGATCGGCCCCAACTGCTACCTGCAGGACCTGTTCACCGCTGCCGAGGCGCGCGGCCAGGGCGTTGGCCGCGCGCTGATCGAGGCGGTCTATGCCCGCGCCCGCGAGGCGGGCAGTCCGCGGGTCTACTGGATGACGCACGAGACCAACGCCACCGCCATGCTTCTCTACGACAGGGTTGCCAGCCGCTCCGGCTTCGTCCAGTACCGGAAGGAGCTCGGCTAAGTGAAAAAACATAATAGACACATTGGATATATCAGGGCGCGAATTGCACGTAATTCTTCTTTTTAATTGAATGAGTTAAGATCGGCCGGCGCCGCCGCCACCGCAAAGACACAATGTATAATCCAGGCCTCGGCCGCGGTAACACGGTCGGACGATCTCCGAACGCGTTCACCGCCGGGCGTCCAGGGGTGGTATGGTGTGGGGGTCACCAGGAAAGGCAGGACGATGGCCGAGACCAAGACGCCGGAATGGAAGCAGATCATGGATCAGCAGAAGGCCAAGTTCGCTGACCGCTCGGACAAGCTGAAGGCGGCGCGCCTGGCGCATCAGGCGACGCTGCCGCCCGAGCCGGTCAAGAAGCCGCGGGCCAAGAAAGCCAAGGCCGCCAGCGCGTGAGCACCGAGACCCCGGTCGATCTCGACACGCATCGCGGGATGCAGGAGCTGAAATCGACCGAGCTGCGCCGCCACCGCCAGGCCGTCGAGCTGCAATACGAGCAGCTGCGCCAGCGCCAGGCCGAGCTCGAGACCATGCTCGACGCCGCCCCGGCGCAGAGCTGGACCGAGGCGGCGGAGAAGGCGCGCTACCTGATCAACCTCTTCGCCACCACCGCCGAGGCCCGCGACCCGCGGCGCCGCCGGCTGATCGACGGCACGCTGGCCGATCTCGCCCGCCTCTCGGGCGAGAGCTGACGCGACGGCTTGGGAAAGCCGTCACTGATGTCCCGCCGCTCCCCGACCCTCTTTCTTCACCTGCATCTCGACCAGGCGGTCTACGAGTTTCGCCGCTGCTTCCCCGGCCTGCCGTGGAATGCGGTGGCCGGGCTCTACGCTTTCGTCGCCTGGCCGGCGAAGCTGCTCTATATCGGCGAGACCACGAGCTTCGCCGCCCGCCTGCCCGGGCACGAGATCTGGCCCGAGGCGCGGCGGCTCGGCGCGCGCCATGTCTACGCCATGCCCTTCGGCGGCACGGCAAGCGAGCGCCGGGCGCTGGAGCGGGCGCTGATCGGCGCCTACACGCCCGAATGCAACACCCAGCACCGCGCCGCGGGCCTGGCGGAGCGTGACGATCCGGGGCTGTGGTTCGATCCCTTCGACAGTTTCGACGCGTTTGTCAGACAGGTGCGATAAGGGCCCTCAAGGCCCGCGACCGGCGCAAGAGGACCGGGCTCGCGCTGGTTAACTCCCGGCCTTTGAGTCGTCACGACGACTCGAGCGAATCAGTCTCGCTCCAGGGAACACCTAGGTACTTCACCCCAGGGGCGCACCGGCGGCATTCGTCTTTCGGCCAACGCCTTTGGTCGAACAGTGTTCCTTATAGCTTGTGGCGCGACCACCACGCGCGGAACGTAGGTGGTCCGTGCCGATCACCCTTGCGTACAGGATTCGGCGCGCCGCCTTCATGCCGCGCGGCTTACAAAAAAACGCCCAGGTTCTCGATGATCATTCCGTTCATTCCGGAGGAGCTGTTCCAGCCGAGCAGCGAGCCCGAGGTGCGTTTCCAGGACGGCGTCCTGATCGTCGACAACTGGTTCGCCGATTTCGCGGGCGTGCGCACGGTTCTCAGCAACATGTCCGTGCCGCGCTGGAAGTGGTCGCCCGAGGGCCGGAACTTCGTCGACTACTATGATTGCCGGCCCAGCATTCCCGGTCACTGGGTGACCGAGCGGGCCTTCAACGGCGTCAACCAGGTCCTCTCCTACATCCGCTTCTTCTTCCGCGACCAGGACGACCTCAAGCTGATCAACCATCTCTACGAGTTCAACTACTACCGGACCATCCGCCGGGACATCCCCGACACGCAGCAGCATCATCCGCACACCGATTTCCGCTACAACTGCCTCGTCTACATCGACGAAGTCTGCTCGGGCGGCACGGCGCTCTACGAGAAGGCCGAGGTGCCCAACACCGAGAGCGAGAACCTGCTCTACGACGTGTCGCGTATGAGCAGGCGGGTCATCCCGGCAAAACCAAACCAGCTGGTCGTCTTCAACGGCCACCAGATGCACGGCGGCTATATCGCGGACCACAACGCCTACCTGGACGACTGGCGCATCAACCAGATCATGTTCTTCGACCAGCGCAATGCTGGCATTGCGCGATAGCGCCGCAGTGAATGCGTAGCATTCGCGTAAAGGCGCTCCGGAGAAATTCAACCTCATGCTGAGGAGCCGTGCGCAGCACGGCGTCTCGAAGCATGACGACACCCTTCGAGGCTCGCCCTGGCGGGCTCGCACCTCAGGGTGAGGCCGATTCTTGGTGACGAATTACGCAACCGAAGGGCGAAAGTCTAGCGACCTAAACCCGTGACCGCCAGTGGGGAGTAGCTGGAACGGCGATCCGCTGGGGCTCTACGCCCTCACGCCGCCTTCTTGAGCGCCGTCTTGAACGACACCAGCTTGCGGCGTTCCTCGCACCATAGCGCCAGGCGGGCGCAGCCGAGGCTCTCGCGCAGCGACAGGCGGCGCACGCGCTGCAGCTCGGGGTGCCGCTCCAGGCATTCGCGCAGCCGGTAGTTGGGGATCCGGCTCGACAGGTGGTGGAGGTGGTGCAGGCCGATATGGCAGGTCAGCCAGTGCAGGAAGCGCGGCAGGTCGTACATCGACGAGCCCTGCACGGCGGCGATGCGGAACTGCCAGCGTGCCTGGTGCTCCCAGTAGGTGTCCTCGAACTGGTGCTGCAGATAGAAGAGCCAGATGCCGATGCTGCCGGCGACGAGGAACACGGTGGTCTGGATCAGCAGGTACGGCAGGAACCCGAAAAGCCAGCCGAGTCCGAACGCCATCGCGGCAACCACCACATTGGTGAACCACACCGAACGGATTTCGCGCCCGCGCCCGCCGGCACGCGGAAACCGTTCGAGCACGACGAGCAAGACCAGCGGCGCAATGCCGAACAGCACGATGGGATTGCGCGCCAGCCGGTAGGCGAAGCGCTTCCACCGCGACGCCTGCAGGTACTCCTGCACCGTCATCGTCCACACATCGCCGGTGCCGCGACGATTGAGGTCGCAGGTCGTCGCGTGATGGATCGCGTGTTCCGTGCGCCACTGTTCGAACGGCGTCCACGCGAGCACACCCAGCACACGCCCCACCAGGACGTTGGCGAGGCGGCTCTTGAAGAACGAGCCATGGCCACAGTCGTGGAACAGGATGAACAAGCGCACGAGCAGGACGCCGGCCAACACCGCGAGCGGCATCGTCAACCACCACGACACGTCGCGGCTGAGCCAGATGCCGACCCACAGGCCGACATAGCAGGTCAACGTCGCCACCAGCTGCCACAGGGCGCGCCACAGGCTCGGCTGCTGCCATCGCTTGACGATCTCCTGCCACGGTTCGGACGCGGCCACTGGCGGCACGGATGCGGCGCCGGCGGCGTCCGTCACAGCGTGGGATTGCATGCCGGCATCATGCGGTAAGCGGGCGCGGCGAACGAGTACGGAACTGTCCGCACTTGCCGACGCCATTCTCCGGCCCGGTCGCCTGCCAGCCCCGAGCGGCATGGTGCGGGCATTCGCCGAAAGAGCGCACTGCGACGGAATGCACTCGTTGGGGCCTTCCCAAGCGGCGGCCATCGGGCATCCTGGAGCACCTCGTTTCTCCTGGAGTTCCCCATGCGCCTCATGTTCCTGCCTCTGTTGCTTGCCACGTCCGCGCTCGTCGCCCAGTCGGTGGTCGTCCCCAACGCCAACGCGACCACGCTCGGCACGGGGCAGCTCAACACCATTCTTCGCAACTCGGCGAACCCGCGTACCTACCAGTACGGAATCAACGCCAGCGAACTCACCGGCGTCCCGGTGGGCTCGGTCATCACCGGCGTCAGCCTTCGCTTCATGGTGTTCGCGAGCAACTCGCCGACCTGGCCACCCACCGACATCACCTGGACCACGTACGACATCTCGATCGGTCCGGCGACGCCCACCGCCAGCTGGGTGCCGGATCCTGCGGCGAACTTCGCGAGCCCACCGCAGGTCGTGCGCACCGGCCCGATGACGCTCGACGCGGGTGCGCTCCAGAACCTCGGCGTGCCGGCCACGCCGAATCCGTGGTCCGAGTTCTATTTCAACTTCCAGACGCCGTACCTGTACCTCGGGGGTGACCTGGCGATGCTGTTCAGCCACCCCGGCAGCACCAGCACGGCGCTGGCGCAGTACCCGGAGACGGTCATTTCGAACGCTGCCGTGCACGGCGTCGGCCGCAGCCAGTCGGTGTACCCAGCAGGCGTCGCTTCCGTGGGCACGACGTACTACGTGATGCGCGTGCACTACGGCTACGGCTTCGGTTGCCCCGGCAGCGCCGGCACGCCGATGCTCGTGCAGAACGGCAACACCACGGGCGGCGCCGGCGGCAACATTTCGCTGCAGATCGCCAACGCACCGGCCGCGAGCATTGGAGTGTTCGCGCTCGGGTTCACGCAGGTCCTGGTGCCGATCGGCAACGGGTGCGACCTGCTGGTGAGCCCGGACATCCTGATCCCGGCCTTCGTCAACGCCAACGGCCGCGCGACCCTGAACATCCCCATTGCGCCCGCCAGCGTGGGCAGCTTCTTCGCACAGGGTGCCGTTCTCGACGGCGGCGCGCCGGGCGGGCTCTCCGTCAGCAACGCGGTTTCGCCCGCTGCGAACTGAGCGCCGCTGCCGTCGCGAAGGGCGTCACTTGCCAGCGCCCTTCGGCGACAGTGCCGCGTCGAAGAACGTGAACACGTCGGGCAGCGCGAACTGCACGATCGCGAGATGCTCGACGTCTTCGTACTCACGCCACTGGGCATCGGCGCCGGCCTTCACCAGCGCCTGGTGCAGTGCCACGGCACCACGTCGCCCGAAATCGCGTTCGCCGGCGGCGACGAAGAACGGCCGACCGGCCAGCCCCCGGCCCTTGCCGATGCCACCGCCACCGCCGAGCAGCGCCACTGCGGCGAAGCGTTCGGGCGCGCGCGCAACCGCGGACGCAGCCTGCCCGGCCCCCATCGAGTGACCGACCAGCAGCACCTTCGCCGGATCGATCGGCCAGCGCGCGGCGAGCGCATCGACCAGCTGCGGCGCATCGTAGTTGCCGAGCAGCTCGCTGCGCGGCGCCACCAGATACCAGCCGCGCGCCCGGCACAACGCGACGATCGCGCCAGCGCCGTAGCTGTCGAAGAACATGTTCTCGGATCCGCCGGCCCCGTGCATGGCCACCACCAGCGGCCGCTTCGCGTCGGCGGTCGAGTCGGGCGGCACCAGCAAGCGCACCGTCGCCGCACCGCGGCGCAGCGGCACGCGCAACCAGTGTTCGCCGGCCCGCGCGGGACCGAAGAACGGCTCGCCCTTGCCGTGGGCAACCACCATCGCTTCGGCGTCGGCGAGCAGGCGAGCGCCAGGCAGCACGGTCTCCTCGGGCTTGGGCTCGGTCATTGCGGCGAGTTGGCGCGCCAGCATCGCCGCGGTCGCGCTCTCGAGAGTGACCACAGCCGACGACTCTTCGTCAGCGTTAGCCAACGCCGCGAGGCGCTTTGCCAATTCGGTGGCTAGCGACAAGCCTTGCCTTCGCTGCAACAGCACGCGTTCGCCGACACGCAACGTCCACACCAAAGTGCGATCGCCCGTCGCGGCATCGGCGATCGACAACGAGCCCGAACACGGCAACGCAGGCACCGGCACGCTCGTCGGCGCCTTCGTGTCGCCATCGAGCGCGACGTCGAGCACCAGTCCTTCCGGGCACGCGACTCCGGCGGGATACGCCGCCGCCACTTCGAACGGCACCGGGCCCGCGTTCGGGTCGTAGAGCCGCGCCGACACGCGCAACTGCACGCTGCGCGCAAACGCAGTCGCGGCATCCGGCGCGGTCGGCAACAGCCGCCGATCCGCGGCGTCGACCGCGCGTGCGACCGCAGCCAGATCGAACCGGAAGAAGGCCTGCACGGCGCGGTCGAGTTCGAGCATCGACGCGGCGTTGCGTTCCGCATCGGTGCTGGCACCGAGGTTCTGTTCGTAGGCGCGCAGACGCAGACCGAGTTCGTAGCGATCGAGCTGCGCGGTCGCCGTCGCGGTAGTCGCGGTGACGGCGACGCAGGCGAACAGGGCGGCGACGGGCAGGCGCATGGCCTGCACGGTCGGCGATGCCGGCGCCGGCGTCAATCGCGGGCCCCGAGACGCACCACCAACCCGCGCCGATCGAACCGCGGATCCGTGCCATCCATCGATCCGATGGGCAGGCACCTCCGGCCCGGATACACCTTGCGCCCCACCACGCCGCCGTGCCGCCCTCCTCCCTTTCGCCTGCCCAACGCCTCGTCGACGAGTTCGCGCGGCTGCCCGTCACCCGCACCGTGCTCGAACAGGTCGGGCTCGGCGCGCGCCGCAAAGTCGGCGGCATGTGGGGCGCCTCCGCCGGCCTGCTGCTCGCCGCGGTGCACGCCCGCCATCGCGGCACCATGCTCGTGCTCACCGCCGACGACGTCGACAGCCTGCAACTGCAGACCGACCTCGCCGCGTTCGGCATCAACGCGCACGTGCTGCCGCGGGAAGAAGTGGGTGACGACGGCCAGCCCGACGCGACCACGCGCAGCGCCCGCCAACGCGCCCTGCAACACCACGCCGCCGACAAGGCCCCGCTGCTGTGCGGCATCGAAGCGCTGCTGCAGCCGGTCGCGACGCCGAAGAGCCTGTCGCGCGCCCAACTCGAACTGCACACCGGCCAGACCCTCGACCGCACCCAGGTGCTGCAGAAGGCGCAGGCGGCGGGTTTGCGGTCGGTGCCGTTGGTGCTCGCTCCCGGCGAATGCAGCGTGCGCGGTGATGTCGTCGACCTGTTTCCGATGGCCGCCGACGCCGCGGTGCGCCTCGAGTTCTTCGATCGCACGCTCGAGTCGATCCGCACTTTCGACCCGGGCAGCCAACGCACCACCGCGGTGCACGAACGCTTCGTGCTCGCCCTCGGCCAGAGCGGCAACGACGACGCCGGCTCGGTGCTGCGCCACCTGACGCCGTCGCAGACGCTGGTCGTCGTCTACGAACCGCTGCGCGTCGACGAACGCAAAGCGCGCCTGCTGGCGTTCACCGCCGACCTGCGCCATCCGCTGCAGGACGTGCAGGACACGCTGCATCCGTGCGCGAGCCTCGAGGTGTCGTCGCTGCCGAGCCACGACCTCGACTTCAAGATCCTGTCGGCGGGCAGTGCGGCGGGCTCCGGCGAAGCCGATCCGGCCGGCCGCTTGCGCGCGATCCGCGGCGTGCAGGGCCGCGTGCTGCTGTTCTGCCGCAGCGACGACGAACGCGCGCGCCTCGCCGAGATCTTCGCGCACAAGAACGTCGACCTCGCCGCCGAGAAGGTCGAACTGCTGCCGGCGGCGATCAGCCGCGGCTTCCGCGTGCCCGACCTCGCCACCACCGCACTCAGCCTGATCGAGTTCGCGGGCGTTCCGCAAGCGGCGCGCGTGCGCGAACGCGTCGTCGTGCCGAGCCGTGCCATCCAGAGCTTCTTCGAACTCGGCCCCGGCGATCTCGTCGTGCACGCCGTGCACGGCATCGCGCGCTTCGAAGGCACCGAGCTCGTGCATCGCGGGCAAGGCACCGAAGAACACCTGCGGCTGTGCTTCCAGGACGAAGTCAAACTGCTGGTGCCGGCCAGCAAGATCCACCTGGTCCAGAAGTACGTCGGCTCCGGCGGCGGCGCGCGCGGCGCCGGCAAGGCGCCACTCGACAAGCTCGGCGGCAAGGGCTTCCAGAAGCGGAAGGAACAGATCCAGGAGGCGCTGTTCGACATCGCCGCCGAACTGCTCGAGGTGCAGAGCCAGCGCGCCCTGGTGCAGCGACCGCCGTACCCGATCGATCCGCTCGAACGCGACTTCCTCGATGCGTTCGCGTTCCGCGACACGCCCGACCAGGCGCGCGCGTGGAACGAGATCCAACAGGATCTGCAGAAGCCGAGCCCGATGGATCGCCTGCTGTGCGGCGACGTCGGCTGCGGCAGAACAGCAGCA
>SXGT01131127.1_pt1 | contig 10898 bp, 8 predicted proteins | sample 3176221 | NCBI WGS metagenome assembly SXGT01 (sample SAMN11356862, study PRJNA531348) | freshwater metagenome | isolation source: freshwater sample F1-120 | place: China: Fuxian Lake, Yuxi | collected 2017-12-25
GCGCGAGATGACGGTGATCTTCGACGGCGATTGCGGCATCTGCAACGACATCCGCCGTTGGTGGAGCCGCCTGGACTTCGACGGCGCGTATCGATGGGCTACGTTCCAGAGCGGAGCGGGCGATCGATGGGGAATCGCGCGTGGGGCGCTCGAGGAGCGGCTCCACTTCGTGGTGGATGGCCGCGTGTACGCGGGCTTTCGCGCGTGCAAGATGATGCTGCTGTACAACCCGGTGCTGTATCTGGTGGTCACGGCTTTGATCGCGCTGCCGCCCGGCGAGTGGCGGTTGTGGCGAAGGGTGTGGGTCGCGCTGCTGCTGGCGTTCTTTTTCCCGGCGTTCGGATTCGTGGGGGAGGCGGTGTACGGCTGGGTCGCGCGGAACCGGCATCGGGTGTCGAATTCGGGGGCGTGCGCGATCGAGCCGAAGCCGTAGCGGCGCCTTCGGCTCCCAGGAGTGGAAGTTCCGAGACCACAAATGGAACCGGGGCGCGATCCCCGGTGTCTACAATAGAGAAGTGCTCCGGCTCCTGGCCATCCTCGCGCCCCTGGCGGCCCTGAGCGCGCAGCCCTTCCTCCCTCTCTCCGAAGTCAAACCCGGCCAGCGCGGCATTGGCAGGACCGTCTTTGCCGGCTCCAAAATCGAGGAATTTCAGGTCGAAATCCTCGGCGTGCTCGACAACGTAGGCCCCCGCCAATCGATCATCCTCGGCAGGCTCTCCGGCGGACCCCTCGCCCACTCCGGCGTCATGCAAGGCATGAGCGGCAGCCCCGTTTATATCGGCGGACGGCTCATCGGCGCCGTCGCCTCCGCGTTCCAATTCTCCAAGGACCCGATCGCCGGAATCCGCCCCATCGAGGAGATGCTCCGCGACGATCCGCCGGACCGTCCGGCCGTTCGAGCCTGGGTCCGTCCCGATGTCGTCGATCTCGCGGCCGCGATCCCCGCCCGCGCCGAATACGGCTCCGGCGCCACACGCATGATCGACATCGCCTCCCCGCTCTCGATGAGCGGCTTCACCACGGGCGCCATCGAGCAGTTCGCGCCCCAACTCCGCCGCCTCGGTCTCGAACCGATGCAAGGCGCGGCGGGCGGCTCATCCGCGCGCCTCCCCGGCGGCGATCCCAAGCTCGTCCAGCCGGGCTCCATGATTTCGGTGCACCTGATGACCGGCGATCTCGCCATGGGAGCCGATGGCACCGTCACTCACGTCCAGGGTGGCAAGGTCTACGCGTTCGGACATCGGTTCCTGGCCATCGGCCACACCGATCTCCCCTTCTCCCGGGCCGATGTGATCGCCCTGCTCCCCAACCTCTCGACCTCCTTCAAGATCTCCGCCGCCCGCGAGTGGATGGGTTCCATCACCGCCGATTACTCCACCGCCGTCTCCGGCCGGCTGGGCCGCCGCCCCTCCATGATCCCCATCGCGATCTCCCTGAAGGGCGACCGCGAACGCCGGTACGAAATGCAGGTGGCCAGCGACAAGCTGCTCACCCCGTTTCTGGTGCAGATGGCCACCTACTCCGCCATCGACGCCACCGAGCGCGGCAACGGCGCCATGACCATTGGCGCCAAGGGCGTCATCGACTTCAACGGAGCCGCTTCCGCCCGCATCGACACGCTCTATTCGATGGAGGCCGGCGCGCCCCTCATGGCGTCGCTCGCCGCCGCCCTCCCGGTCGGATACGCGCTGAACAGCGGCTTCCCCGAACTCGGCGTCCGGCGCGTCACGCTCGAGCTCGACGTGCGGCCCGGCAAGCGGCAATTCCAGATCGACAACGTGTGGACATCGCGGTCCCGCATACGGCCCGGGGAAAGCGTCGACATCTTCGTGTCGTTCACCGGACCGGGCGGCGAAGAGATCCAGCGCAAGACCACCTGGCGCGCGCCCGCCGGACTCCAGGCCGGACCGGTCAACTTCACCGTCTCCGAAGCGATGATCGCCAACCTCGTCGAACATCAACAGAGCCTGCTCCAACCCGCGGGATCCGCGTCCCAGGTGCGAAAACTGCTCGACGGCCTGAAGCCGAACAACGTCGCGACGCTACGAGTCTGGCGCGCCGAGCCGGTCTTCCAGTTGAACGGCCAGACCCTGCCCGATCCGCCGCCATCGGTGGCGATGGTCCTCAAGCGCATGCCCACGGCCACCACCGGCGTGCCCGCGGCGTGGGGCGCCAGAATCGGCGAAGCCGAGTTCCGGTTGACCGGCGTCACGGTGAGCGGATCGAAATCCGCGCAAGTGGAAGTGAAGGAGTGAGGATGCCGCGAAAGCCGCTAGCAGCCCGTGGCGCAAGTAACATGTGGCGCGTTGCGAGCGCCGCCGGCCGAATCCGAGGCGCGGCGACGCTGTCGATGCGGGACATCTCCCAGGAGCCGCAACGACGGAAGCGGCCGGCGCCGCCGCAACCCAAGGGGCGCATTAGACTTGCAACGCAGGCTCCGCATGCCGGCGTTCGCCGTCCATGGCCGCCGCGGCGGGGTCATGGATGCGCGCGGCCATGTTACTTGCGCCACGGGCTGCTAGCCCTCGTGCTGGGAGCGATCGCCCACGCGTCGAGCCCCACCGCCTGGGAGACCAACACCTATCAGGATTTCTCCAAGGCGCGGCTCGACGGCGTATCCATCCACCGCAACGGCACGGTTACGCTCGCGCCGAAGTTGGACCCGGTGTTCGACTCCGGCCAACCCGTCGTCTGGAGCGCCGCCGCCGGACCCGATGGATCCGTCTATCTCGGGACCGGCCACAAGGGACGCGTCTATCGCGTGGACGCCGCCGGGAAGGGCGAACTCCTTTGGACCGCGCCCGAAGCCGAGGTCTTCGCCATCGCCGTGGATGCGAGCGGCGCCGTGTTCGCCGCCACTTCTCCCAACGGCAAGATCTACCGCATCCAAGGCAAGCAGGGAGCGGAGTACTTCAATCCCGGCGCGAAGTTCATCTGGGCGCTGGCGGCCGCCAAGGACGGATCGCTTTACGCGGCCACCGGCGACGATGGCAAGGTGTTCCGCGTGACCGCGCCCGGCCGCGGCGAGGTCTACTACGAGACCGGCCAGGGCCATGTCACCAGCCTCGCCATCGACGCGCGAGGCAGGCTCCTCGCCGGAAGCGATCCCAACGGAATCCTCTACCGCATCGAGGCCAGGGACAAGGCGTTCGTGCTGCACGACGCGAGCTTCCCGGAGATCCGCGCGATCGTGCCCACGGCCGACGGCGGCGCCTATATCGCCGCGATGGGAGGAGCCGCCGCCAAGCAAAGCGGCGCGGCCGTGACCGCCGCTCCGGCGGCAACCGGAACGGGCCAGACTCCGGTGGTGACCACCACCATCACCGTCACCGACGACGGCACGGCCGCGCAGGGCGGCGCCGACATCAAGCCGAAGCCTCCGCAACAAGGCCAGCCGCAACAGAATCAACCACAGCAGGGTCAACAGCAACAGCAGCAAACCGCCGTCACCTCGAGCGTCATCGAAATCCCCGGCCTCGACAAGTCGGCCATTCTGCGCATCCACCCCGACAACACGGTCGAAACGCTGTGGACCTCGAAGGACGAGAACGCCTACGACATCGCCGCGTCCGGCGCCGGCCTCCTGGTCGCCACCGACAATCAGGGGCGCGTTTACCGGCTCGAGAATCGCAAGCTGGCGCTGCTCGCCGAAACCCGCGAAGGCGAAGTGCTGCGCGTGATCCCGCATCGCGGAGGAGCGCTGCTCGCCACGGGCGAGCAAGGCAAGCTGCTCCGCCTGGGCGATGCCGCGGCGCCCGAGGGCTCGATCGAATCGCCGGTGCACGACGCATCGGCGGTGGCGCGCTGGGGCAAGCTCGGATGGCGGGCGGAGACCTGCGACGGCTGCTCGATCGCCTTCAGCGTCCGCGCGGGCAACTCGGCGCGGCCGGACAAGACGTGGTCGGACTGGTCGGCGCCGCTCACCGATTCCGCCGGCGCCGCGATCCCCGTTCCCAACGCCCGCTACGTCCAATGGAAGGCCGCGCTACGAGGAACCGCCGGCGCAAGCCCCGCGCTCGATTCGGTGCGGCTCACCTATCATCCGCAGAATTCGCCGCCGCTCGTGAAGAGCGTCACGGTCACCGCGCAGATCTCCGCGGTCGCGCCGCTGAAGCAGGCGCAGCAGCAGCCGGCGGCCGCCTACAGCATCACCGTCACCGATACCGGCGAATCCGGAGCCACCTCCGCCACCGGCACCGCCACGCAGCCGATCACGCGCGCCGCCGTCGAGGGAGTGCTCGTCTCGTGGGCCGCCGAGGATACGGATGGCGACAAGCTGTTCTACAGCCTCCATGTCCGCGCCGAGGGCGAAACGGAATGGCGGCCCGTCAAGCTCGACTTCGCCGAGACCAGCCACGTCGTGGAAGCCGAGTCGCTCGCCGACGGCCGCTACTGGTTCCGCGTCACCGCGACCGACCGCGCCGCGAATCCGCCCGCCGACGCGCGGGAAGTGGAACTCGTGAGCGCGCCCGTGCTCGCCGACCGCACGCCGCCCGTTGTCGCCGCATCCGCGCCCGCGCGCTCCGGCGCCGCGGTCGAGGTGCGGGTCGAAGCCTCCGACGCGAGTTCGCCTCTGCGCGCGGCCGAGTACATGCTCGACCACGGCCCCTGGATTCCGCTCGCCGCGTTGGACGGCGTGGTCGACTCCGCCAAGGAGAGTTTCGTCGTGCGGATCGATCCCGCTCCGGCGGCCGGACGCGCGCTGGTCGTCCGCGTGTACGACAGCGCCAACAACGCGGGCGTCATTCGAACGATAATCCGTTAATGACCAGGCGCGGGTTCCTCGGCTCCGCGGCAGGCGCGATGGCCGCGCCCGCACGGCGGCCGAACATCGTATTGATGATGGCGGACGATATGGGCTTTTCCGACCTCGGCTGCTACGGCGGCGAGATCCGCACGCCCAACCTGGACGCGCTGGCCCAGCGCGGAATCCGCTTCACGCACTTCTACAACAACGCCCGCTGCTGCCCCACGCGGTCCAGCTTGATGACTGGACTCTACTCGCATCAGACGGGAATCGGCCATATGGTCGACAACCCGAAGCCGTTCCCCGGCTACACGGGAGACTTGTCGCCGCGCTGCCTCACCATCGCCGAAGCGCTGAAGCCGGCCGGCTATCGCACGATGATGTCGGGCAAGTGGCACGTCACGCCCGTCAACCGGTCGAAACACAATTGGCCGCTGCAGCGCGGCTTTGACCGCTACTACGGGATCATTCACGGCGCGGCGGACTTCTTCAATCCCGTCACGCTCACACGCGACAACGAACCCGCGGCGCCGGACCGGCCCGATTACTACTTCACCGATGCGATCGCGGAGAACGCCGCCAACTACATTCGCGACGCCGCCGGCAAGCCCGAGCCGTACTTCCTCTATACGGCCTTCACAGCGCCGCACTGGCCGCTGCACGCCACCGAAGACGACATCGCGCGATATGGCGGACGATACCGCGACGGCTGGGACGCGCTCCGCGCCGAACGCCATGCGCGCATGGTTCGGATGGAGCTGGTGGATCGCAAGTGGCCGCTGACGCCCCGCGATTCCGGCGTGCCCGCCTGGACGGAAGCCAAGGACAAGGAGTGGCAGCAACGCCGCATGGAGGTCTACGCGGCGCAAGTGGAATCCATGGATCGCGGCGTGGGCCGCGTGCTCGAGGCGGTGCGCGCATCCGGGCAGGAGCAAAACACGCTGATCCTGTTCTTGGCCGACAACGGCGGTTGCGCCGAGGAACTGGGCCCGAAAGCGCGGGGACTCCACATCCCCGCCAAGGCTCGCGACGGCCGCCCGATGCGCGTGGGCAACGATCCGGCGGTGATGCCCGGTCCCGGCGACACGTATCAGAGCTACGGCAAGCCCTGGGCGAACGCCAGCAACACGCCGTTCCGCCTCTACAAACACTGGGTGCACGAGGGCGGCATCTCGACGCCGCTCATCGCCAGTTGGCCCGATCGCATTCGCAAGCGCGGCGGCCTCACGCACCAGCCCGGCCACCTGATCGACATCATGTCCACCTGCCTGGACGCGGCCGGCTCCCGCTACCCGGACTCGCGCCAAAGCCAGCCCTCCATCCCGCTGGAAGGCAAAAGCCTGTTGCCCGCGTTCGACGGCCGCGCCATCCCGAATCGCGGCGCGATCTTCTGGGAGCACGAAGGCAACCGGGCCGTGCGCCAGGATCGATGGAAGCTCGCCTCCCGCCATCCCGCCGGCTGGGAGTTGTACGACCTGCGGGCCGATCGCACCGAGACCGTCGACCTTGCGGCGCGCCACCCGGATCGCGCGACGGCAATGGCTGCGATGTGGGAGGATTGGGCCAAGCGCTGCCAGGTGGAGCCATGGGACAAAGTTCGCGGAGCGTAGCCAACGGCGGCGCCGTAATGGCGCTGCTCGTCCTGGCGATGTTCCTCAACTACGTCGACCGCGGCAGCCTGAGCGTCGCCGCTCCCGTGTTGTCGAAGGAACTCGACATCGGACCGGCGCGCCTCGGCTGGCTGTTCTCGGCGTTCTTCTGGACCTACGCGCTCGGCCAGATCCCGTCGGGCTGGATCGTCGACAAACTGCCGGTGCGCACCGTGTTCGCCGCCGGTTTCCTCGTGTGGTCGGCGGCCACGCTTGCCACCGGATTCGTGGGCGGCTTCGCCTCGCTGTTCGTGTGCCGCCTTGTCCTGGGGCTGGGGGAAAGCGTGGCGTATCCGGCATGCTCGCGAATCCTGGTGCGAAGCGTGCCCGAGGAGCGGCGCGGCGTGGCGAACTCCTGGATCGACGCCGCCACCAAAACCGGACCGGCGGTCAGCATGCTGCTCGGCGGGTTCCTGGTGGATGCCTGGGGTTGGCGCTGGCTGTTCTGGATCGCGGGCGCGATCAGCCTGCTGTGGCTGCCGTTGTGGCTCGCGTTGTATCGCGAGTCTGGCGGCTCCGGACCCGCGGTGGAGGAACGCGCGGCCGTGTCGTTCGGCGAGATCCTCTCGCGGCGCGAGGCGTGGGGCACGTCCCTGGCGATGTTCACGTTGGGATACGTCTGGTATCTGCTGTTGTCGTGGCTGCCCACCTATCTGGTGAAGGCGCGCGGCTTCTCGATGCAACGGACCGCGGTGATGGGCGCGCTGCCGTTGGCCCTGATGGCGCTGGGGACGCTCGCCGCCGCGTGGATCTCGGACCGCCTGGTGGCGCGCGCGGGAGGCGATGCGCAGGTGAGGCGGCGATTCCTGATCGCCGGGCTTGCGTTGACGGCTCTGGTGTTGCCGGCCGCCGCCGTGGTGGAGAACGCCTCGCTGTCGCTGGCGTTGCTCGCCGCCGCGCACATGACGCTCGGCCTGTTCGCGTCCAACGTGTGGGCGGTCACGCAGACCTTGGCCGGACCGGCGGCGGCGGGACGCTGGACGGGCATCCAGAACGCGGTGGGCAACATGGGCGGCGTGGTCTCCCCGCTGCTCACGGGGATCGCGGTGGAGCGTACCGGCTCGTATCTACCGGCCTTCGCCTCGGCGGCGGTGATGGCTCTGCTGGGCGCGATCTGCCTGTGGCTGCTGGTGCCCCGGGTCGCGCCGGTTCGATGGACGGAGGCATAGCAGGCGGGTCCTCCGCCCTCCGCCTTGCCTGCTAGGCTAGACTCGGATCGGAGAGAAGAAAAGATGACGATCACGCTGGATCTAGCCGGAGATGTCGCCACGCGGCTCGCCATTGAAGCGAGCCGCCTCGGTCTCTCCGTCGACCAGTTCGTCCTGCGCGCCGCGCTCGACCAGCTTGGCGACAGTTCGCGGAACGGCGGCGCCGGGTTCGGCGCGCCCAGCCAGGACCCCTACTTGGCCCCGGCCGCGGCACGAGCCAAGGCCGCCGCCCGGGAATCGGAGGCACTCGGCATCACTGACCACAACGGCAACCGCCTACGGACTGATTTGCCGGAGGACATGAGAGAGGGAACTGGCCGCGACATTGGCGGATAGGGCGCTTCCACGAATGATAGTGGTCGCCGGACCGCCCGGCAGCGGGAAGTCGACGCTCTTCCCCGTGTCCGGCTTCGGAGTGGACTGCTTCAACGCCGACGATCGAGCGGCCGAGCTCAGCGGCGGCTCCTACTTGTTCATCGGTGGAGGAATCCGCCAGCAAGTCAACCGCGAGTTCGAGGCCTTCGTCGCGGACCACATCCGAGACCGGCGGAGCTTCGCCTTTGAGACCACCTTGCGGAGTGAGATCACCTTCGAGCAGGCGGGCATGGCCAAGGCGGCCGGTTTCGAAGTGGAGATGCGCTACGTGGCCCCGCGGGACTTCTCCCTGAATCTCGAGCGCGTCAAGATCCGCGCCGACAATGGCGGACACAGCGCTCCGGAAACCGTACTGCGACAGATCCATGAGTCGAGCCTTCGCCACCTTGGTCGTGCGATTCGCGAGTTGGATGTGGTTCGCGTTTACGACAACAGCGAATGGGGTGCGGCCCCGCTCCTGGTGCTGGAATCGAAACAAGGCAAAGTCTCGTACCGGCGAGCGATACTGCCCGCTTGGCTGTCTTAGTTGGTTAGCACCGTTGAATCCTCCGTTGAGGGCGCCCGGCGCATAGAAGCAAAATGCCGCTCGTCCGCGCCAACCCGATCCCAGCGTCGCCGGCCGGGGTCGCGTCCACGGGCAACATGGCCACCGCAGGCCTGACCAACCCACGCCAGCGGAACGAGCCGTTCATCGCCGACGCCGACGCGAAAACAGGTGGCGCCGCCAGCGCCGAAGCGTGGCCGGACTCAGGTCGAACACGAGCATCGACAACGGCCAGGGCAGCAACCACCACCGCATGGCGACACGCACTGTGTTGGTCGCGAAGCCGAACAGCAACGGGAGCGACACTCCTGCCACCGCATAACACAGGTGCGGCCAGCGCCTTCGTAGCGCGCTCCCCTCCCCCGCGCTACGTCTCGACCAGGTCGCCCGTTAGCGCCTCGGTGTCCCGCCAGGACGCCATAGCCCAGCAGACGGATGGCAGGCGCGGGAGGATCCGTTGCCACGCATCAGGGACGATTCCCTTCCAGCAGCGGTACACCGCTCCATAGATTGGTGAGCGCCTCGCGGGTGGTCCGCAGGGCGCGAAGCCCGGCCGGCGTCACATGGAAATACCTTTTGGCCCGGCCGCCCCGCTCCGGCGTCGGCTCACCCAGAGTCGATGCCACGTACTCCTTCTCCTCCAGCCGCTCCAACGCCGCATACACGCTTCCGAGCGCGACCTCCCGGCCGGCCAGTTCCAGCAGTTCCCTCGAGATCGGGACGCCGTACGCCTCGCCGCCCAGCCGCGCTACGGCAAGCAGAACCATCAGTTCCATCTCTCCGAGAAATGCGCGCTTGGGCATGGAAACGACGGCCGGGCTATTCCGCCCCGTAGGCGATCTCCAACCTCCGCGACCGCCAACTCGCCGCGAACAGCACCAGCGCCGACAGCAGCAACAACCCGCCGATCGAGGCCCACGCCGAGGCAGGGTTGCCGTTCACCACCAGGATCGCCAGCGCCGCCGGCATGCCAGGGTCGACCGGCACCTCCACCGGGCAGAGCGACTTCAAATAGTGGATCACGCTGATCTGGGCCAGCGCCGCCGGCAGAATCGGGTTGATCGACTCCCACAGCAGCATCGACACCGCCGGAACCAGCGGATTCCTCACCAGCACCCCCGCCGCCAGAAACACCGCGCCGTAGCCGACGCACGCCAGCACCGTCACGCCCAGATACGACCACACGTGATTCCAGCCTCCGCCCGCCAGGTACTCGTCCAACGAGCCGGCCGGAAAGTGCCGGAACCAGAAATACATCTGCGCGCAAACGCTCGCTCCGAAAATCACCGCCGTCGCGATCAGTCCGGCCAGATACTTCCCGATCACCACCACCTCCCGCCGGACCGGCGCCAGAAAATAGTAGTGCAGGCTCTTGTCGAGCATCTCGCCCCGGAACGAGTTGATGAACACGAACACGCAGCCGAAGAAGATGCACAGGCGGACGAAGAAGAACTGGAAGATGCCCGCGAAGACCTTGCTTTCCTGGGTAAAGTCGCACTGGGCGCGGATGCTCCGGGAGCGAACCCGGCCGTCCTCGAAGTCGACGAAGATCTCGCTGCCGCCGTCGCTGAAGCGCATCAATTCACGGTCGTGCCGGACGCCGCCGCGGCCCCGGCGCGTGAATTTGACGGGGCGGTTCGGCTCGGCGAGCAGCTTCACCACTTCCTCGCGGCTCATCCCCTCGCGAACGGCGCGCATCCTTTGCAGTGTGATGCCCGGATACTCGGCCGCCAACTCGCGGCGGCGAACCTCGCGCCGCTTCACTTCGAACGAATGCCCGCCGATCACCACCAGCGGCGCCAGCGCCAGCAGGTAGATCCAGAGCCCGCGCCGCGCGAAGAAAGTCTTGCGGATCTCGAGCCGCAGCACCGCCAACACTTGCGATATGCGCCCGCGCGTCATCGAGCCGCCTCCTCGCCGATCAGGTACTCGAACAATGAATTCACGTCGTCGTCGGCCGGCGCCACCTGTGTCACCTCGAACCCGTCCGCGGCAATCCGGTTCATCGCCAGAAAGAACTCGTCGGCGTTCTTCGTCTTCACCGAGAGCCCGCCGCCATCGGGGTGTACCAGCGCCTCTTCCACGCGATCGTCCGCGAACAGCCGCGACGCCAGAGCGCGAGGCCGCGGGCAACGGATCAGCACCTGCATCGGATGCTCCTCGATCTCGCCGCGAACGCCCTTGATCTGGCCCTCGGCCACCACGTAGCCGCCGTTCAGCAGAATCACCTGATCGGAGATCAGATCCACCTCGTGCAGCACGTGGCTCGACACGATGACGTGCCGGCCTTCGCCCGCCAGCGTGCGGAACAGACCGATGGTCTCCGAGCGGACCAGCGGATCCAGCCCGTTTAGCGGCTCGTCGAGCACCAGCAC
>SXGT01235197.1_pt1 | contig 10898 bp, 4 predicted proteins | sample 3176221 | NCBI WGS metagenome assembly SXGT01 (sample SAMN11356862, study PRJNA531348) | freshwater metagenome | isolation source: freshwater sample F1-120 | place: China: Fuxian Lake, Yuxi | collected 2017-12-25
CATTGCAAACATCCGGCTGCTGGCGGCGCAGGGCTACTTCTATCTCCCGGCGGTGGTTGACCGCGTGCTCGGGATGCGGACCAGCAGCGGCCCGTTGCCCGTGCAGAGCATGGAGAGGTATTTCACGGGATCGCTCGACGTATTTGCTGAGACCGGAACGCCAGTTGAGTTTATTCTGCTCGACCCGGTGGTGTGGCAGTCAGTCACATCGCAGTTAGTTTATTTGGTCAGCGCCAATGCGAGCGACACGGCGGAGGTGGTCATGAACTACATTGATGCCTATCAGGGTTCCCGAACGGCGATAGTCACGCTTACGGGCACGACGCCGGTTTACGTTGGCAGCACCTCTGAGATTTTCAGCCTTACAAAGCCTCCCACTAGCGGCGTAGTTTCTCTTTTGGACGCGTCCCAAAACACCGTTGGCGCGGTGTTTGCCGCATCCACGGATGCTTACCGCTACCAAAGGGTTCAGCTTCTGCCGGCCCCGACTTCTGATCTCGCGGTGCGGTGCCTGGTGAAGAAACGTTACGTGCCGATCTCAGGTGATTATGAAGCACCGAGGCTGCGCCAGGCGGAGAACGTGCTGATTGCGCTGGCGACGGGGGACATGTTCGTGCGGAGCGGTCAGGTGGGGGCGGCAAATCAGTTTTACGCGGAGGGAATGGCCTTGCTCCAGCAGCTCGGCAACATCGAGTTCCATCAGCAGGCCAACCGCCAGCGGCTTGTGCCGCTGTGCGAGCCGGACCCGCTGCGGGACAGGGGCTACACCGGGGCGTTCTCGGGGAAGGGCTACTGGTGAGCTACGTTCTGAACCTGGCGACAGACCGCCCCTTCCTCACGGAGCGGGTGGAGCGCGTGTCTGGCATGGACAGTTATCAGCGGCCAACGCTGCTGCCCTCGGACATCATGGCGATGATGGAGAACCGGCTGGTGACGGACAACGGGAAGTGCAAGGTGCGGCCGGGGTTTGATGCGCTCGGCGGTGGAGTCATCGGCGCTGGCTACACGACGAAGATTCAAGGGATGCAGTGGCATCAGCGCACGGGGTCGCAGCGGCTCGCGGCGGTGTGCAACACGAATCTTCACAACTGGGACGGCACGAGCTGGAGCGCGGCGGTGGCGGGATGGGCGGCGACGGCCAGCACCTCGCTGGTGCAGATGGCCCCGATGAACAACAAGCTCTATCTGGTGGACGGTGCAAAGCGGATTTGGGAGTTCGACGGAACCACCTTCACCGAGTTGGCCGGCGGGGATGACCCGCAGGCCGGAGCCTCCATCATCGTGTCGCACGCGGACAGGCTCTTTGCGGCGGGCTATGACGGCAGCGTGGTCGCGCCCTACACCATCCGCGCCAGCGACCTGCGGGACGCGGGGACGGGCAAGTGGCACCCCATCAACTTCAACTTTCAGGCCGGCAGCGACTACGCGCCGATCACCGCGCTGGTGCCGATGCTTCGGAACTGGCTGGTGGTGTTCAAGGAGAACGCGATTTTCATGGTGCTGTGCGACCCGCTGGCGACCACGGCGGCGCTGTGGAACAAGCAGGAGGTTTCGCTGGAGCTTGGCTGCGTGGGCAAGCGCGCGGCCATCCGCGTGGGCGGGGACTGCTGGTTTTGGAGTCAGGACGGCATCCGGGGCATCACGTCGAGCGTCGGGACGGAGGGGGCGTTCGAGCTGGTCGCGCCTTACTCGCAGCCCATGCAGCCGTATGTGGACCGGGTGAACTCGATTTACAAGCACCTCATCACCGCGCACCGATACCGTGATTTGGTGCTCTTCTCCGTGCCTCTGGACGACGCGACGGAGCCGAGCCATACGCTGGTTTTCAACGCGCGGCTGCAACAGTGGATGGGCGTCTGGAGCGGCGTGGCCCCGACGTGCTGGGCCACCTCGCGCTTTACTGGCGCGGCGGAGCAGTTGGTCATGGGCGACACGGCCGCGCGGGTGAACCAGTGGAAGGACATGGACGAGCAGAGCCTTGACGCGACTTACACAGACAACTCCGTGGCGATTGCCAGCACGCTGACGACGAAGAGCTTCATGTTCGGCGAGCCGGACAGCAACAAGGACGGGGACTTCGTGGAGTTCCTTTTTGATAGGACCTTCGGAGTGAACGCGACGATCACGGCCTATTACGACACGGTGCTGGCGAAGACGTGGCAGGTCAACGAGTTGGCCACGCAGAATCAACTGCCGCTTGAACTGCCCTTCGACCTCGCGGTGGCCGGCGCGCAGCGGGTGCGCAAGGAGCTGGACGCCGTGGGGGATTTCCGGGAGGTGTATTTCACCATTGCGACGACGGACGGGAACAATGTGTTCCTGACGGCGAGCGTGAATGCGTATTTGGAAAGCGTGAGGGATGTATGAGTGCATCCCTGCTGATGCTTCCCTTGTTGGTGGACCACCTCCCGCCGGGCGGCGCGGTGGCTCGACCCAGCCGCATTGACCAGTTCGAGATCTCGGTCATCGAGTCGGGCGCGCCGATGCTGGACCTTCCCACGACGCACCGATTCACGCCGGGTCTTTACATTCGGGAGGTGACTTTGAGCGTGGGCGTCATCTACACCACGCGGACGCACAAGACGGAGCATCCGTTCGTGCTCTCGCAGGGCGTCGTGAGCGTTTTTCACGACGACGGCAGCGTGCGGCGGCTGAAGGCCCCTCACACTGGCATAACGCCACCCGGCGCGCGGCGGGCCATCCTCGTGCATGAGGCGGCAGTCTGGACAACCTTCCATCCGACCACGGAAACCGACCTGGAAAAGCTCGAACAACTGCTAGTGGAGCCGCGCCCGGCGCACGCGGCCACCCGGCACTGTCTGCAACCCAATGCAACCCAACCAACAATTCCGGCTCTGTCTTGAACTGGCGCAGGCGATGGTCCGCGCTCGGCGCGCGGCAGCGCCCGTCGGCTTCGACCCGCTCAACTCGTGGGGTCTCGTGGCAGTCGCGGCGGCAGGCATCGGTGCGGCTGCCATCGGTGCCGCGACCGGTCCCGACGCGCCGAACGCGCCGGACTACGCCGCCGCGAACAAGGCCGGCATCGAGGCGGACATTGCCACGCTCGCGCGGCGGCGGCTGATTGACAGCGCGGCGGGGCAGGGCAAGGAACTCATCAAGGAGGGATACAAGCGCACCTTCGGAGGCGATGTGGCGGCGTTGACGGCGCAGCAGCAGGCCAAGGTGCAGCAGTTGCAGGCGCGGGAAACCCAGCTTGCACAGGAACTCGCGGCGGCGCAGGCCGAGACTGTTACCAGCCGCGACGGCGGCGCGCGCCAGAACCGCATCACGGCGGCGCAGAACCAGCTCGACAACCTCACGGAAGACCTCCGCACGGCCAACGCCACGCTTCAGAGCATCCAGTCGAATAACGGCGCGGCCATCTACCAGGACGCCGACGGCAACGTGGTGAGCCGGGACGCGGCGCTCGAAGCCGACTTCACCGGACTGGGCGACGCCGACAAGAGCGCGGCCAACGCGGACAAGATGGCTGCGGCCATGCTCGAGCTTCAGCGCAAGTATGGCGCGGACTTCGTGGCAGAGGCCAAGAAGCAACTGGAGCTTGCCAACCCGCAGGAGACCGCCGCCAAGACGAAGCTTTTCGACGAGATCATGGCCGACGGCGAGCGCGTGGAGGACCGCACGCTGGCGAAGACATTGCAGCAGCAGATGCTCGACGAGTTGAACGCAGGCGGCGGCACGGACGCGGCGACGAACCGGGAGATCGAGCAGTTCCTGACCGCACAGCAGACCGCGCGCGGCGGCGGCTACGGCAAGGCGGACGAATACGAGCGCGCGATGGGCGTGGGGCAGGCCGGCGAGGCGCGCAAGGCGCAGCGCAAGCAGCAGGCGATGGCCTTCCTCACGAGCGGCGCGACGCCGGAGGATGCGGACTTCCGGCAGCGGCAGCAGTTCAAGGGAAACCTGGGCAGCTTCATCAGCGGGAGCAAGCCCAGCGCGGAGTTCGCCAGCCTGAGCGGCGCGCAGGGCGGGGCGGCTCCGTTCATTCCCGGCGCACCGGGACCGACTTTGGACCCGAACGCGGGAGCGCGGGGCGCATCCTACGCGCAGGGCAACTACAACACGGCGACGAACTTTGCAGCGGGACAGGCCAACCCGTGGATGCAAGGCATCGGCGTGGGGTTGCAGGCGTATGCGGCATTCAACGCCGGTGGCCGCTCCAGAAACCCGGTGGTCACTGATTACCCTCAAGGCAATTACCCTCAAGGCAATTACCCTCAAGGCGGATGGGGAGGAACCATTCCACAGGGGCAAGTTTGATTTATGGCACGCGCATCTGATTTCGACGCAATCAGCCGGGGCTTGGACAGCATCCGGCAGAGCATTTTGCAGCGCAAGCTGGAGGAGTATCGCGCGGAGCGGGACGCCGAGGAGCGCAGCCGCTACGAGGCGCAGACCGCGCGGCAGCTCAAGCTCGACGCCGACATGGGCGCGTATCGCACGGCGCAGCTCAAGAACCAGACCGACGCAGCGGCGGCGCTGGCAGCGGAGCGCAAGGCCGCTGGCGACTATCGGGCCTGGCAGATGAAGCGCACCGAGGCGGCGGACGCGGCGGCGGCGGCGGCGCAGGCCAAGGCAGCCGGTCAACAGGAGTATTTCAACACGGCTCTGCGCGCGAGCGATGCAGGCCCCGCCATGCAAACGCTGGCCGGATTCGCCACCAGCCCCGACTTGAACCTGGGCAAAGGCTTGCCTGACTTGTCGGGCATGACCCCGCAGGATTTCCAACCGCAGCCACTCACCAACGAGCGGGTGCTGCGCGCGGAGACAGCGGCGGGACTGGCGACGCCCCAAGGCGCGCAGCGGGCCGCGATGGGCGAGGAGAAGCTGGCGGCGATGGCCGCCAAACTGGCGGCAGGCCCGGCAGCGGGCAAGCACATCGAGCCGCAGTTGAAGACGTTCACCATCGGCGGCAAGGACGTGACCCTGATTTTCAATCCCGCCACCGGTTCCTCCAGCTTTCCGCCCGACCCGAAGACCAACAAGCCCAACATCCGCGACGTGCTGGCCGTGGGCAAGCAGGTGAAGGAGAACACCGCCCGCATGGCCGAGATTCTGAGCATGGACCCCAGCCAGGTTAAGCGCGGCGTGACGGACAAGGAATACAGGGCGCTGGAAAAGGAAAACCGCCAGTTGAACGACATGCTGCTGTCGCTCATGGATGCGGCAGAGCAGCCCGCAGCCGGTGCGACCGCGCCGGCCAACCCCGGCGCAGCAGCTCCAGCTCCATCGCAGCCCGCAGTCCCGCCACCCGCCACGCCGGCCATGAAGTTCGACATCACGCCGGGCGGGGTGGCGCAGCCTGTGGGCGCACCCGCGCCAGCACCAGAACCCCGCGAGCAGCAGGATGGCGCGGCCACTCCCCCACCCGTCAGTGTGCAACCGCCCAAGCCCGATGTTTCAGCCGCGCGGACATCATCCATCCCGCCGGAGCTACAGGCATTGATGGAGCCGAACCGGATGAGCCTCGCGCCCGCCACTGCGTCCCCGCGCACGGCAAGCCCCGGCATGGCGATGACGCCCGAGGCCGTGGACGCGGAGATCACCAAGACCAAGGCGCAACTCGCCGACCGGGCGCGCTACGCTGATCCCGAGATGGCGAAGGTATTCCCCAAGGCGGCGGCGGAATATCGGGCGCTGCTCGCGCGGCTTCAGTCGCTTCAATCGCAGTTCAAACAGTGAGCCATGCCCCAGCAAGTCGAAGTCACGGGGTTCGGGATCGTGGAGTTCCCGGACGAGGCCACGCCGGAGCAAATCCGGCAGGGCATCCAAGATCACGTCGCCCCGCTTGTTCTTCAACGCCGCCGCATCACGCGCGGCCAGCAGGCGGCGACGGAACCGCAGGTTGATCCCACGCTCTCGGCACTCACCAGCACGGCCCGGAGGATGGTCGCGGACCCGCTTGTGTCAGCGGCCAAGGGCGTGGTCGGATTGCCCGAGGCGCTTGTGGGCATCGCGGACATCCCCACCCTCGGCGGCGCTGGCAAGCTCGCGGAGAAGGCGGGCGTGGACTTCAAGGGGACGCAGGACATCCTCGGCGGCTTGCTCTCCCCGGAGCAGAAGGCGGCGAATGCACAGGTGCAGGCGGCGAAGGGCTTTCTCCCCACGGCTCAGGCGGCGCTGGAGAACCCCAGCACCATCGCGCACGGCGTCATCGAGTCACTGCCGGCCATGTTCGGCGGCGGGGCCATCGCCCGGAAGGGCTTGCAAGCTGTCTCCAAGCTCGGGCCAAAGGGTGCGGCCATCGCTGCCGGCGGGGCTGGTGCGGCCACGGCTGGCGCGGTAGGAGAGGGAGCTATCACCGCAGGGCAGATCGCGGAAGGCATCCGGCAGAAGAACGAGGACAAGGGGCTGACGTGGCAGCAGGCCGGCGCGGCGCTGGCAGCGGGGACGGGGACCGGACTCATCGGCGCGGCGAGTGGCCGGCTGGCAACAAGTAATTTGGCGAAGAAGCTCGGGCTCGACATTGCCGACGTGGAAACGCGCATGGCTGCCGGAAAATCTCTGGCCGAGAAGCAGGTGCTCCTCAAGAACATCCTCGCGGGAGCCATTACCGAGGGCGTGGTGGAGGAGCTGCCGCAGTCCGCCCAAGAGCAGGTGTTTCAGAACCTCGCGGCTGGCAAGCCGTGGAACGATGGCGTGGCAGAAGCCGCAGCCACCGGGATGCTCGCAGGCATGGCGATGGGCGCAGGCGCGAATGCGAAGCTTCCGGCACCCACAGTTCCCAAAACGGGAACTATCGAGACCCCGGCGGAGATCACGCCGGACAAGCTGGCCGAACTCAAGGCCGCTTTGGAGGGGAATCGGCTGAAGCCCGAACCGAAGCCCGAACCGGAGGCCGCGCCGCAGCGCAGCCCTACCATCCGCCTTCAGGCGGTCACTCCCGACGGGCCGGGGGCGGAGATCCAGATCGTGCCGCTGACGGAGCAGGTGTTCGACACCTACCTGAAGCGGCGCAACCCGGTGATTCAGTCCCTCGCGGAGTATCAGGAGGCGTATCCCGATGACACGCACCTGCGGCTGGTGAAGGGGCCTGCGGATGAAAAGTTTCGCGCGGGGACAACGGGGACGCTCAACACGCTGGTGCCGCCTGGCATCGGAAAGGATTGGAAGGAGATCACGACCGCAGACCCGATTTCTCCCCTGCCGGCAGCCGCACAGACACCTCCCGAGGCTTCCCCAGCTCGCGCGGTTGATGTTTCTCCGGCTCTCGTTCCCGCTGAAGCGCGCCCAGCCGCCCCGCAGAAGCAGGCCATGCCCGCCGAAGTGCGCCGGGGTCCGTTGTCGGCGGCGAAAGAGCCGTGGCAGATGACGCGGAAAGAGCTTCTTAAAAACAATCTTGAACAGCCTCCGTCTGGCGTCATGGCTGACCAAGTGAACCGGCCGCCAGTTGGAGCGTGGCGAATGGATGCCTACACAGGGGAACTTGAAAGGCTCGAATCCTTTGACCCGCACAAGCTAGAGACGAAAGAGCCAGAGGGTGATGTTAAAAACACAAAGCGATATTTAGAGTATGTAGATGCAGCGAAGCGTGGGCTTAGGGCACCTCCAATCACGGTGGTTGATGCTGATGGTGGAAAACTACAAGGATCTGGTCGCCGAAGAATAATGGCGGCAAGGGAAGCTGGCGTTAATGTGGAAGGATGGCGATATAAAAAATTGGGAGAGACGCACTCGGCTCAAACGCACAAACAATCAGTCGAGCAAGCCCTCCGTGAAGGCAAGCCCGTCCCCGCCGCAGTGCTGGCAGACTATCCAGACCTGAAGCCCGCTGAAAGAGCGCAGCCGGTTCCGCCGGCAGGGGCAGCTTTGCCGCCGGAGTTGACTTCTCCGAAGCCAGCGCCTACGGTTTCCCCTGCTGGGCCCGGAACCGTCACTGCGGGCACTGCCCCCACGGGCACCCAAGCGGGAGGAGAAGCTCCCACCAGCCTGAAACCAGCAATGGAGCAGGCCGGCGCAGCGGAATCAGGTGCAAGTCCTGATCGCAGCCCAGCAAACCCTTTCCCCGCCGGGCGTCAGACGCTCGGCCGCGGCGCGTCCCGAGTCACCAACGGCAAGCACAAGCGCAGCACCACCACGGAGGATGACGGGCTGCTGCACGAGCTGGCATCGCGCGGCTTAAAGCTGCCCTTCTTCCGCCCGGACACCTTCACCCGTCGCTCCTTCAACAAGCTGGCGCAGATGGCCCGGAGAAACGAGCCGATGACGCGCGAGCAGAAGGACAAGCTGGCGCGGTTCAAGTCCATTTTCCCGCGCGGCTATGAGGACAACTTTGGAGCGGACGGCGAGGTGCTCGAGGCGGCTTACAAGGCGGCGCAGCGCGCCGGACTGGCGACGGAACTCTTCCGCGAGCAGGCCGGAAAGGTGGGTGGCGAGTGGGACACGGAGCTGGACGCCCTCACCGATGCCACCGGCAAGAGCTACACGCTGCGGGAAATCTTGGAGAGCATCCCGAACCTCGCCGAGGCGCACATAGCGCGGAAGGGCGGCGCAGCGCAGGCGGCTGAGGGCGCGCACTACGAGGCGCAGCACAAGGCGGACGTGGCTTTCCAGCGAGAGCAGAACCGCCCCGGCAATGGCACCGTGCTGGTGCCGCCGGACGACATCAAGCAGGGGATGAGCTACACCCTGAACGACGTGAAGCTGCGGATCACGGACATTGAATTTGACGACGATGGCCGGGTGACGGGCGTTACTCTCGACGACGGCGCGGAATACATGACCCAGCACATTACCGCCGAGGACGGCAGCGAGGTGCCGGCGCTGAGGATGGACGAGGGGAGCTTGAAAGGCGGGAAGTCCAAGGTCCAAGGTCCAAAGCCCAACGAGGGCGAAGTCCTCGAGCCGGGCGGCGGGTATGGCAATGATGCCATATCGCCGTTGACATTGGAGGAGCGGGAGCGTAGTAAAGAGTCGGATGCACGAAGAGCAGGACAACAAGAGTTCAGCTTCATTGCCAAGCGAGTGCTTGCCTATGACGCCGCAGGAACAACTGGCGGCGGCGGCGCGGTGGGTGGACAGCCTGGAGGACAACAGCGCCCTTCTCCTGTCGCCGGAGGGCATCATCTTGGGCTGGAGGGAAGCGTCAATTCTCTACGGGCGACCAAGCTGCTCGCGCGGACCATTAGTGAGGATTTGATCCGGTTCGGCGGGACGGACATCCTTGGCAAGGAAGTTCACAGCCCTTACGACCTCGCGCTTCTCGCGCAGACCTTCCGCCATCCTCAGTTCGAGGTTGCCCACTGGATTTTCACACGGCAGGGCCAAGTCGTTGGCCGGTATGCCGTGAGCCTGCGCGCGGTCGGGGCCACGCGGGTGCTGATGCCCAAGGATTCCCCGGCGACGATGCGCGAGATGATGCAGGCGCTCGGGGCGGATGAGTTCTGGCTGCTCCACAACCACCCCACGGCGGACGTGACGCCCAGCGACTCGGACATACGCACCACCGTCCAAGTCGCGCTTCACGTTGACGGCTTCCAAGGCCACGTTGTCATCAACCACCTGCGCTTTGCGCTGGTCAACAAACTGGGGCAGGTGGCGGTGTTGGACTTGAAGGACCGTGGAGTGATCCGCGACCCGCTGCGGCTGCCGCTGACCGAGGCGAGCGCGGCCTTCCAGAAGGTGCGAGTCTCGACCCCGGAGGAGTTCGCCGCGCTGGCGAAGCGGATGCAGGCGCACGTCACCGAGGGCGCGGTGGCGCTGTTCTACCTCGACAACAAGGGCAAGACCGTTGCGCTCGGAGAAGCGCCGGCCAGCGCGTTCACCAGCTTCACTGATTTGCACGACGCAATGGGCGAGATCGAGGACGTGATGCAGCACCAGGGCGCGGTGATGGTCGCGGCCTACTACAACGGGCCGCAGGGGATTTTCGACCAGATGGAAGGCGTGGCGCAGCGGCTTGTGGCCGGCGACAAACTCGCGGACTTCGTGCATGACCGTGACGGCAAGGTGAAGAGCCTGCGTGAAGTGCAAGGCCGGGAGTGGCGCTATCGCTCGCCCAGGAACGAACCGGAACGCTTCGCCGAGACCGGGGCAGAATATCGCGCGGGGGTGAACCGGGAGTTGAACGCGCTGCTGGAGAAGCCGCAGCGCACGCCCACTGAGAACGCGCGGATCACCGAGTTGCAGAACCAGCTCGGGCAGCAAGATCTTTTCCCCGTGGAGACGCGCGACCCCAAGGCCATCGAGGCGGAGCAGCAGGCGCGCGAGGATAAGGCGGAACTGGAGCGGCGTCGCACGGCCCGGCTGCGGGGCGATGCCATCGAGACGCAGGACAATCTCTTTGGCGAGCGGCAGGAGGACAAGAGGGGGCAGGGTATGTTCTTCGAGCCGGAGGGGAAGTATGGGCGGGCGGTGTCGGAGCTTGGGTTTTACGACACGATGCTGGAGGCGTTGAAGGCGTGGCAGGGGAAGGGGACGCCGGAGCAGCTCATGGCGCACCTGGGCAAGACGCGCGGCGCGCTGGAGCAAGCGGCGTGGATTGGGCTGGACGGCTTCCTTAAAGGCAAAACCACGGTCACGCGCGCGGAGGTGGAGCAGTTCACGCGGGACAATGCGGTGGAGGTGCGGGAGGTGGTGAAGGGGGACGAGGCCCAACGGTTGCAACGCGAACGGAAAGAAGTTGAGGACGCGATCAACGCTTCGCCCATCGTCAGCGAGGCGATGCGCTTGGGAATGTCCCAACTGGACGCGGCAAACCTACCGTGGCGGCTGCGCGATGGACGCGCCAACATTAACGAGCTGCCCGACCAACTCCAACCGACGGCGCGGGCATTCATGCAGGATTCAGACCGCCTGCGCAGGCTGCCGGCGAGGCGGAAGGAAGAGGAAACCAAATTCAGCCGATGGCAATTCCCCGGCGGGGAGAACTACCGGGA
>SXGT01392711.1_pt1 | contig 10897 bp, 9 predicted proteins | sample 3176221 | NCBI WGS metagenome assembly SXGT01 (sample SAMN11356862, study PRJNA531348) | freshwater metagenome | isolation source: freshwater sample F1-120 | place: China: Fuxian Lake, Yuxi | collected 2017-12-25
GCGGCGGCGGTCGAGGCGGCGGCGGTCGAGGCAGCGCCGGGCGACGAAGCCGCGCCGGCCGACGCGGCGCTTGTCGACGCCGAGCCGGGCGACGCGGCGGACTGGCAGGTGGCCGATCGTGCTCTACGTCGGATCGCGGCGCGGCGCGCGGCACTCGACATCGAGGAGGCCGACTGGCTGTTGCGGGGCCTGGCGGCGGAGGTGCACCGCCATCGGGGGTTCGCGTCGTTCGCGGAGTACCTCGAGCGCGAGCTCGGCTACGCACCGCACACCGCGCGAGACCGCGTGCGGGTGGCCCAGGCCTTGCCGCAGCTGCCGGCGACGCGCGCCGCCCTGCAGCTGGGCATGCTCCCGTGGAGCGCGGTGCGTGAGCTGACGCGGGTCGCGACGGCGGACACCGAGCAGAAGTGGCTCGACGCCGCGGCGAACCGGACGGTGCGCGAGATCGAGGACGCCGTGCGAGGCCGCCGGCCGGGGGACGGCCCCGACACCCCGCCGGCGCCCGACGCGCGCACCCAGGTGATGCGCATGGAGCTGGCGCCCACCACGGTCGCGGCGCTGGCGGAGGTGCGCCGCGACCTCGAACGGCGCACCGGTCAGGCGCTGTCTGACGACGAGGTCCAGGTCGCGCTGTGCCGCGTGTACCTCGCGGGGGGCGGAGGCGAGCCGTCGCCCGACGGCGAGCCCGCGCACAACCAGCCGCCTCACCAGATCGCCATCACGACCTGCGCGACCTGCCAGCGGGCATGGCGTGACGTCGCGGGGCGGACCATCGAGATCAGCGCGACCGAGCTCGAGCAGGCGAGCTGCGACGCGACCCACGTGGGCCGCGTGGATGGGGTCGCGCCCGAGCCGCTCACTCGCTCGATCCCGCCCGCGACGCGGCGAGCCGTGCTGCGGCGCGACCGCGGGCGATGCGTCGTTCCCGGTTGCCGCAACTCGCGCCATGTCGACGTCCACCACGTCGTGCCGCGGGCAGCCGGGGGTGCCCACGCCCAGGCGCTGCTGGTGACGATGTGCTCGACCCATCATGGCGCCGTGCACCACGGCCGGCTGTGGCTCGAGGGCGACGCGATCCGCGGCCTCTCGTTCACCCACGCCGACGGCCGGCCCTATGGGCAGCGTCCCGCCGACGACGCGCCGCCATCGCCACCGGGTCGTTCCGATGACGCGACGGTTCGCGCGACGCTCATCGAGCTCGGCTTCCCCGCCACGATCGCGACCGCCGCATGCACTCGCGGCCGGGCCCACGTGGGCCGCGGAGCCACGCTCGAGACGCTGATGGTGGCCGCGTTGCGAGCCTGCCGCGCGCCGTCCTGATTCGGCGCGCGGACCGGTGCTACTCGGCGGGGTAGCGCTTGATGGCCGGGCGCTTGCCGTGGTCGACCTTGACGACCACCGCCGACTTCGACGCGTCGCGTTCGGCGTTGATCGTGATCTCGCCGGTCACGCCAGCGAACCCCTTGGTCGCGGCGATGGTCGCGGCGAGATCCTTGCCGGAGAGCGACGGCGACTTGTCGATAGCGGCGAAGAGCAGGTTAGCGGCGTCGTAGCCGAGCGCCGCGAGCGCGTCAGGAGCGACGCCGTGCTTCGACTTGTACTTCTGCACGAAGTTGACCACGGCAGGGGTCTGCTCCTCGGGCGAGTAGTGGTTGGAGAAGTAGCTGCCCTGGACGGCATCGCCGCCGATCTCCTCGAACTTGTCCGAGTCCCAGCCGTCGCCACCGAGGAACGGCACGGTGATCCCCTGCTTGCGCGCCTGGGCGATGATGTTGGCCGCCTGGGTGTAGTAGCCGGGCAGGAAGACGGCGTCCGGCTTGGCCTGGTTGATCGAAGCGAGCTGCGCGCCGACGTCCGGGTTGTTGGTGTCGTAGGCCTGCCGGGTAGCGACCTCGCCGCCGGCCGCCTTCAGCGCCGACTCGAAGAAGTCGGCTAGCCCCTTGGAGTACGGCTCCCCCTGGTCGAACAGGATCGCGACGCGCTTGGCCTTGAGCTCCTCGACAGCGAACTTGGCCACGACCTGCCCCTGGAACTCGTCGAGGAAGCACACCCGGAAGATCATGTCGCCGATCTGTGTGACCGCAGGATTGGTCGACGACGGCGAGATCATCGGCACACCGTATTGTTGCGCCACCTGCCCGCCGGCCATCGACCGCCCCGACGCCACCTCGCCGAGGATCGCGACGACCTTGGTGCGGGTGATCAGCTTGGTGACGGCGGTCCCCGCCTCCTGCGGCTTGCCGGCGTCGTCCTCGGTGGTCAGCTCGATCTTGCGCGCCTTGAGCGTGCCAGCGTCGATCGCCGCGTTGCGCTCCTCGATCGCCAGGCGGATGCCCTGGTCGGTCGACTGACCGAACGTCGCCTCGGACCCCGTCATCGAGGCGAAGTGACCGATCTTGATCGGGCTATTGTCCGGAACGCTGCCGCCCGCGCCACCGGAGCCCGCCGAGCCGCCGGAGCCCGAGGCGCCGCCGCCTCCGCCGGTCTGGTTTCGCTTCCGCTCGCAACCCGCGGTGACCGCGAGCGCCACGACCATGCCCAGCAACGCCAGGCGTGAGATTCGCCAACCAGTGAGATTCACGGCCATGCTCCTCGAGTAGGCCGATGGCGTAGCGTGAGGCCGGCGCGCGAGTCAACCCTGGCGCGGTCGGTCGTGTCCCGCCCACCTACGTGGATCGGCCCGACGCCTCGTGATACCCCGTGCCCCGCGCCCTCGCGCCTCGCGAAGACCATGAGCCAACCCCAGGCACGCCACTCGACATCGATGCCCGCGCACGGGCACCACTACCACGGCAAGAAGGAGCTGGCGATGGTGTCGCTCGGCGCCCTCGGGGGCGTCTACGGCGACATCGGCACGTCACCGCTGTACGCCATGAAGGAGTGCCTGACGGGCGAGCACGGCGCCCCGCCGACGCCGGCCAATGTCTACGGGGTGCTGTCGCTGGTGTTCTGGGCGCTGACCCTGGTCGTCGTCATCAAGTACCTGATGTTCGTCCTCCGCGCCGACAACAAGGGCGAGGGCGGCATCCAGGCGCTCGCGGCGCTGGTGTCCGGCGCGACCGGCCGCAGCGCCGGCAAGCTGGCGATCCCGATCCTGATGGCGCTGTTCGGCACCGGCCTCTTGTACGGCGAGGGCGTGCTCACGCCCGCGATCTCGGTGTTGTCCGCCGTCGAAGGTCTCAACGTCGCGACCGACTCGGTCGAGCACCTGGTCCTGCCGATCACGGTCGCGATCCTGGTCGGCCTGTTCGTGGTTCAGCGCTTCGGCACGCACCGCATCGGCACCGTCTTCGGCTACGTGATGCTGCTCTGGTTCATCTCGATCGGCGTCATCGGCGTGACCTGGATCGTCAAGGCCCCCGAGGTGCTGCAGGCGGTCAATCCGGTCCACGCCGTGCGCTTCTTCGCGCACAACGGCGGCCACGGCTTCCTCCTGCTCGGCTCGGTGGTGCTGGTCATCACCGGCGGCGAGGCGCTCTACGCCGACATGGGCCACTTCGGGCGCACGCCGATCCGCGTCGCCTGGTTCAGCGTGGTCTTCCCCGGGCTGCTGCTCAACTACTTCGGCCAGGGCGCGCTCTTCTTGACGTCGCCGCAAGGGTCGATCACGAACCCGTTCTTCCAGATGGTCCACGGCCCGATGCTGTACCCGATGGTGGCCCTGGCGACCCTCGCGGCCATCATCGCCTCGCAGGCGCTGATCTCCGGTGCGTTCTCGCTGACCCACCAGGCGGTGCAGCTCGGATACGCCCCGCGCGTCACGATCGTCCACACGTCGGAGCGCGCCGAAGGCCAGATCTACATCCCCGAGATCAACTACTTGCTCATGGCGGCGTGCCTCGCCGTCGTGCTCGGCTTCGGCTCGTCGACCAAGCTGGCTGGCGCCTACGGCGTCGCCGTCACCGGCACGATGACGATCACCTCCGTGCTCTACTTCCTGGTGCGCACCAAGCTGTGGCACCTGCCGCTGTGGTCGAGCGCGGTCATGCTGGTGGTCTTCCTGGGGATCGACCTCACGTTCTTCTCGTCGACCTTGGCCAAGATCCACCACGGCGGCTGGCTGCCGCTGACCTTCGGGGCGGTCGTGTTCGTGATCCTGACCACCTGGTGGCGCGGCCGCACCGAGCTGTCGAGGATCATGGACCAGGGGAACCTGCCCGACGCGATGTTCCTCGACGATCCGGAGACCCAGGCGCTGCATCGGGTCAAGGGCACCGCGGTGTTCATGACCTCGAACCCAGACGGCATCCCCAACGTCGTGATGCACCACGTGAAGCACAACCAGGTGTTGCACAAGCAGGTCGTGCTGCTGTCGATCCGCACCGAGGGCGTCCCCTTCGTCGCCGGCAACACGTCGCTGCAAGTGAAGGACCTCGGCCAAGGCTTCTTCCGGGTCATGGCGCGGGTCGGGTTCATGCAGTCGCCCAACGTGCCGCGGCTGCTCGCCCGCTGCGAGAAGCACGGGCTAGCGACCCAGGCCGCGACCACCACGTACTACCTGGGGCGCCAGAGCCTCATCACGACTGGCCGCACCCGCATGTGGCGCTGGCGCAAGATGCTGTTCGCGTTCCTGTCGCGGAACGCGCGGCCGCCGACCGACTTCTTCGGGCTGCCGCCCAACCGCGTCGTCGAGCTCGGCCTACAGATCGAGCTGTAGCGCGCGCCGTCGCTACGCTGGCGGTTTGCGCGAGCCGACGCAGTACTTGCCCAGCCCCTTCTGATGGTTGGCGATCAACCCGCGCTGCATCGGCTTGACCTTGCCGCAGCCCGAGCAGACCCCGCTGTCGGCCTCGGCCTGCGCCGCGCCGTCTGGCTCCCCCTCGCCGCCGACGTCGACCTCCGTGGCCGGCGCCGCGACGACCTCCGTCGGCGCGGGCCCCGCAGGCCGAGCCGACGCGGCTCGCGCCTGATGTTGCGCTTCGCGGCGCCGCCGCATGTCATCGACCTTGCCCATCCCGGCAGTGGAGCGCGAAACGGGCCCGGTGGGAAGCCGGTGCCCCGTCGCGAATCGACACCGCCGACCTTCTCCGGCGCCATCGGGGTGGCGAGGTGCCGAGTTCCCGCGGCTTGCGCCTCATCGGGTGGTGGCGACAGACGTCGCCAACCCTGGCCGGATCCCGGACGATCGTGGCCGGATCCCGGACACGCTGTCCGGGCGGTGAAGGTAAGCCCGCGAAACTGGCCAGCCGCGGTGTCCGGCGCGGGGCTTGCTGTTGGTGTCGGGCATGCGAACCAAGGCGTGTGTTGTGATGGTGTCGATGGGGCTCGCGGCGTCCGGCCGCGCGGTGGCGGCCGAGCCGTCGGTGTGCGAGCCGCCGGGCGTGGTCGTCGTGCTCGACCGATCGAGCTCGATGAACGGCGAGATCGCCGACGGGACCACGAAGTGGGTGGCGGCGCGGACCGCGCTGGACCACGTCCTGGCGGCGTACGATCAGACCATCGGCTTCGGCTTGATGACGTTCCCGTACCCCGACGCGTGCGGTCCGGGAAGGCTCGACGTGCCGCCCGCGGTCGGACAGCGGGGTGCGATCGGCATGGCCTTGACCGCGCCGCCCCCGCACTCCGGCAACTGGACGCCGCTCGGGGAGACTCTGGCGGCGGTGGCCGACCCGGCGTGGATGGCTGGGTACGTGCCTGACGCGGTGGTCGTCGTCACCGACGGCTTCCAGTGGTGCTCGCCATACGATCCGGCGCAGCGCGAGCTACCCAAGTGGGCGGTGGCGCGGCTGCGCGACCGCGGCATCCGCACGTTCGTCGTCGGCTTCGGTGCGGCCGTCGACGAGGAGGCGCTGGCGGCGATGGCGATCCTCGGCGAGACGGCGCCCGCGGGCTGCGACGCGACCAACACCGACCCCGCACGCCCGCGCTGCTATCACCAAGCCGACGACGCGGCGACGCTCACCGCGGCGCTGATGGCGATCGCTGCCCGCGCGTCCGCCGAGACGTGCGACGGGCGAGACAACGACTGCGATGGCGTGGTCGATGATGGCGCGCCGTGCGCGGTCGACGAGCGCTGTGTCGGGGGCGCGTGCACGCCGGCTCCGGCCCTGGACGCCGGGGTCGAGGGCGCCGACGCCGGGGCCGACCCCGGCGACCTGCCGGGTGGATGCGGCTGCCGCACCAGCGCAGGGACCGACCCCGCCAGCGGCGCGGGCGGGATGCTCGCGATCGCGATCGCCGCGGCTCAGGTGCGGCGGCGGCGGCGAGGGGCCACCAACCCGGCGGCCACGAGCACGGCGAGCCCAACCGGAGAGGCTCCGCCACCCTGGCAGCCGCATCCCGAGGTGATCTCGGCGGGGCCGGTGCCGGCGTCGGGATCGCCGGGGTTGCCGCCGCCATCCGGCCCGGACGGCCCAGCGTCGACGAGCGGTGCGGTCGCCGAGATGACCAGATCGACGCACGCGAAGTAGATGTCGTTCGAGGCGGTGTCCGTGGTGTACGGCGGCTTGTCCGTCATCATCTGGATGAGCTGGAGGGTACAGTTGGTGCACTCCTGCATCGGCAGCGTGACGTCGTAGGTCGTCGCGCTGCCATTGGGGATGCGGTCCGCGATGATGGTCGAGCCCGAGCCGCCCGGGTCGAGCATGCCGGTGAGGTTCTCGGTCGGATACCCGGCGGGCGTGCCGGCGGGATCGCCGGGTGGGATCCGGAACGTGTCGCCGTTGGGGTTGAACGACACCCGCAGCCAGCCGGGGTGCGCGATGTACTCGTCGTAGACGAGGTGCAGCGTGGCTCCTGGGCGAAAGGTCTGGACGTTGGCGCGCGCCGAGCCCGTCGAACCGCAGTGGCGCTGCTTGAGGTCGATCGTCGAGCGAGGCGTGGGCGACGAGATGCGCACGTGCGCGTTCGCGCCCCCGGCGACAAGGGTGAACGCAGCGGCGGCGGCGAGAGCGGAACAGCGCATCCGGCAATCTCATCAGGAAGGGATGCCGAAGGCCAGCCCGAAGCGTGCGTGTAGCGCCTCCACCGACGACATGACACGCTCGCAACCATGGTTCATCGTTCGCCGCTCGTGGCCGTGATCGTGGCCTTGGCGCTCTGCCACGCCTCTCCCGCGTACCCGAAGTGTGCCCGCGTACTGCTGGCGCCGCAGCTCATCACCCACGCCGCCGATCCGATCCCTGCCGGCGGTGGCGTGTTGATCGGCTTCACCGAGACGACGGACGACAGCGCCGAGACGTTCGCCGGCCACGATCCAGCGATGAACGCCGACTGGACGCTGGTCGTGGGCAAGCGCAAGACCCGGCCGCGGCTCGAGCAGCTCGCGCCAGGCCTCGCGGTCTACCGCCCGGGCGCGCTGCGCGGCACGCGACCGACGCAGGTGGTGTTGCGGGACGGCAAGGGGGCCAAGGTCGGCGCGTTCTCGGCGAGCTCCCGCGCGGATGCCGCGACCTTGCCGGCGCCGGTGGTGAAGCGCGTCACCTCGACCGCCGTGGCGCAGGACAAGGGGCGCTGGCGCGGGACGATCACCACCACGATCGTCGAGGTCGACCAGATCCCCGACCGTGCGGCGGCGCTGATCGCCTACCGCCAGGACGCCAACAACACGACGGCGCTCACCTGGGCGCGCGTCGCGGTCGGCTCGCCCCCGACGATCGAGATCTACGCGTCGCCGGGCAAGTGCGGTACCGAGCCAGATGGCCTGACCGCCCCAGCACCAGGCGTGACGGTCGTGCTGGCCTGGGTCGATCAGTTCGGTCGACGGTCGCCACTGTCCACACCGAGCGTCGTGAAGTAGACGCGCTTCACGTCGCGGTCCAAGACCCACGTGGGCCGTCACGTGGCCGTCACGTCACGTCACGTCCTGCCCCGCGACCCACGTGGGCCGCCGCCCTCGCGCGCTCACGGGACCATTCGCGTCAGTGCACGCCGCGCCCGACGACCACGGCGTCCGGACGGATCCCCAGGCTCTCGACCGCGGCGCGCCACATCTCGTCCGCGTCCAGGTCGAACACGATCTCCGCGTCGAGATCGGCGTGCAACCACGACCCCTGCGCCATCTCCCGCGCGAGCTGGCCGGGCCCCCAGCCGGAGTAACCCAGGAGCAGGCGCAGCCGCGCCGGCGGACGCGCCGCGAGGGCCCGTAGCCGCTCCGGCGACGTCGACAGCGCCACGCCCGGACCGATGGTCGACGTTCCGTCGCCCACCAGCGCCGGCACGGGCTCGTGCAGCACCCAGCCGGTCGTCGGGCTAACCGGCCCGCCCGACCACACAACCGTCTCGGCGTCGCCGCCCCAGCGCATCGCCAGGCTATCGAGCAGCTCGTTGGCCTTGATCGGGCTCGGCTGGTTGATCACCAGCCCGAACGACCCCTGGTCGTTGTGCTCGATCATCAGCACCACCGACCGCGCGAAGTTCGGGTCGGCGAGCTGCGGCATGGCGATCAGCAGCCCGGGAGCGAGGTTGGTGCCGGTCACGCCCCGTCAGCATCCCAGAACATCGTCCGCGGCGAAAGCGCGGCGTGCGCGGTGTCGCCTCAGATCTTCTTGAGCGTGAGCTGCACGTCGAGGACGACGTCGGCCTGGACCTTGTCGGGCACGCCGCCCACCCCGAAGTCGTTCCGGTTGATCGGCTGCGACACCTTGACGGTGACGCTGTCGGCGGTGCTCGCGGTGACCTCGAACTTGGTCGGGACCTTCTTCTCGACGCCGTGGATGCTGAACGTCGCATCCGCGGTGTAGCTCGTCTCGCTGGCCTTCTTGACGTTGTCGATCTTGACGGTCGCCTTCGCGAACTTGGCGACGTCGAACAGATCGGGCGACTGCAGGTGCGTATCGCGGTCGCCGATGCCGGTGGTCAGGCTGGCGATGTCGACCTCGATCTCGGCGGTGCCGCCTTCGAGGTTGGCCGGATCGAAGCTGGCCTTGGTCACCGCCCACTTGTTGAAGACGACGTCGACCGGCCCCTTCGCGGCGTCGACGTGCTGAGCCACGACCTTGATGTGATCGACCGCCGCCGCTGGCGCGACCACCGCCGTGCCCGCGCCCGTGCCAGCCGCCGTGCCCGCGCCCGTGCCAGCCGCGGTCCCCGCGCCCGTGCCAGCCGCGGTGCCCGAACCGGTGCCCGCAGCCGCGGTGCCCGAACCGGTGCCCACCGCCGCCGTGCCCGAGCCACCGCCAGCGTTCTCCTTCTTCTTCTTGCAGCCGGCCGCAGACAGACCGATGGCGGCCACGGCGATGACGAGGAACGTTCCGAGCTTCTTCATGTGCGTCTCTTCTTCCTAGGGTTGCTTGGTCATGACCAGAGAAACAGTGATCGGGATTCGATCGGCGTCGAACGAGTCGGCGCTGCCACGCAGGCCGCTCCCCTTCACGGTGATCGCCAGGTCGGCGCTCACCAGCAGGGTCGGGGTGTCGGCGCCGACGCCCAGCCGCACGCGGCCGTCGCGGTCGGGCACGCGCAGGTTGCCGGTGATCTCGACCGGCAGCTGCTCGCCGAGGAAGTCGAGCCGCGCCGCGGCCCGGAAGGCGATCTGCGCCGGCCCGTCTTGCCGCGCCGCCACGAGCTTCTCGATCGTCAGCCCGATGCGCGGGAACTTCGCCACCGCCAGGTACTTCTCCTTGGCGTGGCTGGTGCGCATGTCGACGCCGGTGTCGACGGTGCTGGCATCGACCGACACCGCCGCGGTGAACGGGCGGGTGAGATCGCCGGGGTCGCCGTCCCAGGCGCCGTCGAGGCCTCCGCCGAAGCGCGCCTCGAACGTCTCCTGGCCGGCGCTCACCTTCGCGGTGATCGCGCTGCCCACGTGGGCCACGACCTGATAACGCCCCGCCGGGAGCGCCAGGCGCCCCTCGATGCCCTCGGTCGGCGCCGCCGCGGTCGCGCCCGCCGGCAAGGTCTCGCGCCCGGTGTCGGGCCCGAAGCCCGTCGCGAACGCGAAGATCGGCAACAGCATCGGCAGCGCGCCGCCGACGCCGACCACGCCGCGCGCCCAGCGCACCGGCGTGCCGCGCTTCCGCTCCCACCGACGGAGCAACCACGCCGCACCGAGCACGCCGAAGGTGATCGCTGCCAGGATCGCCAGCACCTCGAGGCCCAGCCACAGCGGCCCGCCGGCCTGCACCCGCCAGCCGAGGTCGGGATCGGGCACGTAGAACCGCTTGTGGACCGCGGTGTAGACGTTCCCGGATCCCTGCATCGCCCACCGCACGCCGCCCGCACCCACGGCCACCGCGGGCGCGATCGCGAGCAAGAACGGGCTGCGGGGCATGGCGTCCGTTATGGCGGCGATTCCGCCGCTCGGCAATCGCTCCGCGCGCGACACACTGTTCGGCGAGCTAGAAAGTGACGATCACGGCGCAATACCCGTGCCGCGGCCACACATGTCGCGCCGACGCGACAACTCTCGCGCGCTCTCGCGCCCGCACCCGCGCCGCCGCCCACCGCTCACGACGTCGGCGCCGCGGCGTCCCCCTCGACGGTGCGCGGCGGCGCGTCCTCCAGCCCGAGCTGCTTCGAGACCTTCTTGAACAGGGCGGCGCCCAGCGAGAGCGCGAAGCCGGTCACCACGGCGCGAACGAAGAGCTGCATGCCCCATGATAGCGCGCGGTCCGCGCTACTTCACCAAGCGACCGTAGAGCTCGGGCCGCCGGTCGCGGAAGAACCCCATCGACGCCCGCGCCCGCTGCAGCCGGTCCAGGTCGAACGTCGCCAGCGCGACGCCGGCCTCGGTCCGATCGAGCTCGGCCAGCTTGTCACCGCGGTGATCGCAGACGAACGAGCTGCCGTGGAACGTGATGGCGCCGCCGGTCGCGGCATCCCCCTCGACGCCGACGCGGTTGGACGCGATCACCCCGACCTGGTTCGCGATCGCGTGCCCGATCATCACCCGCTGCCAGCTGTCCTTCGAGTCGAAGTCGGGCTCCTCGGGCTCGGTGCCGATCGCCGTCGGGTAGAA
>SXGT01652197.1_pt1 | contig 10897 bp, 8 predicted proteins | sample 3176221 | NCBI WGS metagenome assembly SXGT01 (sample SAMN11356862, study PRJNA531348) | freshwater metagenome | isolation source: freshwater sample F1-120 | place: China: Fuxian Lake, Yuxi | collected 2017-12-25
GAATCGACCACGAACAGGGTTTCGATGGGCTTGACCGCGGCGTGGATGCGCTTGATCTCGTCCATCATCTCGTCGTCGATGTGGAGGCGGCCGGCGGTGTCGATAATCACCACATCCTTGTATTTCTTGCGGGCGTGTTCCAGTGCGCTCTTGGCGATTTCGACCGGGTCTTGCGAGGGATCGCTGGGGAAGAAATCGGCGCCCACCTCGGCGGCCAGGGTTTTCAACTGCTCGATAGCGGCGGGACGGTACACGTCGGCGCTGGCGACGGTGACCGAGCGGCGCTCGTTTTCCTTGAGCCAGCGCGCCAGTTTCGCCACGGTGGTGGTCTTGCCCGCGCCTTGCAGGCCCGCCATCAGAATCACCGCCGGCGGCTGGGTCGCCAGGTTCAGTTTCTCGTGGGCCTTGCCCATCACCGAGATCAGTTCTTCGTTGACGATCTTGATGAATGCCTGGCCGGGAGTCAGGCTGCCTTGGACATCCTGGCCCAGGGCGCGGGTTTTGACTTGCTCGACGAAATCCTTGACCACCGGCAAGGCCACGTCGGCTTCCAACAAAGCCATGCGGACTTCGCGCAGGGTGTCTTGGATGTTGGTTTCGGTCAGCCGGCCCTGACCGCGGATTTTCTTGAGGGATTGGGTAAATCGTTCTGTTAAGTTGTCAAACATGGTTTTTCGAATCCTGAGGGCTGGCGAAGAATCCCGAGTGGCTTCATCTTGGCGCGACATTATGCCAGACTAGGTTAGGGAGGACATGATCTCAATGAATTCAACGCTATTCGGCTCTTCGGCAATACTCGCTTACGTCGCCTCCGCGATCGTGATGTTCCGCTCCCTGCGGATCGCCTACGAAACCCCGCCCACGCCCGCTGTCGGACCCAGGCTAGGCGCGCTGTCGGTCGCCTGGCTCGCCTGCGCCCTGCACGCCTTGGCCAATCTCAACACCGGCAAGGGGCTCCTGGATTTCAGCTTTCTCAGCGCCCTATCCACGGTGATCTGGCTGGTCGTCGCCATCGTGTTGCTGGCCGCGCTGTTCAAGCCGGTGGACAAGCTCGGTGTCGTGGTGTTTCCCCTGGCCGCCGTCATTCTCGGGCTCAGGCTCCTGGTGCCGGAAGACGCCCATATGGTGCGCGACCACAGTTGGCCCATGACGGCGCATATTCTGGCCTCGGTGCTCGCCTACAGCTTCCTGAACATCGCCGCCATCCAGGCGGTCTTGCTGGCCGCTCAGGATTGGTGCTTGCGCGGCCACCACTCGGGCGGGCCGCTGGTGCGCTCGCTGCCGCCGTTGCAAACCATGGAATCGTTGTTGTTCCAGTTGATAGGCGCCGGCTTCGTGTTGCTCACCGGGTCTCTGGTTACGGGCTTTCTGTTCCTGGAAAACATGTTCGCGCAACATCTGGCGCACAAGACCATACTGTCGATTGTGGCCTGGGTCGTGTTCGCGGTGCTGCTGCTAGGAAGGATGCGGCACGGATGGCGAGGTCAAATCGCCATCCGCTGGACGCTGGGAGGATTCGTGGTCTTAATGCTCGCCTACTTCGGGAGCAAGATGGTGTTGGAATGGATACTCGGTCGGCCTTGATTGTTTTTATTATTGGTAGGCCACGGGTTGGCTCCTAACCTTCAAAGGATAGGGATCGCTGAGTTCTAGGTTCAAGAAATTCAGGTCTTCCTCGGATAGGGTTTCGAACTCGCCATCCATGCCCCTAGCCCATCCGCCGCTCTGTTCCGTTCCCAGGAATTTGCGCGTGGTGGAATCCACGACACGAATGTGTTCCATGACACCCACCAGGAATATCCGATCCGATCCGGATATCACGTCGGTACCCAGCATCTTCTCGAACAACTCCGCCCGCTGCCGTTCTAGGTCATCCACCTCGTCCCAATAACCGCCAATGGCGGCCGCGAGTATGGAATTCGACAGGTCCAACAGAATTTCCGCCTGTTCGCGTATATCGTCGTGTGCTTTCATTAGATATTTCCCCTAGATAATTCATCTAGTTCAATCGTGACTGACCGTCAGGTAGGCTCGTTTACCTTGTTGGCCAAGATTCAGTTGACGCAACTCCCCGGCGTTTCGATCCCGTTCCTTTTCGACCAGCTTGACTATCCTCGCATCGATAGCGAGTATGGTCTCCACTGTTTGGGCCAAGAATCGGCTGTCCTCCGGACTTTGTATGTCCAATCGAAATAGCTGTTCCATTAGCTCGGTTCGACGCCGCTCGGTTCCCGCGATTTCGGACCATGATCCGGCTTCCGCCAAGGCGAGAAGTTGCTTCGACAGATCCAAAACCGTTGCCGCGGTACCTGTTAGCTCGATCATTGTTCCCATCGCCTCGCGGGGTAGACTTGGCGGGGTAACTCGCTTTCCCGGAGGCTCCCGTTACACCGTAGCCTTGCCATCATCCCAGTATTCCCGAGTCCGTATCGGTGCGCGACTCCATACCTCTCGCCATGTTGTAATCTTGGACGCAACAGGCATTTTTTTACATACGTATGACTACGGTATTGGTTCGCAACCAGTTTTTTATCCCCTGGTTCCTCGACAATCGGCCCACGGTTCAACGCGAAATCCGGTTCGAGCTTATATCCAATGTGGAGCATTTTCGATTGGGGTATACGGCTCAAACGTAGGGTGGGCATGTACTCATGCCCACCACTTCGCGGCATAGCGGTGGGCACGGAATACGTACCCACCACAAGCAACATGAAAATGCTCTAGCCGGTGAAGGTCTTGGTATTGGCGTAGGGCAAGGTTGCGAGCTGTTGCGCTAGATAAGTACTGGTGGACGCAAACTGGCTCACCAACTTGTCCATCGCGTTGAATTGTTCGAGCAGCTGGGCTTGCAGCGCGCTCATCCGCTTGGTGAGGTCGCTCTGCGCCTTATTGATGGCGGTAACATCGTCTTGCAGGCTTTGCACGCGCGAATCCAGGGTTCCCTTGCTGTCCAGCAGCCCGCCTAGCGTCTGGTCGAATTGGGATACCAGGCCCTTGGTGTAGCGCACGGTGCCCCGGTCCCCGGTGATATCGTCGCTCAACTCGATCTGCAATCCCTTGGCGGAGCCGGTCAGGCCGGAAATCAGGCGTCCCGAAGCCGAGACCGCTTGGCCGTCCAGCGTGGCCTGCGCATCGGTTCCGGTGGTTCCGGCGCCCACGCCCAGGCCGGCCAAAGTGGCGCCACTCGCCAGCGCGCCGATTTGGGTGATCTCGACCAACGACGCGGAACCATAGCGCCGCGACTGGATGGAAAACTTCCCGGCCGTGCTGTCGTATTGCACCGTCACCCCCACCCCGGCGGATTTGAGGGCCGTGTCGCCGTTGATGCGGCTTTGTATTTCCGCCGCCAGTTCGGACCCAGTGGCGTAGGTGCCCTGAGTAATGCTGATGTTTCCCGAGGCAATACCATCGACCTTGAGCTTCAAGGCGCTGTTGTTCGTATCCACCACCAGGGAAGGACTCGCCCCGCCCGCCAGAATTCCGCGGGTCGCGGCGGCCGTGACCTGGAGCGCGTAATCGCCGGGCTGGGTGTCCGAACTGGCGGTAACGTAGGTGATGTTGCTGTCGCTGGGAACTCCGATGGGCGCGAACAAGGCCACCACGTCGTTGCTGTTGGCGGCGATGGCCGAGCTCAGCTTGCTCGTATCCAAGGCCATGGTGCCATCCGATTTCGTGGTGATGCCGATATCCACCAGCGATTGCACCGAACCGTCGAGCCCATCCACCGGCTTGGTAACGTAATTGCGCAACTGCCGCATCGTGGCCTGCACGGTGAAATCCCCCAGCAGCACGCCGGCCGCCTGGGTCTTTTCATCGTAACTGGCCACCGACTTGACCGTGGCGACCACGGCATTGAATTTTTCGACGAAACTCTTGATGCCCTGGGTGATGGCGCCGCTGTTCGCCGAAACGCTTACATACACCGTTTGGCCTGGCTGGGCCTTGAGCAGGCTCAGGCTGACGCCCTTGAGCGCGCCAGAAACGGTGTTGCTCGCACTGGTTACGTCCAGTCCGTTGATGTTGGCCAGGGCGTCCTGAGCCACCTGGGTCTGGGTCATCTGGGGCGTGGCCGCGGCGTTGAACGCAAGGGCCGAAAGACCGCTGGCGTCGGTGTGGCCGCCATCGGAATCGTTGACGGTGATCTCCATGCCGTTCTTGGCGCCGGACTTCGTGGCAGTCAGCACCAGCCGGTTGCCGGTACCGTCGTTGATGATCGAGGCATTGACTCCGGCATTCGCCTTGTTGATGGCGTCGCGGACTCCGGTCAAGGTATTGTTGGAGGAATCGATAGTCAGGGTCAGAGTGCCCTGCTCCGGATTTTGGGTAAAGCCGGTCGGAATTTTGCCGGATGCGTCGAGAGTGTTGGTGCCGAACTTGATGGTTAGGGTTCCGGTACCGACCACATCGCTGGGATTGGTGTAAGCCTTGGTCGCCAGGCTGTGGGCCTGGGCGAGTTGCTTGACCGTCACGGCGTAGTTGCCGGCTTCGGCGTTCAGGCTCGTGCTCGCGGCCACCACGCTGGAATCGCTGGACACCCCTTGCATCTTCGCGAAGCTGCTGGAGTTTTTCATGGCCCCGATGGCGCTTTGCAAATCGTTGAGGGCACCCTTGAAAGAACCCAGGGCGGAAATCTTGGCCTGGTCCACGGCCTCCTTTCTGCTCAACAAGGTGGCTTGCGGGGTTTGCTCGGCCGCGACCAGCTTGCTCACGATACCGCTGACATCCAGCCCCGATCCCAGTCCGGTCGAAGTGACCGTGCCTGTCACGCCTGCCATGTCGATTCTCCCGACTAATTGGAATTGCTCACGCCTTTTCCTCGAAGAGCAATCCTTTGACTTCGCCCAATTGCTTGGCGATCTTCAATACATACTCTTCTGGAATCTGCCGAATGATCTGTTGGGTTTTCGAGTCCTTGATCTGGATGACCATGCGCCCCGAATCCTGGTCGATTTTGAACTCCAGGGTTCTGCGCACGTTCTGGAAAAACTCGTTGATGTCCTTGACCGCCTGTTCGATGGGCTTTTTGTCGGACTCCTGCTTCTTGTCGGATAAATCCGCTTGCCCGGAACCTTGCGGGGACAGCACCGGCCGCGATTGGGGCTCGGCCGGAGCGGCGGATTGTTGCGCCGCTGGATCGGCGGCCACCGCGCCGGTGGGAGCCGGAGCCGCGGGTCTGGCATAAGCGTTACCGAGGGTTCCGACCACTGAACTCAAGCTGTCCATATTTCCCTCCCGTTGAATGATTAAAGGCAAAGTCCCTTTCGCCACCTAAGCCAAGGCGGAAGAGCGGGTTCCACCCCGTTCTTCCGCCGTTTAGTTAAGCTTAGCGGAGTAGCGAGAGCACGCCCTGTCCGGAAGCGTTAGCCTGGGCCAACATGGCCGTGCCGGCTTGCTGCAAGACCTGCGCCTTGCTGAGGCTCGCGGTTTCCGACGCGAAGTCCGCGTCTAGGATGCGGCCGCGGGCCGCGGTCAGGTTGGTCGCCGTGGACTGCAACGAGGAGATGGTCGAGGTGAAGCGGTTCTGGATCGCGCCCAGGGCCGCCTGGTTGCCGTCTACCTGCTGCAAGGCGTTGTCGATGGCGGTGATCGCCTTGGCCGCGCCTTCCGCCGTGGAAATATCCAGTTTGGACAGATCCATGCCGGTGTGGCCGCTGCCGAACTTGCCTACTTGCAAGCCGGAATTTCCGATTCCAGCCGTGGTGCCCTTTTCCACCGAGAATTCCGCGTTGGAACTCAGGGTGAATGAACCGAAGGCCGTGGTATTGCCAGTATTCGCGGCATTGATACCGGTATTGGCGGCGCTAAGTCCATTTGCCGGTGCCGTGCCGTCGTCGAATTGGACATTGATATTGCGCCCATCCTCAGCCACCAGTTTGATCCCCTGCGTAATGTCTTGGGTGTCGATAGCCTTCACACCGGTCTGTTCGGAGATCGCATTGATGGCATTTATGATCACTTGGCGGTTCTGGCCCGCGCTAACGGAGTCAGTAACGGCGGCCACCCCGATATTGCCGGTTTGCACACCGTTGATGGTAATAGTACCGGAACCGGCCGCGGCGCCAGTCATATCCGTTCCCGACATAGTCGTGGCATTAACCGTGGCGGTAACGCCGGTCTGATCCTTAACCGCGTTGATGGCCGCGGATTTGGCAATGGCGCTGGCTGAACTCAGCGTATCCTTATCTGTCTGCGACATGCTCGAAACATAGCCCGAGGACGCATCGTATTCGGCTTTCGACGGCCCCACGATCACACTATTGATTCTGATATCGTCGCTCTTCAATGCGAGGCCATTGTTAGTCCCGGCCGAGGTAAAGGCGGTTTGCGACTTATAGGTACCCTCCGTCAAACCGGAGTTAGCGACATTGGCGCCTTGGGCGGTTCCCGCCTGGACCTTGATCTCCTTGTCGGAAGTGAGTGTGTAGCTGCCGTAGTCGGTACCCGCGGTGGTGGAGGCGGCATTCGTTGCCGCTACACCGCCTAAACCAATGGAAGCCAAAGTAAATGCGTTATTTGTCATCGCAGCGGCAACATCGATATGCCTACCATCCGCCGCGGTCAAGGTAAGCGATGCCGTACCACTGGTAATCGACGCGGTCACGCCTGTTTTGTCTGAAATCTTATTGATTGCGTCAGCCATGGTGTTCAAGTCGGTAGCATCGCCGGCGAGGGTAACTATGTCGGTAGATACATTATTGATTGTTACAACACCCGCATCGGCGGCAGTGCCCACAACTTGCGCGGTACCAGCAACGGATGTTGCATTTAAACCCCGGATGCCCGTATTGCTCGCGTCGAATGTGTTTGTAGCGGCGCCGTAATCGACCGTGATATTGCGTCCATCGGCCGCCGTCAACTTGACGCCGGTCGAATCGCTGCCAGTATCCTCGGCAACCACGCCAGTTTGGCCGGATACCTTGTTGATCGCTCCCACCACGGCGGCGCGATCGGATGAGGTGTTGCCGCTCAGGGATAGGGCAATATCCACACCATTGAGGGTCAGGGTTCCACTCCCATCCTGGCCGGCAATCATCGAAGCTCCCTGAGAGACATTCACATCGGCCTTGGCCGTGACACCCGTCAAAGTGCTGCTGGCGTTGATCGCGGCGGCCTTGGCGATGGCGCTGGCGGCCTTGGTCGAAGCCGGCGTGGAAGCCAAGTCGTCGCTGGCGGAAGAGGCGCGAATGCCCACGCCGTTGATAATGAGGTCTCCGTTATCGATGGCGCTCGAACTACCCTGGGCCGTCAGGGCGGCGGTGTTGCTGGAGCCGAGTTGGCTGGTCTTGGCACCGTTCACGGTCACGCCGATAGTCTGGCCGGCGTTCGCGCCCACCTGGAACTTCTGTTCGGTGAAGTTGCCGTCCAGCAAACTGACACCGTTGAACTGTGTCTGGCCCGCCACGCGGTCGATTTCCTGGAGAAGCTGGCTGGCCTCCTGTTGCAGCGCGGCGCGGTCGGACGAGGTGTTGGTGGCGTTGGAGGACTGTACCGACAGTTCGCGCAGGCGTTGCAGGTTGTTGGTGATCTGTCCCAGCGCGCCCTGAGCGGTCTGCGCTAGGGAAATACCGTCGTTGGCGTTGCGCACGGCCTGATTCAAACCGGTGACTTGCGCGGTCATGCGGTCGGAAATGGCGAGGCCGGCGGCGTCGTCGGCGGCGCTGTTGATACGTAGCCCTGAGGACAAACGGGTCATGGCGGTCTGCATCGCGCTTTGCGATTTGCCCAACTGCATCTGCGTGGTCAGGGACGTTACGTTTGTGTTGATATATAGGGGCATGACAGCAGTCTCCTTAAATGTTTGGGGGTCTGTCCGGGCCAACCGGCCCGTTTTCTTCAACTCTCGAAGGAGTTATCGGGAGACCGCGCGAAAACTTTAAGGCTTTTCAATCCCTCCCGGCCCCAATACCCCGAAGCAAAGCCGTCCCGCCGCGTGGCAAGTATGAATGGCTTAACCTCGCCACCCCGCCCCCGCTGGCTACTCGCCCGATAGCCGCGCGGGTTACAATCGGACTCCCAATACCCCTTGCTTGTCGAGACCACCATGGCAACCTCCAACCCCAGCTTCGATGACATCTGGCGGCTATTCCAGGAAACCGACCGCAAGTTCCAGGAAACCGACCGCAAGTTCCAAGAAACCGACCGCAAAATTCAAGAAACCACGGCCCAAATGAAGGAGACCGATCGCAAACTCAAGGAAGTCACCGCCAGCATCGGTAAGCTGGGCAACCGTTTGGGCGAATTCATCGAGGACGCCGTGCGGCCTTCCGCCGTGCGCTTGTTCAGAAGCCGGGGAATCGAGGTTCACGAAGTACATCAGAACGTCAGTTCCCAGCGTGGAGAGGAAGGCATCGAAATCGACCTGATGGTGGTCAACGACCGGGACGTAGTCGCCATCGAGTGCAAAAGCAACCTCAAACTGGACGATGTCAATGAACATCTGTTGCGGCTGGCGAAACTCAAGCGGTTGCTGCCCAAATACGCCGATTCCAAGGTCATGGGCGCGATGGCGGCGATGGTGGTGCCGGACAATGTGGCGCGACACGCCTACCGGCAAGGCTTGTTCGTGATCGGCCAGAGCGGCGACCATCTCGAAATCCGCAACGACGCCAGCTTCACGCCGGCGATTTGGTAACGAGGGAAATTCCCATGCGAATCGACTTCCAGCAACTCACCGTCCCGCCGGGACACCAAGCGCTTTTGCGTGGCCTCGATTGGGCCGACTTCGAGGCCATCCTGGACGAAGCCGGCGAACACCGCGCCACCCGCTACGCCTACAGCCAGGGAGTTCTGGAAATCATGTCCCCGCTCGCCGAACACGAATTCAGCAAACATCTCATCGGGAAAATCATCGAAATCCTGCTGGAGGAAATGGAAACCGAATTCATCGCGCTGGGCTCCACAACCCTGAAGAACCCCGAAACCGGCCAGGGCGTGGAACCCGACGAATGTTTCTATATCCAGCACGAGGCAGAAGTGCGCGGCAAGGAACGCCTGGATTTACGGATCGATCCTCCGCCCGATTTGGCGGTCGAGATCGACCTGACCTCCCGCACCCGGTTCCGCAATTACGAACTGCTCGGTATTCCCGAGCTATGGCGCTACGACGGCAAGCAGATGGAAATCCTAGTGCTGGAAAACGGCGCTTACGCCGCCTCGGAAACCAGCCGCCAGTTTCCCTGGCTGCCCCTCAAGGCGCTGGTGCCCGAATTGCTGGCGCGCTGCAAGCTCGAAGGACGCAACAAAACGCTCAAGGCATTCCGGCGCCAGGTGGCGGAATGGCTTCCCAAGCCCTGAAAGCCCGCTCCAACATGCCCCTGAACGCATCGAACACCTTGCGCATCTGGGGCTGCTTGTAGGGAAACAGGTCCACCGGGTCCATGGCATGGACGATCATGCAACTGTCCACCTCGAAAATCAGCAACTCGCCCTCGGGCGTTTCCCCGCAATCGATGCCTAGGTAATCCAACCCCGCGCGCTCGTGGATGGCGCGGAACGCCTGTGCGTGGCGGCGGGCGAAGCCTTCGTCGAAATCCGCCATGAACCGCGCCTCCTCGGCCCGCTTCTCGGCGCTTTCCGCCATGCCCGCGTTCAGATAATGAATCATCCAATGCTCGGAGATGGCCATGTGGCAAACATAGGGGCGGCCCTCGATCAGCACGATCCGGCATTTCCGGAACATCCCGTCCGCGTCCCGGTAATCCACGAAGTTCGATAGATAAAAGCCCTCCTCCGCCGCGGTTTCCAGATAAGCCCCTAGGGCCGCCGCGTCGTCCAGCTTCTCCAAGCCATGGCCCGCGTGGGAATCGATGGGCCGGATAATCAGGGGAAAAGCGCCGCCTTCGAGTAGCGCGTCCACGGCCGACTCCCCGCGCGCCAGCCGTTCGAGCCCGCTTCTATCGGCCCGCGCCACGGCCGGCAGTGCCAAACCCGGCGCGTCCCCGAACAGAGCCAGCACCCCGTCGCGCGACAACCGGGCGATGCGGCCGGGCGCGTTCAGCACCGGCCGCGGCCAATGTTCCAGATAGCTTTCGAGCCGCGCCAACAGCGGCAAATTGCGCTCGGACTCGGCCACGGCGACGAACACTACATCGTGCTCCGGAACGGATTCGGGAAACGGCCGGCCGGGCGCCAGATACAGCATGAAGAGTTCCACGTCGGACTGTTCCAGCAGAAACTCCACCGGCGTGTTGGCCATCAAATCTCCCGGCCCCATGAGCACCAGCAATCGCAGGCCGGGCTCCGCCGTCGCGGCCGGCAGGTGGAACAGCGGCCGGGTCCGCAGCGCCAAATCCTGTACGTTCAGCGCCACCTCCGTGTTGCCCCGCAATTGCAGCACCGTGGACAAATCCAATAAGGTATTGGCCTCGTCGGGATGGGATCGGGAACGGGCGAGCAACCTCTCCCCCACTGGGGCGAGATCTTCCCCGGCGAAAGCCATCCGCATCAGCCGGGCCAGGCCGATGAGCGGACGCGGTTGGTCGCCGTCCATCGCGATGAATGCGCGCTTATCGAGGGTTTCGAGAGTCATGGGGTTCTCCGGATTGGCTAGCTTCCGGCGCGGGACCGGCCGAAAGCGAGTGTCGCCTCTAGCAGGGCGTCGATGTCGCCGGCTTGGGTACGATGGTTGACGATGGCGGCCCGAATGGCCAGGTTCCCGTTAAGGGTAGTCGCCGAGGGCGCGGCGATGCCGGATTCCTGCAAATCGGCGACGATTTCCGCGTTGACCCGGTCGGAATCCTCGCAACGATAACGGAAACAAACGATATTCAGGGAGACCGGCGCGAGCAGATCCAGTTCCGGGATGGCCTCGATCCGCCCCGCCAGATAGCGGGCTAGGCCACAGCTTGCCGAGATCGTCCGACCCAGCTTTGCCGTGCCGTAAACCCGTAGCGTGAAC
>SXGT01257810.1_pt1 | contig 10896 bp, 11 predicted proteins | sample 3176221 | NCBI WGS metagenome assembly SXGT01 (sample SAMN11356862, study PRJNA531348) | freshwater metagenome | isolation source: freshwater sample F1-120 | place: China: Fuxian Lake, Yuxi | collected 2017-12-25
CATAGCAGATGCCGAGCACGGGCATGCCGAGATGGAAGAGTTCTGGATCGCACTTGGGCGCGCCGGTTTCGTACACGCTCGCCGGTCCGCCGGAGAGAATGATTCCGCGCGGAGCAACTTCGCGGACGCGCTCGGCCGAAATCGTGTGGCGAACGATCTCGCAGTACGTGTGCTGTTCCCGCACACGCCGGGCGATGAGCTGCGCGTATTGCGAGCCGAAATCGAGAATCAGCAGCTTCTCGTCAGCCACTTTGCCGGTTGTGGGTGAGTTCGCGCCAGCCATACGGGCTGCAACAGTCTTTCTCCCGAAAAACAAAAAACCCGCCGAAACCGACGGGCAGGATGAGCCAGATTATATGCGATGGGTTGGGGCTGTAAAGCGGCTGTGATAACAGGTTAACAAAGAATTCAACGATTCCCCGGCACGCGCTTTCCCTTGAGTTGATACACGTAAGCCAGGATTTCTGCGACGGCGGCGTAGAGTTGGTCGGGGATCGGTTGGTTCAAGTCCACGTCCTTGTAGAGGGCCTGGGCGAGCGGTTTCTTTTCGATGATGGGGATTCCGTTTTCGAGAGCCAGCTTGCGGATCCGTGCCGCCAAGATTCCCGCGCCTTTGGCGACCACGATCGGTGCGTTCATCGTTTCCGGTTCGTATTGCACCGCGATGGCCAACTCGGTGGGATTGGTGATCACCACATCGGCTTTGGGCACGCTGCTCGAAAGCCGCTGCATGGAAAGTTGCCGCTGCACTTGTTTGCGTCGGGCGATGACTTGCGGATCCCCTTGCAGGTTGCGCATCTCCTCGCGCACTTCCTGCTGCGTCATCCGCAGGTCCTGCTCGTGGTTCCACCATTGGTAGCCGTAGTCGAGAATTCCCAGGACCAGTAGCGCCAGACCGATTTTCAGGCTCGTCCACAGACAAATGCTCCAAGTGAACATTGCAATCTGCGGGACCTCAAGGAGTGCGATCCCTAGAAGTTCTTCGCGCCGGTGATAGAGCGAAACGAAGGCCACGGCTCCGACGACGGCGATCTTGAAGATGCCGAAACCAAGCCGTACCGTCCCCGTTAGAGAAAAGATGCGACGGAAGCCGCTGAGCGGGTTGATCTGGGAGAAGTCGGGCGCGAGTTTGTTGGGCACGACCATGAACCCGACCTGCATTAGGTGGACACCCACCCCCAAGAGCACCGCGAAGCCAAGAATCGGAGCGATGGCTCCAGCCAGTCCGCGCATCGTATCGGTCAACCGCACGATCGCGAAGTCGCGGTCGGCCGACAGCCACGCATCGCCGCCAAGGTGGCTGGCCAGCAGTCGTCCCGCGAATTCAACCAGGTTCGCACCGGCGAACATCAGCACCAACAGCGATCCAAGAAGCAATAGCGCCGAGGCCAGATCCTGGCTCTGCGCGGCCTGTCCCTCCTCGCGCGCCTGCTGGCGGCGATGCGGCGTGGCGTCGTGCGACTTGTCGCCGGTTTGTTCTGCCATGCATGTCGTCGTCACGCTTTGCGTGACGAGCGCAGAGTTGGCGTCACGCTCCGCGTGACGATCATCACGCAAAGCGTGATGGCTGCACTAGGGCACGTGCAGCGCGTCGAGTAGAAGTTGAATCGCCGGCTCGGTCTGCTCCTGAAACGCCCAGGCGGCGATGCCAAGGGACACCGAGAGCGTGCCAAGCGTCACGAGCGAGCTGAATCCGAAACCCACGGCCATCAAGTTCAGTTGCGGTAATGTACGACTCAACAGCGCCAGCACCAAGGTGGCGAGCAAGAGTGCCGTCATGGTGGGGGCCGCCGCGCGGATGCCGAGCACAAAGCTTTGCGTAAACAGCCTGGTAAACGCCTCGACCAGCGTGTCGGACACGATCACTTTTCCCGGGGGCATCGAGTCAAATGTATCCAGCAGTGCTTCCATGACTTGCCGATGGCCACCGGTGACGACGAATACCGCCAGTGCGACGTAAAACAGGATCTGCGAAAAGATCGGAACGCTGGACTCGAAAGTAGGATTGATCACGTCGGCCAGTTGCACTCCCGCGACCTGACTGATGACTTGCCCGGCGATCTGAATGCCGCTGAACAGCAGCGTGATGCCAAGACCAAGGACCAGGCCGACAACCAGCTCGGCCGCCATGATCAGGCTGAGGTCAATGACCGATGCCGGCATGGTGACCGCCTGGCCCGTCTGCAGCGGCGTCACCAGCACCGCCAGGGCAATCGCCAGAAAAGCGCGTACGCGAACGGGAATATCGCTGGTGCCGAAATAGGCGCGGTCATCACCAGCCCACTCACGCGCGTAAGCACGAGGATAAACGTGATCAGCAGCGGGGTGACGAAATGGGTGACCCAAAGCATGAGGTTATAATCCGAAACCTTCTCGCCCCAGAAGGGCTGGGGCAGCTCCGTCAGAGATTCTCCGGTATCCTTTCAATCAGCTCGGCGGTGTACTGCATCATCTGATCGAGCAGCCAAGGCATGGTCAGCGTCAGCACGAGCACCATCACGACGAGTTTGGGAACAAAAGCCACGGTCTGTTCCTGAATTTGCGTGAGTGCCTGGATCAAACCCACGAGCAGGCCCACGAGCATGCCGACCGCCAGCACCGGCGCGCCGATGAGCAGGAAGATCATGACCGCTTCACGTCCAAGTTCAACGGCGTCTTGAGCGTCCATTTGTCGGTGAACAGGAGACAGAGATCTGGGACAGCGGACAACGCAGGGACACGGGGTCCCGGAGTCCTGACTTTTATATCTGAAAACTTGCCATCAACATCCCGACCACCAGATGCCAGCCGTCCACCAGCACGAACAACAGCAGCTTGAATGGCAGCGAGATCAGCACCGGGGGCAGCATTAACATGCCCATCGACACGGTAACCGTCGAAATCACGATATCCAGCACGAGAAACGGCAGATAAATCTGAAAACCGATCAAGAACGCGGTCTTGAGTTCACTGAGCATGAACGCTGGCAACAACACGTTGAGCGGCACCTCGTCGTAATTGGCTGGCGTGGGAGTGTCTTTCGGCAGGTATTTGTAAAACAGCCAGACGTCATTGGCGTTATCGCAGCGTTCGATCTGGGCGCTCATGAAGTCGCGTACCGGCTTGATGCCACGAGTCCAGGCTTCATCCAGCGATACCTGCCGCTGCGTGTAGGGCTGAATGCCCTGGCTGTAGACTTCTTTCCAGACGGGCGACATGATCGCCAGCGTCATGAAGAGCGCAATTGAGGTTATCACCTGGCTGGGTGGAAGTTGTTGTGTTCCAAGTGCTTGCCGCAACAAGCCGAGCACCACGATGATCCGCACAAAACAGGTGGTCATCAACAGCACGGCTGGGGCCAGGCTGAGGACGGTCAACAGCAGCATTACTTCGAGGGCCGAGGTCAGCCCCTCGGGACTCGTCCACTTTTCAGGGCCGCCGAGCAGGTTACCGGGCAGTTCCAGCCACCCCGGCCGATTCGCAGAGTCTTGGGCAAGGGATGGTGCGACCGAAAGCACGACAGCCGCCACGGCCAGAAAGCCGGCCAGCACGGGGACGCATCGGCGCCTGCTGCAGATGAAACGAAGTCGTACCATTAGAGTGCCTTGGCAGCTTTGCGATCGGCGTCGTCGAATATTGAAGGATCGAACTTGTCAACATAGTCGCGCGATGCTCGGGTCGACGAGGAGTCGCCCTTTGCCAATTGCTCGAACGTTTGTTGGAAGCGACGTGTAGAACTCGAAGGATGTGCCTGATAGCAAATGCCCGTCAGCCGGTCGACTTCCGCGGGGTCGGTGATTTCCGAGAGCGGCTCGACGTGTCCCGCCATCACATGCACCAGCAGCAGCTTGTTGCCGATTCGCAGGAGTTGCACTTCTTGTTGTTTGCCGCCGAAGCGCTGTCGGCCGAGCACCTCGATCGCCTCGCGAGGCAAAAGCGGCGGCTGTTGGGGCATCCCGCGCCGGGCCATCCAAGCGACGATCAGAAAGAGTCCCACGACAATCGCCAGACTGCCGCCGATCGTGACGCCGGGTTGTAGCCCGGAGGTTCTGCGTTTGCTGGTCGACTCGCCGCTGGGACCTTTGAGCCCAAGCGGCCGGGATTTCCCAGGCTGGGTGAGCGGTGACGGCGCCGCTTCGGTTGCCGACGCGCGAACCACGTGCGAGCGCACCGAGTCGGCTGGCGCGCGCGCAAACCGGAAGGGTAATTTCCGCAATTCGTTGCGCGGTTCGACCTGTGCAGCGTTTCCAGCGGACTCGTTCCCGTCGGTTTGCTCATCCGCCGCTGGCTGCAGAGCTTGTTCTTCGGATTGCAGTTGCTCGGCGCCTCGCCAGTCGGCGTAGCGGTGGTCATCTTGTGAATCTGCCGCGTGGCAGACGGATGCGATCGCAATGATCAACCATACACGAGCGAAAGTCGGCATCCTTGCCTTCCTTTGCAGTTGTTGGGCGCCCGCTTCCAAAGGAAGAGGGAGCGACTAAAATCAAGCCGCGCCGTTGAACATATTGTTATTTGGATGGGTCAGGCCACGTTTTCGCCGGCGATCAGTTCGGCCACGCGGACACAAAAGTTGTCATTGAGCACGAGCACTTCACCGCGAGCGATCAGGCGACCATTGACGTAAATATCGACAGGGTCGCCGGCGAGCTTGTCGAGCGGCACCACCGAGCCTTTGCGCAGCTTAAGTACGTCTTCCAAATACATCTCCGTGCGCCCAAGCTCGATTTTCAGGTCGAGTTCCACGTCGCGAATCAGCTCGAGCGTGGCGGCTTCGGCAGTCGGCGCCGCTCCGGCGAAGTCCTGCAGCTTAAACGGCTGCACGGGGGGCGCGCCCGGCGCATTGACCGGCGCATTGACGGATGCCAATGCCTGTTCCGCTTGCGAAAGCAGGTAGTCGATGTCGCCGCGAGCCAGGCTGGCTTCACCGACCGGCGCTTTTTCTTTCGACGCGACAGTGGGTGAACCGGGCGAAGCGGCCAAGCCCTTGCCCGCTCCGGCGGCCTCAAGCAACTTTTCGATTTCCGTTTGCGCTAGAACCCCCCCATCGCGATTGGGCGCAGTGCCGGTCGATGGATCGCTATCTAGGGGTTGGAGCGGATCGCTTCCGTCGGGCATGAGAGGAGTCCATTCCTGCTAAACCGCAGACGGCTTTTCGGCCTCCATTGCGGCGCCATGACCTGTGGCTACACGGACGGCGGACTGCGTCCGCCATCATTGTTCAATAAACGAAAACTCGCTGAACACGACCTCCTGCAGCAGAGGCTTGCCCAAGCTCCTGTTAGTTGTCTCTAAAATCCGCCGTTTGATCAATCCCAACCCGGCGTCGGTCAGGTCCGTAATCTCCGCCGACCGGATAATGACAATGATATTGTCGCGAATTCGATGCTGGTTTTCTTCCAACCGCTGGTTGAACTCGCTCACGTACTTATGTTTCACGGTGCCGTACAAATGAAACGTGATAAACAAGGTGCTGTTGCTAGCAGGCTGAAAGCCGCTGACCGTGAATTTGCCCAAATCCGCTTCTTCTGCATCGCTGTGTTTGGGTGCGGGTTTTTCGTCCCCCTGACCATGCTCGGCCTTTTCATGTCCCTTTCCCGGTTTTTCGCTCGCAGGCGCGCCATGACCGTGGTCGCTATCAGCTGACTGCTTGTCGTGGCCGCTAGCATGTGCAGGAGTTGGTTCTTCGGCCATCGGAGCATCGTCCTGGTGGTGCTCGTCCACCGCAGCGGCCGATACGGGTGCGACGGTCGGCGTTGGTGCGGAACTGGGCATCAAAAAGCATGCCATGATCCATTCCAGTACGACAATACCCACGATGATTCCGGGCATTTTCAGCTTCGAGACCAGTGACTTCTTGGTCGGCGGCGGAGTTAGTTCTGGGGCAGCTGGAGCGTTCATGGCGGTTGTCTCCGCGGACTGATGGTTGTGAGCTTAGTTGTTATGCGCCGCTTGGGCGGAGTCGACGAGTTCGTTCAGCATGTGGATTTCCACACGAGCACATTTGCCACGCCCCGTAATGTGAACGTTGTTGGTCAGCGGTTCGTTGTCGGCTGCGACCGCCAGACGAATACGTTCGGGATTGATGCCGGCCTTGACGAGATAGGTCATGACGTGGCGTGCCCGCTCGTAGGCCACGTCCCAATTGTCGCGGAACACTTTCGCGTCGGTCGGCAGTCGCCGCGACGTGTGCCCCCGGATTTCCAGTTTAAGCGCCTTGCCGCCAATCTCGTTGATGGCGCCTTGCAGGGCTTTCTCCTGGGTGGGAGTGATTTGCGTGGAGTTGTCATCGAAATAGACCGTCCCGCCGACGCTGGGTTGGTCGCCGGGGCGTAAACTGGCCGGTTGACGATTTTCAATCGGGCGAAGTTTCTTCGATCCTTCCCCCTTTTTCTTGTTGCTTTTGTCCCGACTGCCTGCAGTTTGCAAGTAGGCCAGTGGCGAGTCGAGCTGTACGTACGGGCCAGGGCCGAGCGCCGTCATGTCTTCCCAGTGCGGACCGAACTGTTCGCGCAGGGATCTCATCACAGCTTCCATCTTCGCAGACTCTTGGTCCAGCGGAGCCATGGAGTACATGACGACAAAAAACGCCATCAGAATGGTAATCATGTCGGCGTACGACATGATCCACTCGGGAAGGCCTTCTTCGCATTCAGGACAACTGGCCATGGTCGCAGCAGTCGGGAATCAAGGTTCGGGGTACTGGCAATGACGAATGACGAACGAATGACGAATCACATAATGACGAATGAATGACGAATGCTTAATGACGAATGCGGGTACCATCTTCGTTCGTTAGTCGTCATTCGGTATTCAGTCGTGCCTGGTGATTCGTCATTCTCCAGGTCATTCCCCGGGTCAATTCCCGGGTCATTCGTGATTCGTCATTCCACTATGCCGCTCGGTCGTGCGAGGGTCGCAGTTTGGGCGGCAGAAAGGTGATCAACTTTTGTTCGATGACACGTGGATTCTCGCCGGCTTGGATTCCCAATATGCCCTTGAGGATCAATTCTTTGGCGAGATGTTCCTGGTGGCTGTAGTAGGCGAGCTTCTCGGCGCACGGCATGCAAATCATGTTTGCCATTGCGGCGCCGTAAAGCGTGCCTACCAGCGCCATGGCCATTGTCGGACCGATGGAGTCGGGATCGTCGAGGTTGCCGAGCATCAGGATCAATCCCAGCAGGGTGGCAATCATGCCGAAGGCCGGGCCGCACTTACCCATCATCTCGAACATCTTTTTGCCGGTGTGATGCCTCATTTCTTCGGCGTGCATTTCGCTTCGAAAGACGTCTTCGAGCACTTCCGGACGCGTGCCGTCGACGGCCATCTGGATGCCCAGCACGATGGCATGATTCTGGATGTCTTTCACCTTGGCCTCAAGCGCCAGCAGGCCGTCCTTGCGGGCAACTTCGGCCAGTCCAACTAGTTCCTCGACCAGCGCTGGTAGATCTTCGACGGTGGGAAAAATCAGCTTCATGCAGAGCTTTGGCAAACCAAGAAACGTCTTCAGCGGAACAGCGGTTAATACGACACACAGACCGCCGCCCAATACCATTACCGCCGCCGGCGGGTCGACGAATTGTCCTAACGACACGCCGCCGCCGCCGTGGCTGCCCGCCAGGATCAAGGCAAGCAGCGTCAGCAGCCCGCCACCGATAATGCCGACAATCGTTGCAATGTCCATGCGAGCCTATTTCCAACTGCGTTCGTTGAACGCGGGTGTGTTTGACGTGGGGAACAGATGTTTCGAACGCTGGTAGTCGATGGCCCTGCGCATGACCTCATCCATTGCCTCGCGAACCACCAGTCGCTCATTCGTGGTAAGCGTGATAAATGTGTCGGGCCGGGATTCAACGTACCGAATGAGTTCTGCGTTGAGCACGAACGCTTCGCCGTCGAGACGCGATAGCTTGATCATTTTGCACCACGTGTTTTCCCTGCCGAGCCGCCGTCCTTGGACGGCAACTTTCCTCAGTGAGAACATAGGTTGCAAAAGAGCGACGCCGGCGGAGAAAATGCCATGGGGTTCCAGTTGCCGGAAGAATCGGCACAGGCGGCAGGAACAGAACGGAATAATGGCGGGCGGGCAACGGCCGCCCGACAGGGCATGGCTGATCCGTTATCGTCGCAAATTCAGCAGTTCGTCGTATAACTGCTGCACGGTGGTGATGACTCGCGCACCGCCGCGGTAGGCGGTGGATGCTGTGATAAGGTCGATCAGGTTCTGTCCGATATCGGTGTTCGACAGTTCCTGCGCGCCGGCGATGATCGTGCCGATGCCTTGCGCGCCCGGGTTGTCGACGATGGGCAGGCCCGAATTGACGCCGGTTCCGAACAGGTTTTCGCCCTTCTGTTCGAGACCCGAGTTGTTGGCAAATCGAGCGAGTTGGAGCTGTCCCAGATCACGCGTGACGCCGTTGCCGAACACGCCGCGGATCACGCCGTCCTCGCCCACGATGTAGCTGGTAAGCACACCCGGCGCGGAACCGTCTTGTTGCGTTGCCGACAGGGAACTGGTGTCGGATGCAAGGCCGGAGAGGCCGGTAAAATCCAAATCGAATTCGAGCGTGCCCGACGACGTGGCGTCTCGAGCGATCGAGACGGTGTTGTTGGAAACGCTGGACACGCTGCCTTCGCCGTCGAAAACGATCAGCCCGGTGCCCACAGAAATTCTAGGCGATACGACACCTCCGGTGGACGACTGGTGATCGGGCGAATCGGCAAACCAGCGGTACGTCACCGATTCGCCATCGCGCGATTCGAGCACCGCGGTCACACGGACGTTGATCGCGATGCCGAGCGAGTCGTATGCCACAAAACTGGAGACCGCGCTGTTGCCGATGGCTTCCTGGGTTGTTCCGAATCCCAGGTTGATCGATTGCTCGGTGCCGCCCGTCGGCGTTAACTTAAGCGAAGCCAGCGAGATTTCGGGTTGGTTGTCGACGCCGTAGTTTCCGATAAAGCTGATCCGTCCCGTGGAGGCGTCAACGTCGCCGCCTGCCGACAGCACCACGGAGGGATCATCGTCTTTATCGGGAGTTGGAATGTCGTCGCGGATGCCGAAAGAGTCCTGCGCAAACTCGATAAAGTCCTGCACCGTTGACGTTGCGGTGACGTCCATGGTCTTGGTCGAAAGCGTGCGCCCCCCTTTCTTTCCGTTGAACTGCAACACTCCTTCTTCGAACAGAGTGAAGTAGTTGTTGCCGTCGCGCCGGACCACGTTGGTCAACAACGTGGCCGGGTTGATCGGTGGGTTATCGAGGTTGATTTGCTCCTGCGTCGCCCAGTCCGATTCGCTCAGACCGTCGATAAAGCTGCTGGCTCCGCTGGCAAGAAAGCCCGAGGCCGTGCCGGTGATCGCGGGCGTGGTCACCAGGCGGAAGGAGTCGCTTGCGGTGGGCGAGTTACGATAAATGCGCAGTGCATCGAAGGGCGCCGCGGGCGTGGGCAGGTTTGAAAACGCGACGCGGCGCCCATCGACCGTGAGCGACTGGGGACCAATCAACGAAGTCGGACGGCTCTCGCTGCCGTCGGCGGTATTGTAAAACGTGATGTAGTAACTGTAATTGCCTTGAGCAAGCGTGTCGGGCAAATCGCCGCTGCCGGTCGCCACGCTGTCGGTATGCGAGGCACCGCCTGCCAGACCACTGGCGACCTGTGAATACACTCCGTCCGCGCCAGCTCGGTAAAGGTTGTACGATGTGAATCCGCTGGGAACCGCAGGCAATGGATTGAGCGTAATCTGGCGATTGGCGGCAATGGTGACGGATGTTGATGCCGGAGATGGGGGGCCTTGTTCGCCATCCGCGTTGACCGCTGCGATTCGATAGGTGTAGGTTCCAGCGGCAATCGTTCCCGCTCCTCCGTCGACCGGAGTTGTCGTAAATGACGGCGGAGCCACGGAGGTGAAATCGCCGGACGCAACGTTGGGTGGAATCGGCTGGGATGCATCGCCAAGCGCCGCCGATGTAATAATGCCCGGCTGCGTGGCGACGTCGCCGGTCGGACTCAACGTCCCTGCAAACGTTACGTTTTCCGTGGCCTGGGCCACCTGTGCCGAACCGAGGGGAATCGTCAGCGGCACGAGTTCCGTTTTCTGAACATCGAAATTGTCGTCGACGCCGAAGCCCAACAAGCGTTGTCCCGTGATGCTGACCAGTTCGTTGCTGCTATTGGTCTTGAACACGCCATTGCGAGTGTACAGTTCTTCACCCTGTGCGCCCTGCACAATGAAGAAGCCGTCCCCTTGAATAGCGAGATCCGATGGACTGGCGCTGACTTCGATTGTGCCCTGGGTAAAGTCGGTGGTGATCTCGGCCACCTTAACGCCTAAGCCGACTTGCCGCGGGTTTGTACCACCGCGCGTGTCGGTTGGGGCGGAACCGAGCGACAGCGTCTGCAGGAACTGCGTCGCGAACAGGGGCTTGGAGGACTTAAAGCCCACCGTGTTGGCGTTGGCTACATTGTTGCCCACAACGTCGATCGTTGTTTCCGACGCTGTTAAACCGGTCAGCGCCGTGCTAAGTGCAGATGCTAAACCCATGAACTGGACTCCTTGTTCGCTGCGTGCGATGGATGGAGGTTACGTGACATGCTTAGGAGGCTGGTACAATCTCACGGACGTTCTGCAGATCGACGATATTGCCGCCGACTTGCAGCTTAGGCACACCGTCGACGACCGTCACTCGCTCGACCCTGCCGTTGACCTGAGCGTTCTTGTCGGATATGCCCGTGATGTTCTTGCCGAGCAGACCACTGGCGCTAGCCAGCGCCTGCCCGAGTTGCACGCCCGAGAGTGTGGTGGAGAGCTTGTCGGTCGCTGCAATCGAACGAATCTCGCCAATCTGCTGGATCATCTGGGCGTTGTCCATCGGATCGAGCGGATCCTGGTTTTGCAATTCGGCGATCATAAGTTTGAGG
>SXGT01192240.1_pt1 | contig 10893 bp, 13 predicted proteins | sample 3176221 | NCBI WGS metagenome assembly SXGT01 (sample SAMN11356862, study PRJNA531348) | freshwater metagenome | isolation source: freshwater sample F1-120 | place: China: Fuxian Lake, Yuxi | collected 2017-12-25
CGCCGACGGTGCAGCGGACGCGATGATGGGCGACAACGTGGCCGCATCGGGTGAGCCGGTCACATTTCACGTGAAGCTGCTTGGCGGGTCGCCAGCGCTGCTGCCCTATACCGTGAAAGTGATCGTCGATGGCGCAGAGCTGACATCGCTGACCCTGCTTCCAGGGCGAACCGATGCGCAGTTCACCGACACGCCGCCGGTCGGATCACGCAAGTACTACCGCCTCGAGGTCACCGGACAGCCGGTGCTGTACCCGCAAATCCCGTTCTCCATCGCGCTCGGCGGCACGATGATCGCCCTGTCGAATCCGATCTACTTCAACTTCGAGTCTTCGCACTAGCGAGCGCCCCGCGCGCGGACGATTTCACCGAGCTGCGCCATCTTGCAGACTCGCTGCCACAAGTTCGCAATTGCACCGACCCGTGGGGTGTAGCCGTAGAGCGGCTACTGCACCCTTGTCGCCGACAAGGCCTCGATGTGCCAGTAAGGATCCGTCGTGCACCGGACATAGCGGTGATGCCCGCCGTCGGGCCGGGCGATGCTGATTTTCTTTGAGGACAACACCTCGTAGCGGGGATCGTCGTCGATCGACGTGTCCGGCATCCACGAGCCGGGAGGCAGGCAGCCAGATAAACCACAGAACGTCACCGAGTATTGCCCGGGCGATGCCGGTCTAATCTGCACGGCCCAATAGTCTCTGCAGTCGGTTTTCCACAGTCCGGTGTAGCGGTGGTGACCTGCAGGGCCGCCATCGCTGCACCCAACCACCATCAGCGGCACAACAAAGCTGCGCACTAGGCGCGCCAGCGCACAGAACCGAGCGCGACGCGGGCCTACACTGTCGTTTCGATGAAACACGCCCTGATTCTTGGATGCCTGCTGTTGAGCCTGCCTGCTGCGGCGCAGACGACGTATCGCTGCCAGAGCAGCATCGGCCAGTTCACGTTTCAGGATCGGCCCTGCCCCCGAGTGGCGGATGCGGATGCGCCGCGGACTCCGCGTTCCAGCACCGGCTTCGATGCACAGCCGACCGGCGGCAGCGACTGGAGCCAGCAGCAGCGCCGATACCTTCAGCAGCGAGCGCGCGCCGAGTCGGCTGCGTCCGCTCTGCGCGTCAAGTCGCATCTGAAATCCCAGACCGACCGCCAGGCGGCAGGCCACGCCACCAGCCAGCGCAACTGTGTCGACGCGCTGCAGATCGCCCGGCTCTGCGGCAAGTTTGCTGGACAGTTCTCCTGCGACGACCGAGGCTTCGTGCGGGAGTCTCTTGCTGATCGCCGTCTGCGCGGATCCACGGCCAGCGATGGATTGGGTGCTCACGACATCGACCGCTGCGCGCTGCAGGCCGCGAGCGGCAACTTGAAACCAAGCAATGCGCTGGCCGCGCCGGCGTTCTGGCAGTTCAATTGAGACGGGCCTGCCGGTCGAATTCGCGACGCTTCATCTGCAGATATTCGTCGCGCTCCAGCTCATGCAGTTGCCTCGGATAGCGTTCAACCGCCTCGTGCCAGTCGCGGATGCGCTGCTCATTGCGCGCAGACGCGGGCAATGACAGCGAGCCCAGATAGGCCTCAACGGCCAGGTAGTAGCGCATCGTGTTGCGCTCGATGATGCCGCGGGTGCCGCCAATGTACCGGGGTTCAGAACCGTCTCGGGTCGGTACGCGGCTGAAACCCACCTTGTCGCGCCCCAGCGTTGCCAGATAGCTGTGCATGCCCGCACGCGCGACCATGCCGTAGCGATAGGCGTACGACAGGCGCAGGAAGCTGCGCTGTGCGTCGAGCGCGGTGACTTCCATGACGATGCGATAGTCATGCGTCCCCACCGGACCTTGCACCGCATCAAGCGCGACCTGCAGATAGTCCTGAGCTGCTGCGACGACCCGATACCTGAACTCGAAGCGATAGACATCGGCCAGCGGTACATCATGCTTGCGCCCGACGCTCAACGAGAGCGCATCGCCGCCACGGGATGCCAGGCAATGCTTCACGTTGAGGTGCAGGATCAAGATCTCGCACCAGTTCAGCGCACCGCTAAGAGCGGGGCCAACCACGGCGTGCGGCTGGCCGATGACAGCGTGAACTTCACCTGAGAGCTCATCACCGTCATCCCGTGAGCGCAGATGCAGAGGCCGCCCGAAGGGACTGTCGCTCAGTTCTGCCTTCAGGAGGACATATTGCGTCCGGAGCGTCTCCGCATCCTGGGCCGATGCGCGCTCCCCAGTACAGACGATCAGTGGGCCGATCAGCAAAACCAGCCACCATCGCAAGTCGCCGCGATCAATACGCACCACCTAGGGCGTATCTTTCATTCGCGTAGCCTTGACGCCGGACAGCACTGCCATCCCGGTCAGCGCAATGCTGCCGACCGCGATCCATTCTGTCGGCACATTCAGCAACACCGCGCCGTAGACCAGCGCCCCGATGACGATCAGAAAGCCGACGATATAAATCGCAAAGGACATGAGGGGCTCTGGCTTACGGCGGTCAATGGCTTGGGACGGGAATTACTTGGGCTTGTGAATCAGATCGTTCTTGACACTCTGCACACCAACGACGGCGGAGGCGACTTGCACCGCCTTGTCGATCTGCCACTGTGAGTCGACGAAGCCCGACAGCTGCACGGCGCCGTTGAAGGTCTCGACCTTGATGTCGAAGGAGTTGACGTCCTTCTCGGCCAATAGCGCGGACTTGACCTTGGTGGTGACGGTGGCGTCGTCCACCATGGCGCCGGCCGAGCGCTGATGGCCGGTCTGGGCGCAGGAAGCGAGCGTCAAGGCGCCGACGGACAGCATGGCAACCGTAAACAGGGGTTTCAGGTTCATCAGGGTTCTCCGGGTGTGGCATGACCCGCGAAGCTGCGGGCCGTATTGGGAAGCAAGGGGTTGGTGCGACATCGGGGCTATCGATATCCTGCAGTTCATGCCGGCGACGGATGTCGGTCGAAGAACGCCAGCACCTGGCGATTCGACTCCTCGCGGCTGAGCTGACACCGTAGCTGGATCACACCCGCGAGCTTGTGGAAGTCGCCTTCGGACCTCGCCAGGTCCTCGGGGTGCAGCCGAGGCCAGACCGTTGCGGCATCCATTGACATGGCTCTCCATTGCGTTTTCCACGCGCGGCCGTTGGCCAGATTCGTGGCCCTGAGCTGGTTCTTGGTCAGCGGTAGCTGATAGCTCGGCGCGGGTTTGCTGCCCTCGATAGTCATCAGACAGAAATACAGCAACGGCGCTTGGCCATCTGTCTGCCAGCACACATACGCACGGTCACAGCCAGTACGCGCCGAGTCGCGCGAACTGTTCCTGCATGCGCAGCAGCAGAGAACGCTGCCGCCACGTCTTGAGTACGACCGCCCTGGATTCGGCCAGATCGGACGTGAACATGGCCTCCATCTGCGCGCCAAACGTGCGGCCGAGTATTACTGCGTTGATCTCATCGTTGTGCAGAAAGCTGCGCCAGTCGAGATTGGTGGAGCCGATCGTCGACCAGACGCCGTCTATGCAGGCGGACTTGGCATGCAGCACTGCGCCCTGCTGCTCGTGAATCTCGACGCCACCGCGCAGCAACTCGTCGTAGTGCGAGCGTCCCAGATGGAAGACGGCCCAGGAGTCGGTGTGACTGGGCAGAATCAGGCGCACCTTGACGCCGCGGCGCGCGGCTTGGGTCAGCGCCTCCAGCAACTGCGGATCAGGCGCGAAGTAGGCAATCGTCAAATGCACGCTGCGCTCGGCATGGGCGATGGCCGACAGCAAAGTCAGATAGATCAGGCTTTCGGGATCGTCCGGCGTGCTGCCGATCGCCCTCACGATCTCGCCTCCCTCGCGCTTGAGGGCCGGAAAGTAATGCGGCGACGTCAGCGCTACGCCGTTCTGCTTGATCCAGGTGGACATGAACAGCTTCTGAAACTCGGCGACGACCGGTCCCTCGATGCGCACGTGGGTGTCGCGCCATCCTTCGGCCGCACCTGGCGTTTGCTTGCCCTTGCGGCGCGCGGAGCGACTGGATGGTGCGCTGGAGTACGTCGAGCTGATGTTGATACCGCCGACGAAGGCAGTGCGGCCATCGACGACCAGCAGCTTGCGATGATCGCGGTTGTTGACCCGCCAGGTCCGCGGATGGTCGGCCAGCGGGTTCACGGGATTGAACTCCAGGACCCGGACCCCGCCGGCACGCAGACGATCGAAGAAGGCCTGCGGCGTCAGCAGACCGCCAACACTGTCGTAGATCACGTTGACCTGAACGCCTGCGGCCTTTCGCTGCAACAGCAACTCCGCGAACTGCGTGCCGATGGCATCGTCCTCGAAGATGAAGGTTTCCAGGTTGATGTGATGTTGCGCAGCCTGGATCGCGGCGAACATCGCCGCGTAAGTCTCGGGGCCGTTCTGCAGCAGCTTCAGACTGTTGCCAAGCACCAGCGGGCTGTCGGCGTTGAGCGCCTGTTCGTAAGCCAGGTGAAGGTCCAGCAGGTCTGAAGCCCCACGACCACCTTCGAGTTGCCCGATGAGCGCGTCGCTCCGGGTCGTCGAGACCGCGCCGCGCGCGCCCTCGAAGTTGACTTGTGCCGCATGCGGGATCGCCTGCGAGTGATCGGCGTCGGGCAGGGTCGCACAGGCAGAGAGGCAGCCCAGACAGGCAAGACCCAGCACTCGTCGCGCTCGCGGGCCAGTAAAAAGCCCGCACGGCAGATGCCGGGCGGGCCTTGGAAGGTCTGCGATGACGGCCATTCCGGCCGCCAGCCTCGACTAGCGCGCGGACGCGACGGTGTTGGCGATGATCACTTCCACCCGGCGATTCTGCTGGCGGCCAGTCGGCGACTCGTTACCCGCAACCGGCGATCCCTCGCCCATCCCGGAAGCCGAAAGGCGACCCTGTGCGATGCCGCGTCCGACCAAGTAGTTCCGCACCGAGTTTGCCCGCTGCTGCGAAAGATTCTGGTTCGAGACCTCGCTGCCGACGCTGTCGGTATGGCCCTCGATAATCACGGTGCGGTCCGGATAGGTCGTCAGGAACACTGCGAGCTTTTCGAGATTGTTGGCAGCGCCGCCCTTCAATTCCGACTTTCCGGTGGCGAACAGCAGATCTCCCAGTGTTACAACGAGACCGCGATCCGTCGCCTTGGCGTTGAGTGCTGCGATCTGCCGTTCGAGCTCCTCCGCTTTGCGCTGCGCATCTTCGCTGTCACCGCGTGCCGCATCGGCCTGGGTGCGGGCCAACTCCGCGTCGGCGCGCGCGGCGCTGGCCTGATCACGAGCGATGTCGGCATCGGTGCGCGCCATATCCGCTTCGCCACGGGCTTTGTCGGCCTCGCGGGTACGGGAGTCCAGACGCGCCGTCTCGCGCTGCTGACTCAACACGATGCGCTGATCAACGAGCAGCCGGCTTTGCGCCTGGGCCGTGGCGATCTCGACCTTGCGATCCGCCATCACGACCAGATGCCGAGCCAGGTCATCATCGGCGCGCGGCACTTCAGCGGCACGCACCGCGACTTCCGCCTCCTTGATCGCGACCGGCGCACGGCTGGCCAGCTCCGGATTCGCCTGCAGTGCGGTGAGCTTGCTGCGCGCGCTGTCGGCGCCATCGGGCTTGGTCAAGCCGGCCGAGCAGCCCGCCATCAGCAGGCAGGCGGCTGCGGTCGCAATCAGGGTGCTGGTGCTTCGGTTGGTGACGTCGGTATTCATTGCTGGACTCCCGGATTGCGCTGCATTTCCTGCTTGAGCGTTTCGATGCTCTTCTTCATTTCGTCGTTGACGGTCTTGGCCTTGACCACTTCAGCCTTGGCCGACGCCAGGTCGGCGTCGACGCGAGACTGCTCGGCCAGGTAAAGCGCCATCTCCATCTGCTCCTGCTCCACGGCAGTGCGCGCAGACGCAAGCTTGTCGCGCGCCTGGCTCAACTCCGGCGAGGCGTAGTCCGCGACCCGCGCCTTTTCGGCATTGGCGATCGCGAGTTCCGCAGCCTGCAGGGCCTGGGTTGGGGGCAACGGCGCAGAGGCACAGGCGGACAGCGCCAGCGCGGTGGCGATGGCGGCAAAGTGGCGAGAAGGTGAGCGCCAGCCCTCGCCGATCTTCGAAAAATTCCTGGTTCGATTCATGTGCGTGTTCCTCGGTGACAACTTCAGGACCATTGCCGGGGCGTCGCTCGAGGTCCGAGGCGGCTGCCACCTGCAATGGCGTTACTTCGTAGCGGTGACCTCAACCTCGACGCGGCGGTCGGGTTGCAGGCAAGCAATCCGTTGCGGGGTTTTCTGAGTGCCGGGGCATTGATCCGCGCGCGTGGCGGGCTCAGCATCGCCGGCGCCGCGCGCCTGGATGTTCATGACGGGTATGCCTGCAGAACTCGCCAGGTAATCGCGAACCGCATGGGCGCGGCGCAGCGACAGATCCTGGTTGTAGGCCGACGTGCCGATGCGATCGGTGTGGCCGACGACCGAGATCGTGTCGTAGCGCATGCCGCGCAGTTCTCCAGCGAAGGTATCCAGAGCCTGGCGGCCCTGAGGTTTCAACGTCGCTTGATCGAAATCGAACAGCGCGTCGGCCTCGAAGCTGACCTTGGTCGGTAGCGGCGGAGGTGGCGGGGCCACCGGAGCGGGCGGGGGCGCAGCGGCAATCACCGGTGCCGCGGGTGGCGCGGAGTACACCACCGGCGCTACTGCTGGGTGCGTGCCGAAGCGATAGAGCAGGCCCAGGGAAGCGAGATCGATGTCGCCCGTGTTGCCGACGGCGTCGTCGATCCGGTAACGCTCGCCCTCCAGTCGAGCACTCAGCGCCTGGGTGAAATCGTACTGCAGGCCGAGCCCGTACTTGACGTTGGTATCGCGTTCGCGACGCTTCGGTTCCAGCACGTTGGCGGCGCCGGTGCCGATGAAGCGCACATCGGACTCGGCGTGGTTGGCGCCGACGCGCGCGAAACCCGAGAAGCGTTCGGTGAAGGGCAGGAAGCCGACCGCGTCCAGGTTGAACCCCTGGATCTCGATGCGACCCTCGACCGTTCCCGGAGGATCGGTGACCGCATCAAAATCGAACTCGCCGAGATCGAAGTAACCGGCCTCCAGCGCGAAGTAGCGACCGAAGCGATATCCGCCGAACAGCTTGTAGCCGAGGTCACGCTCGTCAGTGCTGAACGAAGTCGTGGCGAAGCCGCTGTCGAGCAGACCCTCGATGATGCGCTCGTCGTCAATCGTCGCGCGGGCCTCGCCAAGATTGCCGCCGAGATAGAAGCCGGCGTCGTGCGCCGCGCTCGCGGGGCCGAAGCTGCTGATCAGCGCAAGGCTGAGAACCGACAAGCTGGGAATGATGTTCATGATTCGCTCTAGGGCTTCTTGCGTCGGCGCCTCAGGGCGCCGGCACGTTGATGATGGTGTTAACCAACGTCACCGAGGCACCTAGCGACAGCAGCCTGCCGTTGATCGTGACGATGCCGACGTTGCCTGCCGTAGACACCGCCGCGCCGGCCTGGGCGATGATGGTGCCGACGACGGTGCCGCCCCCGGCAGCATTGATAGTTGCGGCACTGCCGACCTGCCAGAACACGTTCTTCGCCTGTGCGCCGTTGATCAGCAGTACGTTTTGCGGAAATGCGGCGCCGGGGCCGCCCACGGTCAGCGTGGTCGCCATCTGGAAGACCCAGACCGCATTGGTGTTGCCCTGCGCGTCCAGCGTCAGATCGCCACCCTCGATTCGGAAGGAGCCACCCGGTGCGGGCGCGGTATAGACGCCCGGCGCCAGCGTCAGGCCGGCCAGGTTGGCGGCGCCGAGATTGGCTGGCAGCGCCGCCAGTTCGTCGTATGCGATCTGCGCGGCAGCAGCGGCCTGTTGAGCCACCATCAGGGTCGCCGCCGTACCCTCGTCAGGACACTGGATCGTGGGCGGCGGCGGCGCGGTGTAGATCAGGCCGTTGACGGTGCCCATGTTGTCGCCGGTCTCGGTATACGTGCAGCCGGGACCGGCATCGTGGAACCCGGTCACCGCCGTGGAAACCGCCGTGGTGCCGATGTCGCCGTTGATCAGCGTGAGCGTGCCCTGGTTGGTCATGCCCGCAGAGTCCCCGATTATTCCGAACGGCGCGGCGGCACCGAGCGCAACCGGTTGCAGACAGATGCCGGTCGCGGGACCGACGGTGAAGCTCCAGGGGAAGTCGGCGAGCATGCCATTCGACGGGACCGCCAGATCACGGACGCCCATCGCGCCGCCTTCCAGCGTCGCGGTATAGGTGCCGCCGTCGAGCAGATCGTCCACCGGCGTGAACGTGGCGATGCGGCCGGTGGCGATGTCGAGCATGACCGACGCTGCGTTCACCAGGGTCAATGCGGGCGCGGGCCCAACAACCGAGAAGGTCGCGGTGCTGATCGTCGCCGGATCCATGCGCAGGCCGGACGGCACGCTGAACGTGGCGTTGATGGTGGCATCCGGGCACACCGCCGTGGCATTCGCGACCGGCTGTGTCGACAGCACCGAAACATTCGCGGGCGGTGGCGGGGGTGGTGGCGTGACTACAACTGCGGTGGCAAAGGTCCAGACGTAGTCGCTCGCGTCAGGCAGCGGCACTTGGTTGCCGGCCAGTTGATTGCCGGCCAGGTCGGTCGCGGTGCGCACGATCGTCGCCGTATAGGTCGTCGCGTTTGCGAGCGCGGCGTCGGGCGTGAACACCGCCGTGCGCGTACCGACCGTATACCCCACGACGCCATCTGGCGCGATGCAGGGTGCGACGCAGCTCAGCGTGAAGCTGGCTTCGTCAATCGTGTCCGGGTCCATGTCTTCGCTGAATACTGCAGTGATCGCGGTGTTGGTCGGCACGTCCGGAGTCGGGCCCGGAATCGTCGTGACCGGCTCGGTCAGGATGACGCGCGGGCGCGTGGTGTCCGGCGTCACACCGGTCGTAAACTGCCAGATGTAAGGACTGGCCAGCGGCAGGCCAGTCGCCAGACTTCTAGCCCCCGTGATGGTGGCCGTGTAGAGCGTCAGCGGCTCCAAGGTCTCGCCCGGCGCGAGCGTGTAGGTGGCGACGCGGCTGCTGGCATCCAGCGCAACGCTGCCACCCGGGCTGGTGCACGGTGCGGCGCAGCTGACGAAAAAACTAGACGCGCCGCCAATGGGCGACATCGGCTCGCTGAATGCGGCATTGATGATCGTGTTGTTGATCGGCACCCCAGTGGCATCGACGACCGGGGCGACCGCGGTCACCGTCGGCGCGCGCAGGGCGACATCGCCGGTGCCGAGGATGGGATCGCGGTCGTCGCTGCTGCAGGCAGCGATCAAGCTGCCGGCCAGCAATACCATCACACCGGTGGAGCAGCGGATACTGCGAGTCAGGCCTTTCATACTGCTTCCCCTGGTTCCGCTGTCCGACTCCACGAACCCTGTGCTTCGGTTCGCCGGCTTGATCAGGGCGGATTAATATTTGCTTGGTGACGACAGGGCTTCAGAGTGAGCCGATGGGAATGAACTGTCTGTGCGATGGCCCACATAGGGAGTTCGGTGCAGCAGACTGCACGACAGATGCGGTCTGCTGAGTCGCGGAAACACGCACGGCCTCGAACGAGGCCGTGCGCTGAACACGGTCGAGACTAGTGCTTTTCGAAGAAGTCTTTGACCTGCTTCGTGGCCTCGTCGCGCGTGATCGCGTAACGCTCCTGTACCAGGCCGGCCAGCTTCTGCTCGTGGCCTTCGAGTCGCAGCAGTTCGTCCTCAGTCAGCTTGCCCCAGGCGATCTTGGCGGCACCGACCTGCTGCTTCCATTTGCCCTTGACCTCGTCAGCACTAGGCAGGCTCATGACGCTTTCTGCGGTTGGCTCATCAGCTCGTCGTTGCCTTTGGCGGCGACCAACGGCGGTGGCACGGCGTCCGTGGCGGGAACGGGCTTCGACAGCTTCTTTGCGGCATCCTTGGGCATGACTTGATGCACCGCCTCCTGTGCGGTCTCCTTGGCCGTTGAGGCCGGAGCCTTCTGGTGGGGCTGCTGCGCGCTGCCGTTCTGACTCACGCTCGGGGTTTTTCCGGAGTTCTGTGGCTTGATCGTATTCATCGTGACCTCTTGGTTGAATCCCAATCAATCCCGTGCTCCGCGAAGCTGCGGTGGCCGTGGATAGAGGGAACTGTCGCCAACCCTAACGAGGCGCAAAATCTGCGTCCGTACGTTGCCGCGCTTACCCCCGCTTCCGCTGGCCGGTTGGCTAGAATGCTCGAATGATTCGCGACATTCTCCGCATGGGCGATCCGCGCTTGCTGCAGGTCTCCGCGCCGATCGAGCGCTTCGACACGCCGGAGCTGCATTCACTGATCCGTGACTTACGCGAGACCATGGCCGCGGCCAATGGCGCGGGCCTTGCGGCGCCGCAGATCGGCGTTCCGCTGCGCGTCGTCATCTTCGGCGTGGAAAGCAATCCGCGCTATCCGGATGCCGAACCGGTGCCGTTCACGGTGCTCTGCAATCCGGTGCTGACGCCGCTCTCGGACGATCAGGCAGACGGCTGGGAGGGTTGCCTCAGCGTGCCGGGCCTGCGCGGGCTGGTGCCCCGCTATACGCGGCTGCGCTACGAAGGCTTCGACGCGCAGGGCACGAAGATCATGCGCGAGGTGTCCGATTTCCATGCGCGCGTCGTGCAGCACGAGTGCGATCACCTCGACGGCGTGCTGTATCCCACGCGCATCCGCGATCTGCGTAACTTCGGATTCACCGAGCAGTTGTTTCCGGGGCAGGTGCTGGCAGACGATTGACAGGTAACCGCGCTTTCAAGCCGCGCGCCATTCCAGCGGATACATGCGGTGCCGGCCATCGAGGCCCTTGAGCTCGGCCTCGCGCGGTGCAGCGTAGCGGAACGATGCATCGCCCACGGCCGCGCGCACTGCTTCCGACACCAGCACCTCGCCGCCTGCCGCCTGCGCGGCGATGCGCGCCG
>SXGT01267209.1_pt1 | contig 10891 bp, 6 predicted proteins | sample 3176221 | NCBI WGS metagenome assembly SXGT01 (sample SAMN11356862, study PRJNA531348) | freshwater metagenome | isolation source: freshwater sample F1-120 | place: China: Fuxian Lake, Yuxi | collected 2017-12-25
CAACACCGCGGTGTGGATCAGCGACGAGTTCTTGAAGCGCGTGCAGAACGACGACGACTGGTACCTCTTCGACCCGCTCGAGGTCGCCGACCTCAACGAGCTCTACGGCAAAGAGTTCTCGACCCGCTACGCCGAATACATCGCCATGGCCGAGCGCGGCGAGCTGCACATGTTCAAGAAGATCGGTGCGCGCGAGCAGTTCAAGCAGATCCTCATCTCGCTGCAGTCGACCAGCCACCCGTGGCTGACCTGGAAAGACACGATCAACAACCGGGCCATCAACAACAACACCGGCACGATCCACCTGTCGAACCTCTGCACCGAGATCTGCCTGCCGCTATACCGCGTCAACATCTCGGTCTGCAACCTGGCGTCGATCAACCTCTCGCAGCACTTCGTCGATGGTGGTCTGGACTGGGCCATGATCGACGAGAGTGCTCGCCTCGCGGTGCGCCAGCTCGACAACCTCATCGACATCACGGTGTCGAGCGTCGACGAGGCCGACCACGCCAACGTCACGAACCGTGCCATCGGCCTCGGCGTCATGGGCTTCACCGACGTCGTCGAGAAGCTCGGCTACTCCTACGACTCCGAAGAGGCCTTCGACCTCATCGACGAGATCATGGAGCACGTCTCGTACGCCGCGATCGACGAGTCGGCCGACCTCGCGCAGGAGCGCGGCTCGTACGCCAACTTCGCCGGCAGCCGCTGGTCGCAGGGCCTCGTGCCCCTCGACACGATCGACCTCACCGAGGCCGACCGCGGCGTCGAGGTGCAGGTCAACCGCACTACGCGCCTCGACTGGGATGCGCTGCGCGAGAAGGTCAAGGGCGGCATGCGCAACGCGACGCTCATGGCGATCGCGCCCACGGCATCCATCGGTCTCGTTGCCGGAACCACGCCGGGTCTCGACCCGCAGTTCTCGCAGATCTTCAGCCGGTCGACGAGCTCGGGCAAGTTCCTCGAGGTCAACCGCAACCTCGTCACGGCGCTCCAGGCGCACGGGCTGTGGGAGAAGGTGCGTGAAGACATCCTGCGCAGCCAGGGCGACATCCAGGGCATCGCCGCGATTCCCGACGACATCAAGGCCGCGTACAAGACGAGCTTCCAGCTCTCGCCCTACGCCTTCCTCGAGGTCGCGGCCCGCGCGCAGAAGTGGATCGACCAGGCGATCAGCCGCAACATGTACCTCGAGACGCGCGACGTCGACGACATGATCGACATCTACACTGCCGCGTGGAAGAAGGGCGTCAAGACGACCTACTACCTGCACATGAAGCCGCGCCACACCGCCGAGCAGTCGACCGTCAAGGTCAACAAGTCGGAGACCATCAACGCCGGCTCGGGCTCGGCGCCCAAGAAGGGCTTCGGTGCGGCGAGCCCGGCGGCTCCGGTCGCCGAGACGGCAAGCGCAGTTCCGAAGAAGGGCTTCGGCTTCGGCGGCGCGTCGAAGGCGGCCGAGTAATGCGCGCTGGAGCTATGGAGATCGCATCGCGATCTCGCGACGCCAGCGCCGAGACGGCTATGCCGGCTCGGTACGAAACATTCGCCCAGTACGAGGTTCCGATCGACCCCATGGACGAGTTGCACTGCGAGAGCTGCCAGTAGGCGGCTCTCGCCATCCACCCCACACTCCCTATCCCGCACCACACACCAGAAAGACACGACACGAACATGGGAATCCTCGGAACCGGAATCCAAGAGGGCCTGCTGCTCAAGCCGGTCACCTACAAGTGGGCCATGGACCTCTACGACCAGGCTGTTGCCAACACCTGGTTCCCCAATGAGATCCAGCTGGGCGAAGACATCGCCGACTTCAAGAAGATGACCGACGAAGAGCGTCACGCCATCACCTTCCTGATGAGCTACTTCAACCCGAACGAGCTGCTCGTCAACAAGGCGCTCGCGTTCGGCGTCTACCCCTACGTGAATGCTCCCGAGGCGCACCTCTACCTCGCGAAGCAGATGTGGGAAGAAGCGAACCACTGCATGAGCTTCGAGTACGTGCTCGAGACCGTCCCGATCGACCGCGCTGCCGCCTACGACAGCCACGTCGACGTGCCGTCGATGGCGCGCAAGGAAGAGTTCGAGGTCAAGTTCATCACGCGCATGACGCAAGACACCCTCGACATCACGACCACCGAGGGCAAGCAAGACTTCATCCGCAACCTCGTCGCCTACAACGTCATTCTCGAGGGCATCTGGTTCTACAGCGGCTTCATGGTCGCCCTGTCGTTCCGTCAGCGCAATCTGCTGCGCAACTTCGGGTCGCTCGTCGACTGGATCGTGCGCGACGAGAGCCTGCACCTCAAGTTCGGCATCAACCTGATCCTCACGGTGCTGGAAGAGAACCCCGACCTGCAGACGCCGGAGTTCGCCGCCGAGATCCGCCAGATGATCCTCGACGCCGTCGAGATGGAAGAGGCGTACAACCACGACCTGCTGCCGAACGGCATTCTGGGGTTGAACGCCAACTACATCAACCAGTACGTCAAGTACCTGGCCGACCGCCGCCTCGAAGAGCTCGGCTTCGAGACCGAGTACAACGTCTCGAACCCGGCCAAGTGGATGGCGACCGCCAACGACACCCTGCAGCTCGTCAACTTCTTCGAGTCGACGAACACCTCGTACGAGGTCAACGCCAAGCAGGGCTAACCGGCACGGCCGTGCTGCGGCCGTAGCATCGCTGGTGTGAGCACCGCATCGCGCCCCGAGCCCCCCGCCGACCTCCTCTTCACCGGAGGAGTCGTCTACCGGGGGCCGGGGCGCGACGCTGGCGCGGCGGCTCTCGAGGGCGCAGTCGTCGACGGCCGCATCGCGGCAGTGGATGCTGACCTCAGCGTGTGGCGCGGGCCGGCCACCGAGGTGGTCGACCTGGCGGGCGGGATGCTCCACGCCGGTTTCGTCGACGCCCACATCCACCCCATCCAGGGCGGGCTCGAGCGGCTCGGCTGCGACCTCAGCGAGGTCTCGGGCCGCGCCGCCTACCTCGAAGCGATCACGGCCTACGCCGCGCTCAACCCGCCCCGCGGCTGCGACGCCGCGCGAGCATGGATCACCGGCGGCGGCTGGGCGATGAGCGCCTTCCCGGGCGGCACACCCTCAGCGGCAGAACTCGACGCGGTCGAACCGATCCGCCCCGTCTTCCTCTACAACCGCGATCACCACGGCGCCTGGGCCAACTCGGCCGCGCTCGCCCTCGCGGGCATCACCGCCGACACCCCTGACCCCGCTGACGGCCGTATCGAGCGCCTGCCCGACGGCTCGCCGCAGGGCACGCTGCACGAGGGCGCCGCCGCGCTCGTCGCCGCCGTGGCCCCCGCCGCGACGCCCGACGACGAGTACGCCGCCCTGCTCGAGGCGCAGCGCTACGCGCACTCGTGCGGCATCACGGCGTGGCACGACGCGATCGTCGGCGACTACTTCGGCACGTCCGACACCTCGCTCGTCTACCGCCGCGCCCTCGCCGAGGGGCGCCTCACGGTCGACGTCGTCGGCGCACTGTGGTGGGACCGCACCCGTGGCGTCGAGCAGGTGCCCGAGCTCGTGGCGAAGCGGGAGGCGCTCGCGGCCGCGCTGGGGTCTGACGCGCGATTCCGCCTCGCGGCCGTGAAGATCATGGCCGACGGGGTAGTCGAGAACGGCACGGCGGCGATGCTCGAGCCTTACCTCGTTCTCGACGGCGCGGCGGCGGGCGAGAGCGAGCATCCGACCGGCATCGCCTTCGTCGGCGGCCAGGCGCTCACCGACGCGATCATCGCCCTCGACGCCGCCGGATTCAGCGCGCACGTGCACGTCATCGGCGACCGCGCGGTGCGCGACGCGCTCGACGCCTTCGAGGCGGCCGCTGCGTCACACGACTGGGCCTCGCGCCCGCCGACGGATGCGCGCCGCCACCACCTCGCCCACCTGCAGTTCGTGCATCCCGACGACGTCGCGCGCTTCGCCGAACTCGGCGTCACCGCCAACATGCAGGCGCTCTGGGCGTGCAACGAGCCCCAGATGCGCGAGCTCACGGTGCCGATCGTCGGCCCTGCGCGCGCGGCGACGCAGTACCCCTTCGCGAGCATCCTGCGCGCGGTCGGGTCGGATGCTCGCCCGCGGCTCTGCGCGGGCAGCGACTGGCCCGTCTCGAGCCCCGACCCGTGGCAGGCCATTCACGTGGCAGTGAACCGCACGCTGCCCGCCGACGACCCCGAGCACGACCCCGAGCCGTTGCTCGCGCATGAGGCGCTGACCCTCGCTGAGGCGCTCGACTCCTACACGGTTGGGTCGGCGTTCATCAACGGGCGGGGGCCGGGCGATGCCACACCAACGGGCATCATCGAGGTCGGGGCCGTCGCCGATCTGGCCGCGACCGACCGCGACCCGTTCGCGGGGCCCGCGTCGAGCATCCACGCCACCCTCAACGCCGGTACCTGGGTGGCCGGCCGACGCGTCTTCGGCTGATCTGCGAACTTCGAGACTTCCTCCACACCAGAGTGCTACCGTGTAGCACATGGAGCGGATCGGCGTGCGCGAGCTGCGGCAGAACGCGAGCAAGTACCTTGACCGCGTGAAAAAGGGCGAATCTCTCGAGGTCACCGAGCGCGGGGTTCCCGTTGCGATCATCGGGCCGGTTCCGACGGCACAGAGGTCGCGCGTGCAAGAACTGATTGACGAGGGGCGGATGACGCCAACACACGGCGACTTCGCGGCGTGGCTGGCCGCGAATCCTCCCACCTCGATCGATCCGGAGTACGGCGGGCCGTCGATCGCTGACATTCTCGACGAGCAGCGCGGAGAGCGGCTCTAGGTGCTGTATCTCGATACGTCTGCCGCGGTGAAGCTTCTGATCGAGGAAAAGGAGTCGTCGGCACTTCGGGCGTACCTCAGTGACCACGACTGGGCTTCGAGCGTACTGGTGCGAACCGAGCTGGTGCGCGCCCTCCTTCGCGTCGACGACTCCGTTGTGCCACGGGCGCTCGACATGCTCGCGCAGGGCAGCCTGCTGGTCATCGACACCCAGGTGCTTGACACGGCAGCGCGACTGTCGCCGCCATCACTGCGCAGTCTCGACGCGATTCACCTCGCCAGCGCACTAGAGCTTCGCGACGAGCTGACCGCTTTCATTGCGTACGACGACGGACTGCTGAGTGCGGCGTCGGCACTCGGGATGCCCATCTCATCACCAGCCGACTAGCTGGGGCCAGACTGCTCTGCGCGGCTCGTCGTTGCCGTCGATCTCGGTGACGAGAGCGATCGTGCCCGATGTGCTCGGGGCAGCGGTCGCTGCCAGCGCAGAGCTTGATGCGATCACCACCGCCTCGGCGGGGCCGTTTCGTTGCTCGCCGTACGATGCCACCATGGGCAGTGAATCGTTGATCGCCTCCACGCCATCCCTGCGGGCGATGCTGCTGACCGTGCTCGCCTGGGCGACCGTGATCGCGGCCCCGCTGCTGCCGGGCATGCTCGGCAGCGCATCGGCGTCAGCGGCACGGCTTCCCGTGGAGACGATCCTTCTGCTTCTTCTGAGCCTCCTTCTGCCGCACCCCACGCTCCGACTCGTTGTGGCTTCAGCGTTTGCGATGATCACCGTCGTCGCCATCGCGATCGCCGTGCTCGATCGGTCGTTCGTTGCGACGATCGACCGCGGCTTCGCGCTTGCGGAGGACTGGCGTGCCGTCGCCAACGCCTACCGCGTCGTGGATGGCGTCGTGGGCCCGACCCTTGCGGCCCTCGCCGCAACTCTCGCCGTCGCCATCGCAATCGCCCTGATGGTGGTGCTCGTGTGGTGCGCCCAACGATGCGCGCGTACCCTCCACGACACAGGCAACCACGGACGCATTGCGGTCACCACGGCGGCTGTCACCTGGAGCGCGCTCGCGATCGCCGGGGTGCAGTACCCCACCGGCACAGCTGTCGCCGCGGCCGACTCTCTGAGATCGCTGTCCACGACAGTGGAATATGCGACACAGAGCGCCCGCGAACGGGACGCGTTCGCCGCAGGGCTCCGGGTGGATCCGCTGGTTGCGCAGGCTTCGGGGCAACTGCTCGGATCACTGCGTGGCAAGGATGTCGTCATCGCCTTCGTCGAAAGCTTCGGCGAGGTCGCGGTGTCGGGCACAGGGCCGATGTCGAGCATCAGCCGCACCATCGACGAGTACGCGGCGCGGTTGAGCCGTGACGGGTACCGCGCCGAAAGCGCGTTCCTGAGCTCACCAACCTTCGGCGGCGTCAGTTGGCTCGCCCACAGCACCCTGCAAAGCGGCATGTGGGTTGACTCGCAGCAGAAGTACGACACGCTGCTCGAGAGCGACCGCCTGACGATCAGCCGCCTCTTTCACGACGCGGGCTGGCGCACCGTCGTCGTCAGTCCGGCCGTCACGGAGCCCTGGCCGGAGGGCGCCGCCTTCTACGGCTTCGACCGGCTGCTCGACAAGAGTGCCCTGGCTTATGGGGGGCCGGCCTTCGGCTTCGCGAGCGTGCCCGACCAGTTCACGTGGCACCGCTTCGCTGAAGAGGAGCTGTCGCGGCCCGCCCCGATCATGGCCCAGATGAGTCTCATCTCGTCGCACTCGCCCTGGACACCGAACCCACAGTTGGTCCCGTGGGCACACGTCGGCAAGCCCGGCCCCTTCTACGCTCAACCGCGCGACTCTGCAGACGTCTGGCCGGATGCCCAGCGCGTGCGCGCCGCGTACGCCGATTCGATCCGATACTCGCTTCGCTCGACGCTCTCGTTTCTCGAGACGTACGACCCGTCGAATCTCGTTCTGGTGATTGTCGGCGACCACCAGCCCTCGCGCATCGTGAGCGGCGAGACAGCCGACACCGACGTGCCCATCACGATCGTGTCGAAGGATTCTGCCGTGTTCGAGCACATCGAGGAGTGGGGGTGGGACGCCGGATTCCGTCCGTCGTCCAACGCGCCGGTGTGGCGCATGGACGCTTTCCGCGACCGATTCGTCGCCGCGTTCAGCGACCCGGAGTGAGCCGGGTACGCCGCTCCTGGTAGGCGATCACGGTGGCGACCGCCAGCACGACGACCCCGATCGACTCGATGATGGCCGTCTCTCGAATGAGCGGGTAGTCCCAGTCGGGCTGCACGCCAAGGAGGCCCACGGTGATCGAGACGATGATCGCCCCGAGGCTCGCCGCCATGAACGCCAGCCCGAGCGCGGTGACGGCGAGCAGGAGTCGCCGCGAGACCACGAGCGTCCCGACCCCGAGCACCAGGCCGGCGACGAAGTTGAGGGCGAACGCGACGCCCAGCAGCCCGCCGGCGCCGTCGATGACCAGGAATAGGTGGATGCCGCCCGCCGCCAGCAGCATCACGGCGCTGACGATTCGCGAGATCGTTAGCGCGCGGTCGTGGGCGTGAGTCGTCGGCATGGTCTCTGATCCTACGCACCGCTCAGCTGTTGTACGCGGGCCGATCGGTCATCTCGAGTTCGGGGCGACTCTCCGTCAGACCGACAAGGCCTTGCGGATGCGCTGCACCGAGATCGGGCCCTGCGCGCCGAGCGGCTGCGCGAAGAGCGAGAGGCGCAGCTCTTCGAGCATCCAGCGGGCGTCGCGGATGCGCGGCTCGGGGTCGGCGCTGAGCGGTAGCGTGCCGCCGGCCGCGGTGTAGAGGTCGACGGCCTGCTGCACCTCGAGCATCCAAGCGCGGTCACGGCCGAGGTTGTCGGCGAGGCGCTCGACGCGGTAGGTGACGCCGCGCAAGTAGACGGCCAGGCGGGGGAGGCGGGCGAGGCCCGTGCGTCCGATGAATCCGTCGAACACGAGGGCGTTGAGCTGCTCACGTGCCTCGGCGAGCGGCGCCATCAACTGCAGGCTCGAGGTGCGCGAGATGAGCACGTCGACCTCGCGCGCCGCCGCCAGCACGGCCGCCGTCGTCGCCACGATGCCGAACAGGCGGTCGGGCAGGCCGGCGTTGACGCGGTCGCGCAGAGACTCGAAGCTGGCGCGATCCCAGGGGAGGGCATCCCGCGGAGCAGAAGCCGCAGAAGCGAGTTCTTCGTCGATCACGGCACGAAGCGCATCATCGATGAGCGCGGCCGTCGAACGGTAGGGCGAGGCGCCGAGGCTGAGCTTCTCGGCACTCGTCAGGTGCTCCTGGATGTAGGCGAGCGGCGAGGGCACGCCGAGTTGCACGAGCCGTCGAACCCCCGCGCGATGCGCGGCGACCTGGTCGGCGATCGAGGTCTGCAGCTTCAGGGCGACCGACGAGCCTTCGTCGGTGAGAGCCGGAAACGCGCGAACGGTTGTGTCGCCACGCCGCATCTCGAGCTGGCGGGGGAGGGTCCCGCCCTGGCCAATCGTGTCGTCCCACACCGTGATGCCGCCGCGCTCGATCGGGCTCTTCGCCGCGGCCGTCGCGACACGTGCGACCGAATCGCGCCCGCGCTCGCGCAGCTTCTGCTGCAGGGCCGTGAGGTCGGTGCCGCGCGCGAGCCGCCCGCCGCGGTCGTCGACGACGGCGTAGCCCATGCGCAAGTGCGCGGGCAACCGGTCGAGGTCGAAGTCGTCGGGCTCGACAGGGGTGAAGGTCTGGCGGCGGATCTCGGAGGCGAGAAACTCCGTGACCGAGAGCTCGCGCAGGTCGGCCTCGGGCGGCACGGCCGCGAGCAGCTTCGTCGCCCAGTCGGCAGCGGGCACGACGTTGCGGCGGATCGGCTTCGGCAGCGTCTTGAGCAGCGCGGTCACGAGCTCGTGCCGCAAGCCAGGAACGAGCCAGTCGAACCCCGCCGTGTCGAGCCGCGGCAGCAGCGGCAGCGGCACGGTGACGGTGACGCCGTCGTCGGCGGCACCGGGCTCGAAGCGGTAGCCCACGCTGAGCGTCTGGTCGCCGAGGGTGAGCCGCGTCGGGTACGAACCATCGTCCTCCGGCAGCTGCTCGGCCTCCACGAGGTCGTCGCGCGTGATCGTGAGCGTCTCGGGATGCTCCTTGAGGGCATCCCGCCACCACCGCTCGAAGCGGCGCACGTCGGTGACATCCGCGGGGATGCGCTGCTCGAAGAACTCGACGATCTTCTCGTCGTCGAGCAGAATGTCGCGGCGTCGGCTGCGCTCTTCGAGCTGCTCGAGCTCGCGGCGCACGCGGGCATTGTCGCGCAAGAACGCGGTGAGGCGCTTGTCGAGCCGCGAGGTATCCCACTCGCCCTCGACGAGCGCGTGGCGGATGAACAGCTCGCGCGCGAGCGCCGGATCGAGCCGACTGAGCTGCGCCCGACGGCGGGGGATGATCGGCACTCCGAACAGCGTCACCTTCTCGTCGACGACCGCGGCGCCCCGGCGCTTCTCCCACCGGGGTTCGCTGTACTGCCGCTTCGCGAGGTCGCCCGCGAGCGGCTCGGCCCACGCCGGGTCGATGACCGCGACGGTGCGCGCGAACAGGCGGCTGGTCTCGACGAGCTCGGCGGCCATGACGGCGTCGGGCTGCTTCTTCGCGAGGCCCGAGCCGGGAAAGAGCACGAAGCGGCGCTGGCGGGCGCCGAGGTAGTCGCGCTTCGCGATGTCTTTCAGGCCGATGTGACTGAGCAGGCCGCTCAAGATCGCCTTGTGAATCGCTGTGGCGTCGGCGCCCTCGTCGCCGTTCGCGGGGTGCTTGCCCGCGTTCTTGACCTGACGGCGGATTTGTCTTTCAACGTCAGCCCACTCGCGAATGCGCAGGTAGTTCAAGAACTCACTGCGCACCTCTTTGCGAAACTGGTTGCCACTGAGCTCGCGCTGCCGCTTCTGCAGGTGGTTCCAGAGGTTCAGCAGCGAGATGAAGTCGCTCGTCGGGTCGCGGAACCGGTTGTGCAGCTGGTCGGCGCGCTCCCGCTTCTCGACGGGTCGCTCGCGCGGGTCTTGGATGCTCAGCCCCGCGACGATCGCGATGACCTCCCGCGCGACCCCGAGCTTCTGGGCTTCGACGACCATGCGCGCGTAGCGCGGGTCGAGCGGCAACTGGGCGATCTCGCGGCCGATGCGCGTGATGCGGTGCGCCCTATCTTTCGCCTCAACGGCGGATAGCTCGAGCAAGAGATCGAGCCCGTCGGCGATGCCGCGCTTGTCGGGCGGCTGCAGAAACGGGAACTTCTCGATGTCGCCGAGCCCGAGCGAAATCATCTGCAGAATGACCGCCGCGAGGTTGGTGCGCAGAATCTCGGGGTCGGTGTACTCCGGCCTCTTCTCGTAGTCGAGCTCGCTGTAGAGGCGGATCGCGATGCCGTCGCTCGTGCGCCCCGAGCGCCCCGACCGCTGATTGGCGCTCGCCTGCGAGATCGGCTCGATCGGCAGCCGCTGCACTTTCGCGCGCGCGCTGTAGCGACTGATGCGCGCGGTTCCGGTGTCGACGACGTACCGGATGCCTGGCACCGTCAGGCTCGTCTCGGCGACATTGGTCGCCAGAATGATGCGGCGACGGATGCCCGCGGGCGCCCGCTCGAACACCCGGTGCTGCTCGGCCGCACTGAGCCGGCCGTACAGCGGAAGCACTTCGGTGGCAGCGCCGCGCGGCCCTTGGCGCGCGAAGTGCCCGGTGAGGGCATCCGCCGCGTCGCGGATCTCGTTCTCGCCGCTGAAGAACACGAGCACATCGCCGTCGCCTTCGCGGCCGAGCTCGTCGACCGCGGCGATCACGCCCTCGATCATGTCGATGGCTTCGCCGGGAGTGCTGGGACCGTCTGCCTCGTCGTCGTCGGGATCAGTGAGGTTCTCGGTGTCCGCGCCGTCGGGCACCAGCGGTCGATAGCGGATCTCGACCGGAAAGGTGCGCCCGCTGACCTCGATGATCGGCGCGGGGCTGCCGTCGGCCGCCGCGAAGTGCTGCGCGAAGCTCTCGGGGTCGATCGTGGCGCTCGTGATGATGAGCTTGAGCTCGGGCCGGCGGGGGAGCAGCTGCTTGAGGTAGCCGAGCAGG
>SXGT01649370.1_pt1 | contig 10891 bp, 10 predicted proteins | sample 3176221 | NCBI WGS metagenome assembly SXGT01 (sample SAMN11356862, study PRJNA531348) | freshwater metagenome | isolation source: freshwater sample F1-120 | place: China: Fuxian Lake, Yuxi | collected 2017-12-25
GGAAGTGGTAGCAGGAGCCGGACTTGAACCGGCGACCTACGGCTTATGAAGCCGCCGCTCTAACCAGCTGAGCTATCCTGCCACGCTCGTAGGGGGCGGAGAGGAAACCAGATTCGGCGGCACGACTCAAGGGGGAAGTTGGCGGACTCCCATCGCCGCCATGACATCGGCGTGACCGATCTCGCCAGGGCAACTGCAGCCAACCGGTAACTTTCAGCGGCTTGGTGCGTAGTTGGAGACAGCGCGGGTGGCATGGACCCGCAAACGAGACGAGGTGGGCTCCCTGGCTGGATTCTCCTCCCGATCGTGACTGCTGCGACTGCTCTCCTGACGACCTGACGATTCCTCCTGCGATAGCACCCCCCGGCCAGGGAGCCTTTTTTTCCGCCGCGCGAACAAGCCGGCGCCCGTCGCAAAGAACCCTTGCCAGGGTCACCACGCAGCCGCTACGGGAACAGCATGTCGTTCGATCCCAACGCCGCAGCCCGTGGTGACTCGGGCATCTACGGCCTCCCGCACGCTGAGTCTGAGGCCGCCGTAGTGTTGGTGCCCGTCCCGTTCGCCGCCACCGTTTCCTACGGCGGTGGTACCGAGAATGGGCCGGCGGCGATCCTCGCCGCCAGTCGCCAGGTCGATCTCTTCGATCTGCAGTTCGGCCGCACCTACGAAGCGGGCATCCACCTGCAGGCCGCTGCGCCGGCGATCGCGCGCGACCACGCGATGGCGCGCGCGGCGGCCGAGGCGGTGATCGAGCGGGGTGGGGCGGCCATCGGCGATCCGGCGGTGCAGGCGGTCGATGCTGCGGGGGCGCGCGTCAACGCCGCGGTGCAGGCGGCGACGGCGGCGATCCTGCAGGCAGGCCGTATTCCCGGCATCGTCGGCGGCGACCATTCGGTGCCGTTCGGCGCCATTGCGGCCGCGGCGGCGCGGTATCCGGGGCTCGGCATCCTGCACTTCGATGCCCATGCCGACCTGCGCGTCGCCTACGAAGGTTTCCGCTGGAGCCACGCGTCGATCATGGACAACGTGCTGCGCGAGATCGCGGGCGTGCAGCGGCTGGTGCAGGTCGGCATTCGCGACTTCTGCGAACAGGAACTCGACAGCATTCGCGGCAGTGACGGACGCATCGTCACGCACTTCGATCTCGAATGGCAGCGCCGGCGGTTCCAAGGCGCCACCTTCGACAGCCTGTGCCGCGAAGCCGTCGACGCCTTGCCACGGGACGTGTGGATCAGCTTCGACATCGACGGATTCGATCCGGCCCTGTGCCCGCACACCGGCACGCCGGTGCCAGGTGGGCTGCAGTTCGCCGAGGCAGTGCACCTGATCATGACCCTGGCGCGCAGCGGTCGGCGCCTGGTCGGCTTCGACCTGGTCGAAGTGGCGCCGGGCAGCGACGACGAGTGGGATGCGAACGTCGGCGCCCGCTTGCTCTACAAGTTGTGCGGGGCAGCGGTATACACGCGCTGATGGGGACTCCGCGCAGTCCTCAAGTTGCGATCGGACAGGCTCCGATGACCGGCGGGTCACCGGTCCGAGAGCCCAATGTCCATAGCATCCGGTATCGAGAGTCTGGGAGGTTCGCTCGAGCGCCTGCGCCGTGAAGGCCAGCAGGCGGTGGCCGACGTCGTGCAGCAAATGCGCGCGGTCGAGCAGCACGCGAAAACGGCGTCGTTGGACCAGTTGGCGCGGGTCTGTCGCGTTGGTGCCGAGACGATTGCCGCGTTGGCGGCCGACGAAGCGGTGTTCCAAGGCAGCCAGAAGGCTGTGCTCGAGCACGTCGAACAGGTCGTGCAGTTCGCCAGCAAGTGTGCCGCCGCCAGCCTGGCCGGTACCGATTGCTCCGGCATCGTGCCGCCGCCGTTGTTCACGGTGCCGGACGCCGAGGAAGAGAAGCACTACGCCGAGACGCTCGGCATGTTCATCGGCCACGCGATCGGGGCCTTCGCCGAACTGGAAGAGGACATCCTCTCGCTCGAATCGAGCGAGAAGCCGGAGGAGACGATCTCGGGGATCCGGCGCACGGTGCACACGCTGAAGGCCGAGTTCGGCGTGTTGAACATGACGGGGCCACAGACGCTCTGCCATCAGACCGAGACTGCGATCGATGCCATCACCGAGAACAAGCTGCAGTTCCCGGTCGAGCTGATGCTGCAGGTGGTCGACCAGTTCAAGCAGTTCATGGATCGGTTGACGCGGGACGTGAAGGCCACGTTCGGCGACCCCGAACCGATGCTGCGCAAGCTGCGTGCGTTGATCGACGGCGCGGCCGCGGCCGCGGCGGAAGCGGTCGACACGACCCTGGTCACCATGCAGGTGCAAGGCGAGTTCGCCGACAGCCTCACCGAGTTCATCACCGAAGCGCGCGCCCACCTCACCGACGCCGAATCGGCGATGGTCGCGTTCTCGAGCGATCCCTCCGGAACCGAACACGTCAACCTGACCTTCCGCGCGTTCCACACCATCAAGGGTGTGGCCGGATTCCTCAACCTGACGCCGTTGGTCGAACTCGCGCACATCACCGAGACGTTGCTCGACGGTGCGCGCAGCCTGCGCCTGGTGTTCTCGCAGGGCGACATCGATCTCGTGCTCGCCGCCGGCGACATGATTTCGCAGATGATCCACTCGCTGGAAGGGCAGCCGGGTCCGCTGCGGCGTGATTGGCGCCGACTCGTGCAGAAACTGCAGGCGGCGGCGGCGGGCACCGAACCCGTCGCGGTGGTGACGTCCACGCCGGCCGCGCCGTCCACACCCGCCACCCCCGCCCTGTCGACGGCGCCACCGAGTTTCTCGGCCGCCGCCCTGGCGGTCGCGGCTCCCGAATTGGCCAAGCCACCCGTCGCCGCCAATCCGGCCCCGGCGGCGGCAACTCCGATTTTCGTGCCGCCGCCGCCGCCGCGGTCGGCGGCGCCTGCGGCCAGCAAGCCTGCCGGCGAGTCGGCGGCCGAAGGTGACCACAAGGCGGCGCGCGTCGAGCGCACGATCAAGGTCAGCACGACGCGCCTCGACATGCTCGTCGACATGGTCGGCGAGCTGGTCATCGCGCAATCGATGGTGCTGCAGGACCCGGCGATCCAACGCCTCGACAGCCAGTCGCTGGCGCGCAACATCGGCCAGGTCGGCAAGATCACGCGCGACCTGCAGGAGGCGGCGATGTCGCTGCGCATGGTGACGGTCAAGGCGACGTTCCAGAAGATGGCGCGGCTCGTGCGCGACGTCGCTGGCAAGGCCGGCAAGAAGGTCGAACTGGCGATCACGGGCGAAGAGACCGAACTCGACCGCAACGTCGTCGAGCAGATCTCGGATCCGCTGGTGCACATGATCCGCAACGCGATCGACCACGGGATCGAGTCGCCGGACGACCGCCGCGCCAAGGGCAAGCGGCCCGAAGGGCACCTGTCCTTGAGCGCCTACCACCAGGGCGGCTCGATCGTGATCGAGATCAAGGACGACGGCAAAGGCCTCGACAAAGCGCGCATCGTCAAGAAGGCGGTCGAGAAGGGACTGCTGCCGCCGGACTCGGATGTCGGGACGATGACGGACAGCGAGGCCTTCAACCTGATTTTCCTGCCCGGCTTCTCGACCGCCGAGAAGGTCACCGACCTCAGCGGTCGTGGTGTCGGCATGGACGTCGTGCGCCGCAACATCGAAGCGCTGCGCGGCAAGATCGAGATCGAGAGTCGGATCGGCAACGGCACCACGTTCCGCCTGCGCCTGCCGCTGACCCTTGCCATCATCGATGGCATGGTGGTGCGCGTCGGCAAGGAGCGCTACGTCGTGCCGACCCTCAGCATCGAGCAGAGCTTCCGGCCGGCACCGAGCGACCTGCACTACCTCGTCGATCGCGGCGAATGCGTGCGCGTGCGTGGCGCCGTGCTGCCCGTGCATCGCCTCAAGGGAATCTTCGGCCAGGCCGACGGTCTCGACGACACCGCGCAGGGCATCCTGATCGTGGTCGAGGTAGACGGGCAGCGCAGCTGCCTGTTCGTCGACGAGATCCTCGGTCAGCAACAAGTGGTCATCAAGTCACTCGGCATGACGCGCGATCGGGTCGCCGGCTTGTCGGGTGGCGCCATCATGACCGATGGCCGCGTCGCGTTGATCCTCGACGTCGGCACCCTGGTCGAATCGGCAATGAGCGCGTGAAAGGAACGAACGAGCAATGACGACCGCAACCCAATCGCCCGCCGCTGCCGGACAGAAGGGCTTCACCGCCGGCAAGTATCTCTCCTTCCAATTGTCGAAGGAGGAGTACGGCATCGCGATCCTCAAAGTGCGCGAGATCATCGGCATGGTCGATGTGACGCCACTGCCGCGAACGCCCGACTTCGTGCGCGGCGTGATCAACTTGCGCGGCCGCATCATTCCCGTGATGGACTTGCGCCGGAAGTTCGGCATGGCGCCGGCCGAGTTCACCAACGAGACCTGCGTGGTGGTCGTCGACGTCGGCCGCGACGCCGATTCGACCTTCCGTGTCGGTTGCATCGTCGACACGGTGAGCGAGGTGCTGTCGATCGCTGCGGAGCACTTCGAAGCGACGCCGCGCTGCACCAACGCCGCTGGCGACTACATCGCCGGGCTCGCGAAGTTGAAGGACCGGGTGCTGATCCTGCTCGACATCGAGAAGGTCATCGGCGACCTCGATCCCGCCGTGATGGCGCAGGGGAACTGAGCCGATGGTCGAGTCAGGTTCGAACCAGGGCGTAATCGTGGGCGTAGCCGATCTGGTGATCGGCGCCGCCGCGCAGGGACGCCTGGTCACCTACGCACTCGGCTCGTGCATCGGGCTGTCGGCGTTCGATCCGGTCGCCAAAGTGGGCGGTCTGTTGCACTACATGCTGCCGCAGCCGGCGGAACAGGCCGATCCGAAGTCGCTCAAGCCCTTCATGTACGCGTCCACCGGGATCCCGATGCTGATGCGCAAGCTCGCCGACGCCGGCGCCAGGCAGGATCGGTTGATCCTGTGCGCCGCGGGTGGCGCCGAGATCCTCGAAGGCGCCGCCGGCATGGCGATCGGCAAACGCAACCGCACCACGCTGCGCAAGGTGTTGTGGAAGATGGGGATTTCGCTCGTCGCCGAAGACACCGGTGGCGGCATCGCCCGCACCATGTCGATCGATCTGCGAAGCGGCGAAGTCAGGATCCGCTCACGCGACAAGGAAGGTCCCTTGTGGGCGCCGGGCATGAAGGTGACCGCCGCCAAGGAACTCCAACCATGAACTACCGCATTCTCCTCGTCGACGATTCGCCGTTGCTGCGCGCGACCGCGCGTCGCGCGGTGCTGCAAGCGGGTGCCGCGCCAGAGTTGGTGCGCGAAGCCCAGAACGGCAAGGAAGCTCTCGCCGCGCTGGCGAAGGAGCCGGCCGACATCGTACTGCTCGACATCAACATGCCGGTGATGGACGGCTACCAGTTCGTCGAGGAGAAGGTCAAGTTGCCGGCGCTGGCGGCGATGAAGGTCGCGCTGGTGACGACCGAAGGCAACAAGAAGCGCCTCGAGCGCATGTCGCAACTGGGGGTCACGCACTACCTGCGCAAGCCGTTCGAACCCGAGGAGCTGCGCGCGCTCGTGTGTGAACTCTTCCAAGGGAAGCAGTGAGGGGAACATGAGCAGCGTCACTACCGACCGTTTCAGCGGTCTGGCCGCGATGGCCCTGGAACGCATGGCGTTCGTCATCACCCAGCCGTGCATTGACACGCCAGGTGAAGTGCTCGTGCATTGCGTCGCGCACGCGCGCCTCGAGTTGCAGGGCGAGGGCGCGCACTCGCTGTGCGTCAGCGCGTCACCCGGAATGGTGAAGGAGATCGCGTCCGGCATGATGGGCATGGAGCCCGAGGACATCGATGTCGACGACCACGCGCGCGCGACGGTCACCGAAATCGCCAACATTCTCGGTGGCGAGCTGATGATGCTGCTCACCGACGGCGAATCGCAGATGTCGCTCGGCTTGCCGAACGAGATCACCGACGAAGCTGCCGGCAAGTTCCTCGACCGATCCACGGCGAGCGGTTTCCAGTGCTCGCTCGAGAGCAACTGCGGTCGGTTGCTGGTATCCGTGCTGCGACTCTGATCGGGCTCGCGCAGTTCAGCACCGCGCGCTTGCGCGCTGGCGCCTTCCCGTGCAAGGTGCCCGGCGATGGCTCCGCCACTCACCCTGTTCGAAGCCCGCGCGCGCGTCCTGGCCAGCGTGACCGCATCGCTGCCAGCCGAGCCCGTTGCCTTGGCGAACGCGCATGGCCGCACGCTGGCTGCCGCCGTGCTCGCCGACGGGCCGTGGCCGACGACCGATCGTTCGGCGATGGACGGATTCGCGGTGGTCGCCGGGATCGCTGGCCTCGCTGACGGCACCACGCTGCCGGTGGTGGGGGAGAGTCTTGCCGGACGGCCGTTCGGGTCGGCGCTGGCCGCAGGGCAGGCGATCCGGATCATGACCGGGGCCGTGGTGCCGGACGGGGCCGATGCGGTGGTCCCCGTGGAACAGACCAGTGGCTTCGTGGGTGCTTCGGTGCGCTTCTCGGCGCCGGTGCGGGCTGGCCAACATGTGCGCAAGATGGGCAGCGAAGTGCGCTCCGGGGCCGAGCTTTTGGCGGCGGGAACGCGCATCCACGCTGCCGAAGTCGGTGCGCTCGCGGTGCTCGGGCATGCCGAGGTTGCCGTGCGGCAACGGCCACGCGTGGCGATCCTGGCGACCGGCGACGAAGTAGTGCCGGTCGCGTCGCTGCCCGCACCGCACCAGGTGCGCGAGAGCAATTCGTGGGCAATGGCGGCGCAGGTGGCCGAATGCGGCGGCAGCGCGGTGCGGCTCGGCATCGCGCCGGACGAAACGGTGGCACTGCGAGCGGCGTTGCTGCAGGGCCTGCAAGAGGCCGACGTGCTGGTGACGATCGGCGGCATCAGCAAAGGCACGCACGATCTCGTGCACGGCACGCTGGCCGAACTCGGCGTGCAGACGCAGTTCCACGGCATCGACCTGAAGCCTGGCAGGCCGACGTTCTTCGGTCGTTGCCCGGAAGTCGCCGGGCGCCGCGCGCGGTGGGTGTTCGGGCTGCCGGGCAATCCGGCGTCGAGCTTCACGGTGTTCGATCTGCTGGTGCGGCCGCTGTTGCTCGCGCTGCAAGGTTGTGAGCCGGGCACGTGGACGGCGCAGTTGCCTTGGCGAGGGGCTCCGTGGTCACCGAACGCGCGACTGCAGGCGGTGCCGGCGCGCTTGTGTCTCGACGCGGCAGGAGTGCACGCGGTGCTGGCGGCGCCGTCGCCCAGCGGCGATCCCTTTTCGGTGACGGGTCGCGACGGCTACGTGTTGGTCGCGGGCCAGCAAGCGCCGGCGTCCGGCTCGATCCCGTTCGTGTCGGCGCGCTCCGAGGGACTGCGTCCGTGACGCCGGGCCGACCGCGGCTGTGGCCCGCGCTCGCCGCGGGGGTGGCGCTCGCCGCGGCGACGCCGCCGGCTTGGTTTCCCGGCGCCGAGTGGCTCGTGCTGGTCGGGCTCGGTTTGTGGTTCCACGTCGCCACCGACGAACGTCGTCCAGGCTGGCACTTCTATCTGCTCGGCTGCGTGCACATGGCGCTGTTCTCGTGGTCGGTGCGGAACGTGCTGTTCCTTGCCTACGCGCTGATCGTGCTGCTCGGCGGCCTCTACTTCCTGCTGGCATCGAAGGCGACGCGGGCGGTCGCGCCGCGGTGGCGCGCGGTGGCGTTCGTGGTCGCGGCCACGGCGTCGTTCTGGGCCCGCGCCGCCATGCCAGAGATCTGCTACCCGCACGGCCAGCCGTGCCACGCGTTGTACGAGTGGCCCGCGACGTTGTTGCCGGTGGTGGTCGGTGGTGAGCCACTGATGAATGCGCTGCTGGCCGCCGGCGCGGTTGCGTCGCTGCCGCTGCTGCTGGCGGTGCGCAAGGGCACGGCCTGGCGGGCGCCGCTGGCGCGCTTCGCCGCGGTCGTTGCGGTGTGGATCGGCACCGCCGTGGTGGGTGCGTCCTGCCTGCCGGTGCCCGATGCGAAAGCGCCGCCGGTGCGCGTGGCAGCGATCGAGCCGGGTTTCCACTGGATGCAGGAGTGGCTGGCGACGCCGCTCGCACAGCGCGCTGCACGCAACCGCCAGCTCGTGCAGGAACGGCTGCTCGACCCGACCCGTGCCCTGTGGTCGTCGCCGTCGCCGCCGACGGTGGTGTTGTGGCCGGAGAGCAGCCTGCACGACTCCGTTGCGTTGCGTGATCTCGAGCGTGGCAGCGTGCGCATGCTGCCCGACTTGTTGCCACCGGCGCCGAAGTCGAGCCGCCTCGTGCTCGGCGCGCACGTGCAGGATGCGGGGCCGCCGACGCCCGCGGCGATCCTGCTCGACGCCGACGGCCGCGTGCTCGCGCACCAGGAGAAGCGTCGCCTGGTTCCCGGTGGCGAGTTCCAACCGTTCTTCGGGCTGTTGCCCGCGGCGTGGTCGAAGGCGCTGCGCGACATGTTCGAGCGCGCGTTCCTCACGCTGCCGACCGCGACGCCTGGCCGCGAACTGCCACCGCTCGCCGATGCCGCCGGCATCAAGTTCGGCGCCTTGCTCTGCTACGACAACGCGTTCCCCGAACCGGCCGCGGCGCAGGTCGAGATGGGGGCGCAGTGGCTGTGCGTGCTGTCGAACGAAGCCTGGTACGAAGGAGGCGGCGAGCTGCACCAGCTGATGGCGATGACCGTGATCCGCGCGCTCGAGACCGGGACGCCGCTCGTCCGGTGCACCCTGGACGGGTGGACCGGCTGGGTCGATGCCCGGGGCAAGCTGCGCGACCACCTGCCGGTGCAGCCCGCCCCGCAGCCGGCTGCGCGAATTCTGCAGGTCGACGTCCCGCCGGGGGCTGGCCGCCTGCCCCCCTTGGCATGGCTGCGTGCCGCCGTCGGGCCTCTTTGTGGGATCGCCACGGGCAGCCTGCTCCTGCTCGGGCTCTGGCGATGGGCTAAGCTTCGAGCAGCCCGAACGGCATCCCGAACCGGCGCCTCCCCTGGTCTTGACCAGGGAACGCCGGGAAGTGGTTCTTGACGGTCCGCGGCATGGAGTTAGGATCCGCGCTCCCTAAGGCCCCTCTCGCTTTGGGATGCGGTTCCGCCATGTTCGGTCCAAGACCCACGTGGTGGTGCCAAACGGCCATCGATCGTCTTCTCACCCCTCTGGCAAACGCCCTCGCTTCGTCAGGGCACTCAACCTGCTGCGTCGGTTCTCCCAAGGTCCGCAACGCAGCAGAACGCAAGTTAGGAGTCACCTGGTCATCATGAGTCCCATCGGTCGCGTCTTCATCGTTCTCAATCTCGCGCTCGCCGGCGGCTTCGTCGTCGTTTCCGGCACGCACCTGCAGAAGCAGCACAACTACAAGGAACAGCTCACGCAAGAGCAGGACAAGCACAAGAAGGCTGTCGATCTGCTGAGCCAGCAGGTTGGTCAGCTCGAACGCGAGCGCAACTCGTTCGAAAATCTGAAGACCGAGAAGGAGACCGCGCTCGGTGCGGCCCAGAACCAGATCGCGCAGCTGCGTGACGAGAACAAGCGTCTCAACGAGACGACCTCGTCGCAGGCCGCCGACATCAAGCAGTTGGTGTCGCTGGCGCAGTCGAACAACACCGAGACGAAGGCCGCCTTCGCCAAGGCCCAGGAAGCCTTCGCCCAGTCGGTCGCCGCCCAGACGGTTCGCGACGAAGCGGTTCGCGTCAAGGACGCGACGGTCGCCGAGAACCGTGGCCTGACCAACAAGATCGCCGAGTTGACCGACGCGGTCGCGAAGCGCGATGGTGACATCGCGGCGCTGACCTCGGACAAGAGCGAACTGCAGCTGCTGGTCAAGGTCGCCGAGACCAACGGCTTCATCCGCTCGATGGCCGCGCCGAACCTCTCGGGCATGGTGACGACCAGCAGTGGTCGCCTGTGCACGATCCAGGTCACGGACAACCCGGGCAACATCAACATCAAGGACGCGATCGAAGGCGGCAAGTTCAGCTTCGCCATCTACGACGCCTCGGGCTACAAGGGCGAAGCGTTCGCCGAACGCTTCGAAGAGAGCGCCAACGCCATCCTCTGCAAGATCTTCCCGGTGAAGGGCGAGATCAAGACGGGTGACAAGGCCGCGACCAAGACGCCCTGATCCGGCAGCCACCGGAACCTTCCCCAGGAAACAGGAGCAAACCCATGGCCAAGAACACCAAAGCCGCCGCCGCGCCCGCTGACGTCCAAGTCGTCAGCAAGCCCGGCCTCGGGATCGACGAAGGCATCATCCTGACGACGTTCGCGCTGCTCGCGTTCGCCATCTGGCTCGTGATCGCCGCGAACAAGGGCTACGGCGCCTGATCGGCGCCCGCCTCGCAGACTAAAGACGATCGACCAGCGGCATGCTGGTCTCGAACACAGCCCCACCGATGCTCGCATCGGTGGGGCTGTGTGCGTTCCAGGCCGTTGATTCTGCAGTGATTCGGGCGCGCATCCCGGAAAGATCCGTTGCGACCGGAGCATGGCTCGCTACCCTGCAGATGCGCCGGATTGGTCCCCGGTGCTGTGTCTGCTGGTCATGGCTGCCCCGCGCCATAAGTCGGGGCGCAGTAGGGCGTGCCATGCTGAAACCCTTTGAGTGGCTGTTTCGCGGTTTGTCCGTCGATCTCGGCATCGACCTTGGCACGGCGAACACGTTGGTGTTCGTGCGTGACAAGGGCATCGTGCTCGACGAGCCGTCTGTCGTCGCGGTGCGCAAAGGCACCAGCGAAGTGCTGCTCGACGGCATGGCGGTCGGCGACGCCGCGCTCGAGTACCTCGGTCGCACGCCGCCCGGCATCCAGGCCGTGCGGCCGATGAAGAGCGGCGTCATCGCCGACTTCGAGATCACCGAGCGCATGCTGAAGTACTTCATCACGAAGGCTTGCGGCGGCA
>SXGT01673163.1_pt1 | contig 10889 bp, 8 predicted proteins | sample 3176221 | NCBI WGS metagenome assembly SXGT01 (sample SAMN11356862, study PRJNA531348) | freshwater metagenome | isolation source: freshwater sample F1-120 | place: China: Fuxian Lake, Yuxi | collected 2017-12-25
ACCACCGGTACTGAATTCACTTTGTGGCCGGCAGCGGTGCTGGAACAGCCTTCCCCGCGTGGCATAGCTAGGCAAGCGCTCGGACGACGCAACATCGTCCTGCTGCAAAGCAGCGAGCTAAACCCAACGCGACCAACGCCGATAAGCTAACGGCTACTGGGGGACGAGGCAATCAGCAATGGACGCGGAAACGGTTATCGATCAGACGCAAGCGTGGATCGCAGAAGTAGTAATCGGGCTGAACCTGTGCCCGTTCGCGCGGCGCGTCTTCGACGGCGCGCTGATCCGCTACACCGTGACCGATGCCACGAACGAGGAGCAGTTGCGCGAAGCGCTCGCGCTGGAACTGCGCGCGCTCGCGGAGGTGCCGAGCGAGCAAGTGGAAACCGCGTTCCTGATTCACCCGCACGCGCTCGCGGACTTCCTCGATTACAACGACTTCGTCGCCGATGCGAACGACCTGATCGCGGAGATGGGATTGGAGGGCGTGATCCAGATCGCGACGTTCCACCCGCGGTACCAGTTCGCGGGCACGAAGCCGGAAGACGTGGAGAACTACACCAACCGCTCGCCGTTCCCGATGCTGCACCTGCTGCGCGAGGCCAGCATCAGCGCGGTGAACCACGACCCGGCGAAGCTCCACGAAATACCGCGGCGGAACGTCGAAACGCTCCGCAAAATGGGGTTGGCTCAAGTGCGGCTGCTGTTCGCCCGCGTCACTTCAACAGCAGCTTCAGATCGACCCGCTTCCCGTCGCGAATCAGGTTGATGGTGATTGCGTCGCCCACGAGGTAATTCCGACGGACGTAGCCGTAGAGCTTGCTGACGTCGCCTTCGATGGTCTTTCCGTCGTACCCGATGAGCACGTCGCCGCCTTTTATGCCCGCGGCTTTCAGGGTCGCGTGAACCTCTGCGTCTTGGCGAATCGCCGCGCGCTTCGCGTCCAGTCCCAGCGACTTCTTCTCGGCTTCGGTCAGTTCCTCGCCGCTGAACGGCGCGGAGGGGAGGATGTCGAGCATCGACGGTCGCCACGTCAGGTTGGTCGTCCGCCAGCCGTCGGCGAGCGCGAGCGTGCCCGACATTGGTTTCCCGTCGCGCGCCCATGTGATCGGGATATCGCCCTTCGGCGGGGCCTTGTGAAGCGCGTAGGATGCATCCGCGAACGACGCGACCGTGTAGCCGTTGAGCGTCGCCAGTCGGTCGCCCGGCTTCACTCCCACCTTCTCCGCACCCGAGTTCGGCGCGACGGCCTTTACGCGGTCGCCCACATCGACGTCGAGCGTGACGCCGACGTTCTCCGGCAGCGGGTAGACCCACACGCTCTCGCGGTCCCACTTCCCCGCGGCTTTCAGGTCCGCGCGGCGGAACTCGTTGACGTTGTGGCAGTGGATGCACCCCTTGTGGCGTTTCGCGGCGACAAAGTCTTCCGCGCGCACGAGGGTGCCTGGGAGTTGTTGAGGTACTTGAGCCGTCTTGTGCGCGTCGAGCGCGCGGCCCATCGCGTGACGAAGCCCCTTGAGTGACAGGCGCGCTTCCGCATCGGTGGCGTCGCGCCCGCCGTACCGACCGTAGATGGTCTCGTCGGCGCTCAGAAGGAACACGAACCACGTCAGGTCGTAGTCGAACTCGAACCGGCGGAGGTCCGCCCCGGCGATCTTCACGAGGCGGACCCGAACGAACTTGTCGGCGACGTCGGCGATGTCCTTGTGGAGACGAACAACCTGCTCGTCTATTGAGGCGCAGTCGCCTCAAGGCTCGCAGCGGAATACGAGCAGCATCGGCTTGCCGGTGCGCTTGGCCTCCGCTTTTCCGGCGGCGTAGTCGGTGTACCACCCGAACTTCGCCGGCTCCACTTTGGGCGCGGCGTCGACCGCGCCTTTGGCGAGCAACAACATGGACAGTGCCAGAACGCGGTGCATGGGTGAACCTCCGTAGCGAGCGGCTGGGTTCGGCCCGGCCGTCTTCCTGTCACTTCTTCTCTTCGGGCTTCTTGAGCACTTCGATCTTCACGACCCGCGCGCGCTCCTCGAACTCCCAGTCGAGCTTCACGCGGGCATTGAGTGGCGTTTCCTTGATCTTGGCGAGCATGTCCTTGTCCGGCCCGCCGCCGGCCGCTGGCGCACCGCCCTTCCAGTGCGGCACATACCGCCGACCTTTCTCCTCGCCGTCGGCCTTCACGTCGATGAAGTTCTCGCCCTTGGCGGTCACAACGCCCGTGACAGTGCCCTTCCGCGGTTCGTCTTTCTTGTCCGCCGGCTTCTTGTTGTCCTTCTTGTTGAGCACTTCGAGCTTCACAAGACGGAACCGTTCGCCGAACACCCAGTCCAGTTTGACACGCGCGCTGAGGTCCGTTTCCTTCACCGCGTTCGCCACCGCGTCTTTGGGCGGGAAGAAGTATTTACGGGCTTTCTCCTCGCCGTCGGCCTTCACCTCGATGAAGTTGTCGCCCTTGGCCGCGACGACCCCGGTCACGGTGCCCTTCCGGGGCTCGTCCTTCTTCTCCACTTTCTTCTCGTCGGGCTTCTTGTCCTCGGCGCTAGCGACGAGCGCCAGCGTGCAGACGCCGAACAGGACGCCGAACGTGCAGCGTGCGAACATGAGAGGCTCCGTCAAGGATGTTGGGGACAGCTACTTCTTGAACATCGCGTGGTTCGGGTCGCCGCGACTGAGCATGTACGCGAGCATGTCCAGAACCTCGTTCTCGTTCAGCTCGTTCAGCAGCTTCTCCGGCATCAGCGACACCTTCGACACGCGGCGCTCCTCAATGTCGGTCAGTTTGATCTCGGCGATCTTCGACGAGTCTTCGGGATCGACCACGACCGTGAGCTTACCGTTGGTCTCGCTCACGACCTTGCCGATGAGCTGTTTTCCCGCGACCGGGATGATAATGGTGGCCGCATACTGGTCGGAGATGACCTTGCTCGGCTCGACGATGGCCTCGGCCAGTTCCTTCAGCCCGAACCGGCCGGCGACCTGCGACAGGTCCGGGCCGGTCGCGCCGCCCTCGCCGCCCATACGGTGACACACGACGCACCGGGCCGCGGCGTAGGCCCGCTGGCCGTTCTTGAAGTCGCGGCCCTTCTTCAGCTTCTCTTCGAGCGCTAGCACATCGGCGGTGGCCCACGCCTTGCCGGGGCCGGTCGGCTTGGGCAGCACGGGGGCCTTGTACGCGGGGCGCAGCTTCAGCGCTTCGATAGCGAGGCGCTCGTTGTCGCTGGCGTTGGCGAAGGCGTCCTTCTCGATGTTGATGAGGAACTTCTGGTAGCTGTTGCCGCCGCTCTTGGTTTGGGCCTCCTTGAGGGTGGCGTAGTACACCAGCCAGCGGTCCACGGTCCAGCCGACGGTCGCGTTGCGGAGCGCGAACAGGTACGAAAGTTTCTGCTGGTCGGCCGCGTTCTTGAGCATGTTGGCGATACCGCCGCCGTAGCCGCGGTTGCGGAGCAGCAGTTCGTCCAGACCTTCCTGCGTCAGCGGCTTGCTCGGCTTCTTCAACTCGGCCGTCACCTTCTCAACGACGGTGGGCGACTTGAGGTAGATGAGGAGCTGTGCGAGTTCGCGGTTCACGGCGTCGGACTTGTGCGGGAACAGCGGGTCGAGCGCTTTCACGACTGCCGGGGCCGTGCCCTTGTCGGCCGGTTCTCCGGTTCGCGTGAACACGACGTGATACGCCCGGAGCACGTCGAGTTGTTGCCGCTCATTGAGCTTGGCGAACTCGAGCGCGCCGAGCTTCTCGATCAGCCTCGGTTGCAGCACCTTGTCGCCCTGACGCGCGAGCGCCACGACGCCGCCGGTGACCGCGTCCGCGTCCTCCGATGCGAGCACCTTGTCTTGCCACACCTTCACCGGCTGATGTTCGAGCGCGACGCGGGCCGAGTGCCGCACAAAGCGGTCCTTGTGGGCCAACAGCGGTAGTAAAAACTCGACCGCCTTGCCGAAGTGGGCGCTCGGCTTGTGGTACTCCTGGATCTGTTTGAGCAGCTTGCGCTCCTCACTGGCGGGCGTCGCCGTCTCCACCTTCGCCGTGTTGTCGGTGCCCACATAGGTGACGCGGAACAGCTCGCTGTTCGCGCCGCGCCCGCCGATGGTGAAGTACATCGCGCCGTCGGCCGGGTTGATGCACACGTCCGTGAGCGGCAGCGGGGTGCGGCTCAGGAACTCTTCCTTCGTCGCCTTGTAGGTCGCTCCGTCGGGCGTGGTGTGGATCGCGTACATCGTGCCAAAGGTCCAGTCGCAGATGAACAGCGCCTTCTGGTACTTCGCGGGGAACTTGGCCCCGTAGCCGAACTCGACGCCGACCGGCGAGCCGGGGCCGATGTCGGTCATGGCGGGCAGCGAGTCGAGGTAGTAGTTCGGCCACACGCCGGTGCCGCTGCGCCAGCCGTAATCGCCGCCGCTGACCGTATGGCTCACGCGCGTGGGCCGGTACCACGGCGCGCCCATGTCCCACTCCATGTCGGAGTCGTACACGAACATCTCGCCGTCCGCGTTGAACGCGAAGTCGTAGGCGTTGCGGTAGCCGCTGCTGAACACTGCCCAGTTCTTGCCTTCGAGGTCGGTCTTCGCGACCCAACCGCCCGGCGCGAGGATGCCCGCGGCGTGACCGTTCGAGTCCCACTGGCGCGGCAACAGGTGGTCTTCGCCCTGCTTCGGCGGCACGAGGCTGCCCGCGCCGTCGGGCACCTTCGTGAAGTTGCCCGCGACCACATACAGGCTCTTGCCGTCCGGCCCGAGGCGCACCGCGTGCGGGCCGTGCTCGCCACCGCCGTTGATCGCCTTCAGCTTCTCGACCTTGTCGAGCACGTCGTCGTTCTTGGACGACGTGACCCGGTACAGCCCGCTGCCGTTGCCGTTGACGACGACGTACAGCCCGTTGTTGTGCCACAGCAGCCCCTGCGCCCCGCTGAGCTTCGCGGGAATCTTCTCGACCTTCGTTTCCTCGTCGGTGCCCACCTTGCCCGGCGTGATGCGGACGAGGCCGAGGTTGCCCTGATCGCTCGCGATCAGCCGGCCCTTGTCGTCGGCGCAGAGGTTGACCCACGAGCCGAGCGTGGCCTTCGGCACGCTGAACAGCTTCTCGACCTTGAACCCGGGCAGCGTGACGAACGTGTTCGCCGGCACCTTCGACCCCGGTTGCGCGGCGCTCGCTTCCAACACCTTGCCCCAGGGCGCGTCGCCGTAGGACGCGACCTTCTTGGCCGGCACGCCGTCGGCGTTCTTGTTCGGGGCCGCGAACCACTTCGTGTCCGAAACGACGTAGCTCACTTTGCCCTTGTCATCGACCAGCGCGAGTTTGAACACGAACGCGGCCACACCGCCGTCATTGCGGACCTCGGCCACGAGTTCGTTGTTACCCTTGATCAGCGCGGTCACGTCGGCTTCCGCGCCGTCCTTCCACTCGTCGGACGCCGCGACCCGCTTGCCGTTCAGGAACAGGACGACGGCGTTATCGGCTGACACCTTCAGCTTCGCGGCCTTCACGTTGTTGGCGACGAACGACGTCCGCAGCGCGTAGTTCTTGGTCGGCGTGTCGCCCCAGATCCACAGCGGTGTGGGGCCGCTCTCGAACCGCTTGTCCCACTCGGCCGCGCCCGCATCGACCTTCGGCGCGGGGGCCGGGTCGCCGCGGTCGACCGTGCGCTCGGTGGTGGGTTTTTGGGTGAAGGTGTCTTGCGCGCCGGCGAGGGTGCAGAGCGCGAGTGCGAAGCAGGAGAGTGTGAGTGTGCGCATGTGTGCTGTTGGTGATGTCAGCCCCATCGTTGCAACGACGGGGCTTGCTGGTGAGTGAGTGAATCAGGCCAGGATTTCCTTAACGACCTTGCCGTGAACGTCGGTTAGCCGGTAGTCGCGACCCTGGAACCGGTACGTCAGTTTCGTGTGGTCGAAGCCGAGGCAGTGCTGGAGCGTGGCTTGCAGGTCGTGGACGTGGACCAGGTCTTTGCCGACCTTGAAGCCGAGTTCGTCGGACTCGCCGTGCGTGTGCCCGGCCTTGATGCCGCCACCGGCGACCATGAGCGAGAACACGTCCGGGTAGTGGTCGCGGCCGAGCACCTGCCCGCCCGCGGTGCGGCCCTCGCGGAACGGCGTGCGGCCGAACTCGCCGCCCCAGATCACCAGTGTGTCCTTCAGTAGGTCGCGGTTCTTCAAGTCCTTGATGAGCGCCGCGACCGACTGCGCCGTGGTCGTCCCCTTCTTGGTGAGGCCGTCGCGGATGTCCTCGTTCGGCCCGGTGCCGTGGAAGTCCCAGCCCCAGTCGAACAGTTGCACGTACCGCACGCCCTGTTCGATCAGCCGCCGCGCGAGGAGGCAGTTGTTCGCGAACGTGCCGGCCCCGGGCTTCGCGCCGTAACTCTCCAGAACCTTCGCCGGCTCCTTCGAGATGTCCATCACCTCGCTCGCGCTCAACTGCATGCGGAACGCGAGTTCGTATTGCGAGATGCGCGTCTTCGTCTCCGGGTGGCCCAGTTCCTTCTCTTGCAGTTCGTTCAACTCCTTGAGCGCGTCGAGGCCGACGCGCCGGGTGTCACGGTCGAGGCCGGGCGGGTCGGACAGGTACAGCACCGGCTCGCCCTTGCTGCGGCACTGCACGCCCTGATACACGCTGGGGAGGAACCCGCTGCCCCAACAGCCTTGCCCGCCGCTCGGCTGCACGCCGTTAGAGATCAGCACGACGAAGCCGGGAAGGTTCGCGCTCTCGCTACCGAGTCCGTAGCACGTCCACGCACCGAAGCTCGGTCGACCCTGCCGCGCGAACCCGGTGTAGAGGAGCAATTCCGCGGGCGCGTGATTGAACTCGTCCGTCTTCATCGACCGGATCACGGTCACGTCGTCGGCGACCTCGTGCAGCGGCTTGATGGCGTCCGACATCCACACGCCGCTCTTGCCGCGCTGTTTGAACGGCTGGCGCGTGCCGAGCAGCTTGGGTACGCCGCTGGTGAACGCGAACCGCTTCCCCTTGAGGTACTCGTCCGGGCACGGCTTGCCGTCGTGCTTCTGTAGCTCCGGCTTGTAGTCGAGCAGGTCGAGGTGCGGCGGAGCGCCACTCATGTGCAGGTAAATGACGCGCTTGGCAGTGCCCGCGAAGTGCGGCTTCTTCGGCGCGAGCGGGTCGTCCTTCGCGCGCGTCTCCGCCGCGCCGCCCATCAGCGACGACAGCGCGAGGCCGCCCAACCCCAGCGACGAGGTTTGCAGGAAGTTGCGGCGCGTCGTGGCTTGCAGGCGTTCGATTAGAGGGTGCATACGTTTCCCAGGGCGTCGCCCTGGGCTTAGGAGTCGCACCCATTCCGGGTGCATGTGTATTGCAGTCCGAAGGACTGCGAGTCCTCAGCCCAGGGCAACGCCCTGGGCGCGGCGGGCGTCAGCGCTTCATCAGCATTTCGTCGAGGTTCATGATGACGTTCGCCACGACTGTCCACGCAGCGGCGTCCGCAGCGTCAATGCCCTTCGGGAGCGGGCCGAGCGGGTTGGTCGCGAACTGCGCGGCCTTCGTCGCGTCCTTCGCGTACCGGGCCTTCGCGTCGTCGTAGAGCTTCACGAGCACCTTCACTTCGGCCCCGGACGGCGCGCGAACCAGACACGCCTTGAACGCGAACGCGGCCCGCTCCGCGGTGGTCGTCCCACCCTTCTCGATGGTGCGACGGGCCAGCGCCTGCGCCGCCTCGATGTACACCGGGTCGTTCATAATCACCAGCGCTTGCAGCGGCGTGTTGGTGCGCGCCCGGCGCACGACGCAGGTGTCGCGGTTCGGGGCGTCGAACGTGGACATCGACGGGTACGGGTTCGACCGCCGCCACTGCGTGTACACACCACGGCGGTACTTGTCCTCGCCGGCGCTGGTCTGCCAGTCGATGGAGCCGCCGAACGCGGCGCTGACACCGAGATTCGGTTGTTGCGGGCGCACGCTCGGTCCGAGCGTCTTGGGGCTGAGCAACCCGGCCGCGACCAGCGCCTGATCGCGTACCATCTCGGCGCTGAGGCGCACACGCGGGCCGCGCGCGAGCAGCCGGTTTTCGGGGTCGCGCTCGAACAGCTCCGGCGTCACCTTCGCGCTCTGGCGGTAGGCGCTCGACATCACCAGTAGTTTGAGGAACCGCTTCACGTCCCAATCGGATTGAAGATCGATGGCGAGGTTATCGAGCAGTTCGGGGTGGCTCGGCAGCTCGCCCTGAATGCCGAACTCTTCGCTCGTACGCACGATTCCGGTGCCGAAGATTTGCTCCCAGAAGCGGTTGGCGATGACGCGCGCCGTGAGCGGGTTCTGCTTGCTCACGAGCCACTGCGCGAAGTCGAGGCGGGTCAGCGTCTCCTTCTTTTCGAGCGGCGGGAAGATCGCGGGGATGCCCTCACGCACCTCGTCGCCGAGGTCCATGAAGTTGCCGCGGTATTGGAGTTTCGTCTTACGCCGCTGCGCACCGGTCAGTTCCCTCATGATCGGCACGGTCGTTTGCGGCTTGAGCGCGGCCAGTTCCTTCTTGAGCGCCGCGAGCTTGTCGCGCTCCGGCTTCATCTCGTCCGGCTTCTTCCCCTTGAGCGCCGCCTCGATCTCCGCGATCTGTTTCTCAACAGCGCCTTTCTTTGCCAGTACAGCATCTTCCCAGAAGGGCAGCACCGGGCTTTCGTCGGGGCGGTCGGCGTCCGCGGTGTTGTTGAGGAACGCGAACGAGCGGAAGTATTCCGTCTGGGTGATCGGGTCGTACTTGTGCGTGTGGCACTGGGCACACGCCATCGACGTACCCATCCACACCATGTACGTCGTGTTCACGCGGTCCACGATGGCGACGGTGCGGAACTCTTCGTCGTTGGTCCCGCCCTCGCTGTTGGTCATTGTGTTCCGGTGGAACGCGGTCGCGATCAGTTGTTCTGTGGTCGCGTTCGGCAGCAGGTCGCCCGCGAGTTGCTCGACGGTGAACCGGTCGAACGGCTTGTTCGTGTTGAAGCTCTGGATGACGTAGTCGCGGTACTTCCAGATGGTGCGCTGCGGGTCGTCGGCGTACCCGGCGCTGTCCGCGTATCGGGCCAGGTCGAGCCACCCGCGCGCCCAGTGCTCGCCGAACGCCGGTTTCGCGAGCAACTTGTCAACTAGCTTCTCGTAAGCGTTCGCGGCCTTGTCGTTGACGAACGCCGTCACTTCGTCGGGCGTCGGCGGCAGGCCGGTCAGGTCGAGCGCGACGCGCCGGGCGAGCGCGTAGCGGTCCGCTTCCGGCGCGAAGTTCAGCCCGTCTTTCTCCAACCGCGCGAGCAGGAAGCCGTCGATGAAGTTCGTCGCCGCGGCTTTGGACTTGGGGACCGGGTGCTTCTTGGGCGCGACGTAGGCCCAGTGGGCCGAGTACGGCGCCCCGTCTTTGACCCACTGCTTCATCAGGTCGATTTCGCGCGGCGTGAGTTTCTTGCCGGCTTTCGCGGGCGGCATCAGGCTCTTGTCGTCGTGGCTCGCGGTCAAGCGGGTGATGAGTTCACTGGCCTCCGGCTTGCCGGCAACAACGGCCGTGGCCGCGCCGTCGGCGGTGTCGAGCCGCAGCTTCGCCTTGCGGGTCTTCTCGTCCGGGCCGTGGCACTGGAAACAGTTGTTCGACAGGATCGGGCGCACGTCGCGGTTGAAGTCGACCTTCGCCGGGAGCGGCTGCGCGCCGGCCCCGTTTGAAGCCAAGACGAACGCGACGAACGAAAGTCCGAGCGAAGCGGGGCGGAGGGAGAGACGCACTGGCAACACCTCAAGGTGTCGGACGGCGGGAACCGACGGCAGGCGGATGTCGAAGTGCAGTTTACAGGAGCCGCGCGCGGAATGGGAGAGGAAAGGACCAAAGGAAATGGACCGCGTCGCAGGTTGGGAGCGCCAACCGGCGACGCACAGCGAGTTGTTGATGGTCTCAGCCCGCGGTCGCGCCGAACACGAAGTCCAGCAGCGGTTCGCCGGCCTTCTGCCGCTCCACGTCGGTCAGGTTCGCCTGCTCCTTGGCGAGCTTGATCGCGTCTTGCAGCTTGCGAACCCGCGCGAGGATCGCGTTCTTGCGGTCGGTCGGGACGCACCCGCTGTACAGGATCTGCGTCCAGGTGCCGACCGGCACGTCCTTCGTGAACAGTTCGGTCTGCGCCGGGTGCTCCGTCGTGGCCGGGTACTTCACGATGACCGTCGGCTCCTTGCTGGTGCGCAGCGACTCGCTCGCCTTACCACGCAACAGCCCGGTGTTGGGGTCATGCGCCCATTCTTCCGCCGGGTCCGGGGTCGGCAGCTTGGCGACGAACACTTCCAGCTCGCTCACCTGCTTGTCGAGGAACAGCAGCGACGTGACCGGCACGCCGGCGAGCACGACCGCGCCGTCGACCACGATGTCGGCCCGTGCCGACTGGTTGCCGCTGTCCTGCGTCAGGACGAGGTTCCAGAGTTCGGTCCACTTCGTGCGCGCCTGGCGCACGAGGTCGTCGGCCCGCTGCTGCACGCGCTGGCTTTCCGGCGGCAACTTCTGGCCATTCAGTTCGTCCAGCGGGCGGTAGGTTCGCTCGCGACCCGCGAACAACTGTTCCTTCTGGATCAGCTTCGTCAGCTCGTTGACCTGCTTTTCGGCGTCGCCCTTGCGCGCGGTGACGAGTGCGTTGACCTGGTTCAGCTTCGGCATCGGTGTCTCCTTCAGCGTGATGGTGTTGCTGAAGGAAAGTGACAGCTTCAGACGACAGAGGTTCGCTCGAAATGTGTCGTTTAGCGGTGACGCCGCAGGCGTCACTTCGCCCGATGCTCGCCCACGAACGCGATCAGTTCGGGGTAGAACTCGTGGAAGTCGGCGGCGATTTCGGCGTCGCGCGCGACGAGCGTGGGCATCGCGTCGGTGAGCGGGATCGCGCGATTGGGGATCCGCTTCTCGATCACCTTCGAGACCCGCGCGAGCGTGTCCTCGATG
>SXGT01048080.1_pt1 | contig 10887 bp, 11 predicted proteins | sample 3176221 | NCBI WGS metagenome assembly SXGT01 (sample SAMN11356862, study PRJNA531348) | freshwater metagenome | isolation source: freshwater sample F1-120 | place: China: Fuxian Lake, Yuxi | collected 2017-12-25
CAGCGCCCAGGCGGCGGAAATTCGCGAACGCGAGCAGCGCGCGGCTGCGCATGTCATCCGCGCGGCGGACGTGGTGTTTTTGCGCGAGCCGGACGGCATGCTGCAGCCATCCCGAGTCCGATCGAAAACACCTGCGTTCCGACCTGGTAGCGCGCAGGGGCGACCAGCAGTATCAGCAGGCCGAAGCCGACGACGTGCAGAACCGCGACCACGGCGAATATTCCGGAAACCTCCGCCCAGTCCCGACGATTCCAAGAACTGACAAGACGACGCACACCCACGTGACCTCCCCGTGGGGATTTCGCGTCCCCGTCGTGGCGACTTCGGGCGGGAGGGTCTGGCTGCCGCCCGGGAGGTCACAACCCCGGCCGGACACAGTGGCGCGACCGCACCGGAATCGCACCGGTTTCCGCACCGTCCGAACTACCCGCCGACCATACCCCGCCAGGCTCACCGCACGATCGTGTAGTCACCCTCTTCGGCCAGTGCCGCCTCGACCTCGGACTCAGCCAACGTTCGGCCGGAGTCGATACAGACGGTCGAAGGCCCATCCACGCCCAGTTCCACCCGGACCGCGGTCACCCCGGGTAGCGCTGTCAGTGCGCCGGTCACGTGGCCGACGCAACTCTGGCAACTCAACCCGGCAACGGTGAAGATCTGGGACACGGCGATCAGCCTTTCGGTCGGGGATCGGCGCCGAAGTTGCGCAGACGCAGGCTGTTGGAAACCACGAAGAACGACGAGAACGCCATCGCCGCACCGGCGATCAGGGGGTTGAGCAGACCCGCCGCGGCAATCGGGATGGCGGCGACGTTGCCCTTGCTCATAATCTCGGCCATATAGGCCTGACGTCCACCGGCATGCGCCGCCTCCGCTGATGGTAGCGCTGGGGCCTGCTGAACCCAGAAGATGTTCTTGTAGATGTTGGTCGGCGAGTCCGGGCCGCCGCCATGAGTGGCGAGCCGGTTGAAAAACTCGCTGATGTTCGTGTTCGGGTTGCCTCGGCCTGGATAGGAGCTGTCCTGCTGGAAGATGCTATGCCACAACCCATTTGGGTGCCGCGCCCGAGGGTTGAGGGCGCTTTCTTGTAGGCCGGTCGCCAAAATCGCCACCGTCTGCGCCGGGCTATACCCACGGCGGGCGGATTCGTTGATGATCGCCGCCGCCACTTCACGCGGGCTCGACGAGGCGGTCAGACGACCCAACGGCGTCCCGGCACCGACCGGGACTCGATCCGCACCCGCGCCGGGCTTCGGCAGCAGGCCGGAGATTGACGGCAACGCACCCGCCAGCGACGCCGGCGCCGCCAGCGCCGAAGCACCTGGCATCGCTGACCCCAACGCCCCCGACCCCATGCCGGCCCCGCCGAAGCCCCCACCGCCCGGCGCCGAAGGGCTACCGCCCAATCGGGAATAGGTCCCCGCCAGTTGCCGCATACGCATCGCCAGGAGCCTGTTCTGCGCCTGCGCGGTGGACAGTTGGCGCTGCATCGCCGCGAGTTTGTCGTCCATTGCCGAGACCAGCGCACGCACCCCGGCCGGGGAGCCGGTGGCCGGAGCGATTGCCGCCGCCTGCGCCTGGGCGGTCGACCGCACCCCGGTCGCCTCGGCGTGACCGGCCACAGCATCCACCGCCCCGGTCTGCGCCGTCGCGGCAGCATCAGCGTCGGCGCCATTGACCGCCGACCACTGTGTGTCGTACTCGCCACTGGCAGTGTCAACCCCGCCGGCGGTGGCACTCACTCCGGGTGGCGGTGGTGGCGTCGGTGGCAGATCAGTCGCTACCCCGACCGGACCCAGAGACGGCGGGAACAGATTTTGGCCGGAACCCAGTGCGCGATCCACCCGCGCCACATATGCGCCCACGCCCATTATTTTTGCGGTGGGGTCATTGTCGGCGGGGCTGGCAGCGGATCATTGATAACGGCGCCCCGGAAATCTAACTCAGGCTCCGAACGGCCGGCCGGCACACTGCTCGCTACCACGCCGTTCTCAATCATCGTCGTGCCGCCGCAACTGTCCGACACGTAATACTTAATGCCCCAGTTCTCCGTCGACAACCGGGCAACATCTCCCACTGAGATGGGGTGTTTGGAGACGAAGTCGAAGTCCCCACCGCCGTAGGAACCCCCAGTGGCAACACGTTGCAATTCTGCAATACCCTTTGCCGCTTCAACAAACCCGCCGCCGTCCCCGCTGAATTGCTTCGTTTCCGTCAATTCCAAGACGTTGCTGACCCTCGACCATCAGTGTGCGGTTACCGCGGAGCCCGCGACGCCGCAGTCCGCTCGATCGGGCGCACTTTCTTCGTCCGCGAATTGAGTTTTATGCTCTACGCGTCGGCGTTCGTGGTTTTCCCCGGCGGTTTCGGCAACCCTCGATGAACTTTTCGAGGCGCTAGCTTTAATCCGGACCGAGAGAGTCCGGCACTTCCCGGTCGTGTTGGCCGGATCGGGGCATTGGAACGGCCTGGACACCTGGATCCGCGCCAAACTCCTCGACAAGGGGCCGTGGGTTCCAGATCTGCCTGGGCCCGGCGACGTTATCTTGAATACCCGGTAACGACTCCGAGTCGATTCGGTCGCGGCAGTCGCCGGCGGCACTTCGCTGCTAAAGTCATCGTCATGCGTGCGTTCAGGCTGCCGGGGAACATCCGGTTGTGGGCGGCGATCGGGTCGGTCTTCATCGTCGCTCTGTTCGGCGCTGCCCCGATATCGCTGGCGGCGCCATCCCATGCCCATGTCGACCACCACGTGATGACGACAGGCGATCTTGACCACCTCGCTGAGGTAGACCATGACCACATCGGCACTGCGGCGATTCAGGGTGCGCCCGACATGCTCGCCGATTCTGTGCTCCACCGCGTGCGGGTGGCACTGCCTGTTTTGGGGCTGATCTTCGTTGGTGGTGTGTTGTGGCTGTGGTCGCCCCAGCACACCATTGCAGTCGGGCGGGATCCGCCCCGCGGACCCCTCATGTTCTCTTCCGGCCGGGACGTGCTTGCCCGGCTGTGCATTTCGCGCCGCTGATCGGCTAGCGCCAGACCGAACAGCCCATCACGGGCTGATCGGTCGGTGACTGCCGTCCACTTCAGCGGCTGCGTCTCGGAACGCGGCCTTCCCAGGAAGCGATCAACCGATGACCTATGTTCTCCCCCAGCACGCTCTAAACCTGCATGCTCCCCACCACCGGCCGCTGCGTCACCACGACGCCACCGGGACCCTCACCGCGACGGTCGGCAACACCCCGGTACTGCGCGTCACCGCCCCGTTTGCCGATGGCGGCCGGGGATTCTGGGCCAAACTCGAGGGCTTCAATCCCGGCGGAATCAAGGACCGCACCGCCCTGAATATGGTGGGCCGGGCCCGCGCTCGCGGGGATCTGCGCCCGGGGGCGCGGATCATCGAGTCCAGTAGCGGCACCCTGGGTCTTGGCCTGGCCTTGGCCGGCATGGCTTACGGACACCCCGTCACCGTGGTCACCGACACGGGACTGGAGCCGATCATCGCCCGCATGCTCTGTGCCTACGGCGTGCGGGTCGAGCAGGTCACCGAGCCCCACCCGCAAGGCGGCTGGCAGCAGGCCCGATGCGACCGGGTGGCCCAATTGCTGACCGAAGACCCTGAAGCGTGGAATCCCGACCAATACAACAACCCTGACAACACCGGGGCCTACCGCGAACTCGCCACGGAGTTGCATGCTCAACTTGGCCGGGTGGATGTGCTGGTGTGCTCGGTGGGCACCGGCGGGCACTCCGCCGGGGTGGCCCGGGTATTGCGGGAATCCAATCCCGGCATGGAATTGATCGGGGTGGATACGATCCGATCCACAATTTTCGGACAACCTGCCGGACCCCGGCTGATGCGCGGGCTGGGATCGAGCATCTACCCCGGCAACGTGGACTACCCGGCGTTCAATGAAGTGCACTGGGTCGCCCCCGCCGAGGCCGTCTGGGCGTCGCGGACACTCGCGGCGACTCACTACGCGAGCGGCGGGTGGAGCGTGGGGGCGGTCGCCCTCGTGGCCGGGTGGGCAGCCCGCACCTATCCGGCCGAGACCACGATCGCCGCCATCTTCCCCGACGGGCCGCAGCGCTATTTCGACACCATCTTCAACGACGACTACTGCCGCCAGCATGATCTGCTCGACGCTGAACCCCCCACCGGGCCGCTGACGATCAGTACCCCCGCCGAGACGGTGGTCGACTCCTGGACGCGGTGCGCCACAGTGGCAGACCCGGCGCAGGCGGTGCGGTGATAGCAGTGGTGCGGGAGTTTCGCAGCTTCGGCTGGCCCAGCAGGCTGCTGATGGTCAACCAGTTCGGCATCAACCTCGGCTTCTTCATGCTGATGCCGTACCTGGCCGGCTATCTCGCTGGCCCGCTGGGTCTGGCGGCGTGGGCGGTCGGCCTGGTGCTCGGGGTGCGCAACTTTTCTCAGCAGGGCATGTTCATCGTCGGCGGCACGCTGGCGGATCGGCTTGGCTATAAGCCGCTCATCGTCGCCGGCTGCCTGCTGCGCACCGCAGGGTTCGGGCTTCTGGTCGTCGCCCAGTCCTTGCCGATGGTGCTGATCGCCTCCGCAGCAACGGGTTTCGCCGGTGCGCTGTTCAACCCGGCGGTCCGCGCCTACCTGGCGGCTGACTCCGGGGAGCGGCGGGTGGAGGCGTTCGCGTTGTTCAACGTCTTCTACCAGGCCGGGATACTGGCCGGTCCGCTGGTCGGGTTGGCGTTCATGGCGGTCGATTTCAGGCTCACCGCGGCCATCGCGGCGGCGGTGTTCGCGGCGCTGACCATCGCGCAGTTGTTCGCCCTGCCACAGCGCAATATCGAATCCGGTGTTGGGCGCACGTCGATTCTGCAGGACTGGCGCACCGTACTGGCCAACCGGTCGTTCCTGCTGTTCGCGGTGGCGATGATCGGGTCGTATGTGCTGTCCTTCCAGGTGTACCTGGCGCTGCCGCTACACGCCGCGAGCCTGAGCCCCGAGCACGAGTCGATTCTGATTGCGGCAATGTTTGTGGTGTCGGGTGCGGTTGCGGTGGCGGCGCAGTTGCGGATCACCCGCTGGTTTTCCGCCCGTTGGGGCTCTGACCGCTCCTTGGTGATCGGAATGATGGTGGTGGCCCTGGCGTTTCTGCCGCTCGTCGTGGTGCCCGACGCGAGGTTCGGTGTCGCCGCCGGCATCGGCGCATTGTTGATCTGCACCGCGATCCTGGCGATCGGCTCGGCGGCAGTGTTCCCCTTCGAGATGGACACCGTGGTGGCACTGTCCGGCGGACGCCTGGTCGGCACCCACTACGGCTTCTACAGCACCATCGTCGGGATCGGCATCCTGGTCGGCAACGTCGCCACCGGTTCGCTGGTGCAGATCGCCCGCGACCGCGACCTGCCCGGCCTCGTCTGGGTGGTGCTGATCGGCATCGGTGTGCTGTGCGCCGCCGCGCTGCGGGCACTGGCCCGCAACGGGCACCTGCAGGACGGCGCGATTCGCCCAAAAGTCAGCGCCACCCAGTGACCCCGACGCTGTTCCGAGAAGTAAACCGTTCTAAAGCCCAAGGTTTCAAAGCCCTAGTAGGAATCCGCAACTCACACATGGAGGTTCATATGTTCACATCTTTACGGCGCTGCGCCGGAGCGCTCATGGTCGGCGGAGTGCTCGCCATGATTACCAGTCCGTCTGCGGCCGCTCACGTCGATGCCCAACTCGACGGGGCGGGGCCCGGCGGATTCGGGGTGATCACGTTGGGCGTCCCCACCGAAGCGGCCAAGCCGGCGACCACCAAGGTGGCAGTACGTATCCCCGACGACACACCGATGCGGACTGTGCGCCCACAGCCGTTGGCGGGCTGGACCGTTGATGTGACGAAGCGCAAGATCGATCCCCCGCTATACAAGGACGACGGCACGCCGGTGACCGAAGTCGTCGACACAGTGACCTGGACCGCGACCGGTCCGGGCATCCCAACAGGGCAATTCGCCCAGTTTGCGCTTTATGCCGGACCGCTGCCGGACGCCGACTCGTTGGCGTTGCCGACCACGCAGACGTTCACCGACGGCACCACCGAAGTCTGGAATGAACCGGCATCCGGGGGCGAGAAGCCGAAGTTCCCCGTGCCGACCGCAACGATCGCCAAGCCCGCCAGCAGTGTGCTGCCCATCGTGGCGTGGTCGGCGCTAGGCCTCTCGGCGACCGCCCTGGCACTCGCGGTCTTTGGAATCGACCGGGCCTCGCGTCGGGCCTCTGGTGCCGGTTCGCCGGACGCCGAGCCACTGGCACCCTCCCCGGCGAATCTGTAGGCGACGGTCGGATGACTCCAATGAATGCCGTTTTCGTGCTGGGTGTCGTGGTTTCGGCCGTCGTTACCGCCGGTTGCGGGTCCCCCCCGGCAGCGCCTGCAGGTTCCTCCTCAGCTGAAACGACTGCCGCTGCCGCACCGTCTGCGACGACCTCACCGCCCAGTGCGGCAGCCGGACCCGTCGTCAACGTCACCATCGCCGCCGGTGTGGTCACCCCCACCAACGCCGAAGTTGATGCTGCAGTCGGCCAACCCATCGTGCTGGAGGTGAGCAGCGATACGACCGACACCATCCACGTCCATTCGATTCCTGAACGCGTCTTCGACGTGCAACCACTCCCCGGGCAGCGGTTCGAGTTCAGCGTCGGGATCCCTGGACGTGTCGACGTCGAACTGCACGACCTGAATCGCACCGTCGTCACGATCGTGGTCAGGCCTTAATGACCGGGAGCGCCGAAACCGTTCTCGCACATGGCGTGGGCGGCTCCACCGATCTGCCGCTGCCGTTGTCCTACGCGCTCATCGGCGGTGTGTGGGCGCTGATCATCACCTTCGCCGTGGTGGGCGTCGCCTGGCGCACGCCGCGGTTCGACCCGGCCAAGCCGGGCCGCGCCCTGCCCCAATGGGTGACCACCGCGGTGGACTCCCCAGCCGTCCGGGGTGTCCTCGCGGCGGCCGCCATGGTCGCGACGCTCTGGGTTGCGGTCGCCGCAATCTGGGGACCGCCAGGCGGCGACAATGCGCTACCCGGTGCGTTTTACGTACTGCTGTGGGTGGGACTGGTCGCGGTATCGGTCGTCGTCGGCCCGATCTGGCGGGTGATCTCCCCGGTGCGCACGCTGTGGCGACTGCTAGCGCAGGGTCGACGCGCCCGAGATGCCGGGGATGCGCGTCGCAGATATCCGGTCGGGTTCGGATACTGGCCGGCCGCACTGGGTCTGTTCGCTTTTGTCTGGCTGGAGCTGGCCAGCCCTGACCCCGGCTCGCTAACGGCGATCAAGATCTGGATCCTGGGCTACGCCGTGGCGATGTTGGCGGGCGCCGCGGTGTTCGGGTCAACCTGGTTCGCCCGTGCCGATCCGTTCGAGGTGTACAGCGTCACGGTGTCCCGACTGGCGCCGTTTAGGCGGAACCCCGCCACCGGACGCATCGTGATCGGTAATCCGCTCGATCATCTGCCCTCCATGCCGGTGCGCCCGGGCACCGTCGCGGTGATGGCAGTACTACTCGGCTCCACCGCATTCGACAGCTTCTCCCAATCGAAAGCGTTCCGAAACTTCGTCGACCGCAATGCCGATGCTGTTCCGTTGGTCGGCGACTCCGGCGGCGGCAGTGCGCTGCGAACCGCCGGCCTGCTGGTGTTCGTCCTCGTTGTCGGTGTGAGTTTCACCGCCGCCGCCCGCGCGACCGGCGGCGTCACCGCTGAGCAGCGCCGCGAACTACCCGGCCGCCTTGCTCACTGCCTCATCCCGATCGTGGTGGGCTACATCTTCGCCCACTACCTGTCCTACCTGATCGAACGCGGCCAGGAAACGATTGTGCGACTCGCCGACCCACTCGGCAGGGGCTGGCACCTGCTGGGACTCGACTCCGGCGACGTGGACTATTTCCTGTCCATGAATCCGGCGCTGCTGTGGACCATCAAAGTCGCCTGCGTCGTGATCGGCCACGTCGTCGCCGTCATAGCCGCCCACGACCAAGCCTTACGCGTGATACCGGTAGGACACCAACTCACCGGACAACTCGCCATGATGCTCGTGATGGTCGCCTACACGCTGACCGGCTTGTACCTATTGTTCGGGGGGTGACGGTTTCCATCTACGACTTCTCCCGGCCGCGACCATGCAACAAAGGCCCACAGAAGTTGGAACACCGCAAGAGCCGCAAAGAACGCCCCCGATGGCAACCAATCCCGCCAATGCGTCGGCGTGACCGCAAAGTGGATCACCGCCGCACCGAGGAAGCGATCGCCGCGCAGCGAGCAGCCAACCAGCTATCGGTCTTCGTCACTTCTCTGGTGCGCACGGCATCGACCTGGTGCTGGAAATCGATCGACTCGACGACCACCGCTAACCGAGGCTGAACTTTTGGATGGTTACCAACGGCTCGTTATTGGCCGCAGCCCACGTCAGGTAGCTCTGGAAGACCGAGTCGACGCGGCAGATGTTCCCTGTGCCGTCGCCGACACCGCGGACACGTTGAGCTGGCCGATCACGCCGTGACTGGAATTGTTAAAAGTTCAGATTAAACGGTAACTTTTCTCTGCTCCGCCGGCTGCTTCGGCTCAGAAATAGCCTCGCACCAGGGCTTTTGTAGGGCGGGCGGGGCTCGAACCCGCGACCAACGGATCAGCGGACGATGGTTCTCAGCAAAGTGGACAAATTACCATTAGATCCTGTGCCAGAATACATTTCGTCATTTCGAGGACCTATAACTTCCGTTCGATTCCGGTGGATTCCTGGTCATATTCGATGAATGAACGATGACTAGATCAGGACTCCTCGACCACTGGATTTCCAGCAGTGGACGGCCCGCCGGCTCCCGACGTGATTACTCGATCCTGTGCACACCAACGAAGGCCGCAAGATTGACCACGTCGCGATTCCGGTCATAGGCGCGCAGAAGTTCGATATAGCGCGTTTTGTCGAGATCCCATTCGTACTGAACCTCGGTGGGATCCTGGACTGCCGCGAACACAAGGTCAGCGAGAAACCTTGTGGTGCGACCGTTCCCGTCCGCGAACGGATGGACTCGCACGGTCTCGGCGTGAACCACGATTCCCAGCTGTCGAGGTGTCCAGTCATCGGTGTGGTCCCAGCGGTAGGCGATGGCGTCGAGCGCATTACGCAGTTCAACGGCAATCTGTTCCGGTGCGACGCCGATATTGACCTCTGTCCGCCGCCACCGCCCAGCCCAGTTCCACACGGGACCGAACAGCCGCACGTGGAGGTCAAGGACGAAGTAGTCGCTAAGAATCTCATCGAGCGGCAATGAACCGTCGATAGCCGCTGGCATCAACTCGTCGGTCACGCGGTCCTGCAACCCTTGCTCTAGGTCGTATACGGCAGCGCGAGTGATGGGCTCACCCAAAACGACGACGACCTCGGGAAGCAGCGCGGCCAGCTCGTCATGCGGAAGTGGAGTCTGACCGTAGCCGGGTGTCAGCGACATCAATGCCTGGGCGGCTGCTGCTCTGCAATGTAGGCCGCAACGGTGGCTGACCGAATGTAACCTGCAGGCACGACCCGACCCTCTAATTTGGCCGAGGACTTTGTAGCGCGCACCCCCGCCTTCTTGACGGCAGCTTTCGACACGACCACCTTCTTAGTGGACTGGCGCTCCACGACTACACCTCCAAACTCAAACCGTCGACGTGGCACTAATCCTACGGCCACACCGCGAATCTTGAACAGGGCACTGAGCGCCCACAGCCTCCCCCGGTTCTCACAGATCATCGCCAGCAGTCCGTTAGCGGACCACGATGAAGCGCGCGAGGCATAGTCGGCGACGATACGTCCGATCGCCTAGAAATCATCGGTGTTGAGTGATTTATGGTGCCGGATAGACGATGGCGCTCCGGTCGACGTCCTTGATCAACGCTGGCCAATCGCGGTAATCAAGCGTCAATCCGTCTTGGTAAGAGCGGACTCCGGTTCGAACAGTCTCGACGATGTCCATCGCGACTTGATAGAACTCGTCATAGCGCGGGTCGTCCATCTCGATGTCTAGTTCGCCACTGTTCTCGCTTTCATATAACGCGAAGCAGCGGCAGACGTAACTCTCGCCGTCGGGGAACTCGACCAGATAACGAGTACCAGGAAGGGTGTCGTTGTATTCCTCGAGGACTCCGAACTGGAATTCCTCCTCGGGATGGAAGTAAGTCATCGCGACTTCTCCTTTTCGGGTGTGGTGAAAGCATGCACCAGAGCACCGACACTTCGATCGGATCGTTATCGGGCCCGCAGTCCCGGCAGATCGCTCTTGTTCCCGCGATCGCCGGTCAAGACCGAAAAGATCGGCTCTACAAGAGCCTTCCATGGACATAAACGATGAATAAACGATGACCCCGGGGCGCCAAGAGGCGTCCCACCCGGAAGAAACCGGATCTACCAGGAACTAGTAGGGCGGGTCGGGCTCGAACCGACGACCAACGGATTAGCGAAACCGAGTTCCGGCTACAGCCTCATTCATCCGAATACTGCTGCGCCGCAACGGAACTGCGGGATGCCGGGAACCTGTTAAACCCTCTCGGTTCCGGTCGTTTCGTGGACATATTCGATGAATAAACGATGACTGCGCATACGGCCCGAAATCGGGTTTGCTGGCCGAAACCGGTACAGAAGACCGGCCCGTGTCCAGAGTAGCGTCGCGGTTCGGCCACCGACCCGACACACAAATCGGGCGGGCGGTACGCGCACCTTCAGGTGCCCGTCCCGCCCACTTTGCGCTCCCCGACGAGGTCCAGACCACCACCGATCATGGCTGTTCTGCGCTATGTCGCTACGTGCATGCCCGCCGAACTCGTCGGCGAAGGGCTCGATGAAGTGGGTGAAGCGTGAGGCCCCTCGACGAGGTGCAGTTCGGCGTGGAC